>PVML01016866.1_pt1 | contig 112152 bp, 102 predicted proteins | sample 1853371 | NCBI WGS metagenome assembly PVML01 (sample SAMN08533508, study PRJNA380276) | Human gut metagenome, whole genome shotgun sequencing project. | isolation source: participant 1, chromium library | host: Homo sapiens | collected 2017 | reverse complement strand
GGGGGGAGGCCCGCTTCCGCTATGAGGCCGCCCTGCCCCTGGTACAAAAGCAGTTCCGCACCGGGCTGGACAGCCTGCCCCCGGAGGACCAGGCCTGTGTGCAGTGCGCCGGGGGGCTGCTCTCCTACCTGTACGAGACCCAGAAGACCGACCTGAGCCACATCGCCGCCCTCACCTGCTACACCGCGGGCCAGTTCATGGAGCTGGACCTGAACGCCCGGCAGACCCTGGAGCTCACCGAGACCCTGCGGGGCAAGGAGAAGAAGGGCTCCCTGCTGTGGGTGCTGGACAAGACACGCACCGCCATGGGGCGGCGGCTGATCCGGGGATGGATGGAGCGCCCCCTCCTCTCCCCGGTGCAGATCAACCGCCGGCAGCAGGCGGTGAGCGATCTGGTGGAGGACATCATCACCCGGGAGGAGGTGGTGCTCTGCCTGAAGGAGATCACCGACCTGGAGCGCCTGATCGGCAGGGTGGTGTACGGAACCGCCGGGGGCCGGGACCTGGCCGCCCTGTCCGCCGGACTGGGCAGGCTGCCCCGGCTGCGGGAGCTGCTGGAGGGCTGCCCCTCCGCCCTGATCCAGTCCCTGCGCCGGGAGATGGACGACCTGCCCCAGCTGCGGGCGCTGCTCAGCTCCGCCCTGGTGGACGAGCCCCCCTTCTCCGTGCGGGAGGGCAAGTTCATCCGTCCGGGGTACAGCGAGGAGGTGGACCGCCTGCGCAACGTGATCGACCACGGGGCAGAGATGCTGGCCGACCTGGAGACCCGGACCAAGGAGCAGACCGGCATCAAGAACATGAAGGTGAGCTACAACAAGGTGTTCGGCTACTACATCGAGGTGGCCAAGTCCCAGACCGGGCTGGTGCCCCCCGACTGGGCCCGGAAGCAGACCACCGTCAACGCCGAGCGGTACATCAGCCAGGAGCTGAAGGACCTGGAGCACACCATCCTCTCCGCCCAGGACAAGGTGGTGGCCCTGGAGTACCAGCTCTTCTGCCAGCTGAAGGAGCAGACCTGCGCCCACGTGGCCCAGATCCAGAAGGCTGCCGCCGCCGTGGCCCAGGTGGATGTGCTCACCTCCTTCGCGGTGGTGGCCGCCGTCAACGGCTACTGCATGCCCCAGGTGGACGGCTCCGACTCCCTGAGCATCTCCGAGGGGCGCCACCCGGTGGTGGAGAAGGTGCTCCCCGCCGGCACCCCCTTTGTCCCCAACGACACCCACATGGACAGCGGAGAGGACCTGTGCGCCATCATCACCGGCCCCAACATGGCGGGCAAGTCCACCTACATGCGCCAGGTGGCCCTCATCGTCCTCATGGCCCAGATGGGCTCCTTCGTCCCCGCCCGCTCCGCCCGCATCGGCGTGGTGGACCGGGTGTTCACCCGCATCGGGGCCAGCGACGACCTCTCCTCCGGACAGTCCACCTTCATGGTGGAGATGAACGAGGTGGCCGGACTGCTGAAGAACGCCACCGCCCGCTCCCTGCTCATCCTGGACGAGATCGGCCGGGGGACCTCCACCTATGACGGCATGGCCATCGCCCGGGCGGTGCTGGAGTACTGCGCCGACCGGAAGCGGCTGGGGGCCAAGACCCTGTTCGCCACCCACTACCACGAGCTCACCGCCCTGGAGGGGGAGATCCCCGGGGTGAAGAACTACAACATCGCCGCCAAGAAGCGGGGGAACGACCTGATCTTCCTGCGGAAGATCGTCCGGGGGGGCGCGGACCAGAGCTACGGCATCGAGGTGGCCAAGCTGGCCGGGGTGCCCGACCGGGTCATTCGGCGGGCCCGGACCATCCTGGAGGAGCTGGAGTCGGGGAGCGGCGTCCTCCCCGCAGGGGGACCGGCCCTTCCGGCGGACGGGGAGCAGGTCTCCCTGATGGACCTGGGCAGCCAGACGGTGCTGAAAAAGCTCCGGATGACCGATGTGAACATCCTGTCCCCCATCGAGGCCCTCAACCTGCTGGCGGAGCTGAAGCAGGACCTGCAGGAGAGCTGAGGCGGGGCGGAGAGGCCCGGATGAAAGAGGAGGTGAGCGGCATGGGGCGTCCAAATTCTCGGGCGGAGCTGTGCGCCTGGGTGCTGGGACTGATGGGGGCGTTTTTCCTCCTGTTCGGCGGGGCCGTCCTGCTGTGGGACATCCCGGTGGGGGGCGCGGGGCCCGACTGGGCCTTCCTGCCCATAGGGGCCGCCCTGCTGGCGGCGGGGGGCGGGTGCGCCCTGGCCTGCCTGGCCCGGCGGCGGAGCCAGGCGCGGCTGCGGCGGGAGGGCACGGCGGTCTCCGGCACCGTCCGCTCGGTCCGCCACCACATCTTCGTGACCTGGAACACCCAGTCCTTTGTCAATGTCCCGGGCCGGAACTCGCCCTGGAGCGCGGTGTGCGGGTACACCTGGGGCGGCCGGGACTATACCGTGTCCACCGGCCTGCTGTGGGGGGAGCCCCAGGAGGGGGCGGAGGTCCTCGTTTGGCTGGACCCGGACCGGCCGGGGCGGGCCTTTGTGGACCCGGATTCTGTCCGGCTGGACCTTATGGGATAAGGGGCGGGGGAGGCCCGGCCCCGTCCCGGGATCTGTATTCTGACTATTATGACCAAAAACGGCCCGCAGGAGCGGAGCTTTGAATTTCTGGAGGTGCTCTATGCCTGAGATCCAAGTGTTAGATCCCCACGTTGCCGACCTGATCGCCGCCGGCGAGGTGGTGGAGCGGCCGGCCAGCGTGGCCAAGGAGCTGATGGAAAACGCCATAGACGCGGGGGCGAGATCGGTGACCGTGGAGATCGCCCACGGCGGCCTCACTTTCCTCCGGGTCACCGATGACGGCTGCGGCATCCCGGCCCCCCAGATGAAGACCGCCTTCCTCCGCCACGCCACCAGCAAGCTGCGCACGGAGTATGACCTGGAGGCCATCGGCACCCTGGGGTTCCGGGGGGAGGCACTGGCCGCCATTTCCGCCGTCTCCCGCATCGACGTGATGAGCCGCACCCAGGATGCCCCGCTGGGGGCCTCCCTGTCCCTGGAGGGGGGCGTGGCCGGGCCGGTGGAGCAGGCGGGCTGCCCCCTGGGCACCACCATGGTGGTGCGGGACCTGTTCTACAACACCCCCGCCCGGCTGAAGTTCATGAAAAAGGACGCCGCCGAGGGGGCCGCCGTCTTCGGCGTGGTCCAGCGGGTGGCCCTGTCCCACCCGGAGGTGGCAGTGAAATTCCTCCGGGACGGAAAGCAGGAGCTGGCCACCCCCGGGGACGGACAGCTGCGCTCCGCCGTCTACGCGGTGCTGGGCCGGGATCTGGCCCTGGGCTTCACCCAGGTGGACAGCTCGGACGAGGGCATGTCCGTGTCCGGCTTCGTCTCCCAGCCCTCCTGCTGCCGGGCCAGCCGGAACTGGCAGTTCTTCTTCGTTAACGGGCGGCAGGTGAAGTCCCGGCTGATGATGGCCGCCCTGGAGGAGGCCTACCAGAACCAGAAGATGGTGGGCAAATTTCCCGGCTGTGTCCTCCATCTGACCACCAGGCTCAGCGCGGTGGACGTGAATGTGCACCCGGCCAAGACGGAGGTGAAGTTCGGCAGCGAGCGGGGGGTGTTCAGCGCGGTGTACCACGCGGTCCTCTCCGCCCTGGAGCGGGACCATGTCCGCCCCGCCGTGGCGCTGGAGAAGCCCCGGGCCCACGACACCGTGACCCCCAACCAGACCAGGCTGTCCGCCGGGGAGCTGCCCCTCCACGACGTGACCTACGGCCGTCGGGAGGTGCCCGGCCTGTCCCGGATGCCCTCCGCCGCCTCTTTCCTCTCGCCCCAGCAGCGGGAGCGCACACCCCAGCCCGCCCCGGCGGAGCCTCCCCATCCCAGGGCTCCGATCTCTGGAGAAATGACCGCCCCCGGGGAGTGGAAGACCGGGGAGGCCCCGGCCCCCGCCTGCCCCGGTGAAGCCCAGGGCGGGATGACCTGCCACGACCGGATGGCGCCGGAGGACTTCGACCTCCTGGCCGGGACCCGGACGGAGCGCCCCGCCCCCGCGCCGGCGGAGACGCCCGCACCAGACCCGGGCCCGGCTCCGGCCCTGGAGGAGGGGTCCGCGCCCCAGATCTCCGCCCCGGCGGAGCCTGAGCCTGAGGGAGAGGCAGCCCCCTGGCGCATCGCCGGGGAGGTGCTGAACACCTACATCATCGTGGAACAGGGGGACACCATCCTGTTTATCGACAAGCACGCTGCCCACGAGCGGATGAACTTCGACCGCATGAAGGCGGAGGGCTACACCCCCATGGTGCAGACCCTGCTCACCCCGGTCACCCTCCATCCCCCGGCGGAGGAGGGGGCCGCCCTGCTGGCCAACCTGCCGCTGCTGGAGGAGTTCGGCTTCTACGCCGAGGACTTCGGCGGGGGGGCGCTGGTGGTGCGGCAGGCCCCCTTTGACGTGGACCCGGGGGACATCGAGGACACCCTGCTGGAGATCGGGGGCAGGCTGCTCACCACCGGGCGGGCGGACCCCTCCGCCGCCCGGGACGAGCTGCTCCACACCATGGCCTGCAAGGCGGCCATCAAGGGGGGCTGGCGCACCAGTCCCCAGGAGCTGGAGAAGGTGGCGGGAGCCGTCATGCGGGGAGAGGTCAAATACTGCCCCCACGGCCGGCCGGTGGCCATCGAGCTGACCCGAAAGGACCTGGAGAAGCAGTTCCGGCGGGCATGAGACCCGGCGGGAGCGGGAAAGGAGCGGACTTATGAGCTGGAACGAGATGCTTTACGCCTATCAAAAGGAGAAGGGGGGCGTATTTATGGGCAGCCGGGCAGCAGACTGGGACGGGGAGCTGGTGCTGAGCTACCGGGACGAACCGCTCATCATCCGGACGGTGGGGGAGAGCAATGGCCGGTACACTACGACCTCCATCCGCGTCCGGCTGGCGATCCATCTGGAGCGGGACTATGAGCTGCGCATCCGCCCCAAAAGTGCCATGTCCACCGGCCTCAACACGGTGCTGGGCGTCCTGGACCGGGGACTGGAGAAGCTGCCCTCCGGACCGGACCTCCACGAGGACTATGGCTGCCCGGAGGTGACCCGGGGCCGGACCATCACCACCACGGACCGGTCCTTTACCAAGCTGGTGCTGCGGGACCTGGAACTGCGCAATGCCCTGCTTGCCTCCCCCAAGGACGGCCTGCTCATTCTGCCCGGGCCGGGGAGGGAGGGGCTGCACCTGGTGGAGAGTTACTCCTATCCGGACTCCATGTACACAGATTGGTACTCGGAGCCGATGAATACCGGGGCGGACTGGACGGATACAGAGGAGGAGCGCGCCGAGAAGGAAGAGAAGCTGGCGGAGCTGGCCCAGGATACCTTTTTTCCCCGGCTGGAAAAGGTGATCGGCCTGACCAAGGCTGCCCGGGGGGCGGCCCTGACCTGGAGGATGGGGACGCCGGGATGATTCGAAGGAGCGGCTGTGGTGAGCTGCGGCCGGGCGGGGCTTGACTGCCGGAGGGAAAAGTTTTCGTTGACAAACAGGACAGAGCCGCTATAATAGGCCATACAAGTGTCTTGACACCTGTATGGCCTTTTTGCCGGCAGGTGCGGGACCATCACGAAAAAAGGTGAGAGAAATGGAAAAGCTCCGCGCATTTTTAAAGCGCAAAAACATTGAGATCTCAGCCAAGCGGTATGGCATCGACGCCCTGGGGGCCATGGCCCAGGGCCTGTTCTGCTCCCTGCTCATCGGCACCATCGTCAAGACGCTGGGCCAGCAGCTGGGGATGGAGTTCCTCATCGAAGTGGGGGGATACGCCTCGGCCATGAGCGGGGCGGCTATGGCGGTGGCCATCGGCTACGCCCTGAAGGCCCCCCCTCTGGTCCTCTTTTCCCTGGTCACGGTGGGCTATGCGGCCAATGCCCTGGGCAGCGTCACCCTGTCCGGGGGCAGCGGCGCCGGAGGCCCTCTGGCGGTGCTGTTTATCGCGGTCATCGCCGCGGAGCTGGGCAAGGCGGTGTCTAAGGAGACCAAGATCGACATCCTGGTCACCCCTCTGGTGACCATCCTGGCGGGGGTGGCCCTGTCGGCCTGGTGGGCCCCGGCCATCGGCACAGCGGCCTCCGCGGTGGGGGACTTCGTCAAGTGGGCCACTGTGCTCCAGCCCTTCTGGATGGGCATCCTGGTGTCGGTGGTCATCGGCGTGGCCCTGACCCTGCCCATCTCCTCTGCCGCCATCTGCGCCGCCATCGGGCTGACCGGCCTGGCCGGCGGGGCCGCAGTGGCGGGGTGCTGCGCCAACATGGTGGGCTTCGCCGTCCTGTCCTTCCGGGAGAACCGCTGGAGCGGCCTGATCTCCCAGGGGCTGGGCACCTCCATGCTCCAGATGGGCAACATCGTCCGCAATCCCCGGATCTGGCTCCCCGCCATCCTCGCCTCCGCGGTCACCGGCCCCCTGGCCACCTGTGTGTTCCAGTTTGAGATGAATGACCCCGCCGGGGGTGTGGCGGCTGGAATGGGGACCTGCGGTATGGTGGGCCCCATCGGAGTCTATGCCGGCTGGGTGAACGATGTGGCCACGGGGGCCAAGGCTGCCATCACCGGCATGGACTGGCTGGCCATGGCGCTGATCTGCTTTGTACTGCCCGCCGTCCTCGCTTGGCTGTTCGGGCTGTTTTTCCGTCGGATCGGCTGGATCCGGGAGGGGGACCTGACCCTGGAGTGAGCCGGGAGGATTCGCAGGACCGTTTGGGCGGCCGGCACGCTTGCGTGCCGGCCGCCTGTCCGTCCCTGGCGACCGCCTGCTCCGCAGGTCCCTGGCCAGTTTCCTGGTGATGGGCCGGGTGTGCTGCTGGCGGCAGGATTGGCAGGGCCTGTCCCTGATGGTGGGACGAACACCCTCTTGACAGCCTCTTCTGTATCTGATAAAGTTACAGAAAACAGCTCCCTGGGAGGAGAACCATTATGAACAGCGATTTCTGCGTGGCGGTCCACGCTCTGGTCTATCTCAACCGAAGAGGGTGCGTCCTGTCCAGCGAGGAGCTGGCCCGGAACATCTGCACTAACCCCGCCCGGGTGCGGAAGGTGCTCGCCCGTATGAAAAAGGACGGCCTGGTGGAGACCAAGGAGGGCAGCTCCGGCGGAGGCTACCGCTTTGCCAAGGGGGCGGGGGAGGTGTCCCTGGCCCAGGTGGCCCGGGCGCTGGAGGTGCGCTTCGTCTCCACCTCCTGGCACAGCGGCAGCCAGGAGGTGAAGTGTCTGGTGGCCACCGGCATGGCTCAGGTGATGGATGCCCTTTTTGATGACCTGGACGGCCGGTGCATGGCCCGGCTGGAGGAGATCACAGTGGAACAGGTGGACCGGAAGCTCTCCGGCGGACCCTGCCCCGGCGGCGGATGATCCCGCCGCAGAGAACAGTGCGAATGGAGGTTTTTTATGGGGTTTGATCTGGAGATCAGCGTTCCGGCGCTGACGGTTTTCATACAGGGCATCCTCAGCTTCTTCTCCCCCTGCGTCCTGCCTCTGGTCCCCTTATATGTGGGCTATCTGGCAGGCGGGGCCAAGACGGTGGAGGCGGACGGCACCATCCGCTACCCCAGGGGGCGGGTGATGTGGAACACCCTGTTTTTTGTGCTGGGGATCAGCGCCACCTTTTTCCTGCTGGGCTTCGGCTTCACCGCTTTGGGGCAGTTTTTCAGCGATAACCGGCTGTGGTTTGCCCGGATCAGCGGCATTATCATGGTGCTGTTCGGGCTGTACCAGCTGGGGGTGTTTGGACATTCCATGGCGCTGGAGCGGGAGCACAGGCTGCCCTTCCGGCTGGGCGGCCGGACCATGGGGCCGCTGGTGGCCCTGGTCCTGGGCTTTACCTTCAGTTTCGCCTGGACCCCCTGTGTAGGGCCGGTGCTGGGGAGCGTGCTCCTGATGGCCTCATCCTCGGCTTCGGCCCCGGCAGCGGCGCTGCTCATCGGGGTGTACACCCTGGGCTTTGTGCTGCCCTTCCTAGCGGTGGGGCTGTTCACCGGCGGGGTGCTGTCCTTCTTCAAGCGGCACCAGCAGGTGGTGCGCTGGACGGGGAAGGCGGGGGCGGCTCTGCTGATCCTGATGGGGGTGATGACCTTTACCGGCTTTATGAACGGCTTCACCGAATATCTGTCCCAGACCGGCTCCGCCGTGCCTCAGAGCCAGAGCGTCGGCAGCGGGGAGGAGCCGTCCGCCTCCACAGATGCAGACAACGGTGCGTCGGAGCCGCCGGTGGTCCCTGCCCCTGACTTCACCCTGGTGGACCAGTACGGGGAGGAGCACAGTCTGTCCGATTACAAGGGCAAGACCATTTTTCTCAATTTCTGGGCCACCTGGTGCGGCCCCTGCCGGGGGGAAATGCCGGATATCCAGGCGCTGTATGAGGAGTATGGCGGGAACCAGGGGGACCTGGTGGTACTGGGAGTGGCCGCCCCTGGGCTGGGGCAGGAGGGGACCCAGGAGGAGATCGCCATCTTTCTGGAAGAGAACGGCTATACCTTCCCCACAGTGATGGACACGGAGTACCAGCTCACCTATCAGTACGGCATCCGGGCCTACCCCACCACCTGGATGATCGACGGGGAGGGCAATCTCTACGGCTATGTGGAGAGCGCCATGACAGGGGAGATCATGAGGGATATCGTGGAACAGACCATGGAGGCCCAGCCATAAAAAAGAAACATGCCCCGCCCGCTCCAATGGGAGCGGGCGGGGCATGTTTGACTGTGTGGGTCCATCAGGGGGAGGCGGTGTAGAGGGAAGAAGTGTCCTCAGCTCCATCCGTCATGGCGTACCAGCGATCGGCTTGGGCATGGGTGCGGGCGATGCGGGTGTCGGTGAGAACGCCCAGCTCCTCCAGAACGGCCAGGGTGTGGGAGGCCTGGGGGGTGAGGGTGATGGTCACAGAGCCGCCCCGGTGCACCATGCTGTCCTGCTCCGTCAGGTAGAAGCTGAAGTCCAGGTCAGCCTCACAGGTGTTCTCCAGGCGGTCCTGGTCCTCAAAAAGGTAGCGGGTGCCGATGGTGCCCGCGTCGAAATCGGTCAGCACGGCCTGCCACAGCTGCTCCGCCTGGGCGGCGGAGAGGGAGGCGGACTCGTGGCTCTGGGTCTGGATGTCCCAGAGATCGTAGACGTACGCCTCCGTCAGGCTCCAGTCCGCGGACTGGTCAAGTCCATAGCCGGCCCGGACAAAGCTCCGGTCAGAGACCAGCTGATCCAGAGCCCATGTGACGGTGCCCTCCATCCCCTGCTCCGCCCGGTACAGCGGAACGCCGTGGTAGTAGCGGCGGATGCTCTGTCCGTTGGACAGGGTGTAGGAGAGGGAGATGTAGAAGGAGTCGTCATAGATGCTATCCTCCCTGGAGCGGGCAGCTACGATGGCCTGGTGGAGGGCGGTGATCTGGGCGACCTGCTCCGGGTCGGTGATCTGGACGCTCCCGCCGAAGCCGTCGCTGGGATAGGTGCTGCCCTCCAGATCCACAGTCACCTGGCTCACCTCGCCGGAGGCGGGGATGTAGTCCTGATAGCCGGTGAGATCCAGCCGGATGCACAGGAACAGGGCGGAGAGCAGCGCCAGCAGGACCAGGCAGCCCGGCCAGGCGGAGAAGACGCGGAAGGACTTGCGCAGCAGCATCTCCGCCAGAAAATAGCCCACTGCAGCCCAGAAGAGGATGGACAGCACCAGGGAGAGCTGGCCGTCTCCGAACAGCACATAGTAGGTAAAGGTGCCGCCGGAGAGACCGGCGCAGACGGCCACCCCGTACTTGAAGATGGGGCGGACCACCCGCACGGAGACCACGTCTCCCGCCGACTCCATCTGGCGGGCGCGGTAGATCAACAGGGCGGCCGCAGACAGGGCCACCCCCACACCGGCGTAGACCGCCACCACGGCGGGCTGGGCAAGCTGATAGGCCCCGCTGTCCGCAGCCTGGGTCCAGGATACAGCACCGCCCAGTTTCTCCAGAGGGGTGAGCCAGGCCACAGCCTGCTGGGTGGTGCCGCTCAGGCCGTTGTAGCCGTAGAGAAACAGGTAGAGCACCGAGTCCATCAGCGCGCTGATGATAGCCGCCAGGCAGTTCAGCACCCCGTAGAAGACAGGCAGGGCCAGCAGATGGCCGGTGAACATGGCACAGAAGACGGCAAAGGAGTAGAAGAAGAGGCAGGAGGCGGACTGGACCAGCAGCCAGATGGCCAGCGCCTTCAGATCCAGACAGTTCCCCACAGCCTCGCCGGCCAGGGTGAGGCCAAAGATGGCGGCGTTGGGCAGCAGCAGGAAGCTGAGCCCGGACAGATAGTTGGTGAAAAACAGAGCCTCCCGCCGCAGGGGCAGGGCGTGCATCATGCAGGCGGAGCGGCTGGCATCCAGATAGCTGAACACCGCCATAGCGGCCAGCAGGCCAAAGATGACGGCCAGCACCGTGCCCAAGTTCAGGGAGTAGCCCACCGAGACCCGGGAAAAATAGTCCAGGCTGTGCGCAAGGTCCTCCAGAGCCCAGTTCTGCCCCCGCTGGATCGTGGTGAGCAGATTGAGGGGCAGGGCAAACAGCCAGATCACCGAGTACAGGGCCCAGATGGGCCAGAAGCGGCTGAGGTTTTTGCGGTAGAGGGTGGAATTAAAGCATGATGTCACGGACCGCATAGTCCTCACCTCCCAGTTCATAGATAAAGATCTCCTCCAGCGTCAGAGGCAGGGCCTCCATCAGGATGGGCTGGAACGCGGCGAGCCGGCTTTTGATGACGTCGGAGCTGCCCCGGACGATCAGGGTGTGGATGCGGCCCACCTGGGTAACATGGAGCAGGTTCAGGTCCTCCGGCAGCTTGGGCATCTCCGGCTCCTGAAATACGATCTGCATCTTGACCACGTTGTCCTGAAGATCGGTGAGGGAGCGCTGCAAGAGCACCTTGCCCCGGCTGAGGATGCCCACGTGGTCGCACACGTCTTCCAGTTCCCGCAGATTGTGGGAGGAGACCAGCACCGTGGTCCCCCGCTGGGCCACGTCCCCCATGAGCAGGGACCAGACCTGACGCCGCATCACCGGGTCCAGGCCGTCTACCGGCTCGTCCAAGACCAGCAGGTCGGGGTTGCAGCACAGAGCCAGCCAAAAGGCGGACTGCTTCTGCATCCCCTTGGACAGGCGGCGGATGGGCTGTTTCTCGTCTACTGCCGGGAAGGCCTCCTTCAGCACCTGATAGCGCTTGTCATCAAAGGCGGGATACAGCCCCCGGTAAAACTTCATCATGTCCCGGGTGGAGGCGGACAGAAAGTAGTACAGGTCGTCGGGGATAAAGGCCACCCGGGACTTCACCGCCGGATTTTCGTACACCGGCGCCCCGTCCACCGTGATGGTGCCCGAGTCGGGGCGGTAGATGCCGGTGATGTGCCGCAGGATGGTGGACTTTCCCGCGCCGTTAGGGCCCACCAGCCCATAGATGGAGCCCTTCTCCACCTCCATAGTGAGCCCATCCAGGGCGCGGAAGCCGTCGAAGGTCTTGACGACGTTGTTTACCTTGATCATTGGACCTCTCCCCCTTTTTCCCGGATGCGGGCGATCAGCCGATCCCGCGTGACCCCCAGGTACAGCAGCTCGGCTGTCAGACTGTCGAACTGCCCCAGCAGCCGGTCCCGCCGCTCCTCATCCACCCCGGTGCGGGGGGCCGCGAAGCTGCCCTTCCCAGGGATAGAATAGACATAGCCCTCCGCCTCCAGGGACTCATAGGCCCGCTGGATGGTGTTGGGGTTGATGGCAAGATTGCTGGCCAGGGACCGCACAGAGGGGAGCTTTTCCCCCTCCTGGATGGCGCCGCTCACCATCAGCCGGCGCAGATTGTCCCGCACCTGCTCGTAGATGGGCCGGGCATCCCGGTAGTCCAGATTCAACATACTGCCGCCTCCCTTCAAACTGTATTCACTGTATTAGTACAGTTAGTCTATGCGGACGGGACCGAAAAATCAAGCAAGAAATCCTTAAGATTTTCTTAGGATTTATCTCAGGGGGAGAGAGGACCGTCAGATCTCCACGCAAAAAGGGAGAAGATTTACCATTTCTTAATCTGTTTCCGTTTGAAAAAGGCGAGCGGCCGTGATATAGTATAGGCGAAAAGAGCATCAGAAGAAGGAGGCTCCCACACATGACTGCGACTGTCGGATTTATCGGAACGGGGAACATGGGCGCTGCTCTGGCCCGGGCCGTCTGTAAAACTGTGCCCCCCCAGCAGGTGCTGCTGGCCAACCGCACCCCCGCCAAGGCGGAAGCCCTGGCCGAAGAGCTGGGCTGCGCCGCAGGTACCAATGAAGAGGTTGCCCGCGCCTGCCGGCTGATCTTTCTGGGAGTGAAGCCCCAGGTGATGGGGGAGATGCTGGCCTCTCTTACCCCTGTGCTGAAGGAGCGGGAGGACTGCTTTGTGCTGGTGACCATGGCCGCCGGCCTGACCTGCGCCCGGATCCGGGAGATGGCGGGGGTGGACTGCCCGGTGATCCGGGTGATGCCCAACACCCCCGCGGCCATCGGCGAGGGGGTGCTCCAGTTCTGCGGCCTGGGGACCACGGAGGAGGATATGGCCTCCTTCCGAAACCTGATGGCCCCCGCCGGGCTGGTGGATCAGGTGCCTGAGGGGCTGATAGACGCAGCCAGCTGCGTGTCCGGCTGCGGCCCCGCTTTTGCCTACCTGTTCCTGGAGGCCCTGGCGGACGGCGGGGTGGCCTGCGGCCTGCCCCGGGACAAGGCGCTGGCCTACGCCGCCCAGATGCTGGCCGGGTCGGCCCGGATGGTGCTGGAGACCGGCGCTCACCCCGGTGCCCTGAAGGACGCGGTGTGCTCCCCCGGGGGCAGCACCATCCAAGGGGTGCGGGCGCTGGAAAAGGGCGGTCTGCGGGCCGCCGCCATGGACGCGGTGCTGACCGCCTATGAAAAGACGCAGGAATTAGGGACAAAATAAGGGACAGGCGGAGCCAGGGAGGACAGGGGAACGGCCCTGTCCTCCGGTTCCCGAGCTGAATAAAGGGGTTTGATGCTATGAAGATCGTGGTCAAGGTGGGCACCTCCACTCTGGCGCATGCCACGGGGCGGCTGAATATCCGCCATGTGGAGGAGCTGGTCAAGGTGCTCTCCGACCTGAAGAATGCAGGACACCAGATCATCCTGGTGTCCTCCGGCGCCATCGGCATGGGGGTGGGCAAGCTGAATCTGCCCTGCCGGCCCACTGACATGCCCGGCAAGCAGGCGGCCGCCGCCGTGGGACAGTGCGAGCTGATGTACACCTACGACCGGCTGTTCACCCAATACAACCACACTGTGGCCCAGATCCTCCTCACTGGGGAGGACATCGACCACAGCGACCGGAGGGAGAACTTCCAGAACACCATCTTCCGCCTGCTGGAGCTGGGCGCCCTGCCGATCATCAACGAGAACGACACCGTGGCCACCGCTGAGATCAAGGTAGGGGACAACGATACCCTGGGGGCCGTGGTGGCCTGCACAGTGAAAGCGGACCTGCTGGTCCTGCTCAGTGATATCCAGGGGCTCTACACCGCAGATCCCCGCAAGGACCCGGGTGCCCGGCTGATCCCGGTGGTGGAGGAGATCACTGCCGACATCGAGGCGCTGGCCGGCGGGGCTGGCTCCGGCCTGGGCACGGGGGGCATGGCCACCAAGCTGCGGGCCGCCCGCATGGTGACCGGCCAGGGCTGCGACATGATCATCACCAACGGGGACCAGCCCCAGCTGCTCTATGATATCGTGGAGGGGAAGCAGGTGGGGACCCGGTTCCTGGGCCGGCGGGCCTGACGGGGCTCAAAGGCGAAGGACCACAAGGAGGCGGAAGGGATGACCACACAAGAACTGCTTGCGCGTGCCAGACAGGCCAGAGGGGCCATGGCTCTGGCGGATACACAGACCAAGGACCGGGCCCTGTTGGCCATGGCGGAGGAGCTGGAGGCGGACACGGCCCCCATCCTGGCGGCCAACGCCCTGGATCTGGAGGGGGCCCGGGGCCGCATCTCCGAGGTGATGCTGGACCGGCTGGCCCTCAGCCCGGACCGGATCGCCGGTATGGCGAAGGGGATCCGGGAGGTGGCGGCCCTCCCTGACCCGGTGGGGGCTGTCCTCAGCCGGGTGGAGCGGCCCAACGGGCTGGTGATCGAGAAGACCGCCGTCCCAATGGGGGTCATCGCCATCATCTATGAGAGCCGGCCCAATGTCACCAGCGACGCCGCAGCCCTGGCCCTGAAGGCGGGCTCCGCCTGTGTGCTCCGCTGCGGGAAGGAGGCCCACCGCTCCGCCGCGGCCATCGTCTCCGCCCTGTGCCGGGGCCTCTCCCGGGCCGGACTGCCCCAGGAGGCCCTGTGTCTGGTGGAGGACACCACCCGGGCCTCCGCACACGAGCTGATGACCGCCAGCGGATACGTAGACCTGCTCATCCCCCGGGGGGGCGCGGGGCTGATTCGGGCCTGTGTGGACAATGCCACCGTCCCCGTCATCGAGACGGGCACCGGCATCTGCCACGTCTATGTGGACCGGGCGGCGGACCTGGACATGGCGCTGGACATCCTGGAGAACGCCAAGTGCAGCCGGCCCAGCGTGTGCAACGCCGCCGAGGTGTGCCTGGTCCACCGGGAGGCGGCCCCGGTCTTTCTGCCCCGGATGCGGGAGCGGCTGACGGATGCCAGGGCAGCCCGGGGGGAGCGGCCGGTGGAGCTGCGCCTGGACGGGACGGCGGCCGGGATCATCCCCGGCACGCCCGCGGGTCCGGAGGACTTCGACACTGAGTTTTTGGACTATATCCTGGCTGTCCGGGTGGTGGACGGGACGGAGGGGGCCATCCACCACATCGCAGCCCACTCCACCGGCCACTCGGAGGCCATCGTGACAGAGGACGGGGAGGCGGCCCGGCGCTTCCTGGCGGCGGTGGACTCAGCGGCGGTGTACTGGAACGCCTCCACCCGCTTCACCGACGGGGGGGAGTTTGGCCTGGGCTGCGAGATGGGCATCTCCACCCAGAAGCTCCACGCCCGGGGCCCCCTGGGGCTGGCCGAGCTGTGCAGCTTCAAGTTCGTGATCCGGGGCGGGGGACAGATCCGCTGAGGCGCCCCCTCTCTTTTCCGGCTGACAAATGCGCGGTCTCCGGGTATGATGGGAGCAGAGCGACACTCTCATCAGAGCCGTGAGCCAGATATCGCGGGGACGGCCCAGAACCGCCCGCCGCGGCATCCCATTTCCGCCCCCCTTTTCCCAACTGGGTGAAAGGGAGGAAAATACCCATGAAAGGACTGATATCCGATGCACAAGCATCTGCTGGAGTTCTGCCGCCTGACGGGAGAGCTCCTGGAAAGCGAGCCGGTGCGGATGATGGGCCGCTGGCAGCACCACGGCCGGATCACCACCCTGGACCACTCCCTGTTCGTGGCCTACCTGTCCTTCCGGGCAGCCCGGTGGCTGCGTCTGGATGAACGGGCCGCCGCCCGCGGGGGCCTGCTCCACGACCTGTACCTCTATGACCCCCGGGACAAGTCCGCCCACCCCGGCAGCCAGTGCTTCGACCACCCCAGGGCCGCAGCCCGGAATGCCGAGCAGGTGACCAAGCTCTCCGATAAGGAGCGCAACATTATCCTGTCCCACATGTGGCCCCTGGGCGGGGCACTGCCCCGGTCCCTGGAGGCCCTGCTGGTGGACCTGGTGGATACCTTCTGCGCGGGGCTGGAGCTCTCCCACATCTATCACCCAGGCCGCCTGCGGGAGAAGCTGGGCGTGGTCCCCCTGGCGGGTTCCCCCCAGGCCGACGCGGCCTGATCTGCTCCGCACCTCCTCATGCCCCGGCAGCGTCTGCTGCCGGGGCATTTTTAGACATTTTCAGGAAAAGAGAGACTGGAATAAAAAATTTCGGAAAAATTTCGAAAATTTCTCGAAAAATTCTCTTGAACCCAGGAAACTTTCTTGCTATTATGCTATAATGGTTGGGGATATCCGCATAACGTGCCGGATTTGTGCAGTTTGATGGAGAAGCCCCACGCATGTCCGTGCTGATCGGCACTGCCGTCACAATAGAGGAACAGAGAGCAAGCAGATTTGGTGACCGACCCGGCCAGGTACCGGCGGTCCGCGTAAGGAAGGAAGTTGTTTATGATCGCACACGGGAAGGATATCAAGGTATTCACCGGAAACTCCAACCCCAAGCTGGCCCAGAACATCTGTCAGGAGCTGGGCATCCCTCTGGGCGACTCCGAGGTGGGAGCCTTCTCCGACGGGGAGAATTTCGCCTCTATCTATGAGACCGTCCGCGGCTCCGACGTCTTTGTGGTGCAGTCCACCTGCTCCTTCCGCAAAGACGACAAGAGCGGTTCCGTCAACGATGCGCTGATGGAGCTGCTCATTATGATCGACGCCCTGCGCCGGGCCTCCGCCGGCCGGATCACCGCTGTGATCCCCTACTTCGGCTACGCCCGCCAGGACCGCAAGACCAAGCCCCGAGACCCCATCTCAGCCAAGCTGGTGGCCAACCTGATCGCGGAGGCCGGCGCAGACCGGGTGCTGACCATGGACCTGCACGCCAACCAGATCCAGGGCTTCTTCGACATCCCGGTGGACAACCTGCTGGGCTCCCCCATCTTTGTGGACCACTTCACCAAGAAGTACGCGGACTGCCATGACGACACCATGGTGGTCTCCCCCGATGTGGGGTCGGTGTCCCGGGCCCGGGCCTTTGCCCAGAAGCTGAACATGCCCCTGGCCATCGTGGACAAGCGCCGCCAGAAGGCCAACTCCTCCGAGGTCATGAACATCATCGGCGACGTGCGGGGCAAGCACGTCATCCTGCTGGACGATATGGTGGATACGGGCGGCTCCCTGTGCCACGCGGCTCAGGCCCTGATGGAGATCGGCGGCGCCCAGGATGTGACCGCCTGCGCCAGCCACGGCGTCCTCTCCGGTCCGGCCATCGACCGCATCAACAGCAGCGTGCTGGACGAGGTCATCTTCCTGGATACCATCCCGGCCAAGCCCGGCGTCAAGTGCGAGAAGATCAAGTACATCTCGGTGGCCCACATGTTCGCGGAGGCCATCAGCCACATCTATATGGAGACCTCCGTCTCCCCGCTGTTCCTGTAAGAGAGAGCGGGGACCGGAAGGGCGCGAAAACAGGGGGCGGGTAGCCAATACCCGCCCCTCTTCAGACTGTTTGAGGAGACCGATATGCTGTTTGGAAATGGAACCGGCGGGGTGGACTGGGTCCTGGTCTGCCTGGGCAACCCGGGGGAGAAATACGAAAACACCCGGCACAATGTGGGCTTCATGGTAGCTGACGAGCTGGGCGAGCGCCAGCACGCCCCCATCCAGAGGCTGAAATATAAGGCGCTGACCAACGTGTTCACCATCTCCGGCCAGAAGGTGCTGGTGATGAAGCCCGTCACCTTCATGAACCTGTCCGGGGAGGCGGTGCGCCAGGCGGTGGACTTCTATAAGGTGGCGCCGGACCACGTGCTGGTGGTCTCTGACGACACCGCCCTGGCTGTGGGCCGTCTGCGTATCCGCAGGGGGGGCTCGGCCGGGGGTCATAACGGCCTGAAAAACATCATCCTCCACTTGGGGACAGACCAGTTTCCCCGGCTGCGGGTGGGGGTGGGGGAGAAGCCCCACCCGGATTATGATATGGCGGACTGGGTGCTGGGCAAGTTCCAGGGGGAGGACAAAAAGGCCATCGACCAGGCGGTGAAGCGGGCCGCCGACGCGGTGGAGTGCATCCTGGCCGAGGGTATCGACCGGGGGATGAGCCGGTTCAACGGCTGAGGGAGAGCTGGTCCAGCTCCTGTCCCAGCTCCAGGCCCAGGGCCAGCCCGGTGAGGAGCATCTGCCGGCCCTCGGAGGCGCCCACCTCCATGGCCGCGCCCCAGATGCGGTCCGCCTCGTCCTCGCCTGTCAGCTGATACAGCCGCTGCAGGAAGGGAAAGCTCTCTTCGGATACCCGGTCCATGTCCGGGGTGGGGGGAAGGGCCTCCACATAGTCCAGAAGGATGGAGATCAGGTCATACATAGGAACCACTCCTTTACGCCCATTATTATAACATGTTTTTTTATTGCGTGTCAAGAGGTGACCAGCTTGAAATCACTGGGAGAAAGACTAAAGGTTTTGAGAAATGAACGGGGACTGGTCCAGCAGGATATGGCAGATTTTCTAAAATGCAGGGTGCGCAACTATCAGGCAATCGAGGCGGGAGAAGTAAACCCTAGGCTTCCAAAGCTGATAGAATTGGCGGACTATTTCGGCGTGTCGGTGGACTATCTTCTGGGGCGGACGGAGAACCGGGAGATCAACCGCTGACCCGGGCGGGGGAGACAGAGGTCTTCCCCGCTGTTTTGGTTCCGGCCTTTACACAGGAGGCGGGCCCTGCCTGCCATTCCCGGACCTGTGACGTGCCGCAGGGGCGCGCAAAGACCGAAGGGCATCCCGTAGGGGCGGCTTTCAGAGCCGCCCCTAAAGCCTTCCCCCCGGCGGGGGGAAGGTGTCACGGCGTATGCCGTGACGGATGAGGGGTCTTCATTCCCCCGTCCCAGCCGCAGGATGGCCCCCAAAGGGTTCCGCCCTGCGGGGCGGCTGGCGGGCGCGCAAAGCGCGCCCCTACGCAGAGACCGAAGGCATCCCGTAGGGGGCCCGGACCCGCCCCTGAATGGAGACCGGGGGCGGAAATCCCCGGGAATTTCCTTGACGGACCGGAGAAAAGGCGATATACTGTTGGAAAATGACCCCCTCCCTAAAGTCGGGAACGGGGGCTTTGTCGCGCTTGTAATTTCCATATTTTTCTATTTGGTGGCCGCTATGAAACTTTTGAACGACATCTTGAACAATGTGCCGGAGTTCGGCCAGCTGCTGGCCGCCATGGACAGCGGCCGCTGTCCCGTGGCCCTGTCCGGGCTGTCGGCGGTCCACCGGGCCCACTTTGCCGCCGGGGTCTACGCCCGCACCGGCCGGCCGGTGGTGCTGGTGTGCGCCGACGAGGGGGAAGGGGAGCGGCTGGCCCGGGATCTGGAGTCCCTGACGGGGCAGCGGGTGCCGGTGCTCGCCCCCCGGTCCTACATCTTTCACAACGCGGCCACTGTCTCCCGCCAGTGGGAGCACCGGCGGCTGGCCCTGATGCGGGCCATGGCGGCGGGGGAGGTGCCCCTGCTGGTGGCGGCGGTGGAGGGACTGCTTCAGCGGACCCTGCCCCCGGAGGAGCTGGACCGGGCCTGGGCGGAGCTGCGGACCGGGGGGAGCTATGACCTGAACCAGCTGGCTGAGACACTGACCGCCGCCGGGTACAGCCGGTGCGACCAGGTGGAAGGCGTGGGACAGTTTGCCCTGCGGGGCGGGATCTTGGATGTCTACTCCCCAGGGATGGAGCAGCCCGTGCGGGCGGAGTTCTTCGGAGACGAGCTGGATGCTATGGGGCTGTTCGACCCCGCCACCCAGCGCCGGACGGAGAACGTGGAGCGGGCGGTGCTGCTGCCGGCGGCGGAGGCGCTGCCCCATCTGGCGCCCGGAGGGACGGCGGGGCTGGCAGCCCGGCTGGAGAAGCTGGCCGCAGGGGCGGAGAAGGCGGGGCGGCATGAGCTGGCCCAGACTCTGCGGCAGGACCGGGAGGCGCTGGAGCAGGGGCGGAGCTTCCCCGCCACGGACCGCTATCTGGCGCTGATCTATCCCCAGCTGGCCACGGCGGCCGACTACCTGCCGCCGGACGCCTGTGTGCTCTTTTCTGAGAGCAGCCGGGTGGGGGAGCGGGCCAAGACCTACCAGTGGCAGCTGGAGGAGGATGCCAAGTCCCTGATGGAGCGGGGGGAGCTGGACGGCTCCTGCGCCGTACTGTCCTGCACCTTCCCGGAGCTCAACGCCCGGCTGTCCGACTGGCCGACGGCCTATCTGGACTCCTTCACTCTGTCGGCTTATCCGGTGCCCCCCGGCTGCCTGCTGTCGGTGACGGCCAAGCAGCTGCCCTCCTTTGGCGCCAGCCTGGAGACGGCGGTCTCCGACCTGGACCACTACCAGCGCTCGGGCCTGGGCACCCTGGTGCTGGTGTCCAGCGAACAGAGGGCCCTGAATCTCCAGACGCTGCTGCGGGAGCAGGGCCTCCGGGCGGCGGTGGAGTTCCAGCCCCAGACCCTCCCTGGGCCGGGGGAGACCCTGGTCTCGGTGGGCGGCCTGTCCGCCGGGATGGAGTACCCGGAGGCCCGTCTGGCGGTACTCACCGAGGGACAGGGGGCGGCACTGAAAAAGCCCCGGCCCAGGAAGGCGGCCACCAACCGGGAGAAGCTGAAGTCCTATGCCGACCTGTCCCCCGGGGACCTGGTGGTCCACGAGCATCACGGTGTGGGCCGCTACATGGGGATGGTGAAGCTGCCTGCCGACGGGGTGGAGAAGGACTATGTGAAGATCGCCTACGCCGGCTCCGATGTGCTCTACGTCCCCGCCACCCAGCTGGACCTGGTGAGCAAGTACATCGGCGGGGGCGAGGACGCGGCGGAGACCAAAAAGCTCTCCCGCCTGGGGGGCACCGACTGGGAGAAGGCCAAGAGCAAGGCCAAAAAGGCGGTGAAGGATCTGGCCAAGGGCCTGATCCAGCTCTATGCCCAGCGGCAGCGGCAGCCCGGCTTCGCCTTCTCTCCCGACTCCCCCTGGCAGCGGGAATTCGAGGAGGAGTTCGAGTACGCGGAGACGGAGGACCAGCTGCGCTGCGTGGAGGAGATCAAGCGGGACATGGAGCGCCCGGTACCCATGGACCGGCTGCTGTGCGGCGACGTGGGCTACGGAAAGACGGAGGTGGCCTTCCGGGCCGTCATGAAATGCGTGCTGGACGGCAAGCAGGCCGCTGTGCTGGTGCCCACCACGGTGCTCGCCCGGCAGCATTTTCTCAACGCCCTGCGGCGCTTTGCCAAATATCCGGTGACCATCGATGTGGTCTCCCGCTTCCGCACCAGCGCCCAGATGAAGGAGACCCTGCGGCGGGTGGAGAGCGGTGAGGTGGACATCCTCATCGGCACCCACCGCCTGTTCAACCGGGACGTGCGCTTCAAGGACCTGGGTCTGCTGGTGGTGGACGAGGAGCAGCGCTTCGGCGTCCAGCACAAGGAGAAGCTGAAGGAGAACTTCCGTCAGGTGGATGTGCTGACCCTGTCCGCCACCCCCATCCCCCGGACGCTGAACATGGCCCTCAGCGGCATCCGGGACATGTCCACCCTGGAGGAGCCCCCCGCCGACCGCCAGCCGGTGCAGACCTATGTGCTGGAGCACGACTGGGGGGTGCTGGGGGACGCCATGCGCCGGGAGCTGGAGCGGGGCGGGCAGGTGTACTACCTCCACAACCGGGTGGAGACCATCGACCGCACCGCCAGCCGCATCCAGGCCATGCTGGGGGAGGATGCGGCGGTGGGGGTGGCCCACGGCAAGATGACCCAGGAGGCCATCGACGAGGTGATGAGCCGGATGACCGACGGGGAGCTGAACGTGCTGGTGTGCACCACCATCATCGAGACGGGCATCGACCTGCCCAACGCCAACACCCTCATCATCGAGGACGCCGACCGCCTGGGCCTGGCCCAGCTCCACCAGATCCGGGGCCGGGTGGGGCGGTCCAGCCGCCGGGCCTACGCCTACCTCACCTACCGCCGGGGCAAGGTGCTCACCGAGGTGGCCGCCAAGCGGCTGAGCGCCATCCGGGAGTTCGCCGAGTTCGGCTCCGGCTTCAAGATCGCCATGCGGGACCTGGAGATCCGGGGTGCGGGCAACGTGCTGGGGCCGGAGCAGAGCGGCTTCCTGTTGTCGGTAGGCTACGACATGTACTTGAAGCTGCTGGAGGAAGCGGTGCTTCAGGAGCAGGGCCAGCCGGTGCCTCCCAAGACCGAATGTGCCGCCGACCTGAGCGTGGCGGCGTCGGTGCCCGACCGGTACGTCCCCTCCCCGGAGCAGCGGATGGACCTGTACCGCCGCATCGCCGCCATCCGCAGCGAGGCGGAGGCGGACGACCTGGTGGATGAGCTCATCGACCGGTATGGCGAGCCCCCCCGCACGGTGAACAACCTGATCTCCGTGGCCCTGCTCCGCGCCGCGGCGGCGGAGGCCGGGATCACCGACATCGCCCAGAAGCAGGGGCAGCTGGTCTTTACCCTGGCCCGGTTCAGTCTGGAGCAGTTTTCCGCCCTGTGCGCCATGGACCGGTATCAGAACCGGCTGCTGCTCACTCCGGGGGAGGTGCCCCGCTTTACCTTCCGGCTGAAAAAGGGGGAGGACGCCCTGCGGGCCGCACGGCAGGTGGTGGACGACTTCGCGGGGGCGGAGGGCTGAAGCCGCCCCGCATTTCAGAGTGGGGAGTTTTTCCCTTCTCCATTGAAACCGGAAGACAGATGTGGTATGATATCAAACTGTATCCGGCCCTGCGGACCGGAACAGATCTGAATTGGATGAAACAGAAAGGAACTGCTCTTATGAGATCGATGAAACGGGCGGGGGCCCTGACCCTCGCGGCCCTGATTCTGGCCTTTTCCCTGACCGCCTGCGGTAAGGACGGCGGGAGCTCCGGGAGCGGCGCTTCTTCCAGTGCCGCCGGGAGCACCTCCAGCAGTGAACCGATCACCGTGGACCTGGACGCCGTCACGGATGTGTTCCTCACCACCGCCGGCATCCCGGGTGACACTGTGGTGGCCCAGGTGGGAGATGTGGACATCACCGCCGCTGAGCTGCTGTACTGGGTGGCGTACAGCGCCGACAGCATGCTCAGTTATTACAGCACCTATTTCGGCATCACCGAGCTGCCCTGGGATACGGAGGACGCCTCCGGCGTCACCCTGACCCAGGGGACTTTGGACAACGCGCTGAGGACTGCGGCCCTGTACGCCCTGATCCCCGGGATAGCGGAGGAGGAGGGCGTGACCCTGTCCCAGGACTTCCAGGACACCTTTGCCGATCAGCTGGCCACTATGACTGAGGCCATGGGGGGCGAGGACGTGATGGCCATGTACCTGTGGCAGTATCCCCTGACTCCTGAGCTCTACACCCAGCTGTGTGAGAGCGAGGACCTGAACGGCCAGCTTCAGGATAAGTATTTTGGAGAGAACGGCACCATGAAGCCCACCGACGCCGACCTGCTCTCCTACATCCAGAACGACCGGAAGCTGTACTCCGTCAAGCACATCCTGCTGCTGACCCAGGACCCGGAGACCGGAGAGCCCCTGGACGAGGCTGCCGCGGCGGAGAAGAAGGCTCAGGCGGAGGATCTGCTCCGCCAGCTGCGGGAGAGCAGCGACCCCGCCGCCCTGTTCGACCAGCTGATGAACGATTACAGCGAGGACACCGGACTGGCCACCAACCCGGACGGCTATCAGGCCGTGGAGGCAGGTCAGATGGTCCCCGAGTTCGAGGAGGCGTCCCTGGCCCTGGAGCCCGGCGAGATCAGTGACATCGTGGAGAGCGATTACGGCTACCACATCATCCTGCGCCTTCCCCTGGAGGTGGAGCCGGCCGACTATCAGGCGGACTTTGTGCAGGAGAAGATGACCCAGCTCCAGCAGGGTTGGCTGGACGAGCATGAGATCGTTACCAACGATGCCTTTGACCAGCTGGACGTGCCCGCCTTCTATGAGACGGTCACCGCCCTGCGGCAGGCGGTGAGCACCCGGATGGAGGAGCTGAGCGCCCAGGAGGACGCCTCCGCCTCCGCCAGCGCCCCCGCCGCCAGCGGCAGCGCGCAGAACTGAGACCCTTCACAGCGTATAAAAACCTCCGCCCTGCCCCCATGTGGGGGCAGGGCGGAGGTTTTTATATACCGGGGCCCTCCGGCAAAACGGGGCCTGCCCGCCGGAGAGCGGAGGAGAAGCGAAACAGGAGAACGGTGGTGCATAGGATCTGGACCACCAGCACCACCAGCAGGAACAGGGTCAGCGCGATGGAGAAGGAACTCAGGGGGCCGGAGCTGTCCACCCCCAGGTAAAACAGGACGGAGGCGGCGGTGGAGAGGACGGTGACCACCGTGCGGGCCCGGAGCAGGGCGGGGGAGAAGTCACGGCCCGTCTCTCCGGCGTGGCGGGCGGCGATGTCTGCCAGGTCTGTGAGGAACTGGAAGTGGAAATACAGGGTGGTGAGCTCCACCGCCAGCGCCAGCCAGCTCAGCAGCCAGGAGAACTGGGACAGGTCCCAGGCTGGGAGGAGGAAGGCATACTGCTTCAGCGCCCAGAGACCCAGGGGGAAGGTGAGGGGGCCCAGGAGCCGCAGGTCTGGATGTTCCTCCTCCAGGGGGGTGACGGCCCGGCTCAGCAGATACCACCCCACCGCATTGGGGAGGAGGGAGAAGCGGTTAAGGTTGATGTCCAGATAGAGGAAGAAGTAGGCCCAGGCGGCGTACTGGACCCCGCGGATCAGTTTTGAGTTCAATCCAGATGCACCTCCCGCTCCAGTGGGATGGGGACCTCGTTCCCCTGGCTGTCCGTATAGACGGCCTCCAGCCAGTCCGCCATGACGCAGTCCGCGGCGGGGATGCGGTTGGCATACCCCTTGCCGCGGCTGCCCCAGTACAGAACCCGGCTTTCCCCGGGGGCCAGCTCCACCTCCAGACCGGACACATCATAGCCGGTATAACAGCTGTTCTGGACTTGAGACAGCAGACCGAACACCGGGTCCTCCTGCTGGCCGTCCTCCGGGGCATCCGTTCCGGTCAGGACGGAGACCCCCTCATCCCAGTACTGAGTGACGTCCAGGGTCATGGTTTTGGGCTGGTTGGTATGATTGGTGAGTCGAAGCACCATTCCGCCCACAACACTGGTAAACCGGGCATCCAGATCTGGGGCATCGGTATGGATCGAGCTGCCGAAGCCATTCAGATCTAGCTTTTTGACAGCAGAGCCCTCTATATAGGCGTCTTGGACCCGGAGCTCTGCCTCGGGCCATAGCTCCAATTCCACCCCATCCGCCTCTCCGTGCCAGGTGAAAACGGGGGGCTCCTGGCTGGGGAAGGGAAGGTTGTCGTAAGAAGTGAGCCGTATCTGTTCCCACTCAAAGGGGGAGGCCAGCCGGCCGGTTTGTACCGACAGGGGCGAGACCGTCCAGGTGCCGTCCTCCCGGCGCTGGAGGTGGAGGGTGTGGCGGCGGTAGCCGATGGAGCGCTCAGTGCCCTCCCGCGGCCCGCCCTCGTCCCGGAAGAAGTACATCTGGGTCCAGTAACCCCCCTCCCCATCATAGGAGAGTCCCCGGAAGATGGGGCCGGTGCGGTAGGACGCCGATCGGGGATCGGTCCCCGGGAGCACGCTCCAGCCCGCCCGGTCCGTCTGCCGCCACTCCTCCACCAGGTCGGGGAGCTGCTCCTGGGGGAGGGTCATGGCCTGGTAGGCGTAACAGTCCTGAACGTCGTGATACTGGGCGTAGATGCCCTTGCTGTATGCGTCCAGGGCGCCCCCTACGGTGGCGGGCCGGTGGGACAGGGCGTAGGAGAGACTGCCCACGGGGCCCAGCAGGCGGACAGCGCCGGGGAGGGGATCGGCAGCGGAGACCGGCCGGCCCACTACCAGGGAGAGGGTCAGCGTCACCACCATGCAGACGGAGACCAGTCCCATTCCCCGGGGAAAGGCCTTGAACCGGGTGATGGCCTGGATGCGTGCCTTGATGTTCTGTCCTCCGTTGGCCATGGTGGTGGCGCCGGGGAAGCGGCGCCGGCCGTCATCCGCCATGGACAGCAGGACCCGGCCGTAGTCCCGGCGGTCCTCCCCCTCCAGCCGCTCCAGCACCAGCTGGTCACAGCGCTGCTCCCGCTGGTTGTCGATGCGGTCAAAGATGCGCCACAGGAAGGGGTTGCACCAGTGGACGCACCGGAACAGGGCGGTGACCCACCCGGCGGCCACGTCCCGCTGTTTCAAATGGATCAGCTCGTGAAGGATCACCTTGCGGTCCGGGGCCCAGCCCATGGGGAGCACCAGCACCGGACGGACCACCCCCACCAGGAAGGGGGTGGAGGCGGCGCGGCTCTCCACCACCCGCCGGGGCATGGACAGACCGAAGCGCTCCGCCAGGGCGGCGACGGCCTCCAGCCGGGCTCCGGCCACCGGCACGGCCTCCCCCAGGGAGCGGCGCAGCCGCAGCCCGCCCGCCGCCAGCCACAGGGCGGACAGGAGGACCCCCGCCAGATAGAGGAGGAACAGCCAGTCAGTGACAGAGCGGGGCAGTCCGCCCGCCGGGGGGATGGGGATGCCCGCCAGGGGCAGGGAGGGGGTCCAGGGGGAGGACCAGGCGGAGTCCAGCCCCAGCTCGACCCAAGTCCGCAGGGCCTCGCCCAGCCCCGTCAGGTCGGCTATGGCAGAGCGGCCCAGCCAGCCCACAGGCAGGATCAGCCGGAGCACCACCACCATCCAGACCGCGTACTGCCACTGGGGGGAGAGCTTGTCCCGGAAGATGTGCTGGAGCACGAGCACGAAGAGGGCGGCCATGCTGGCCGCCGCCGTCTGATGGAGGAAGGACCAGAGATCGAACACGGCTACACCTCCATCTCGTCCAGCAGGCGGCGCAGCTCCTCCCGCTCCTGGGGGGAGAGGCTGCCGTCCTTCACAAAGGCGGCCACCAGTTGGCCCGCCGAGCCGTCATAGACCCGGTCCACCAGATCCCGCCGCTCCCGGGCGGCGCACGTCTCCCGGCTGGGGATAGCGGCGTACCGCCGGGGGGAGGACTGGTCCATGGATACCAGCCCCTTGGCGGCCATCCGGGTGAGGTAGGTGTGCACGGTGGTGCGGCTCCAGCCGGTCTCCGGCGCCAGGGCGCCCAGGATCTGCCCCAGATGCTGGGGCCCGCCGGCCCAGAGGGCCTCCAGCACCTTCCACTCGCTGTCCGTCAGCTTCCACATAAAGACCCCTCCTACACATGTAGAATTTCTGAGATGATTCTACATATGTAGGAGGAACTTGTCAAGCCTTGTCGGGAAAAAGCCTGTCCCAGCCCCCTGGATTCTGCAAAAAATGGACAGGCCGGGGTCTATACTGAGCGGTACAAAGGAAGGGAGCGTGAGGTCATGGACAGCTGGCACAGCCGGCCGCAGGCCGATCTTTTTCAGGAACTGGACGCGCGGCCCGGGGGACTGACCCGGCGGCAGGCGGAGGAGCGGCTGGCCCGGTACGGGCCGAATCAGCTGGAGCCCCCCAGGCGGCCGGGGCTGCTCTCCCGGGTGATGGCCCAGATGAAGGACCCCATGATCTTGGTGCTGCTGGGGGCGGCGGGGCTGTCCCTGGCGGCCAGCCGGGGGGAGGACTGGCTGGATGCGGCCATCATCCTGGTCATCGTGGTGGTGAACAACATCATCTCCATCTCCCAGGAGGACCACGCCCACCGGGCCCTGGAGGAGCTGCGGAAGATGACCTCCCCCCACGCCACCGCCCTGCGGGGGGGCGCGCCCGTCCGGGTGGAGGCGGCGGAGCTGGTGCCGGGGGACGTGATCCTGCTGGAGGCGGGGGACCTGGTGCCTGCGGACGCCCGCCTGCTGGAGGCGGCGGGACTGCGCTGTGACGAGAGCGCAATGACTGGGGAGTCGGTGCCCGTGGAGAAGGCGGCGGGTGGGCCGCTGCCGGAGGACGCCCCCCTGGGAGACTGGACCAACATGGTGATCTCCGGCACACTGGTCACGGCGGGGCGGGCCACCGCCCTGGTCACCGCCACCGGCATGGACACACAGATGGGCCGCATCGCCGGCCTGCTGCTGGAGGGAGAGACCCAGCCCACCCCCCTCCAGCGGAAGATGGGGGAGATCTCACGCTCCCTCTCCTTCCTGTGCCTCTCCGTATGCGCCGTCATGTTCGGGGTGGGGCTGCTCCAGGGGAAGGACATGCTGGGCATGTTCCTCACCGCCGTCTCCCTGGCGGTGGCCGCCATCCCGGAGGGCCTGCCCGCCATCGTCACCATCGTGCTGGCCCTGGGGGTGGGGCGGATGGCGGACCGGGGGGCCATCGTGAAGAAGCTGCCCGCGGTAGAGACCCTGGGCTGTGCCAGCGTCATCTGCTCGGACAAGACGGGCACCCTGACCCAGAACCGGATGACGGTGCGGGAGCTGTGGGTCCCGGCGGGGGGCCACCGGCGGGACGCCCTGCTGGCGGGGGCCCTGTGCGGCGACGCCCGGCTGGAGTGGAAGGCGGGGGCCCCGGTATCCGCGGGGGACCCCACCGAGGGGGCGCTGGTGGTGGCCGCCGCCCGGGAGGGGCTGGACCGGAACCAGCTGTCCGAGAGCCTGCCCCGCACCGGGGAGATTCCCTTCGACTCCGGGCGCAAGCTGATGACCACCGTCCACGAAAAGGAGGGGGGCGGCCGCCTGGTGCTGGTGAAGGGGGCACCGGACGTGCTGCTGGAGCGGTGCGTGTCCGGCCCAAGAGGCCCACTGTCGCCGGCGGACCGGAGACAGATCCTCGCCGCCAATGAGGACATGGCCCGCCGGGCCCTGCGGGTCATCGGGGTGGCCCGGCGGGAGCTGTCCCTGCAGCCCAGAAAGCTGGAGAGCGGGACGGTGGAGCGGGACCTTACCTTCCTGGGGCTGTTCGGCATGGCCGACCCACCCCGGCGGGAGGTGAAGGGGGCGGTGGAGCGGTGCCACCAGGCGGGCATCCGCCCGGTGATGATCACCGGGGACCACCGTGCCACGGCCATGGCGGTGGCACGGGAGCTGGACATCTGCCGCCCAGGGGACCTGGCCCTCACCGGCCCGGAGCTGGACTTCATGCCCCAGGAGATGCTGGAGGAGGACATTGAAAAATTCGCTGTCTTTGCCCGGGTGTCGCCGGAGCACAAGATGCGCATCGTCCGGGCCTGGCAGAAAAAGGGGCGGGTGGTGGCCATGACGGGGGACGGCGTCAACGACGCCCCAGCCCTCAAGGCGGCGGACATCGGCTGCGCTATGGGGCTGTCCGGCACCGACGTGGCCAAGGGAGCGGCGGAGATGATCCTCACAGACGACAACTTTTCCACCATCGTCCAGGCGGTGGAGGAGGGGCGGGGGATCTACTCCAATATCCGCAAGGCCATCCACTATCTGCTCTCCTGCAACATCGGGGAAATCTTCACCATTTTCGTGGCCACCCTCTTGAACTTCGGGCAGATGCCCCTGGTGCCGGTGCAGCTGCTGTGGCTGAATCTGGTGACTGACTCCCTGCCCGCCCTGGCCCTGGGCGTGGAGCCGGTGGAGGAGGGCGTGATGGACCAGCCGCCCCGGGACCCCTCCGCCGGGCTGTTCTCCCGGGGATTCTCCCTGCGCCTGGCGTGGCAGGGACTGATGGTGGGCGGGCTGACTTTGGGGGCCTATCTGCTGGGGCTGTTCCACCTGGGCGCCCCCGGCATGGAGGGGGCGGCGGCCAACACCATGGCCTTCGCCACCCTGACGCTGAGCCAGCTGTTCCACGCCTTCAACGTCCGCAGCGAGGACCAGTCCCTGCTGGCCCAGGGGGCGCTGTCCAACCCGGCCATGAACAAGGCGTTCCTGGCGGGGATGGTCATGCAGCTGTCTGTGCTGCTCCTGCCGCCCCTTCAGGGGGTGTTCTCCGTGTGCCCCATGGACCTGACCCAGTGGGTGACGGTGCTGGCCCTGGCCATGGCCCCCATCCCCATCTGCGAGGCGGAAAAGGCCCTGCGGCGGCGCAGGCCGGAGGCGGAGGAGCCCAGACAGGAGAAGGAGCTGTCCGCGGCCCGAAAGTAAACAGACGCGCCCCGGCCTGCTCAGGCCGGGGCGCAAGACTGTCGAAAAAGTGGCTTTGCCACTTTTTCGAGAAAGATGCAGTCTGCTGCGCGCAGGGTTTGTCCGCCAAAGGCGGACAAACCCCACACTTGCAGCCTGAGAGGTGTTTTCCCCGACGCGCATGTCGCCGGGGAAAACGGATCAGAACTGGATTCGCGCCTGCGGGCGCGAACTCTGCGAGGCTTTTTCCGCAAGCTGACGCCCTGGACTAAGCAGGCCGGGGCGCATTTTCGTGCGCGGTGGGATTCATTCCCGCAGAGGGCAGAGGCGCGGGACGATTCAAATTTCGCGGCGGTGGACCTCCGCCCCCAGCTTGAGATAGAAGGCGGAGAGAATGGCATCAATGCGCTGGACACACTCCGGGTCCTCCAGCGTGTCGTCCTCCAGGATGTCCCGGATGGCCCGCAGGGTCTCCAGCGCGGCGCTGTCCATGGCGGCGAGGAGCTGCGCCGGGGTCAGATGGCTCATAAAATCCCACACCACACCGCCCAGAGCGGCACAGCAGATCCCCTGGTCAACATCACCGATGGCGTCCCAAATGCTGGCCGGGTAATCGCGGTAATCACGATTCATTGCGGGTGCCCTCCTCTATCTCACAGTGGTCAAGGGCATATTCCAGGAATATGCCCACAAGCTCGTTTCGGCTCCGCCCGGTTTGGGCGGCAATGAGATCCATGCGGGAGACGATATCCTCACGGATGCGGACAGAGAAGGTGCGGCACCCATCCTCTCCCTTCAAGGGTTTCTGACGGATGCGCAGGATATCTCTCTCCATGGACTCACCTTCTTTCTCACATATTTTATAGCAGGAGAATCTTTCCATCAATGTTAAATGGAGTGTGAGAACGGCGGTATCAAACCAATGACGGCGGATGGTGGCATCAGTATAACAGATTTCTGGTGAGACTATGACATCAGGCAGATGTCATAGTTCGGTGCTGGCGGGACAAGGCTGGGTTTTCAGCACAGGGGCGGCCCCGGGAGGCGTCCTCAAAGCCTTCCCCCCACAGGGGGGAAGGTGTCACGGCGGATGCCGTGACGGATGAGGGGGCTTCCCTCCGCCCCACCGTCTCCGCCTCCAAGGGATTCCGCCCTGCGGGGCGGCCTACTTTGCCCCCGGCGGCAAAGCAGGCAAAGCGCCGCCGGGTGACGCTCCCGGCGGGACCACGGCTCCACATGCGTTCCGCCTGAGTCCCGCAGTCCGCTTTCCCCCGGACCCCCAATACGGGAGACGCGGGCCCTTGGGCATGGCGCCCGCGTCCGGCGCGGGTGGTGGATGACACCCAATCCCCCCGTTTGTGCTGCCGCCGCGGGTGTGTCCAATGGGCGTGCGCACCCCACGACGGTGTCGCGCCTGCCCTGGCAGAATAGGGGCGGCCGGTGGGAGACCAGCGGGCTCGCAAAGCGCGCCCCTACGCAAAGGCCAGGGGTATCCCGTGGGGGCGGCCCCGGGAGGCGCCCTCAAAGCCTTCCCCCCAGTGGGGGGAAGGTGTCACGGCGTATGCCGTGACGGATGAGGGGTCTTCCTTCCATCCCACCGTCTCCGCCTCCAAGGGATTCCGCCCTGCGGGGCGGCCTACTTTGCCCCCGGCGGCAAAGCAGGCAAAGCGCCGCCGGGTGACGCTCCCGGCGGGACCACGGCTCCACATGCGTTCCGCCTGAGTCCCGCAGTCCGCTTTCCCCGGCCCCCCGATACGGGAGACGCGGGCCTTGGGCATGGCGCCCGCGTCCGGCGCGGGTGGTGGACCACACCCGGTTCCCCCGTTTGTACTGCCGCCGCTGGTGTGTTGAATTGGCGGGCATACCCCACGAGGGGATCGCGCCTGTCCTGGCAGAATAGGGGCGGCCGGTGGGAGACCGGCGGGCGCACGATGTGCGCCCCTACGCAAAGACCGAAGACATCCCGCAGGGGCGGCTTCCAGCCGCCCCCAAAGCCTTCCCCCCGGAGGGGGGAAGGTGGCACGGCGTATGCTGTGACGGATGAGGGGGCTTCCTTCCGCCCGCTTCGCATCTATGAGGCGGGCGGGTCTGGGACCCGCCCCTACGCAGGAACTGGGGCCACTCACGGGGGACGGCGGGCGCACGATGTGCGCCCCTACGCAGGCAATGGGAGAAGATTGCACCCCGTAGGGTCCGATGCCCCCATCGGGACGCAGAAAGCGCCCTGTCCCCTATGGGACAGGGCGCTGATGGTGGAAAAAGGCCGTTCACCGCTCCTCGCGGAAGTAGTTCAGGCCCAGGGCGGCGGGCTGTCCGCTGCCCTCCCGCTTGCGGATGGAGGTGACCACCAGCACGATAGCGGTGATCAGGAAGGGGAGGGCCTTGAAGAGGTGGGAGGGGATGCTGTTGAGCCAGCCCAGAGCGTCCGGGAATGCGCCGGCCAGAGAGCCGGAGTAGATCTGAAGGGTGTTGAAGAAGCCAAAGACCAGGGTGCCCAGGATGGCATACAGGGGGTTCCAGTTGGCGAAGATGACCAGGGCGATGGCGATCCAGCCGTAGCCGTTGATCCAGCAGTTGGAGCCCTCGAAGGAGCCGCCCATGTTCAGTGCCATATAGAAGCCGCCCAGCCCCATGATGCCGGAGCCCAGGATCAGGTGGACGTACTTATACAGCAGGATGTTGACGCCCACCGAGTCGGCAGCGCCGGGGTTCTCCCCCACGGAGCGCAGGCGCAGGCCGGTCTTGGTGCAGGTGAGGTACCACCACACCGCCGCCGCCACCAGGATGCCCAGATAGACCAGGATGTTGTGGGAAAACAGGGCCTTGCCCACCACCGGGATGGAGGAGAGCAGGGGGATCTCCCGGGCGGAGAAGCCGCTGACCAGGGCGTCGGCGCTTGTCATGACGGGCCAGCGGTCCCCCAGGCCCTTGCCGATGAAGAAGTAGAGGCCCAGGCCGAAGGTGGTGATGGTCAGGCCGGTGACGTTCTGGTTGGCCTGGAGGGAGACGGTGAGCAGGGCAAACAGGGCCCCGCACAGGCCGGCGGCCAGAAAGGAGACCAGCAGGCCCACCAGCAGGCTGTTGGCCATACAGCCTGCCAGGTAGCCGAAGATGGCGCCGATGGCCATGGTGCCCTCCACGCCCAGGTTCAGGCTGCCAGCCTTCTCGGTGACGATCTCGCCCACTGTGCCGTAGAGCAGGGGGATGTTCACCAGCACGATGTTGAACAGGAAGAGGGTCAATACGTCGATGGATGCGTTCATTTGGACACCTCCTTGGGGGCTGCGGCGCGCCGCGCCAGACGGAAGCGGGTGAAGAAGTCCGCGGCCAGGACGGCGAACAGGATGATGCCCTGGATCAGGTCCGCGAAGTTGGCGTCGATGGAGGAATAGGTGGTGCTGGCAGCCTGACAGCCGAACTGGAGCACTGTGATGAGCAGGGCGGTGATGACGATGCCCACCGTGTTCAGCTTGGCCAGCCAGGCCACCACGATGCCGGTCCAGCCCACATCGTTGGTGACGGAGGTGGACAGGGTGCCGGCGGAGGAGACATAGAAAGCGCCGGCCAGGCCGATGAGGGCAGCGGACAGGAAGATGGTGCGCACCACGATCCGCCCCACCTTCATGCCCGCATAGCGGGCGGTGTTGGGGCTGTCCCCCACCACGGCGATCTCATAGCCGTGCTTGGTGTACTTCAGATAGCCGAAGAGGAGCACGCACAGGACGATGGCGATGATCAGGGACAGGTTCAGGTTGAAGGGGCCCAGGGGGAAGGTGATCATGTCCGCGTTGTCGGGGAAGCCGGCGAACTTGGGTCGGGCGGAATCGGGGTCCAGGAAGAAGTTCCAGCCAGCCTTGGTCTCCCCCAGGAACTGGAGGAGATAGAGGGCGATGTAGTTGAGCATCAGGGTGAGCAGGGTCTCGTTGGTGTTGTAGCGCACCTTCAGCAGGGCCACGATCAGGCCGTACAGGCCGCCGCCCAGGATGCCGCACAGGGCCATGACCAGCACCACCAGGGGCTGGGGCAGGACCGGGCCCAGCTTGTGGGCAGCCGCGGCGGCACAGATGGCGCCCATGATGAACTGCCCCTCTCCGCCGATGTTCCAGAAGCGCATCCGGAAGGCCAGCGACAGGGCCAGGGAGGTGATGAGCAGGGGGACAAAGAGCTTGACGAAGTTCTCCACGATGCGCCAGGGGAATTTGTTGCCCGGGATGCCCATGGTCACCATCTTCTGGTAGAAGGTGAGGGGGTCCACATCCATGGAGGAGAGGAGGGCCGCGCCGATGAGCAGGGCGATGACCACCGCCGCCACATAGGCCAGGGCCTGGCGGACGGGGCTGGACGACTCCCGCTTGACCACGCGGAAGAGCGGTTCTTTCCGGTTCATTGGTCCACCTCCTCGATCAGAGTGTCCCGGGCAATGCCCGCGGGCTTGTCCTCATACTTGCGGGTCAGGTCCAGGGCGCCGGTCATCATCAGGCCCAGCTCCTCCTTGGTGACCTTGTGGGCGTGGACCACGCCCATCACTCTGCCGTGGCAGAGGACCATGATCTTGTCGCACAGGGCCATCATCACGTCCAGGTCCTCGCCCACGAACAGGATGCCCACGCCGGACTTCTTCTGCTCGTTGAGAATGTGGTAAATAGCGTAGGAAGAGTTGATGTCCAGGCCGCGGACGGGATAGGCGGTGACGATGACGTTGGGGCCGGCCTTGATCTCGCGGCCCAGCAGCACCTTTTGCACGTTGCCGCCGGACAGGCGGCGCACCGGGGTCTCGGTGGAGGGGGTGACCACCTCCAGCTCCTGGATGACGTGTTCCGCCTCCGCTCGGCCCCGCTTCCGGTCCACAAAGATGCCCCTGCCGTCGCTGTATGTTTTCAGCAGCATGTTGTCCGTGATGGACAGGGAGGGGGCCAGGCCCATGCCCAGCCGGTCCTCCGGGATGAAGGACATGGAGATGCCCTTGTCCAGGATCGCCTTGGGGGAGAGGCCCACGATGTTCTCCCCCTTATGGATCATCTGGCCGCCCTCGATGGGCCGCAGGCCGGCGATGGCCTCACACAGCTCCTTCTGGCCGCAGCCCGCGATGCCGGCCACGCCCAGGATCTCGCCGCCCCGGATATAGAAGTTCACCCGGTCGATGGCCACGGCACCCTCGTCGCTGCGGATGGTCAGGTCCCGGATCTCCAGCAGGGGGCGGGTCTTTTCCACCACGGGGCGCTCGATGTTCAGGTCCACCTTGTGGCCCACCATGAACTCGGTGAGCTGCTGCTCATCGGTCTGGGCGGTGTCTACGGTGGTGATGTACTCCCCCTTGCGGAGGATGGAGACCCGGTCGGAGATCTCCAGCACCTCGTTGAGCTTGTGGGTGATGATGATGATGGCGTGGCCCTCCGCCTTCATGCGGCGGAGCACGTCGAAGAGCTTGGCTGTCTCCTGGACGGTAAGGACGGCGGTGGGCTCGTCCAGGATGATGACCTTGGCCCCGTAGTAGAGCACCTTGATGATCTCCAGGGTCTGCTTCTCCGACACCGCCATATTGTACACCTTTTTCCGGGGGTCGATGTCAAAGCCGAACTTCCGGGCCATCTCCTGGATGACGGCGTACCGGTCCTTCTTCAGAATGGGGCCGGACTTCTCATCCCCCAGCCAGATGTTATCCGCGGCGGAAAAAATGTCCACCAGCTTGAAGTGCTGGTGCACCATGCCGATGCCCAGCCGCTTGGCGTCCTCGGGGGAATTGATGACCGCCTGCCGGCCGTTGACCAGGATGGTGCCGCTGTCCGGCTTGTAGATCCCGGACAGCATGTTCATCAGGGTGGTCTTGCCCGAGCCGTTCTCACCCAGCAGGGCCAGGATCTCCCCCTGTCTGACGTTCAGCTCCACATCCCTGTTGGCCACCACGCTGCCGAAGGTCTTGGTGATGCCCTTCATTTCGATGGCGTATTCTGTTGGCATGGCGTTCTCCCCTTTTCTCATTATCCTTGGGGACCGGCGGTCCCCTGCGGCCCTCCGCCGCCTTTGGCTGCTCCTCCCCGGTCCGGAGGCGGGTCCGGACCGGGGAGCAGGAGCCAAAAGGCCGGGCCGGCCGGCGGGGGATGCCGGCCGGCCCGGTTCAGGGTCTGCGCTGTGTCTGACGGGGGGAGGGGACTCAGCCCTCCACCACGCCGGCCACGTTGTAGTTCATGCCGCTCTTGATGACGTCGTCGGTCACGCTGGCGCCGCCGGCGGGCACGATCTCGGGGTTGGCCATCTCCACGACCTCGCCGTCCTTCAGCTCATAGCCGTCGGACATCAGGGGGGCATCCACCTGCTCCACAGCGGCGGTGCCGGCCTCGGCGTCCACGGTGATGTTCAGCTTCACGCCGGAGAACACGTCCCACTCGCCGCTGTCGATCAGCTCACGCACGGCCTCCATGGCGGCGGCAGTGCCGGGGGCAGCCACCAGCTCATTCAGGGTGGAGGCGTCCACGAAGCCCTCGGACAGGCCGGCGTAGTAGGCGTTGCCGCCCATCTCGGTGACAAAGTTCTCGGCGCCGCCGCAGGTCATAGCGGTCTCAATGGCGGCCTGATAGTACACATCCCAGTGCCAGATGGCGGCAGTGAGGTGGGCGTTGGGGGCCTGCTCGGTCATGTCGGAGTTGTAGCCGCAGCCGAACACGTTGTTCTCGGCGGCCACCAGCTGGGGCTGGGCGGAATCGCAGTGCTGGCCGATGACGCAGCAGTCATAGGTGTCGATCAGGGCCTGGGCAGCCTGGCGCTCCAGGTTCTCGTCGCCCCAGGTGGAGATCTTGTTCACATGGACCACGGCGTCGGGGTTGACGGCCTGCACGCCCAGGGCGAAGGCGTTGATGCCGGAGCAGGTCTCAGCATACTCCCGGTTGTAGGCGGCCACGTAGCCGATGGAGTTGTTGCCCATCTCCAGGCTCTTCAGGCCGGCGGCCACGCCGGTGAGGTAGCGGGCCTGATAGATGCGGCCGAAGTAGTTGTTGAAGTTGGTGTCATTGCCCATGTAGCCGGTGGCGTGGGAGAAGATGATCTCGGGGTACTCCTCCGCCTTGTCATTCATGGCGTCGATGTAGCCGAAGGAGATGCCGAAGATGATATTGGCGCCCTGGCCGGCCAGGGTGTCGATGGCGTTGGAGACGGCGGTGTAATCCTCCGCCACGTTGTCCACGATGAGCAGCTGGCTGGCGGGGTCCAGGCCCAGGTTCTCCATAGCCTTGGTGATGCCGCTGTGGTGCTGGAAGGTGTAGCCGGCGGTGTCGTTCTGACCGTTGATGTAGATGGCGCCCACCTTGAAGTCGGCGGTGTCAGCGGGGGTGCTGGAGGCGGCCGGAGCAGAGCTGGTGCCGGCGGGGGTGCTGGTGCCGGCGGAGCTGGAGCTGCCGCCGCCGCAGGCGGCCAGGGACAGCGTCATGGCGGCGGCCATGACAAAGGCAAGAAGCTTCTTCATGAATGTGTTTTCCTCCTTAAAAGATCATGTGCAGGAGCCGGACGGGTCCCGCACAAATATATTAAAACCGGGCGAGCCGGTTTTAATCGAAGGGCGATTCAATTCTGGGGACGGCGGGCTCAGTCCACGAACTCCACGCCGGTCTCCTCATTCATGGACTTGACGCGGGCCAGGGACTCCAGCCGGATGCCTCGGGCGCGGATCATGTCGCCGCCGGGCTGGAAGGCTTTCTCGATGACGATGCCGGCCCCTACCAGAGTGGCGCCGGCGTCCTCCACCAGCTTGGACAGGCCCATCAGGGCGGCGCCGTTGGCCAGAAAGTCATCGATGATGAGCACCCGGTCGCCGGGGCCCAGGAACTCCTTGGCCACGATGATATCATAGACCCGGCCGTGGGTGAAGGACTCCACCTTGGCGGTGTAGACCTCGCCGGCGATGTTCTTGGTCTGGCTTTTCTTGGCGAAGATCACCGGGCAGTCGAAGTATTGGGCCGTGATGCAGGCGATGCCGATGCCGGAAGCCTCGATGGTGAGGATCTTGTTGATCTGGCAGTCCGCGAAGCGGCGCTTAAACTCCCTGCCGATCTCGGCGAAGAGCTTGATGTCCATCTGGTGGTTCAGGAAGCTGTCCACCTTCAGCACGTCGGTCCCCTTTACCTTGCCGTCCCGGCGGATACGCTCTTTCAAAAGCTCCATAGCTTGTCCCATCCCTCTTTTTCAAGTTCCGATACAGATTCATTTTATCGAAAAAAGAAGGGTCCCGCAACGATTTCTTTCATTTTTTCGACCGGCGATTTCCACAAAAAGATGGAGCGAAAAATGAGGAAATCAATCGAAGTGCTGAAGCGTGCCGGCGAGACCAGAGGAGATGAGCCGATCGGCCAGGCGGGCCAGCTCCTCCTCTGCCTGAGGAAAGCCCTGAAGGGCCCAGGAGCGGGCCATGCCCACCGCCCCGGCGATGACGAACTCCAGACAGTAGTTGGGGCCGTCCAGACTGCCCAGGGGGTAGATGCCCTGCCACTCCCGCAGGCAGCGGGCATAGATCATGGCGTCCAGCCGGCGGAAGAAGTCGCCCTCCCCCCATGCGCCCATCAGGGCCAGACACAGCTGGCTGTTGCTCCGCACGAAGCGGAACACGTCCACCAGGATGGGGGTCAGCTCCTCCCGGAGCAGGTGGGGCGGGTAGGCATCCAGCAGCCGCCCCAGCTCGTCGAAGAGCTCGTTTTCCACCTGTTCCAGCATGTGGTAGATGTTTTGATAGTGGCTGTAAAAGGTCCCGCGGTTCACATCGGCCCGTTCAGTCAGCTCCCGGACAGTGATCTCCTCCACCGGCTTTTCCTGGAGCAGCTGGATCAGGGCCTGCCGCAGCTGGGCCTTGGACCTGCGGACCCTCCGGTCCTGGCGCTGTTCCGCCATGGACGCACCTCCTCCGTTTTTCGACACAGAGGACAGAACCTGTCGGATTTTCCACAGAAGCCGCCCTTTTGCCCATTGCAATCCTCTGTTATCCCCTATTATAATAAAAAATACAAGATATTCAACACCTGTTTTATAACGGACAACAGGAGGGATGACCTATGGCCTATATCTCCCTTCAGCATGTGGGGAAACGGTATCAGATGGGGGAGATCACCATCACCGCAGTGGACGACATCTCCTTTGAGATTGAGAAAGGACAGTTCGCCGTCATCGTGGGGCCCTCCGGCGCGGGCAAGACCACGGTGCTGAACATCCTGGGGGGGATGGACGCCTGTGACAGCGGGGCTATCAGGGTGGACGGCCAGGAGATCAGCGGCTATGGGGCCCGACAGCTCACCACATACCGCCGATATGACATCGGCTTCGTGTTCCAGTTCTACAACCTGGTGCAGAACCTGACGGCCCTGGAAAATGTAGAGCTGGCCGCCCAGATCTGCCGGGACCCCCTGGACGCGGAGGAGGTGCTGCGCCATGTGGGGCTGGGGGAGCGGCTGAACAACTTTCCTGCCCAGCTCTCCGGCGGGGAGCAGCAGCGGGTGGCCATTGCCCGGGCGCTGGCCAAAAACCCCAAGCTGCTGCTGTGCGACGAGCCCACGGGGGCACTGGACTATGTCACCGGCAAGTCTATCCTGAAGCTGCTCCAGGACACCTGCCGCCAGCAGGGCATGACGGTGGTGGTCATCACCCACAACAGCGCCATAGCCCCCATGGCAGACCAGGTGATCCACGTGAAGAACGGGCGGGTGGAGCGCATCGACCACAACGACCGCCCGGTTCCCGTGGAGACCATTGAGTGGTAATGCCTCTACAAAATGCGATTTTGTGAAGAAAAAATACAAAAAGGAGAGGAGGGGAACAGCCCATGTCCCGAAAAAAAGCCCCCAGCCGCCTGCTGACCGACGCGGTCCGGGAGGTCCGGAACACCCGCAGCCGCTTCCTCTCCCTGCTGGTCCTCTCCGCCCTGGCGGTGTGCTTCCTGGCCGGACTGCGGGCCACTGCCCCCGACATGAAGGAGACCGGTGACCTGTATTTTGATCAGCAGCGGCTGATGGACCTGCGGGTGGTCTCCACCCTGGGCCTGACGGAGGAGGATGTGGAGCTGCTGGCCCGGCAGGAGGGGGTGGAGGAAGCCGAGGGGGCCTACACCATCGACGCAGCTGTCCCCCTGAAGGATCAGGAGATGATCGTAAAGGTTCACTCCTTTGCAGAGGAGGGGTCCAACCGCCCCCGGCTGGTAGAGGGGCGGCTGCCCCGGAAAGCGGGGGAGTGCCTGGTGGAGCCCCTGTTTCTGGAGAAGTCGGGCCTGTCCATCGGGGACACCATCCGCCTGGACACCGGGACCGGCGACTTTGAGGACGCCCTGGCCCGGCGGGAATTCACCATCGTGGGAACGGCGGATTCCCCTCTGTATATCTCCGTGGAGCGGGGTTCTTCCTCTCTGGGGACGGGGGCGGTCTCAGCCTTTGTTCTGCTGCCGCAGGCGGCCTTTTCCCTGGACTACTACACCGACGCCTACCTTCAGGCGGAGGGGGCGGAGGAGCTGTTGTGTTACAGTGAGGACTACACCGAGCTGGTGAACAGCCTTTCCGACGCCCTGGAGCCTCTGGCGGAGGAGCGCTCCGCCCTGCGGGGGGAGTCCATCCGGGAAGAGGCCGAGCAGGCCCTGGCGGACGCCCGGCGGGAGCTGTCTGACGGGGAGGCGGAGGTGTCTCAGGAGCTCTCCGAGGGGGAGGCGGAGCTGACGGATGCCCGGCGGGAGCTGGATGACGGCTGGGCGGAGTACTATGACGGGCTGAACACCTTTGAACAGGAAACCGCCGATGCCCAGCGGGAGATCGACGACGGGGAGGCGGAGCTGGCGGACGCTCTGACTGAGCTGCGGGACGGGGAGCAGGAGTACCAGGATGCCCTGCCCGAGCTGGAGGATGCCCGCCGGGAGGTGGCGGACGCCCGGCAGGAGCTGGCGGACGCCCGGGCGGAGCTGGACGAGGGCTGGGCGGAGTACCGCAAGGGGTACGCCAAATATGAATACGGCCTGGCCGCCTACACCGAGGGGATGGCCCAGTATGAGCAGGGGCTGGCGGGCGTGGAGCAGATGCGCGCCGGGGCCCAGCAGGCCCGCCAGGGGGCGGCCCAGGCCCAGCAGGGGGCGGTCCAGGCCCAGCAGGGGGCCGCCCAGGCCGGTGCGGCGGCCCAGCAGTATGCGGCCCAGGCCCAGCAGGCCGCAGCCATGGGAAATCTGCTGCTGGCCCAGCAGCTTCAAGCCCAGGCCCAGCAGTACGAGGCCCAGGCCCAGCAGCTGACGGCTCAGGCTCAGCAGCTCCAGGCCCAGGCGGCCCAGGCCCTGGCCCAGGCGGAGGCACTGGAGGTCCAGGCCGTCCAGGTGGAGGCCCAGCTGTCCGCCGGGCTGCCCCGGCTCCAGTCCAGCGCCCTGGAGCTCAACGCCTCCCTGGGGCTGCTGACCCAGGCCAAGCGGGAGCTGGACGACGGGGAGGCGGAGTACGCCGACGGCGCGGCCCGGCTGGCGGATGGGGAGCAGGAGCTCGCCGACGGGGAGCGGGAGCTGGCGGATGCCAGGCAGGGGCTGGACGAGGGCTGGCAGGAGTACCGGGACGGCCAGGCGGAACTGGCGGACGCCCGGGAGACCCTGGAGCGGGAGTCGGCGGACGGCCGGGCGGAGCTGGCGGATGCCCTGACTGAGCTGCAGAACGGCGAGGCGGAGTATGCCGACGGCCTGGCCGACTATGAGGAGGGGAAGGCGGAGGCGGAGCAGGAGCTGGCGGACGCCCGCAAGGAGCTGGAGCAGGCCCGGCGGGACCTGGATGCCTTGGAGGACTGCTCCTGGTATCTCCTGGGACGGGGCACCAACACCGGCTACGCCAGCTATGAGATGGATGCCGACCGGATGGGCAGTCTGGCGGCGGTGTTCCCCCTGATCTTCTTCCTGGTGGCGGCCCTGGTGTGCCTGACCACCATGACCCGGATGGTGGAGGAGCAGCGGATCACCATCGGCGGGATGAAGGCCCTGGGCTACTCCAAGGGGGCCATCGCGGTGAAATATGTGGGCTACGGCTTCCTGGCCAGCGCGGCGGGGGCGGCCCTGGGGCTGGCAGTGGGGCTGACCCTGCTGCCCTGGATCATCTGCAACGCCTGGGCCATCCTCTACACAGTGGGGGAGATCCAGTACGGCTTTTACCCCGCTACCTCCCTGCTGGCCTGCGGGGCCGCGGTGGGGACGGTGACCCTCTCCGCCCTGGCGGCCTGCTTCTCCACCCTGGCAGCGGTGCCGGCGGAGCTGATGCGGCCCAAGGCACCCCCCATGGGCAAGCGCATCCTGCTGGAGCGGATCGCCCCCCTGTGGCGGCGGCTGTCCTTCAACTACAAGATCACCCTGCGCAACCTGTTCCGCTATCAGCGCCGCTTCTGGATGACGGTGGTGGGCATCGGCGGCTGCGCTGCTCTGATCGTCACCGCCTTCGGCCTGCGGGGCTCCATTTTCGACGTGATGGACAGGCAGTACGACGAGATCTACCGCTATACCGCCCAGATCGGGCTGGTGGACCGAGTGACCCCCGGCGAGCTGGCGGAGGTGACCGGGGCGCTGGAGCGGTCCGAGCTGGTGAGCGGATGGCTGGTGAGCCGCTCGGAGACGGCCTCCGCCGAGACGGAGCGGTACACGGTGGACTGCACGGTGGAGGTGGTGCCCAGCCAGGAGGCGCTGGCCCCCTTCGTCTCCCTGCGCCACCGGACGGACAGCGTGCCGGTGCTCCTGCCTGACGACGGAGTGGTCCTGACGGAGAAGCTGGCCTCTCTGCTGGGGGTGTCGGCGGGGGACACCTTCACTCTGGACGGGGACAGCCGGGTCCAGGTACGGGTGGCGGATGTCACGGAGCACTATATCATGCACTATGTCTACATGACCGACGCCTACTACCAGACCCTGTATGGCCAGCCGCCGGAGGAGAACCAGGTGCTGGCGGCCTACCCCGCTGAAGGGGCGGAGGCCCTGGACGCGGAGCTGGTGGGGCTGGACGGCGTCACCACCCTGTCCCAGGTGGCGGCCACCCGGGAGGTATTCACCTCCAGTCTGGAGAGCGTGGACTACGCCGTGGTCCTCATCATCGTGTGCGCCGCGGCCCTGGCCTTCGTGGTGCTCTACAACCTGACCAACATCAACATCACCGAGCGGATGCGGGAGCTGGCCACCCTGAAGGTGCTGGGCTTCTACGACGGCGAGCTGTCCGCCTATATCTACCGGGAGAACGTGATCCTCACGGTGTTCGGCGTGGCCCTGGGGATGGGGATGGGGAAGCTGCTCCACCAGTGGCTGGTGCTGACAGTGGAGATCGACCTGCTCATGTTCGGGCGGACACTGGCCCTGTCCAGCTATCTCTACGCCGGGGTACTCACCGCCGTCTTCTCCCTGGTGGTCAATCTGGCGGCCCACCGGAAGCTGAAAAAGCTGGATATGGTGGAGTCGCTGAAGACAGTGGAATGAACAGCAGCAGCGCCGCCCGATGGGCGGCGCTGAGAGGGTCGAAAAAGTGGCAAGGCCACTTTTTCGAGAAAGATGTAGTCTGCCGCGCGCAGGGTTTGTCCGCCGCAGGCGGACAAACCCCGCACTTGCAGCCTGAGAGGTGTTTTCCCCGACGCACATGTCGCCGGGGAAAACAGATCAGAACTGGATTCGCGCCTGCGGGCGCGAACTTTGCGAGGCTTGTTCGTAAACTGATTAGCACCGCCCGTAGGGCACAGCTGCTCAGCTTGCGGATCAGGCGGCCCCGCGATTAGGGCAGGAAACTCAGCTCCAGGCCCCGGAAGGCGGCGTAGGCCCCCGCCTCACGCTCCAGGGCCCGAAGCGCTCCAGGAGAGAGGGGCTCCCACAGGGACAGGGAGAACTCTAGTCGTCCCTGTACCGCTTTTCCGGTCCAGATGCCGGCCACGCGCCCATCCTTCAGAACGGCGCCGGGGTTGGAGACTGTCCGCCAGACCTGGCGCTGGCGGGCGGGGTCCTCCAGGGCCAGGGCTCGGTCCCGCAGGTCCAGATAGGGGTCGTGGGGCCCCAGCAGGATCAGGCGGCCGGGCTGCTCCGGCGGAGCGGTGAGGCTGTCCCGGTCCCGGATCAGGGCCCAGCGGGTCCGGCCCAGCACCCGGACCGGTTCCATCTCCTCTGCGGCGGCGGACCAGAGCCGCTTCGCCTGTTGGGGAGAGCTGCCCAGCCAGGCCTGGAGATCGGCGGGGGCGGCGGGGCCGTAGCAGTGGAGAAATCTCCGCACCAGCTCCGCCTCCCCCTGAGGGCAGGGGGAGGGCTCCCGGCCCAGCCAGCGGCGGAAGGAGGTAAAGGTGGGACTGTTCTCCTCCCGGCGGCCGAACACCACCAGAGAGGCAAAGGAGCAGGGGCGGAGGAGAAAGGAGACAGCGGCGCCTCCCACGGTCTGCCTGTCAGGGCGGCCGTACATGGAGGGGGAGTCCCACAGGGCCCGCTGTTTCGGCGGGAGCTGCGCCCCGACCCGGTCAGCCAGCAGCTGGTCCAGGGCCTCCTTGCTGCGGATGGTGGTCCCGTCCAGGCAGCGGGCGGCCTCCCGCACCCGGGTGTGGGCCTCGTCGAAGGACATGCCGACAAAGTCCAGGGCCGCGGTGATCCCCCGGGTGTAGATCCAGGGACACTCCCCCTCCCGGGCCAGAAGGGGGGAGAGAAAGACGCCGCTCTCCCCGGCGGGAAAGACCAGGGGCACGCCCCGGATGCTCCAGGCCTGGAGCAGGGCCCGGTCCCGGTACAGGGCGTCTCGGAGGAGGGGGAGGGAACAGCCCTCCAGGCGCTGGAAGAGGGCAGTCTCCCACCCGCCGGGCGGGGAGTTCTGGAGCCCGCAGGCCCCCGCAGCCTCCAGTATCCGGCTGGCGGGATACCGGCGGTCCAGATGGTGGGCCCGCAGCCGGTGGGCGCGGACCTGTTCCGGGGTGATGTCCATGGGAAAAGACCTCCCTTGTCTCGTCGTTGGTCCCATTATACCCCGGAGGAGGCAAAAAAGCAAAAAACCCGGCCCGCTCTGCGGGCCGGGAAAAGAAGTGGGGATTCAGCGCTCCAGGGCGGTCCGCATGGAGGACAGGGCCCCGGTCCGCCCCAGGGCGGCAACCAGGATGCCGGCCAGAATGGCGCCGGCCACAGTGGAGATGAGGAAGGGGACGATGTAGGCGTAGAAAGCCACCGTGGCGGCGTCTGCACCGGTAAACAGGATGGCCACGGGATAGGCGGCCAGGCCGCCGATGATGCCGGTGCCGAAGACCTCCCCCACCAGGGTGGCGGGGAGGTTCCGTGTCTTCCAGAACACCAGTCCACACAGCAGGGCGCCGCACATGCTGCCTGGGAAGGCCATGATCGTGCCAAGCCCCAGCAGGTTTCGGATCAGGCTGGCGCCGAAAGCCACCCCGACTCCGTACCAGGGGCCCAGCAGGACAGCGCACAGGACGTTGACCATATGCTGGATGGGGGCGCACTTGCTGGCCAGGACGGGGAAAGTGAACAGGCTGCCCACCACCGCCACGGCGCACAGAATGCCGGCAATGGCCAGCTTTTTGGTGTTGCTCTGATTCATGGGAAAGTGCTCCTTTCAAAATGGATGGGGAAACACACAAAAGCAGACAGCGTCTCCCCTTTTTCCGGCCCCGAGGGGCCACAAATCGGGTCCCGGAAGGACAGACAGGGTCCTCCCTGGGTTCGGTCGGGGCTTACTGGCCCCCTCTCACGCCGGAACACGGCTTCCCATCGCTGCTGTATGCGGCCCGGGCACAGGGCGCTCCCCCTCTGCCCGCTCCCGGCCAGGCCGGGGCGCCGATGTGTCTCCTCACGCTCCCTTCGGAAAGGATCAAAAAACGGGGTGCCCGGTGGGCACCCCGTCTGGTCACGGCCAGCATGACTCCCTACGGTGGCATGACCCACATCAGGTGAAGGGTCGAAGCGCTCAGCTTCCTCTCAGCCCGCTGCCGCAGGCTCCCCTGTCTTTTGCAACTGTATTATGGGCCCGGAGGCCCGGTTTGTCAAGAAAAATTTTCGGACCCTGGCGCGGCGGACCCTGGAGGGAAGGAGAAGGCCGTCTGTCAGACCTCCCGCTGTCCCTCTAGGATCTCCATGAACTCCCGCCCGGTGATGGTCTCGTGCTCATAGAGGTACTGGGCCAGCTGGTGGAGCTTTTCCTCGTTGGTTTTCAGCAGGTCCATGGCCTTCTGGTACTGGGTGTCCACCATCTCCGTCACCTTCCGGTCGATGCGGGCCTGGGTCTCCGGGGAGCAGGCCAGGGCAGCATCCCCGCCCAGGTACTGGTTGCTCACCGTCTCAAAGGCCACGAAGCCGAACTCGTCGCTCATACCGAAGCGGGAGATCATGGACCGGGCCAGCTTGGTGGCCTGCTCGATGTCGTTGGAGGCCCCGGTGGTGATGGAGTGGAAGACCAGCTCTTCGGCGGCCCGGCCGCCGGTGTAGGTGGCGATCTTGTTCAGCAGCTCATCCTTAGACATGAGGAAATGGTCACCGTCGTCCACCTGGAGGGTATAGCCCAGCGCGCCGGAGGTGCGGGGGATGATGGTGATCTTCTGCACCGGGGCGGAGTGGGTCTGGAGGGCGGCTACCAGGGCGTGGCCCGTCTCGTGGTAGGCCACGATCTTCTTCTCCTGGTCGGAGAGCACCCGGCTCTTCTTCTGGTATCCTGCGATGACCACCTCCACGCTCTCCTGCAAGTCCTCCTGAGTGGCGTAGGGGCGGCCTGCCCGCACCGCCCTCAGAGCGGCCTCGTTGACGATGTTGGCCAGCTCTGCGCCGGAGGCCCCGGCAGCGGTCTTGGCAATGGGTTCGAAGTCCACGTCCTCCGCCAGACGGATCTGCTTGGCGTGGACCTTCAGGATATCGATGCGGCCCTGAAGGTCGGGCAGCTCCACCGGGATGCGCCGGTCGAACCGGCCGGGGCGCAGCAGGGCGGGGTCCAGGCTGTCTGGGCGGTTGGTGGCGGCCAGCACCACCACGCCCTTGGAGCCGTCAAAGCCGTCCATCTCGGTGAGCAGCTGGTTCAGGGTCTGCTCCCGCTCGTCATTGCCGCCGATCTGGCCGTCCCGCTTCTTGCCGATGGTGTCGATCTCGTCGATGAACACGATGCAGGGGGCCTTGTCATTGGCCTGCTTGAACAGGTCCCGCACCTTGGCGGCACCCCGGCCCACGAACATCTCCACGAACTCGCTGCCGGCAATGGAGAAGAAGGGCACGTTGGCCTCGCCGGCTACCGCCTTGGCCAGCAGGGTCTTGCCGGTGCCCGGAGGGCCTACCAGCAGGGCGCCTTTGGGCAGCTTGGCGCCGATCTGGCGGTACTTCTCCGGGTCGTGGAGGAAGTCCACGATCTCGCTGAGCAGTTCCTTGGCCTCGTCCTCGCCGGCCACGTCGGCAAAGCGGATTCCAGTGGATGAGGGGACATACATCTTGGCATTAGAGCCGCCGCCCATGCCGAACATCATGCCGTCGCCGCCCATGGATTTTTTCATCCGTCTGTTGATGAACCAGCCGATGAGCAGGAAGGGGAGCAGGGGCAGGACCCAGCCCACCAGGATGGAGGTGAGCAGGCCGGGCTGGGTGTCGATCTCCTGGAACTGGGCCCCATTCTCATAGAGGCGCTGGGTCCGGTCAGGGTCGTTGGTGGCGGTGGTGCGGTAGACCTTCTCGTTGGTCTTGTCGGTAAAGGTGATCTCATCCCCCTCGATTTGGACCTGGCCCACATTCTGCTCATAGGTCATGGACATGAACTGATCGTAAGTCACATCCTGGACCGGGGTCTCCAGCATGGCGGGGAACAGGGTCAAGTTCAGCACCATCAGAATGAGCAGAGCCACCAGGTAGTAATAGACCAGAGGCTTTTTAGAGGGCTGCTTCACTTCTTTCATAGCGGTTTCCCATCCTTTTTCATCAAAATGTGTGGAATCGAATCGGACTGGCTGAGTACGGTGCGCACATTGTGCTCTATCTTCTGAGCGATCTTCTCCATCTGCTGCTGTTCCTCCAGGGTGACATCCTGAAGCAGCAGACAGAAGAACGCCTCTCCTGCCCGACGGACCTCTTCGCTGAAAGGCCGGGCAGGGGACAGGAGTCGGAGATGCTGGATCCGCCGGTCCCGGGGGTCGGGCAGCGCCTCCAGCCATCCCCGACGCACCAGACCCTCCGCTGCCCGGGAGACGGCGGATTTTTTCAGCAGCTGAGTCTCGCAGATGTCCCGGGCGGTGTCCAGGGTTTTATCACAGGAGAGCAGGAACATCACCTCTGCCTCGGTGCGGGAGAGGGACCACTCCTGAGCCAGCTCGTCCAGCATCCGGCAGTAGAGGCGGCGGAAGGGCTGGCCGGTCAGGGCGGTCTCCAAGGGGGAGAGCATAGGCACACCTCCGATAGTTCAAAAAGAAACTGTTCTGATGGGAACAGTATAGACCGGGGCGGGGGCGGCAGGGTGAATGGAGTGTAAAAAATATTTGTATAAATTATGAATTCTCCAGGCGGGACTTGCCCTTGAAAAGAGGGGAAAAGTCGGCTACAATTAGGTCCAGTGTGAGAGATCATTATCGTGAGGAAGTGAGACCTGTGTCAGAACACAGTGGATCGGGGGAGCGGACCCTATATGACCTGACCCCCGGAGAGAGCGGGATGATTCTGTCGGTGGGCAACCAGTCCGGGGCGGTGAAGCGCCGCCTGGTGGACATGGGGCTGACTCCCGGGACTGTGGTGAAGGTGACCAAGATCGCCCCTCTGGGCGACCCCCTGGAAGTGAGCCTGCGGGGGTATGAGATGTCCCTGCGCCGGGCGGACGCGGCCCAGATCCGGATGGGACAGCCCAGGAGGACGGAGCGGGGCGGGACCGCCCGGGGTGCCATGACCCGGCACGTGACCGACCCGGAGACCGCCCGCCGCCAATTGCGGGACCACGAGCACGAGCTCCAGGAGCACGGGGGGAGCTATGACCCCACTGCCCACGACACCCGGCCCATGCGGGTGGCTTTGGCGGGCAACCCCAACTGCGGCAAGACCACCCTCTTCAACGCCTTGACCGGCTCGAACCAGTATGTGGGCAACTGGCCCGGAGTGACGGTGGAGAAGAAGGAGGGCACCGCCCGTCTGGGCGACAAGACCCTGACCATCGTGGACCTGCCGGGCATCTACTCCCTGTCTCCCTACTCCATGGAGGAGATCGTCGCCCGGGATTTCATCATCGGGGAGGCCCCTGACTGCATTATCGACATCGTGGATGCCACCAACCTGGAGCGCAACCTGTACCTTACCGTCCAGCTGCTGGAACTGGAGCGGCCCACGGTGCTGGCCCTGAACTTTATGGACGAGGTGGACAAACGGGGGGACCAGATCGATGTGGAGCGGCTGTCCAAGGAGCTGGGCATCCCAGTGGTCCCCATCACCGCCCGCACCGGGGAGGGGCTGGAGGAACTGCTCCACACCGCCCACCGGCAGATGCACCTGGGCTGCACCGTAGAGCCCGACGACCTGTACGACGCCTTTACCCACGACATCCACCACCGGATGGGGGAGCTGCTCCACGACTACGCCTATGCCGCCGGCCTGCCCGCCCACTGGGCCTCCATCAAGCTGCTGGAGGGGGACGAGCTGGTGGAGCGGGCACTGGCCCTGCCTGAGCCGGTGCAGGAGCAGCTGGACCGGGTGGTGGCGGAATACGAAAGCGCCAGTGACCTGGGTGACCGGGAGACCCTGGTGGCGGACAGCCGCTACCAGTACATCGAGCGGGTGGTAGCCGCCTCAGTGACCAAGGGGCAGAAGCCGGGGGAGCTGACCCTCAGCGAGAAGGTGGACAAGGTGGTGACGGGGAAATATCTGGCCCTGCCCCTGTTCCTGTGCGCCATGCTGGTGATGTTCGTCATCACCTTCGGCCCCTTCGGCTCCTGGCTGTCCAATCTGGTGGCGGCGGGCATCGACACATGCTCCGCCGCGCTGGAGGAGACTCTGCTGGGGGCGGGGGTGTCCCAGGTACTGGTGAGCCTGATCTGTGAGGGCATCATTGCCGGCGTGGGGGGCGTGCTCTCCTTCCTGCCCCAGATCGCTCTGCTGTTCTTCTTCCTGTCCTTTCTGGAGGACATCGGCTATATGTCCCGGGCGGCCTTCATCATGGACCGCCTGCTGCGGCGCTTCGGCCTGAGCGGGAAGGCGTTCATTCCCATGCTCATGGGCTTCGGCTGCTCGGTGCCCGCCATCATGGGTGCCCGGACCATGGAGAACGAGAAGGACCGGCGGATGACCATCCTGCTGGTGCCCTTTATGAGCTGCTCCGCCAAGCTGCCGGTGTACGGGCTGCTCTCCTCGGCTTTCTTTGGACCCTGGGCCGGGCTGGTGGTCTTCGGCCTGTATGTCATCGGCATGGCGGCGGGCATCCTGTCCGGCCTGCTGTTCAAGCATACCCTCTTCGCCGGGGAGCCCGCCCCCTTTGTGCTGGAGCTGCCCCCTTACCGCCTGCCCTCCCTGCACAACATGCTCACCCATGTGTGGCAGAAGGTGAAGGGCTTCCTCATCAAGGCGGGCACCCTGATCCTGCTGATGAGCATCCTGCTCTGGCTGCTCCAGTCCTTTGACTTCTCCCTGCATATGGTGGAGAACGAGGCGGACAGCATGCTGGGTGCCCTGGGCAGCGTCATCGCCCCCATTTTCAAGCCCCTGGGCTTCGGCTTCTGGCAGGCGGCGGTGGCTCTGCTCACTGGCCTGATCGCCAAGGAGATGGTGGTCAGCTCCCTGTCCATGTTCTACGCTTTCCCGCTCACTGCCACCGGCGCCCAGGTGGCGGCGGCCATGACGGGGTTCACCCCCCTGTCTGCCTTCTCTATGCTGGTGTTCATCCTGCTGTACGTCCCCTGCGTGGCGGCGGTGTCTACGCTGGCCAAGGAGATGAACAGCACGAAGTGGACCCTGTTTTCCATCGGGTGGCAGCTGGGGGTGGCCTATGTAGCCTCTCTGCTGGTCTACCAGGTGGGGAGCCTGTTCCTATAATTGCTCAAGGAGAAGATGCCCATGATACGACTGATCGCGCTGGACCTGGACGGGACCCTGCTGGACCCGGCGGGCCGGATCACCCAGGCGTCCAAGGATGCCATCGCCCGGGCCCGGGCGGCGGGGGTGCGGGTGGTGCTGAATACGGGACGCCCGATCCAGGAGGCGGTTTGGTTCGCCGGGGAGGCGGGCTGCGATGCGCTGCTCTCCTGCCTGGGGGGCGCCGCCGTGGTGGACGGTGTCCGGGGGGAGACCCTGCGCCGCTGGGACATGCCGGAGGAGTCGGGCCGCCGGGCGCTGGAGCTGTGCCTGGGCCGGGAGATCGAGCTGATGATCTTTGCCGGGGAGGAGATCGTGGTGGACCCCTTTTCCAAGGAATCCCTTTCCCGGACCTACCCCTTCCCCATCTTCCACTCCGCCGCTGTGGTGGCGGAGGACCCGCGGGCCTATCTGGAGGAGAGGGGGCTGCCGCTGACCAAGGTGCACGGGGACTGGAACCAGGCCCGCTACCCCCTGGAGGAGCTGGGCGCGCTGCCCGGGGTGCAGCTGACTGCCTCCAATGACCACGACTTTGAGCTGGTGCCTGACCGGGTGGACAAGGGGCGGGCCATGGCCCTGATCGCGCTGCTGTACGGCGTCCCCCTGGGGGAGACCGCCGCCGTGGGGGACAGCGACAACGACCTGTCTATGCTCCGGGCGGCGGGGCTGCCCATCGCCATGGGCAATGCCCCGGCAGCGGTGCGGGAGGCGGCCCGGCGGACCGCCCCCTCCAACCAGGAGGAGGGAGTAGCCTGGGCCATCTCCCGCTGTCTGGAGGAAAATGAGTGGGAAAGGGGAGAAAAGGGATGAATTTTGATGAATTGATCCAAAAAGAAGAGGAGGCCCTGCTCCGGGATCTGAGAGAGCTGGTCCGCATCCCCAGCGTCTCGGTCCCCGGGACGGGGCGGGCCCCCTATGGGGCGGAGTGCCGGCGGGCGCTGGACTGGTTCCTGTCCAGGGCGTCGGAGATGGGCTTCCAGACCCGGGACGTGGACGGCCACTGCGGCTGGTGCGAGTACGGGGAGGGGGAGGAGATGGTGGCTGTCCTGTGCCATCTGGATGTGGTCCCCGCCGGAGACGGGTGGCACTACCCCCCCTATGACTGTACCTGGGCGGAGGGGCGGATCTACGGCCGGGGGGTCATCGACGACAAAGGGCCCGCGGCGGCGGCCCTGTACGCCCTGAAAGCGGTGCGGGACAGCGGCGCCCCCCTGCACCGCCGGGTGCGCCTGCTGGTGGGGTGCAACGAGGAGAAGGGCTCCTCCTGTATCCGCCACTATGTGGAGGCCGGCGGAGAGATCCCAGTGATGGGCTTCACCCCGGACGGCATGTACCCCATTATCAACGGGGAGAAGGGGATCGCCGTGGTGGACTTCCGTCGGGCGCTGGCCCCGTCCCCCCGGTCCATCCGCTGCATTTCCGGGGGGACCGCTCACAATGTGGTGCCTGACCGGGCCCGGGCGGAGCTGAATTGGCCGGAGGAGGAGCGGTCCGCCGCCTGCGCCCTGACGCTGGACGGCGTCCGGGTGACAGAGACAGCGGAGGGACTGCTGGTGGAGGCGGAGGGCCAGAGCGCCCACGGCTCCACCCCGGAGAAGGGGGTCAACGCCATCGGCCGCCTGCTGCTGGCCCTGAAGGAGCTGGGGCTGGATGGGGACTCGGGCCAGGCTGCCGCCTTCCTGGCGGATGTCCTGGGAGAGGAGACCCGGGGCGAGGGGCTGGGCATTGCCATGTCTGACCAGATCTCCGGGGCGCTGACGGTGAACCTGGGCATCATCCGGGGCGGCGGGGAGGAGCTGTCCCTCACCCTGGACCTGCGCTGGCCCGTCACCGCCCGGTATGAGGACTTTGCCGACAGGCTCATGGGGGCCATGGAGCGGGGCGGCTTTGCCGGGGAGCGCACCGAGGGGCAGGACAGCATCTACATGCCCCCGGAGAGCCCGCTGGTCCAGGCGCTGTCCAAGGTGTACCGGGAGCAGACCGGGCAGGAGGCGGAGCTGCTCTCCATCGGGGGCGGCACCTACGCCAAGGCATGTCCCAACCTGGTGGCCTTCGGGCCCCTGTTCCCCGGACAGGAGATGACGGAGCACCAGCCGGACGAATATATGGAAGCGGACACCCTGCTGAAAAACGCCCAGATGATGGCGGCCGCTATTTGGGAACTGGCCAGATAGTACAGAGCACCCCCCGGAGCCAAGGCTCCGGGGGGTGCTCTGCTTCCAGGGAAAAGCCTAGATTCCGGTCACGGCTGCCTGGGCTTAGGGGCGGGCTTGGGCTTAGGGGCGGATCTGGACAGGGTCTCCAGCACCAGCATCAGCTGCTGCCGCTGCTCCTCTGGAAAGGCACGGTACAGGGTAAGGAGCCTGACCTCATCGGCGGGGAGCTCCTGAGCCGAGACGGGCAGGTGGAGCAGCCGGTCCGCCGACACCCGGTAGAGCCGCAGCAGAGTGGTCAGGGTCTGAAGGTCCGGCTCCGCGATGTTGTTCTCATAGCCGGAGAGCGTTTTGTTGTTGATGCCGGTGAGGTTCATCACCTGGGTCTGGGTCAAGCCCCTGCGCTCCCGCGCCAGCCGCAGGGCGTATCCGAGTTCTTCCATAGCTCTGACGCTCCTTTTGCCCCTATTTTAATGCAGAACAGGACGATCCCTCTGGTTATTCTTAGTAAAAAAGAAAATATTATTGATTTCTTAAAAAATAGGAATTAAAATGAAAAGGCTTATCCAGTGGACAAAATGTGGGCCAGCCACAGATTTTGCTTGACCTTCCCCCTGGGGGAAGGTGTAGAGTCAGGACTCAGGCAGATGCAGCGGAGGAGCCGGTTTAAGAAAATTTTAATTTTTCTTATGTACTGTACTTAAAGATTCTCTGATATGGTAAAAAAGAAAAGCATATGGGGCCTCTGACAGAGACTGGGGCGGGGGGACGGAATATCCGTCCGCTGCAGCCCGTACGGCGGAGAAGGATTGTGAACATTTTTTGAAACCTGGAGGGGGGCGATTGACAGAAAAATGAAGGGGGACTATACTGTGTGACAACTTGTCATGTGAGGAGGCGGGACGGGAATGCCCAGCAAGACCTTCTTCCACCTGCCCGCGGAGAAGCGGGAGCGGCTGCTGTTGGCCGCTGAGGAGGAGTTTGCCCGTGTGCCCTATGCTGAGGCGTCTATCAATCGGATGATCCGGGCAGCGGGGATTCCCCGAGGCAGCTTTTACATGTACTTTCGTGACAAGGAGGAGCTGTTCCACTACCTCCTGAAGCGGTATCAGGACGGGCTGCTCCAGCGGCTGGAGCGGGTGCTGGAGGAGCAGGGAGGCGATCTGCTCGGGGCGCTGCCCGCCCTGTTCGATGATCTGCGGGCCCAGCGGAAGCACTGGGCCGGGCTGGCCAGGATGCTCAGCCGCAACTCGGACATGCGCCTGGGCCTGCGGCTGAGCCCGCTGGATCGGCCGGACCTGGGGGAGTGGCTGGAGCGGCGGGTGGACCGGGACAGGCTGGACCTGCGGGGGGAAGAGGACTTGATGGACATCTTCCGGATCCTGATATACATCTCGGCCACTGCCATGACACAGGCGATCTTTGAAGAGGACAGCGGTCCGGCCCGGGCGCGGCTGTGCGCCCAGCTGGACATTTTGAGACGGGGGACAGCAGCCCCGTCCGCGACCAAGACATAAAGGAGATTCAAGGTATGGAAGCAACACAGGTAAAAACGGAAGAGGCGGTCCAGGCACCGGGCAAAAAGGAACCGCCCAAGCTTAAGGTGCCCAAAAAGAAGAAAAAATGGCTCAAGCGACTGATTATCGCGGTGGTAGTGCTGGCGGCCATTTTCCTGATTTTTATTCGGCCCATGATGAGCGCCGGCCAGCAGTTCGTGGCGGGCACCTATCTGCCTGAGACAGCCCAGCGGCAGGACCTGAGGATCTCCGTGTCCAGCACCGGGACCATCACGCCCATCGACTCCTACAAGGTCTCCGCCCTGGTCAACGGGGAGATCGTGGAGGCTCCCTTTGAGGAGGGCGACTGGGTAGAGAAGGGCGCTCTGCTCTACCGTTTTGACGCAGAGGATGCCCAGAACGCGGTGCAGCAGGCCCAGCTGAGCGTAGCGCAGGCGGAGCTGGGTTACCGCACCGCTCAGGAGAGCGTGAACCCCTACTCCACTGCCAGCGGCATCGTGCAGAAGCTCTATGTCAGCGTGGGCGACCCGGTGGCGGTGGGCGACCCCATCGCGGACGTGGGGGACAACACCACCATGACGGTGGAAATCCCCTTCCACAGCGCAGACGCCGCAGGGCTGTACGTGGGCCAGACGGGCACACTGACCATTGAAGGGACGATGGAGACAGTGACCGGCACCATCGAGAGCATCTCCGGCGCCGACGAGGTGGGTGCCGGAGGCGCCTTGATCCGTCAGGTAAAGTTCCGGGTGAGCAATCCCGGCGGACTGACCGGCACCACCGCCGCCACCGCTGTGGTGGGCAGCGTGGCCTGTGCCGGAAGCGGCACCTTCAGCCAAAGCACCGGCCAGACCGTGGTGGCACAGACAGCGGGGGAGATCACCGCCCTCCATGTCACCTCCGGAAGTCCGGTGTCCTACGGCACTGTGCTGGCCACCATCGGCGGTACTGCCGCGGAGACCACCCTGGAGAACGCCCGCATCGGCGTGGAGAACGCCAAGCTGGCCCTGGACAGCCGGCTCCAGGCCCTGGAGAACTATGAGATCACCGCCCCCATCTCCGGCACCGTTATCGAGAAAAACTTCAAGGCCGGCGACAACGTGGACAGCTCCGCGGTGACCTCCGCGGGAGGGAACCTGGCAGTGCTGTATGACATGTCCACCCTGACCTTTGAGATGAAGGTGAATGAGCTGGACATCAACAACATTCAGGTGGGCCAGGAGGTAGAGATCACCGCCGACGCTCTGGAGGGTATGACCTTCAAGGGCTATGTGGACAAGATCAACATCAACGGCACCACGGCCAATGGCCGCACCACCTACCCGGTCACCGTGGTGGTGGAGGGCACACCAGAGGAGCTGAAGCCGGGCATGAACGTGTCTGCCGAGGTGCTGGTGGAGGACGCGGGCAATGTGCTGTGCGTGCCGGTAGAGGCGGTCCAGCGGGGCAACACCGTGCTGGTGGCCGGTCAGGGCGCCCTGGATGAGAGCGGCAACCTGGTGGACCCCGCCAAGCTGGAGGAGCGCCCTGTCACCCTGGGCCGGAGCAGCAGCGAGTACATCGAGATCCTGGACGGCCTGGAGGAGGGCGAGACGGTCTATGTTCAGAATATCGCCTCCAACGCTATGGCCATGATGATGGGCGTGGGTGGCTGAGCGTATGGAACACCTGATCGAATTAAAGGACGTCTACAAGATCTACCAGATGGGAGAGGAGACCGTCCATGCCTTGGACGGCGTCAGCCTGACCATCGACCAGGGGGAGTTCGTGGCCATCGTGGGCTCCTCCGGCTCGGGAAAGTCCACGGCCATGAATATCATCGGCTGTCTGGACGTGCCTACCTCAGGGACCTATCATCTGGGCGGGATCGACGTGTCTACCATGGACGACGACCAGCAGGCCGAGATCCGCAACAAAATGCTGGGCTTCATCTTCCAGCAGTATAACCTGATCCCCAAGCTGAACGTGCTGGAAAACGTGGAGCTCCCCCTGCTCTATGCCGGGGTGGACGCCTCGGAGCGGAAGGAGCGAGCCATGGCCTCCCTCCAGCGGGTAGGGCTGGCGGACAAGTGCAGGAACCTGCCCTCCCAGCTCTCCGGCGGCCAGCAGCAGCGGGTGTCCATCGCCCGGGCCCTGGCGGGCAGCCCGTCGGTCATCCTGGCTGACGAGCCCACCGGCGCACTGGACTCCCGCACCGGTCGGGAGGTGCTGGGCTTTCTGAAAAAGCTGAACCGGGAGGGGGACACTGTGGTCCTCATCACCCATGACAACTCCATCGCGGTGAAGGCGGACCGCATCGTCCGCCTCCAGGACGGAAAGATCATCTACGACGGCGATGCCCATGACCCCAGGGCCGTGGTGCGGCCCGAAGAGATGGAGCAGGACGAGCCGGCGGCAGGCGGATTTTCGGACGCCTCCCCGGCGGAACAGGAGGCGGGCGCATGAACTTTGGACAGTCCTTCCGCCTGGCCCTGAAGTCCCTGATGACCAGCAAGATGCGGGCTCTGCTCACCATGCTGGGCATCATCATCGGCGTGGGTGCCGTCATCGTTATCACCAGCCTGGGCAACGGCATGCAGAATATGATGAACGAGCAGTTTGAGAAGCTGGGCGCCAATCTGGTCCAGGTCCAATTGTTTATGTACGGGGGGGACTCCCGTTCGGTGGACCCAGACGATATGTATGAACTGGTGGATAAATATCCCCAGTACATCTCCGGCGTGACCCCCTATGTCTCCGCTCAGCTGGCGGTGCGGCAGGGGAGCGAGGATTTTGAGCGCACCAGCATTTATGGTGTGGGTGAGACCTTCCTCAACGAGAGGGGGGCCACCATGAGCGGCCAGAACCTGGGCAAAGGCCGATTTATCTCCTACATCGACGCTGCCCGCTACCAGAACGTATGCGTCATCGGCGCTTATCTGGAGGAAGAGGCCTTCCAGGGCGACGCCCTGGGCAAGCAGCTGTCCATCGGCGGGGAGCACTTTACCGTTATCGGTGTGCTGGAGAAGAACAGCGACATGAGCGAGGGGAGCGGGGACGACATCATATACCTCCCCTACACCACCGCCCTGCGCCTGAGCGGGAGCGCGGACGCCAGCATGTACATGTTCACCAGCACCAGCAAGGACACAGCTGCAACGGCCAAGGGCATCATCGAGAACCGGCTGTACAAGACCTTCCAGAGCAGCGACTACTACTTTGTCATGACCTCCGCCGAGATGATGGACGCCATGAACGCCATGATGGGCACCATGATGGCGGTGCTGGTGGCCATCGCCGCCATCTCTCTGCTGGTGGGCGGCATCGGCATTATGAATATCATGCTGGTCTCCGTTACCGAGCGCACCCGGGAGATCGGCATCCGCAAGTCCCTGGGCGCCAAGCGGAAGGATATCCGCGGGCAGTTCATCATTGAGGCCGGCACCACCTCAGCCATCGGCGGGGTGCTGGGCATCCTGGTGGGGATCGGTCTGGCCAGTTTGGCCGGTTCCCTCATTGGAGGCATGATGACCAGCAGTATGGGCGGCGGGAGCACCTTCAGTGCGGTGCCTAACCTGAGCTCGGTGGCCGTGGCTTTCGGCGTGTCCGTGGGCATCGGCATCCTGTTCGGCTATCTGCCGGCAAAAAAGGCGGCCGCCCTGAACCCCATCGACGCCCTGCGCTATGAATAAGGAGGAGAAACACAGATGAAAATCAGACGATTTTGCTCCGGCCTGCTGGCGGCAGTGCTGCTGCTGGGCCTGATGGTCCTGCCGGCAGGAGCGGCTGCCGCGTCCACAGTCTCCACAGAGGAGGCCATCCAGGTCATCAACGCCCTGGGCATCATGGTGGGCGATGAGAGCGGTGAGTTCCACCTGAACCGCCGGGTCACGCGGGCCGAGTTTATCACCATGGCGGTCAACGCCACCGGCACCGGGGATCAGGTGGGGGAGGCATCCACCTCGCCCTACCCCGACGTGCCCCGGACCCACTGGGCCGCCGGCTATGTCCAGGCGGGGGTGCAGGCCGGGCTGATTTCCGGCTATCTGGATGGGACCTTCCGCCCCTCCAACCAGATCACCCTGGCGGAGGGCGCTACCATCGTCCTCAAGCTGCTGGGCTACACCGCAGAGGACTTCTCTGGGGCCTATCCCACCGGCCAGCTGGCCATGTACCGCAACCTAAAGCTGGACCGGGGTGTCACCGCCCAGAAGTCCACCGACGTGCTGACCCGGCAGGATACCCTGTATCTGTTTTATAACCTGCTCTCCACCAACACCAAGGAGGGCACCCCCTATATTAACAAGCTGGGCTACTCACTCAACGCCGCCGGTGAGGTGGACCGGGTGGCCCTGGTCAACGGCGTGATGGAGGGCCCGGTGGTGGCGGCCGGCAGCTGGCAGCAGTCCGTCCCCTTCGATGTGGACAGCGCCCGGGTGTACCGGGACGGCGCCGCCTCCTCCGCCAAGTCCATCCAGAACAACGACATCGTCTACTGGAGTGAGTCCATGCAGACCCTGTGGGTGTACACCGACCGGGTGGCCGGCACGATCCAGGAACTGAGCCCCACCCCCTCCAACCCCACATCCGTGAAGGTGGCAGGCCAGACCTATGAGATTGAGACAGCCTCCGCCGCCTACGAGCTGTCCGACCTGGGCAGCTATCAGGTGGGGGACACCGTCACCCTGCTGCTGGGCCGGAACGGCGGCGTGGCCGCTGTGGCCGCCGCCTCCGCCTCTCAGGACGGCAGCAAGATCGGCATCGTCACTAACCTGAGCCGCGGCACCTACTCCGGCTCCGGGGCCAACTCCTCCTACACCGCTGACACTGTGACCATCCTGGCCACCGACGGCCGCACATACAGCTATCAGTGGACCACCGACTACTTCAAGCTGGGCAACCTGGTCCAGGTGGTCATCAGCAGTGAGGACGGCTCCGTGTCCCTCAAGCGGCTGAGCGAGACCGGCAAGCTCTCCGGCAAGGTGTCCTCCGACGCCTCCAAACTGGGCAGTTATCCCTTCGCAGACGGCGTGGAGATCCTGGACACCTATGAGGGCACCGGCGTAAGGATCTATCCCGAGCGTCTGGCGGGGCTGAACGTGACCACCGATATGGTGCGCTACTACACCCTGAACGGTGCGGGTGAGATCACAAAGCTGATCCTGAAGGACGCCACCGGCGATATGCACAGCTACGGCATCATGACTGATGTGGTGGACAGCAGCCCGGAGGGCGGCGTCAGCGTCATCGTGAGTTACACCATGGATCTGGCGGGCGAGATCGTATCCCTGCCCGGAATGAGCGTCAAGTACGGCGTGAAGAAGGGCCCTGTGGTGGTGATGGGCAATGTCCAGGCCCCCGATAAGATCCGGCAGCTGACCGAGGTGGAGGCTGCCCGCGTCAGCGGCAACACTGTCACGGCCGGCAACCGGACCTACCTCATGTCCGACAACGTGCTGGTCTATGAGTACAGGGGCGGCGACTACTACCTGTCCTCCCTGGACCGCGTGAAGGACGGCGGTTACGAGCTGTCCGCCTGGTATGACCGCTCCGAGAAGGACGGCGGCCGTATCCGAGTCATCGTGGCAAAATAAGCTCCCATAAGATAAGGAGGGCGCCCCGCTGTGCGGGGCGCCCTCTTCGGGACCGTAACAAGCGGATGCCCCAGCGGGGCATCCGCTTGTTTCTGCTCAAGAGCCTTTTGTGTGTTACCGCCCCCCGCAGGGGACAGGGTGGAAAAAAGGAAAATTCAGCCCCAGAACACAAAAGGGGATCGGGGGTCACAAAGGGAGATCAGCCTGCCGGCGGTCTTCCCGAACCAGCTCGATGGCCTGCTTGCCGGTCATGTGCTCGATGGAGAGCGACACAAGGCACAGTCCGCCGGCCTCCCGGCGAATGGCCTCCTGGCGATGCTCCGGGCTGTCGCCGGGGCAGTATTTCTCCGCCAGGAGCCAAATGGCAGCTTGTTTCTCCGCCTCGTCCTCCAAAATACGGGTCCGGCCGAAGGCGATGACGCTGCGAAAGTAGGTGGTGTACTCCGGGGGGACCACCTGATCCTGATCGATGACGCAGAAGGACGCCTTGCTGCACCGACGCAGGGCGTCCAGCTTGTGCCCTGCCTTGGCACAGTGGAAGAACAGCGTTCCCTCCTGATACACATAGCTGAGGGGGACCGCATAGGGGTAGCCGCCGTCGCCGGCCACGGCCAGGACGCCGGAGGTCCCCCGGGACAGGATGGCGGCGCAGTCCCCCTGAGAGAGCTGCTGGCGGTGCCGCCGCATGGGTCGAAACATGGATCTGCCTCCTTTTTTGTAAGATCTGCAACCACATCATACTATATAAGAGGACCCGGCGCCGTGAGAGGCGCCGGGCGGGGTCAGCAGGGGAGTGGCTGGATGGGCGGCAGCTCCTCCGGCAGGAGAGCAGATGGGGCGGAGCGGGGAACGAGAGAGATCAACCCCTCCTCTCGCCGGGCCGTCAGTTCCAGCAGAGCGCACAGGTCCTCCAGGGAGAGGTAGAACTCCCCCTCCCACTGGAAGGGCAGGCTGCTGAGCGCGAAGGGGCGGTCGTCCCGCTCCCCGGTGAGAGAGCCGGCGGTAAGGACCACGGAGCCCTCCTCGGCGGGGAGGACCAGCTGGTCCCCTGAGATGGCGGCGGTACGGCCGAAGGCGGCGGCCACCGCCTGGGCGGGCAGCCAGCAGATGCCGTCCAGAAGGATGGGGACGGCCTCCAGAGGCATGTCCCCGGCGCAGAGCGCTGTATGGGGCCTGTCCACTGCCCTGCGGGCCAGGAACTCATCGTAGGTCAGGCCGCTCTCCCGGACCTGGAGAGCCAGCGTACGCCCCACAAAGCGGTAGTGCCAGGGTTCAAAGCAGAAGCCGGTAATGTCCTCCCTGCCTTCCGGATAGCGGAGGATGAAGCCGTAGCGCCAGCAGTTCTCTATGAGCCAGCGGTAGGTCGCGGTGGTCTCGAAATGGGCACTGCGGCTGGCGGTATTGATGTCCAGGGCCAGGCCGGTCTGGTGCTCAGAGAAGCCCGGCCGGGCGGAGTAGGTGTCGGCCTCCACGCCGTCCTGAGCGGTGTACCGGCGGTACAGGGAGTCCTGATAGGAGTAGGAGCGGTAGGCGGAGACGCTGTAAAGGGTGATGCCGTCCTCCCGGGCCGCGTCGGCCATCCGCATGAAGGCCGCGGCTGCGGCAGGGGCCAGGGAGCCCCCGGAGGGGGCGTACCGGGCGGGCAGGCTGTGCAGCCGGGGGACATAGCCGTCCGGCAGCGGGTGGTATTTGTTGACCAGGACGGAGAGGCTCTCCGGCTCCTCCGCCTGGGATACATCGCCGTAAAAGGTCCCGTCCAGGCCGATGTTCACCCGGGTGACCACGTCCTCCGGGGAGAGCTCCGGCCAAAGGGCGCCGTAGGCCAGATAGCGGTCCAGCAGCTCCGGGCGGTAGTAGGAGAGGGCCTGACAGGCCACCGCCCGGGCGAGGGTGTCCGGGTCCTGAAGGGAGGGGCCGGAGAGGGCTGTCTCCTCCCCGGAGGCGGCGGGGAGAGACCGAACAGGGACGGCAGCGCCGGTGAGCAGGGAGACGGAGAGGACCAGGGCCGCCGCTACGGTCAGGATGCGCAGGGGAGCATGGTTCATAACTGGGAGACCTCCTGAGTGGAAGAAGAGACGGGGCCGGTCCGGCCGCAGAGGGCCAGGAACCAGCGGAAGATGGGAGCGCCGTCCACCGTGTCGGGGCGGAGAAGGGGGCCGCTCATCCGCTCCGGGTGGAACTGGACCCCCAGAATGGGGAGGGAGGGGTGCTCCATGGCCTCGGGAACGCCGTCCACCGCCCGGAGGGTGAGGACCAGCCCTGGGGCGGGGCAGTCCACCGCCTGGTGGTGAGAGCTGTTGACGGAGAAGCGGGGGCCGTAGAGGGTGTGGAGCAGGCTGCCCGGCTGGGCGCGTACCGGGTGGACCTGGTCCGCCTGGGGGTGGGTATGGGAGGGACGCCGGATGTCCCCCAGGTCCTGAAGCAGGGTGCCCCCCAGGGCCACGTTGATGACCTGCATCCCCCGGCAGACCCCCAGGATAGGGCGGCCCGCCTGATAAAAGGCGCGGAACAGCTCCAGCTCCGCCTGGTCCCGGGCGGGGTCCGGGGGCTGGGAGCCCTGGTCGGGCTGCCCGTACAGACCGGGGTCCAGGTCGCCGCCGCCGCACAGCAGCAGCCCGGCGCAGGACAGGTCCGCTGGGGGGCAGTAACCAGAAACAGGCGTGCCGCCCGCGGCGCGGACGGCACGGACATAGTTGGACATCTTTCCATCCGCCCCTGAGATCAGGATGCGGGGAGAGAGGGCTGCGTCACACATGGGAACTCCTTTCAGGGCGCCTGGGTAGGGGCCTGGTCCAACTGAGCAGAGCGCAGGCGTACCAGCTGGGCGATCATCTCCACGGCGCCATCGATGCCGGTGGTGGAGGAATTGAGGGTCAGGTCATACCGGCGCATCTCCCCCCAGGTGTGGCCGGTGTAATAGTTATAGTAGTTAGCGCGGCCCCGGTCCATCTGGATGATCCGGCTCTCCATGTTGTCGGAGGGGATGTGATACTCTGCCACACAGCGGTCAATCCGGCTGGCCATGTCGGCATGGATAAAGACTTTGATGCAAGCGGGGTCCTCCCCCAGGATGTAGTCGCTGCACCGGCCCACGATGACGCAGGGCCCCTCCGCCGCCAGCTCCCGGATCACGTCGGCCTGGGCAAAAAATGCCTGATGGCTGACCGGGATGCCCTGGTGGGTGAAGGTGGGGACACCGATGCCGATGGGGGCGATGTTCAGGTGGAACCGGCTGCGGGCCCGCTCCTCCGCCCGGGCGATAAAGTCGGGGGAAAGGCCGCTCTTCTCCGCAGTCTTTTGGATCAGTGTGCGGTCATAACAGGGGATGCCCAGGCTTGCGGCCAGCTTCTTGCCGATCAGGCGGCCGCCGCTTCCAAACTCGCGGCTGATGGACACGACATAGTTGCTCATGAGACACGCCTCCTTATAGTGTGGCTTCAGGTACGGGCGAGGCTGTTCATCCGCACCTCCTGTTTCTTTATATTATAGCGCAATTTGAAGAAAATGACAACGAAAATCTCAGGCCCCTCCAGGTTGACAGGAAAAGAAAATCTAGGCATAATCAAAACAGAGAGGAGGCGGTCTGATGGAGGAGACCCGCTGGAAGGAGAAAAACCAATATCTTGGGCTGACGGAGGACGGCCGCCGGGTGAGGCTGCTGGACCAGAGCCAGCTTCCCAACCGGGAGGTCTGGCTGGAACTGGAAGAGCCGGAAGAGCTGGCGGAGGCTATCCGCACCCTGCGGGTGCGGGGCGCCCCAGCCATCGGCGTCTTTGCGGCGTATGCCCTGTATGTGCTGGCCCGAAGGCTGGCGGACCGGGCGCCGGTGGAGGCGGCGTTCCGCACCCGGCTGCGGGAGTGGGCTGCCGGCCTGGCGGCCACCCGGCCCACGGCGGTGAACCTGCGCTGGGCGCTGGAGCGGATGCTGGCCCGGGCGGACCGGACGGCAGGGCCGCCGGAGCAGATCGTCCAGGTGCTGGAGCGGGAGTGCCGGGCCATCCACCGGGAGGATGGGGAGATGTGCCGCCGGATCGCGGAGCACGGTCTGACCCTGGTAGGGGAGGGGGACGGCATCCTGACCCACTGCAACGCCGGGGCGCTGGCCGCCTCCCGGTACGGCACCGCCCTGGGTCCCATCCTGCTGGGGCAGGAGAGGGGGAAAAAGCTGAGGGTCTTTGCCGACGAGACCCGGCCCCTGCTCCAGGGGGCCCGGCTCACCGCCTGGGAGCTGGCCCGGGCCGGGGTGGAGGTCACCCTGATCTGTGACAACATGGCCTCCATGGTGATGAAGAACGGCTGGGTCCAGGCCTGCTTCGTAGGCTGCGACCGGGTGGCGGCCAACGGGGACACTGCCAACAAGATCGGTACCAGCGGCCTGGCGGTCCTGGCCCGGTACTACAATGTCCCCTTCTATGTGCTGGGCCCTACCTCCACTATCGACTTGGACTGTCCCACCGGGGCGGACATCCCCATCGAGGAGCGGGACGGGGAAGAGATCCGCTCCCTCTGGTACCGGGAGCCCATGGCGCCAGCGGAGGTGAGGTGCTGGGACCCCGCCTTCGACGTCACCGACCACAGCCTGATCTCTGCCATCGTCACGGAGGGAGGCATCTGCCGTCCCCCCTTCGGGGAGAGCCTGCGGGAGCTGGTTTCCCGGGAAAAGGGGGATGCGCCGTGAGCTGGAGCCGAGAGAAGCAGGAGCTGCGGCGGAAGATCTGCCAGGCCGCCCGCCAGATAGCCCAGGCGGGCTATGTGGCGGCCAACGACGGGAACCTGTCTGCCCGGTGCTCCGATGGCGGGGTGCTCATTACTCCCTCGGGGGTCTATAAGGGAGACCTGGAGGAGGACATGCTGCTGGAAGTGGATCTGGAGGGGCGGGTGCTGTCCGGAACAGGGAGGCCCTCGTCCGAGAGCCCGATGCATCTGGCTCTCTACCATACCCGGCCTGAGGTGGGAGGCGTAGTCCACACCCACGCTCCATATTCCGTGTTTTCGGCCAACCTGGGGGAGGACCTGACCGAGCCCATCACTGCGGACTGGGCCCTGCTGCTGGGGCCGGTCCCCGCCCTGCCCTGGCTGCCCCTGGGGACAGAGGAGCTGGCGGGGGCGGTGGCCCGGGCGGCGGAGGGGCACAGCGCCGCCCTGCTGGCCCACCACGGGGCGGTGACCTGGGGACGGGACGTGGTCCAGGCATGGCACCGGACCCAGGCCCTGGAGCAGTACTGCAAGCAGCGGTATCTGGGCCTGCTGCTGGGACGGCCTATCCCGGTCCTGGAGCCGGAGGAGGTCAGGGAACTGACGGTCCGCCGTCTGGCGGGAGAAGAAAGGAGAAATTGATATGAAAAACAAGATGCTGCGCAATGGTGTGGAGATGCCCGAGGTGGGCTTCGGGACCTGGAAGGCAGGGGAGACCGACGGCTTCGCGGTGCTCTCTGAGGCCATCCGGGCTGGCTACCGGCATATTGACACCGCCTCCGCCTACCACACAGAGGAGGCGGTGGGCAGGGCGGTGGCCGCTTCCGGGGTGGACCGGTCGGAGTTCTTCATCACCACTAAGGCGTGGAAGGACCAGCTGGGCTACGACAGGACCCTGGCCGCCTTTGACGCCTCATGCCAGGCGCTGGGGATGGACTATTTGGACCTGTACCTGATCCATTGGCCCAGGCCGGACGCCGCCTGCGAGGAGTGGAAGGAGCTGGACCGGGGGAGCTGGCGGGCCATGGAGGAGCTGTACCGGGCCGGCCGGGTCCGGGCCATCGGGGTGAGCAACTTCCTGCCTCACCACCTGGAGAACCTGCTGGAGGTGTGCACAGTGCCCCCCATGGTGGACCAGATCGAGTTTCATCCCGGCTATGTCCAGTGGGAGACGGTGGAGTTCTGCCGGGCCAGCCAGATCCTGGTGGAGGCATGGAGCCCCCTGGGCCGCCAGAGGCTGGCGGATGATCCCCTGCTGGCGGAGCTGGCCGGGAAATACGGGGTCTCCCAGGCCCAGATCTGCCTGCGCTTCGCCCTGGACTGCGGCGTGGTTCCCCTGCCCAAGTCGGCCGACGCTGGACGGATGCGCCAGAACCTAGCGCTGGACTTTGCCCTGGAGGCGGAGGACTTGGAGCGGCTGCGGACCATGCCCCAGACAGGCTGGTCCGGCCTGCACCCGGACAAGTGAGCCGGCGGGACAGAAGAGAGCCCGTCCTCCCCCGCGCATGCGGGGAGGACGGGCCTTTCCGTATCTATTCGTCGGACTGGTACTGGGCGCAGACCTCCAGCACAAAGTCCCAGAACCGCTGGACCGCGGGCAGGACCCTGCGGTCCTTGGGGCGGAACATATAGAGCATGCGGTGGGTCTCAGTGTCCGCGATGTAGAGGGGACGGACAGAGTAGAGCCGGAGGCCGAACATGCGGGGCATGATGCCCACCCCTAGTCCCTGGGAGACAAAGCTGGCTAACATGTGGTCGGTGGCCACCTCGAAAGCGACATCTGGCTGGAGATCCTGCTGACGAAACATGGACAGCACCAGATTGCGGGTGGGGCTGGCCTGGTTGTAGATCACCAGCCGCTCCCGGCTCAACTGCTCCAGCGTCACCTGCTCCTGCTGGGCCAGGGGATGTCCGGCGGGGACCACGGCCACCAGCTCCTCGGGCACCACGGGGCAGAACTCAAATGAGCTGTCGTCGAACCGGGTGCCGAAGCCGATGTCCAGGGCGTGGTGGGTGAAATCGGCGGCGATGCGCCGGGTGGGTTTCTCGTCAAAGGTAAAAGTAATACCCTGGTTGTCCGGGTTCTGGTAGAAGTGACTGACGCACCAGGGGATCAGAGTGGCGCTGACAGCGCTGATGAAGCCCAGCCGTACCTGGCCCCGGGTGGGGCTGCACCGGGACTGGGCCACCCGCTTCCCCTCCTCGATCTCCTGGATGGCCCGCTCGGCGTAGGCGAGGAACTCCTGCCCGTACGGAGTGAGCAGGGTATCCCGCCCGTTTTTGTAGAGAAGGGGGATGCCCAGCTCCTCCTCCAGTGCGGCCATGGAGTGGCTCAGGTTGGACTGAGTGACATAGAGGGCGTCAGCGGCCCGGGTGAGGCCCCTGGCCTGGGCGATGGCCTGGAGATAGTAGAGTTGATTCAGATTCATGGGGCCGCGGCCTCCTGTTTCATCGAAATGGAAAAGAGCGGCGCCGGGGGCTACCACGCGTAGCGGAAGGACTCCGGGTTGGCGGCGTTGACAGCAGCGGCGTGCTCCAGCAGCCAGGTGCGGAGCTGCTCCAGCCCCTCGTCGCTGATGGGGAACTGTGCGGTGTACAGGATCTCCGCGTTTTCCCGGATGGCCGGTCCGGTCCACAGCTGGGCGGTGAGCTGTTCATCTTTAGGGGTGATCCAGAAGCTGGCCCGCTTCAGGCTGCCGCACCAGTTGTTGCCGTACTGCCAGTGCATCAGGGTGGGCAAAAAAAGTTCCTGTTCCATGGTCTCTCTCCGGAAAGTCAAAAGTCCTGCCCCAGAGGGGCGCAGGAGCATTGTACCACAGAACAGGGAAAATGAAAACCGCCTCTTGGGCAATGGGGAGAAAAAGCGGGACACATATGTGTCCCGCTTTTTGTCACAGATTCTGGTCGCTGAGGCGGTGGAAATCCTTGCTGCGGCCGAAGACGTGGGTGAGGGGGAAGACCTTGATGAAGCAGTCGATCCCGCTGTCCCGGATGAACTCCCGCAATTGGACATACTCCCGTGAGTTGCAGACACAGTCCAGCTGGATCTTGTCCGCCTGGGAGTAGCCCCCGATGACCTTGGAGATGGTGGCGCTCTTGCCGATCTCCTCGATGATAAAACGCTCGATGGCCCGGGGGTCCTCACAGACGATCTGGATCTCATAGAGGCGGGGACCCATGTTGAAGATGACGTAGTTCATGCTGTTCACGTAGATGATCTGTCCTACAAAGGCGTAGGCCACCGTGTCCAGGCTGAAGGCTGAGAGCATGATCAGCATAATGACGGCGTCCAGGCAGAGCAACAGGTTTTTCAGCTCCGCGGCCTTAAAGACCTTCTGCTTGAGGATCTTGCTCAGGGTGTCCGTTCCGCCGTAGGAGTACCCCATGCGGTAGGTCAGGCCTGCGCCCGCCCCGTAGACCACGCCGAAGAACATGACCGCGATCAGCTTCTCCTTCAGAATGATCTCCACCTGCACATGGTTGAGCACCCACAGGACCAGGGGGTAGAGGATGGACAGGAACAGGATGCTGGACACCTCCTTGTACCCCAAGGTCACGGCGGTGAAGAGCAGGATGGCCAGGGTCAGCCCATAGTAGATCAGGGCGTAGTTGATCCCGGTGAAGGTCTCCGCAGTCATGGCCAGCCCGGTGATGCCCGTGACCACAAAGCCGTTGGGGAGGGCGATCCAGTTGACGGCTATGCTGCATATGACACAGCTCAGGACCATATTGAGCAGGGCGGCGGTACGGTGGTAACTTCTCATAAAAAGATGCCCTCCTGTCAGGGAACTGCTGTCCCGATTTCCCGCGTCCCGGGGGAAAAGGAAAGGGAACCCCGAAAGTGCTCTGGTCCGGACCGCCGGACGGCTCAGGACAGATACTGGGGCAGGGCGATGTCCTCCACGACTTGGGCGGGAATCGTGAATTCTGTTATGCCCATATACATGGGGGCGACGGTACCCTCGTCAAAGACCAGGACCAGCCGCCCCTCCCCATCGATGTAGAAGGAGGTGTCCGGGTCCAGGGCAGTGAAGTTCAGGTCCCCCACGTCCTCGTCATGGAGCCAGTAGTGGATTTGGTCATCGGAGGCCATCTGTTCCGCCATCTGGCGCTGGACCTCTTCGGTGAGGACGGAGAGGCAGTCGCTGTCCGGGCGGAAGAGATCGGACAGGGTGAGGAGCTCCCCTGTAGCCTTGTCCACGGCGTAGATCTTGACCGACTCATTCCCGCTGGCCATCACCAGGGTCTGGTCGAAGCGCAGGGCAAAAACGGTCTCATTGTCGGTGGCCACGGTGTAGGTCAGGTCCAGGTCATAGTGGCCCAGCTCCCCCTGAAGGGCGGCTTCATGCTGATACTGTTGGATGATGGTGTCGGTGTACGCCTGGATGGCGGCGCTCAGCGCGTCCCCGCCCCCCTCCACCGAGGGAATGTCGATGTGGGCGGAGGTGTTGCCCCGGTCTTCCTCATAGGTGCGGAAGGTGAACACACGGGTGATGGCCCCCAGGACGGGCACCTGCTCCATAGCGTGGGCAATGCCGGGGCCGGAATTGGCCAGCAGCACGACAGCCAGCATGGCCGCGGCGGCGGACAGGCCGGTACGCCGCAGGAACCGGTCCAGCCGGAGGACCCGGGGCGGCTTCTCCCCGGCCGGCCTGGCCTGCCGGATGGCGGCGCGGACCCGCTCCTCCAGCTCCGGGGGGACGGGGATGGCGTCATATTCCTGTTTCAGATGATCGAGACGGTCTTGATTCACGGATAGGGCCTCCTTCAGAGAGCTCAAGCTTCAGTTTCTTCAGGCTGCGGTACAAAATGGTCTTGACAGTGTTTACGTTCTCTCCGGTGACCTGGGCGATCTCCTGGAGCTTCAGCTCCTGAAAAAAACGCAGGACTATCACCGTCCGCTCCCGCTCGTCCAGCAGGTCCAGCGCCTGCATCAGATCCGTGTCCTGATAGACATCCTCCTGACCGGTCTCGGGGATGTGTTCCGCGTCAGCCTGACGGGACCGGGCGCGGAGCACGTCCATGGCCGTATTGACCACGATGCGGCACAGCCAGCCCCGGATGGCAGCGGGCGAACGCACGTCGGCGGAGCGGGAGATGGCTTTGAAGGCGCTTTCCTGGACCACATCCATGGCATCATCCGGATTTTTAACATAGGTATAGGCCAAGCGATACAGAGATTCGTAGGACGCCAAAAGCTGGGATTCCACCTGCTGCTGCATCGAGGAAGGGCTCATGGTGCCTCCTTTCCTCTCCCATCCTAATAGACGGCGGGATGGAAGAAAAAGTTTCATGAGAGAAAAATATTGAAGGAAGGCGGGGGGACGGTCAGCCCAGCACCTGCCTGAGATTCGCCAGGGCCAGCGCCGCCTGCTCCTCCCAATGCTCCGGGGCATCCACCTTGGACTCGACGCTCACCCCGCCGGCATATCCGATCTGCCGAAGGACCCCGGCGTACTCAGGCAGCATGGGCTCCAGGGATAGGTCAGTGGGGTAGCGGCGGCCTTCCAGCTGGGAGATGTGGGTGTGGATCAACAGCTCGCTCCCTCCGTCCAGCAGGACAGAGGGGGAGTCCCCCTCGAACCGCAGGTGGTAGTAGTCGCACAGGACCCGGACATTGGGGTGGTCCACCGTGCGGGCCATCCGTACCCCGTCGGAGAAGTGGTTGAGCATGTTGGTCTCGCCCCGGTTGTTGTGCTCGATGGCAATGACCACCTGATATGGGGCGGCCTCCTCCCCCGCAAGGGACAGAAATTCGGCGATCTGACCAAAGGCCGCCTCCCGGGAGTAGCCCTCAGGACAGCTGCGGGACCAGGGACTGCCGAAGACCGTATAGGGAGCACCCAGCCAAGCTGCCCGCTCCAGGGCCCGCCGGAGGTAGTCGGTCAGCTCCGCTCTGGAGGTGACGTCGGGGCCGGTGATCTGAAAGCGGGCGGGCATAAAGTCGTTGCAGGAGCGGCAGGGGAGGTCCAGCTCCTCCAGCACCGTCCGGGCATCCCGGAACTCCTGCTCGCTGAGCTGGGCCAGCTCGTTCAGGGGCAGCTCAATGTAGTCGTAGCCCAGCCGCTTCAGGCGTCCGGCGTATTCCAAACCGATCCGGTCCAGTGTTTTGGGGAGCAGATTGACACAGCAGCCGTAGAGCATAGGGGGGCCTCCTTTGAGTTCTTTTGTTCATCCTAGCATGGGGAAAAGGGCGTGTCAAGCATGCGGCGGAGGGTATATCCCGGCCCGTTCCGCGGATACTAATCAAAAAATGGATGGAGGAGAGGGATATGGCGGTGGAGCGGGACATCACCTGGAACATCAGGCATTTCCAAGGGGCTTTGCGGTGCGACCGGAATTTCGATGTGGTCTACCGGGTGTTTCGGATCTGCGGGCGGGAGGCCTGCATGTTTTTTGTAGACGGCTTTGCCAAGGACGAGATCATGGAGAAGCTGCTGGAATTTTTCTATGGGATACAGGACGAGGACCTGCTCCGGGATGCCCATACTTTCTCAAAGTCGTGTGTCCCCTACTGCGAGGTGGCCATCAGCGGGGAGGAGGACACCATCGTGGGGCAGATCTTGTCTGGAGTATGGGCGGTGTTCGTGGATGGAATGGACCAGTGCGTGCTGATCGACCAGCGCACCTATCCCCAGCGGACCACCTCGGAGCCGGACCAGGACAAGTCCTTTCGGGGGAGCCGGGACGGCTTTGTGGAGACTATGGTCTTCAACGCGGCGCTGATCCGCCGCCGCATCCGCTCGCCCCGGCTGTGCGTGGAGCACCTGGAGGTGGGGGAGACCTCCAGGACCGACGTGGCGGTGTGTTATTTTGAGGGCCGGGCGGACCCGGAGCTGGTCAACACGGTGCGGGAGCGCATCGCCCAGGCCAGGGTGGACGCTTTGACCATGAATCAGGAGAGCCTGGCAGAGCTGCTGGTCCGGAAGCGGTGGTACAATCCCTTCCCCAAGTTCAAGTTCACGGAACGGCCGGACGCGGCGGCGGCCCAGATCCTGGAAGGGGATGTGGTGGTGCTGGTGGACAATTCCCCCGCCGCCATCATCCTGCCTACCACCCTCTTCGACGTGATGGAGGAGGCGAATGACTACTACTTCCCGCCCATCACCGGCTCCTACCTGCGGCTGGTCCGGTTTTTTACCACCTTTCTCACTACCTTCCTTACCCCGGTGTGGCTCCTGCTGATCCAGGAGCCGGAACGGGTCCCCGGGTGGCTGGAGTTTATTCTGATGGAGGAGCCGGCGCAGGTGCCCCCTCTCCTCCAGCTGCTGATCCTGGAGCTGGCCATCGACGGGCTGAAGCTGGCCGCCCTCAATACGCCCAACATCCTGACCACCTCCTTCTCCATGATCGGAGCCATCATCCTGGGGGACTTCGCGGTCCAGTCCGGCTGGTTTTCCGCCGAAGTGATGCTGTATATGGCGGTGGTGGCCATCGCCAACTATAACCAGCCCAATCTGGAACTGGGCTATGCGCTGAAGTTCATGCGCCTGATCCTGCTGGTGGCTACCGGACTTCTGGGCCTGTGGGGCTTTGTGGGAGGTGCGGCGTTGCTGTTTTTGGTGCTGGTGTCCAACCGGACCATCTCAGGGCAGTGCTACCTCTATCCTCTGGTCCCCTTCAACGGCGGGGAATTGAAGAAAAAGCTGCTGCGGATAGGGAGCGGCCCTCCCGAAAGAAAGGGCGCCTGACAGCCGGGAGGAGCCGCATGCCTCCCTGCTGGAAGAGAAAGTGGGACCGGTCGGGCCCCTGTGTCACAGGGGCCCGACCGGTCCTTTTGTTCGGATGGGAGAGGGCCTGGCTCGGCTCAGGACATCAGCAGGTCGAGGGTGCAGCGGTTTGCGATGCTCTTGCGCAGGGCGGCGCGCAGGGGGAGCACGGCGGAGGGGGCGACGCTGAGCTCGTCGATGCCGATGGCCAGGAAGGTGGGCAGCAGATCCGGGTCGGCCCCCAGCTCCCCGCAGATCCCGATCCAGATGCCCGCCTCGTGGGCGGCGTCGGCGGCCATTTTCAGAGCCCGGAGCACTGCGGGGTGGTGAGGATCGAAAAACTTGCCCAGGTCGCTGCGTTGTCGGTCACAGGCCAGCGTGTACTGAGTCAGGTCGTTGGTGCCCACGGAAAAGAAGTCCACCAGCCGGGCCAGCTCAGGCGCCATGAACACGGCGGCGGGAGTCTCGATCATGATGCCGATCTCGGTGTCCGGGTTGAAGGGGATCCCTTCGGCGGTGAGCTCATCCATCACCCGCTGGCAGGCCCGGCGGCACTCCTTCACCTCCCACACGCTGGCGATCATGGGGAACATGATGGCGATCTTACCGCAGGCGCTGGCCCGGTACAGCGCCCGCAGCTGGGTGCGGAACACCTCGGGATGGTTGAGACAGATGCGGATGGCCCGCAGGCCCAGGGCTGGGTTCTCCTCCCTGTTCAGATGGAAACGGCCCGCCTGCTTATCCACCCCGATGTCCAAGGTGCGCACGATGACCCGCTTGCCCTTCATGGCCAAGGCCACTCGCTTGTAGGCCTGAAACTGGTCCTCCTCGGAGGGGCAGCCGCCGGCGGCCAGATAGAGGAACTCCGAGCGAAACAGGCCGATGCCCTGGCCGTCATTGGCCAGCACCGCATCCACGTCCTCCAGAGAGCCGATGTTGCAGCAGAGCTTGATCTTCCGGCCATCCAGAGTCACATCCTCTCTGCCCGCCATGCTGCGCATCAGCGCCCGGCGCTGGGCCTGCTGCGCCTGGCGGGCCTTCAGGATCTGGAGGGTCTCCTGGTCCGGGTCGAAGATCACCTGGCCGGTCTCCCCCACGATGTAGGCCTGTTTGCCGTGGTAGCTCTCATTAAAGCTGGCCCCCAGGCCGCAGACCGCGGGGATGCCCATAGTGCGGGCCAGGATGGCGGTGTGGCTGTTCCCGGAGCCGCCCTGGGTGGCGATGGCCAGGATCTTGCTCTTGTCCAGCTGGATGGTCTCGGAGGGGGCCAGGTCGGCGGCGGCCAGGATCACCGGCACCTGGGAGTCGATGCCCCCCTCCACCACGCCCGTCAGGTTGTTCAAAATGCGCCCGGTGACGTCCTTGACGTCGCAGGCGCGGGCCTGCATATAGGGGTCGTCCATGGCCGCCAGCATGGCGGAAAACTGCTCCCCGGCCTGGTCCACGGCGTACTCGGCGCAGTACCCCTCGGCCAGCAGCTCCTCCATGGCGCCGGTATAGTCCTCGTCCTCTAAAAACATGGCGTGGGTCTCAAACAGCTGAGCGGCACTGTCCCCCGCCTGCGCCCGGGCCAGTTCGGCCATCTGTCCCAGCTGCTGGGCCGTCTGCTCCATGGCACGGTCCAGCCGCTCCCCCTGGAACCGGGGGTCGTCGGCTTTGTCGGGCTGAATGAGCGTCTGGCTGCGGCGGCAAAAATAGATGGGGCCGTGCTCTACACCTTTGGAAACCCCTTGCCCCTGCAAAATCTTCATGTCGTTTCCTCTTTTCAAAAAGCCCCATGTCAAACGGACCGTGGGCACGGGGCTCGCTTATAGATTCTCCTTAAAAAGCTGTTCCATGGCGGAGATGGCGCTGTCCTCGTCCGGCCCCTCGGCGGTGACGGTGACGGTGTCGCCTCCCTTGACCCCCAGGCCCATCAGCTTCATCAGCTGGGTGCTCTTGACGGTCTTGTCACCCTTGGTGACGGAGATCTCGGTACCGGAGAAGGCCTTGGCTGTCTTGACCAGCAGGCCGGCGGGACGGGCGTGGATGCCTACAGGATCGACGATGGTATAGGTAAAAGATTTCATGACAGAGACTCCTTTTTATGATTCAGCCCCTTGACCGGCAAAGCGGATCCATAGGGGCGCAGCGCCCGGCTCCAGCTGGAACGGCGGTTGGCGCAGATGGAAAGCTGCACTCGTCCCCCTCCAGGGAGACCTGCTCCTTGACATATATCTCCTCATAGACGCGCTGCTGACAGTGATACACATTGAGCACGTCAGATCCGCTTTCGGGGTGATTCTGCCGGATGGACCAGAGCCTTCCCGCTGCGGTGGCGTCGGTCACAAATATGAGCCGCAGCATGCTGTTCTGACACTCTTCTGCAGGACATTACGTTTTCAGGAACTCCCTTTCGATGTGTGAGATGGCACCATCCGCGGTCTCTTTGCCCAGCAGCACGCAGTAGATCGGGAGAGCCAGCCGATCCAGCAGTTCCGGGCAGCATATCGTGATATAGTCCAATGTCTCCAGCGGAGCAAGGCCGAAGAAGTCATAGGGGATGATGGTGGTGATCGTAATGTCAAAGCGGCCGTCAGCTGTCAGATAGATCCGCGGTGTGTAGAGGATGTGCGGGCTGTACAGCATATATCCGCTGCCGCGGCAGGATGGAAAGACCCGGGCATTGATAAAATTCAGAAGGCGGAGAAGAGCGTCGATATGTCTGCTTTTCCGGCATAGTTCTGCACCCAGGGAGGAGTAGTAGCACCTTGCCTCCATTGTGTCCTCGTAGAACCAGATACAGGACTCGATGCGGTGATCCGGGGCATACACCGCGTTGAATCCCATGGTGATCTGCATCTGACCGCTGTCAAAGCCTGCGCTGTGCCTAACACGGGAAGATCTGAGGCGGCCAGTCAGGACCCGGATAGCTTCCTGTCTTTTCAAACCAGTGTACCTCCTTGCACCAAAGGCCTTACTGTTCACTCTGTTTCGGCGGCGGGCAGATCATGGCGGCGTCTATGGCAAGCCGCTTCATCGCCTCCACCGCGGCCTTTTTCTTTCTGCTGGCGGCCGACCCGTCTTTCCGTTCCAGCAGATAGTCCACCAGTGCCTTCACCAGCTCCGCGTCTGATATCGCCGCTGCCTCCGGGGCACCGCCTCGGTCATCGGGGCGCTCCGCGTGGAGTACGCGGAAGAGCTGGCCTCCTGGTGTGACGCGGCCTTCGAAGGAGGGGGTTTTGACCAGGATGGCAGTCAGCGCCCGCAGGCCGCGGCCCGGGGTGGTCAGCATCTGGGTGGAGGAGAGCCTGATCTTGATGTGGTTTTTTCCCATTTCCAGCAGACTGATATGTTTGGGGTTGTTCATGTAGATGGATCTTTCATTATAGGAATTGATCCCGTTCTCCAGAGTGCGCCGGTCCTCAGCGGAAAATTCCGGACCCGGGAGAGCCAGGCTCAAAGTCAGGTCATAATGGTACGCAAAGCGGGTGGAAAGTGTCTCGCCGTTCATTATCCAGCTGCCCCCTCGTTCAAAAAATTTTGGGTCTTAAATGCTTTGACCATATGATAGCACAGCCAGTCGAGAAAATCAACTGTTAGCTTAAAACAGTTATTTACAAAGTTACGGCGTTTTGGTATAATAAAATTGGAACAAGGCAGTTTAAATGAAGGAGGTCATATAGCCATGAACCGAAAAGAGTGGGATCAAACCATGCCAAGCATCCTGGCTGGCCTGGCGCCCGGGAAATACAGCCTTCGGGAGATCATGCTGGACAGCTTCTCCAGATATCCCCAGGCCCATGAGGGGGTGTTTCTCTATGAGGATGTGGCTGGAGGGCGCTGCCAGAGCATGTCGTTCAGCGGGAAAAACATAGATGGAGCTTGTGTGTATGAGGTCCGGTAACAAACAGAGACCGACTTGTGAAAACAAGTCGGTCTCTGTTTTGGTGGAGATAAGCGGGATCGAACCGCTGACCTCTTGAATGCCATTCAAGCGCTCTCCCAGCTGAGCTATACCCCCACGACACAATATCAAGTTTTAAATGGTGGACGATACAGGACTTGAACCTGTGACCTCCCGCACGTCAAGCGGATGCTCTACCAGCTGAGCTAATCGTCCGAACAGCATGGACTATTATATATGCCGCTGGGTGGAATGTCAAGTGTTTTTTCTCGATTTCCGGAGAAAAATATGAAAAAGGGAAATGCGAAAATTTCCAAATTTTTCGTGAAAAAAGCAAAAAGATGTGTTACACTGAAAGCATAGATCTTGATACCTGTGAGGAGGATTTCTATGTTAAAGCTTGATCTGTCTCAGCTGGCCGGATTTCTGCCCCAGGGCTACGCGGTCTCCCGTCAGACCGGCCTGAAGAAAGCGGCCGACATGCTGGCCGCCGGCAACGGCCCCGGGGGGGATTTCACCGGCTGGGTGGCCCTGCCGGAGCAGTACGACCGGGAGGAGTTCGCCCGCATCCAGGCGGCGGCGGAGCGCATCAAAAAGCAGTCCCAGGTCCTGGTGGTGGTGGGCATCGGCGGCTCCTACCTGGGTGCCCGGGCGGTCATCGAGCTGCTGTCCTCCCCCAACTATAACCTGAAGGTGAAGGACACCCCCGACATCTACTTTGCGGGCAACGGACTGTCCACCGACGCGCTGCTGGAGCTGATCGCCCTCATCGGAGACCGGGACTTCTCGGTGAACGTGATCTCTAAATCAGGGACCACTACCGAGCCTGCGGTGGCTTTCCGGATCTTCAAGGGGATGCTGGAGCAGAAGTACGGCAAGGAGGGAGCCAGAGAGCGGATCTACGCCACCACCGACCGGGCCAGAGGGGCACTGAAGGGCCTGGCGGACCAGGAGGGGTACGAGACCTTCGTGGTGCCTGACGCCGTGGGCGGCCGCTACTCCGTGCTCACCGCAGTAGGGCTGCTGCCCATCGCCGCGGCGGGGATCGATATCGCCGCCCTGATGGAGGGCGCGGCCCGGGCCATGAAGGAGCTGTCCATCCCAGGAATGGACAACCCTGCCTGGCAGTATGCCGCCGCCCGGCACGCCCTGTATGAGAGCGGCAAGTCGGTGGAGCTGCTGGCCTGCTATGAGCCCAGCTTCCGCTTCTTCGCCGAGTGGTGGAAGCAGCTCTACGGCGAGAGCGAGGGCAAGGAGGGCAAGGGCCTGTTTCCGGCCAGCGTGGAGTTCACCGCCGACCTGCACTCCATGGGCCAGTACATCCAGCAGGGCCAGCGCCTGATGTTCGAGACTGTGGTCCGCTTCGAGCCCAAGGGCACCTTCCTTATCCCGGACGACCCGGAGAATGTGGACGGGCTGAACTTCCTGTCCGGCAAGCCCCTGTCCTTTGTGGCGGAGCAGGCCCTGCGGGGGACCATCCTGGCCCATGTGGACGGCGGCGTGCCCAACATCCTGATCCGGATGCCCCAGATCAGCGAGAGCTCGGTGGGTTACCTGATCTATTTCTTCGAGTATGTGTGCGGCCTGTCCGGCTACCTGCTGGGGGTCAATCCCTTTGACCAGCCCGGCGTGGAGGCATATAAGAAGAACATGTTCGCTCTGCTGGGCAAGCCAGGCTATGAGGAGATGAAGCAGAAGCTGGAGTCCCGGCTTTGAGCCCTCCCTGGACAGATCCCAAAAAATTCACAAAGAATCCGGTTGAAAAAAACGGTTCGATATGGTAAAGTGATAGCAAGGAAGGGACCAGCTTCCCACGTTTAACATCGTAAGGAGTGAGTAACATGATTAGAGTAATCATGGGTAAGAAGGGCTCCGGCAAGACCAAGCAGATGATCGACATGATCAACAACGCCGTCCAGACCGAGCACGGCAATGTCGTCTGCATCGAGCGGGGCTCCAAGCTGACTTATGACATCCACTATCAGATCCGTCTGGTGGAGGCCAGCAGCTACGATATCGACAGCTATGCCACCCTGAAGGGCTTTGTCAGCGGTCTGTACGCTGGCAATTATGACATCACCCATATCTTCATCGACAGCCTGTGCAAGATCGTTCCCGGCCCCTGCGACAACGAGACCGAGAAGTTCCTGGATTGGCTGAACGCCTTTGGCGAGAAACATGGCATCAAGTTCACCATCACCATCAGTGACGACGCCTCCCTGGCCCCCGAGGGAATCAAGAAGTATTTCTAAAGACCTCCCCCCGTCTGAATGAGATAAAAAGAAGCCCGGGCACTCCTGTTTTGGATGTGCCCGGGCTTTTTGCGCCTGCTGAGAGGCGGGAGCGCCCCCCTTCTGCCAGCGCGGTCCCTTATTTCGGGACCAGGGAGAAAACTCCGACAGGAAGAGATGTCCAATAGGGTTGACAGGGGAAGGAAAAGGGAGTATTCTATGACTGAAATTAGAACATATGTTCTATATAAAAGGGAGTAAAAAAGCATCCGAAGACAGGCGGCCTTGCGGTCCCGGACCGGCAGGGCCGCCGTTCCGCCCGTAAAGGGGGCCGCTGGACCGAAAGGAGTGTGGGGGACGGCTTGCTCATATCATTTGACATCCATTTCCGGCCGCTTCGGGCTGGAGGAAACAGAAAACCCTAAAAGGCTTGAAAATGCAAGGCTTTGATAAGGATGGTTGAGAAAAACAAGTAAAATCAAGGCTTTGTGGACAGTGACAGACAATGCAACCATCAAAAATTGAATAAGTTTACAGAGCAGGGATACTATTTTCACGAATGGTATCCCTTTTCTGTTGTCTTCCGCTCCCACATAAGCGAAGCATGGCACAAGCCGCAGGCATAAAAAACCTGTGGCTTTTTTATTGCCCATTTTAGGAAGGAGCCGGATAAATGAATTTAAGTGAAGCTGAAAAAAGGATGATCTATCAGGTCGAGGGCACCAGCCAGGGGGCCGCTCTGAATGAGATTTACATGACCTGGCGCTATGCACCTGACAAGGCCATGAAGGACACGGCGGAAGGCCTTTTGAAAAAGCTCCGTCCTCTCTCCGATAAGGAGTGCATGGATGTGATCCGGGATGTTCAGAAGAATTACCGTCTGCCCGGCAAGGCAAGGACTATCGGGGAAATGTTGGCGGAGGCCAGGCAGCAATCCGGTGCCCAGAAGATGGCCGGTCACGATATCATGGCCCTGGAGCGGTTCGATCCCGATACCCGCCACATGATCGTCTTTGACGTCCTCTCTCATGAGTCCCCCATGGGATACAAGGGTGATAAAATGCGCCTGTTCCTGACCGAAGCCGGATACGGAAAGGCCCTGGAGAACCAGGACAAGGGATTTATCAAAATAAAGAACCATGCGAAGGTCATAGCTGGCAACCTCCGCTATGACCACAAAGACCGTGAATTGTAGGGAACTGAAAACTGTATCAAAAAAGGTGGAAAATCCGCTGTTCCTTCCCCTCTGTGCCACGAACCGAAAGGGGCATGGATGTTTTCCCATGTGAAGGGTATGGGAGAGATACAGACGGAGGAAACACCGAAAATCAACACTTTTCAAACCATGAGGAAGGAGGTATCAGGCATGGCAGTTTTTCGCATTGAAAAGACCAGAGATTACACGGTCATGTCAAACCATCATCTGCGGGATATGTCCCTGTCGCTGAAAGCAAAGGGACTTCTATCCCTCATGCTGTCCCTGCCAGAGAACTGGGACTACACCATGAAGGGGCTTGCCCGTATCTGCAAGGACGGCATCGACAGTATCAGCGGCGGCATCCGAGAGTTGGAGGAACACGGCTATCTGATCCGTGAGCGCGTGAGAGGTGCAAACGGTCAGCTTGGTTCGATCGAGTACACCATTCTGGAGCAGCCTAAAGAGCCAACACCTGCACAGGAAAAACCTATACGGGAAAATCCCGTACAGGTAAATCCAACATTGGTCACGCCTGTTCAGGAAGAACCCGCCCAATTAAATAAAGAAGAATCAAGTAACTATCCATCAAGAACTGATTTATCAAGTACGGAACTATCAAATCCTATCCGATCAAATCCCCCTACCCCCGTAGGGGCAAGGATGGGAACGGATGGGATGGGAGCCAGAGAATGTTATCGTGAAGTGATTTTGGATAACATCGAGTACAGCTATCTGGTGCAGGACAGCCATATCGACCGTGAGCAGCTTGACGAGATCGTTGACCTGATTGTGGATACCGTATGTTCTGCCCGCAAAGTCATCCGCATTGCCGGAGACGATTATCCGGCGGAGGTGGTAAAGTCCCGGTTTATGAAACTGGACAGTTCTCATGTTCAGTATGTCATGGACTGTATGAAGGACAACACCACCTATGTCCGCAATATCAAGAAATACCTTCTGGCGGCACTGTATAACGCCCCGACCACCATCAACAGCTATTATTCTTCCCTGGTGCAGCACGATATGTACGGGGACGGGCAAAGGGGGCGAGGCTAAATGCAGGAGGAAGTAACGCGGGGCGCCGTGACGCTCATTGTTGACGGAGCCAAGCTAAGCGAGCAAGTCTTTGAAAAGGCCGTCAAAAAGTTCCTGGAGGAAATCCAGAAAAGCCAGAAGCCCAAAATCTACCGCGGCAGGCAGAGCCTTAAACAGCTTGCCAGCCAGAACGCCGGTCTTGCCAATATCGAGATCAGTGACAAGAATATCAAGGCTTTCTCCCGTGTGGCGAAGAAATACCATGTGGATTTTGCCTTGAAGAAAGACACCTCCGCAGAGCAGCCCCGTTACCTGGTCTTTTTCAAAAGCCGGGACGCGGATGCCATCACAGCGGCATTTCAGGAGTTTGCCAGCCGCAAAATGAGCCGTGAGGAAAAGCCCTCCATCCGGGAACGGCTGACCCAGGCGAAGGAACAGGCGGCGGAGAAAACGGAACACCGCACCATTGACCGGGAAAAAGTAAAGGTCAAAGATCGGAGCGTGCAGAGATGAACATGAAAAAGCTGTTTTTGCTGAACCTTCCGTATCTTCTGTTCGTGTATCCCTTCGATAAGCTGGCACAGGCTTTCCGGCTTGCGCCCGGTGCTAACCTCTCCGGCAAGCTGCTTTCTATCAGAGACGGCTTCACGGCAGCATTTTCCTCACCGTGGCTCAGTTTCCATCCCACGGACCTGCTGATTGGCATAGCCGGTGCGGTGGTCCTTCGCATGGCGGTCTACCTGAAAGGCAAAAACGCCAAGAAATACCGCCACGGGATTGAGTATGGTTCTGCCCGCTGGGGTACGGCGGCAGATATCGCTCCCTACATGGACAAGGACTTTTTCCAGAACATCCCCATGACGCAGACAGAACGGATCACAATGGCGAGCCGCCCCAAGCAGCCGAAGTATGCCAGAAATAAAAACATTCTGGTGATCGGCGGTTCCGGCAGCGGCAAGACGCGGTTCTTCTGTAAGCCGTCGCTGCTGCAAGCTCATTCGTCCTATGTCTGCACTGATCCGAAAGGAACCTTGCTGCCGGAGATCGGCGCTTTCCTGGAACGGAAGAAATACCGTATCAAGTGCCTCAACCTGATAAACTTCCGAAAATCCATGAAATACAACCCACTGGCCTACATTCGGTCAGAGAAGGATATCTTAAAGCTGGTGAACGCCTTGATTATGAACACGAAGGGAGAAGGCGAAAAATCTTCGGAAGATTTCTGGGTCAAAGCGGAACGCCTCTATTATTCCGCGCTGATCGGCTACATCTGGTACGAGGCCACGGAGGAAGAAAAGAACTTCATCACACTTCTGGACCTTATCAATGCCAGTGAAGCCAGAGAGGACGACGAGACTTATCAAAGCCCGGTGGACCTGCTCTTTTCTCAGTTGGAGGAACGGGAGCCGGACCACTTCGCCGTCAAGCAGTACCGCAAATTCAAGATGGCGGCGGGCAAAACCTTAAAATCCATTCTCATTTCCTGTGGCGCCCGGCTTGCTCCCTTCGACATCAAGGAGCTGCGGGATCTGATGGAATATGACGAACTGGAACTGGATACTCTGGGCGACCAAAAGACGGCGCTGTTTGTGATCCTTTCGGATACGGACAGCACTTTCAATTTCGTGGCCGCCCTCATGTATAGTCAGCTTTTCAATCTGCTCTGCGACAAGGCGGATGACTTCTACGGCGGACGGCTACCTGTCCATGTCCGTCTGATCCTGGACGAGTTTGCCAACATCGGCCAGATACCGAACTTCGATAAGCTGATTGCCACCATCCGAAGCCGTGAAATATCGGCTTCTATTATTTTGCAGTCGCAGAGTCAGCTAAAGACCATCTACAAGGATGCGGCAGATACCATCGTCGGTAACTGTGACAGCACCTTGTTTTTGGGAGGCAAGGAGAAATCCACGCTCAAGGAAATTTCGGAGCTGCTGGGGAAAGAGACCATTGATCTCTATAACCAGTCTGAAAACCGGGGTAGCCAAGTTTCTCATGGCCTCAGTTATCAGAAATTAGGAAAGGAGTTGATGACCCAGGACGAATTGGCAGTGATGGACGGCGGCAAGTGTATCTTCATGCTGCGGGGCGTGCGCCCGTTTCTTTCGGACAAGTACGACCTCACCCGGCACCCGAATTACAGATATACGGCCGACGCCGACCCTAAAAATGTCTTTGACATGGAACGGTACATGAAGAAGCAGCGTGCCGTGGTAAAACCCACGGACACCTTCGATGTGTACGAGATTGACGCAACAACTTAACCCAAAATCAAAAACATTTTTTAGGAGGATTATTTTATGGAATTTTTCAACAGTGCAGTTGGTGTTTTGCAGACTCTCGTAGTGGCCCTGGGCGCAGGTCTTGGTATCTGGGGCGTTATCAACCTTCTGGAAGGTTACGGCCAGGACAACCCTGCATCCAAAAGCCAGGGTATGAAACAGTTGATGGCCGGCGGCGGTGTCGCCCTCATCGGCATCACCCTTGTACCTCTGCTCTCCGGCCTGTTCGGTTGATCGTCTGGCGGTGATCGCTTATGGGCGGCATACTCGACAAACTCGATGAATGGCTCCGAGGGCTGCTCATCGAGGGGATCACGGGAAACCTGTCGGGCATGTTCGATACGGTCAATACCAAAGTAGGCGAGATCGCCGGTGAAGTGGGACAGACGCCGCTGGCATGGAACAGCGGCGTCTTTTCTATGATCCGAAACCTCTCTGAAACGGTGATCGTTCCAATCGCCGGGGTTATCCTGACATTCGTAATGTGTTATGAGCTGATCCAGCTTGTGACAGAGAAAAACAATCTGCACGATGTAGATACCTGGATGTTCTTCAAGTGGATTTTCAAGACTTTCTGTGCCGTTCTCATTGTGACGAACACATGGAATATCGTCATGGGTATCTTCGATATCGGGCAAAGCGTTGTGAACAGCAGCGCAGGCGTCATTATCGGGAACACCTCCATTGATATCAGCAGCGTCATCACGGATATGGAGGCGCAGCTTGAAGCCCTGAGCACGGGAGAACTGTTCGGGCTGTGGTTCCAGTCCCTTTTCGTGGGGCTTACCATGAACGCCCTTTCCATCTGTATCATGCTTGTCATCTATGGCCGCATGATTGAGGTGTATTTGACGACTTCCGTTGGACCGATCCCACTTGCCACTATGACAAACCGGGATTGGAGCCATACAGGACAGAACTACTTGAAATCCCTGTTTGCATTGGCGTTCCAGGCATTTCTAATCATGGTGTGCGTGGGAATCTACTCTGTTTTGGTACAGAGTATCGCCACGGACGGAAACATCTCAGGCGCGATATGGGCCTGCATGGGCTACACGGTCCTGCTGTGCTTCGCCCTGTTCAAGACCGGCAGCCTCTCTAAGAGCCTGTTCGGAGCGCATTAAGGAGGCTTGATAAATTGGCGTATGTAACCATTCCAAAGGATTTGACGAAAGTAAAATCCAAAGTGCTGTTTGGGCTTACCAAACGGCAGCTTATATGTTTCGGAGCGGCGGCACTCATCGGAGTACCGCTTTTCTTTTTGCTCAGACGCACGGCCAGCAACAGTGCCGCCGCGTTCTGCATGATTATCGTCATGCTCCCGTTCTTTCTGCTCGCCATGTATGAGCGGCATGGTCAACCCCTGGAGGTGGTGGCCGGACAGGTCATCCGCTGTATGTTCCTGCGGACGAAAGAGCGGCCTTATCAGACAAATAATTTCTACGCAGCCCTGGAGCGGCAGGCCCAGGCGGAAAAGGAGGTGAAAGCCATTGTTCAGAAAGCGAAAGCCAGAGCCGCAGGCACGGCAGACGGCAAAACCCGCGGTAAAGCTGACCGCCGCGGAAAAGCGTGAGATCAGCCGTATCCTGGAAACTGCCAGAGGCGACGGCAAGGTACATTCCGCACAGGATACCTTACCGTTCCGCCAGATGTACCCGGACGGCCTGTGCAAGCTGGACGACCACACCTGGTCGAAGTGTATCGAGTTCGAGGATGTGAATTATCAGCTTGCGAAACCTGACGATCAGACAGCGATCTTTGAAGCCCTCTGCGATATGTATAACGCCCATGACGCTTCTATCGGGATGCAGCTCTCCCTTGTGAGCCGCCGCATGAACCGGGAGGATTTTGTGAAGCGTATCGAGATCGCAGCGCAGGGAGATCACTTCGACCATATCCGTGAGCTTTACACGCAAATGCTCCGCAAGCAGCTTGAACGGGGCAACAACGGTCTTATCAAAACAAAGTACCTGACCCTCACCATCAAGGCACGGGACAGCAAAACCGCACGGGCACGATTTTCCCGAATCGTCATGGATGCCCTCAACCATTTCAAGGTCATGGGCGCTCTGGCAAAGGAGCTTGGCGGCAAGGAGTGGCTGGAAATGCTCCACGGCATCCTGCACCCGGACGGGGAACGGTTTGCCTTTGAATGGAGCTGGCTTGCCCCTTCCGGCCTGTCGGTCCAGGATTTTATCGCACCTTCTTCTTTCCGCTTCGGTGAAGCAAGGAAGTTCACGATGGCGGATAAATTCTGTGCCGTGTCCTTTCTGCAGATCAGCGCACCGGAAATGGATGACCGTATGCTCACCGAACTGCTGGATACGGACAACGGGCTGCTTGTCAGCCTCCATATCCGCAGCATGGATCAGAACGAGGCGATCAAGACGGTCAAGCGGAAGATCACTGACATTGACAGTATGAAGATCGACGCGCAGAAAAAGGCGGTGCGGGAAGGTTTCGATATGGATATCATCCCCACCGATCTTGCCACCTACGCAGGCGAGGCAAAGAATATCCTTCGTGATCTGCAAAGCAGAAATGAGCGAATGTTCCTGATGACCTTCCTGGTGGTGAACTTTGCGGACAGCAAGCAAAAGCTGGAGAATGACCTTCTCCGTGCGGCAAGCGTAGCGCAGAAATATAACTGCTCCCTGGTGCGGCTGGACTTTCAGCAGGAGGACGGCTTCGTGTCGGCTCTGCCCCTGGGTGTCAACCGCATTAAGATACAGCGCGGGCTTACCACTTCGGCGGTGGCGGTGTTCGTTCCCTTCACCACACAGGAGATTTTCCACGGCGGCGAAGCTCTTTACTACGGGCTCAATGCCACTTCCGGCAATATGATCCTTGCTGACCGCAAAAAGCTGAAAACACCCAACGGCATGATCTTAGGCACACCCGGCAGCGGCAAGAGTTTTTCCGCAAAGCGTTCCATCGTGGGTGTGTTCCTGAACACAAAGGACGATATCCTGATCTGCGACCCGGAGGCGGAATATTTTCCGCTGGTGAACCGTCTGGAAGGACAGGTCATCAAAATCTCGCCTACCAGCACGCAGTATGTGAACCCTATGGATATCAACCTCAATTACAGCGAAGATGATAACCCGCTGGCGCTGAAATCCGACTTTATCCTGTCTTTCTGCGAACTGGCAGCAGGGGGACGGAACGGTCTGGAGCCGGTGGAAAAGACGGTCATTGACCGTGCCGTGCGGATCGTGTACCGCCCCTATATCGCAGACCCCCGCCCGGAGAATATGCCGCTGCTGGAAGATTTGTATGACGAGATCAAGCGGCAGCCGGAGCCGGAGGCACAGCGGATCGCGGCGGCACTGGAACTGTATGTGCATGGCAGCCTGAATGTTTTTAACCACCGCACCAATGTGGATATCAACAACCGCATTGTCTGCTTCGATATCAAGGAACTGGGAAAGCAGCTCAAAAGCCTGGGTATGCTGGTGATCCAGGATCAGGTGTAGAACCGTGTTTCCCAGAACCGGGATCAGGGCAAATCCACCTGGTACTTCGTGGACGAGTTCCATCTTCTGCTGCGGGGCGAGGTTGGTTCCTGGAGCGTAGAGATTTGGAAACGCTTTCGCAAATGGGGCGGTATCCCCACGGGGATCACGCAGAACATTAAGGACCTGCTTTCCTCCCCGGAGATCGAGAACATCTTTGAAAACAGCGATTTTGTGTACCTTCTGAACCAGGCCAGCGGAGATAGAAAAATCCTCTGCGAGCGTCTGAACATCTCCAATCAGCAGGCGGCGCATATCAGCAACGCAGGCCCCGGCGAGGGGCTGATCTTCTTCGGCAATGTGATCCTGCCATTTGTGGATCACTTTCCGCAGGATAATGAGCTTTACAGCATTATGACGACCAAATTATCTGACATGTCAGATAATTTGGTTAATTAAGTGAGTTATGTTATTCAAGGAGAATGGCAATTCTCTTGAAATATAAGAAAACCGTCCATTCTCCTCGAATAATAATACACTGCTATTTCAGGAAAGCCGGAATACTTTCTTCTTCCTGGGGCAGTGCGGTTTCATCTGGATTATTCTTTGAAAACCATTTTTCGTTCCACTTTTCCATCGAACGGTCAACTGTCTGCTGGGATATATCCAGATAAATTTGTGTTGTTTGTATTGATGTGTGTCCGAGGATATTTTTTACAATTGCCAATGGCACCCCGGATTCGATGAGATGTGTCGCCGTTGTATGCCTCATAACATGAGGCGTGTAAGGACCGTGGCAAAACAGTTCAGGATGTTCTGCTTTGGCTCTTTTGGTATATTTTTCATAAATTTCCTCGACTGCCGCTACTGACAGGTGATCGTTCCTCTGGCTGGGGAATACATGCCTGTTCAGTTCTATGCTTATTTTGCGTGATGCAATGTATTTGTCCAAAAGCTGTGTTGCACTGGAAGTTATCTTTACCCGTCTGGCTTTTTCACCTTTACCAACAAGTGTAAGAATCGCATTGCCTCTCTCATCGTGGGTTACGTCCTTAACGGTAAGATCACAAATTTCTTGTGCACGCGCTCCGCTGGAATACATTACACACAGAAGGACAAGGTCTCTCCAGCCGAGCTTTTCTGTTGTATCTGGAAGAGAAAACAGGATTTCCAATTCTCTCCGGGTGAAAGAACAGCGTTGCTTCCCTTTTACCTTACGGAATGTTTTCTTGTAAATCTTCTTGAGGCTGTTCTTAAAAATATAACCAGCTTCCAGATTTCTGCTTTCAGAATAATCTGCAAAAGAAGCGAGCGCAGCCAGACGCTGTTTTGCCGTTGCCCTGCTGTTTTTCCTCGTGGTTATCAGCCAGTCAAAATATTTTGTCAGCAGTTCAAAATCCAATGCCTCAAATGTGATATGCCCGATCTTGATGTCAGTTTCTTCATTCAGATATTGAAACAGCAGTCGGAATGCACATTTATAAGAAGCAATAGTATTCGGACTTGCATTCACGGAAACCGGAAGATACTCCGTAAAGAACCTCCCAAGCAAGGAGATAAATTCATTTTTAGAATCATTCTTCTTCATAAGGCACCTCCACATCCGGGATTAAACCAGAGGTAAAAGATTCGAAGGCTTCGATCGCCCCGGCAACCTGCCCCCCTGAAAACCGCATATATTTATCGGTATCAAGCAGACATTCATGCCCGAGGTATGTCGGAAGGAGTAAATCATTCATATCAACGGAATGTCCGGCAGCCTCAAGCTGCTGCATGGATTTTAAGACAAACAGATGGCGGAAACAGTGCAGACAGGCACCACGCTCATGGCAGTCTCGCTCACGCTGGTCAATATCTGCCAGTTTCAGGATTTCTGAAAACCATGAATCCATCTGGCGAGTCGTATAGTGGCTTCCCTCTTTACGTCCCGGAAAAAGAAATGCTTCCGGTTCGTGCATGATACCCAATGTCAGGCAGTATCTCTCCATGACCGCAATGAGGGATTCGTGCACCGGAATAACACGCTCCTTAGAAAATTTAGTCTTTTTCAGGAAGAGGGTTCTGTTTTTGAAATCAACATCTTTACGCTGGAGTGACATTGTCTCCTGGAGCCGGGTTCCGCAACTGTAAAGAATGCGTAACGCCATTGGGATCTTTAACTGAAAGAAACTGCTGCAAGACCGTGGATTCTGGGGAGTCAGGTTATCCGCATAATGAAAAATACTCACTATTTCCTCATCCGAAAAAATATAAGGGATATAGTCCGACTTAACCTTAGGGAGCGTTGGCAGGAAAGACTGGTGCCCGAGTGTATTCAGATATTTTCCAAAGCCACGCACTACTGCCAGTTTTTCTTTTACCGTTTTGCTTTTTCCTGAAAGCGTTTTTGACCATGCAGACAAAATATCTTCCGTCAGCTCTTTCCCCTGAAAGCCTGAAAGGACTAAATATTGATCTAACAGCAGCAACACCCGGCGGTCATTTGAAGCGGAGGATGCAGAAAGCACAGCGGTCCGCAGTTCAAGATAATCTGTCATCTCCCTGGCAAAAGAACTGTTAAACATGGTGTTCACCACCTTTCCACAAAAGCATTTCTGCAAAAATGCCGGTTGGCTCTGGCGTGGCAAGTGGACACAGCCGCATATTTTGAATATCTAATCTGGCATAATGGCGGATTGCATGTTTGGTTCCATGCCCCAACACTTTGCGGACCACCTCGGTTGAAACCCCGTCATTTACCATGTTGCTTGCAATGGACGATCTGAAGGCACGGCTGCCGTGTCTTTTGTCTGTGATATCAACTTCCGATTTGGCAACTAACATCCAGATGGCGGTATTGATCGCAAAGCTATCTAGTGGCTTATAGGGAATAGTGGCTGTCAAAAACACATTTGGGCAGTCAGGCAGGGGCGGTCTTGCGGTCAGGATATAATCCTGCAACGCATCCTTTACTTCCGGGAACAACTCCATTTCCCATAAATCTCCGGTTTTCTGCTGGATAAAATGAAGCCGGTTGTTTGTAAAATCAATGTTCTCAAAAGTCAGGGCTGAAATATCACGGGAGCGGATACCATAGCGGGACAGTAACAAAAGGATCGCATAGTTCCTGATGCCTGCCGCTGTGCTGCGGTCAACGGAATCTTCAATAAGAGAAATTTCATCTTGTGTGTATACCGTTGGATGGGGTGAGTATTTTTTCCGGTTTATAACCAGCTTGGAAAAATCTCTTTGGACTTGCCCGCTTTCAAAAAGATAACGCAGAAATGGACCGATTCTCTCCCAATAGCGTAAATAACCAAGCTGCAGGAAGGCGGTTTGGATCAGCTCACCAGACAAATCCGAAAGAGTGGAACACCCAAGGTTCTCCAAATTTTTCAGGAAACGGCCGCAGATCCACCGTTTGTAACGGAGCGTAGTATCCTTATTCCCATTATTACGGCAATGGGAAATAAAAGAATCCAAAACATGCAAAAGGCTGTCGGGAAGCTCAACAGTTGTTGATTTACCAGCCCACAAAGCTTCTTCACCGTCAAGCCCCTGAAACAGCCGGTTTAGCTTAGATACGATTATTTTCGCCCGTGTAACTCTGGAAGTACAGACTTTCAGAGTTTCTTCGCAATAGCGGATCAGGATTTCTCCCATCTCCGGTGAGTAGTCGTCCAAGCCGTTTGCATCCATGCAGTCTGAAAATGCCTGAAGGATGAAATCCATGTCCTTAACAGTACTTTCACTGTAGGATGCTGACTTGAACAGTTCACGTAAATGCGCTGTCAAATCACTAAATTTTGTACAATTATCCATCATGATAACCTCCTCTGTATTTGTTGTCGGTTCGACACGACTTAATTATAAAGCAGGCATCTAAAGGATTATTGTTATTCAAGAAGATTATTGCAAAAGCACTATTTTTAAGGAGGTATTATGACTTATCGAATAATGTTACTTGTCGAATTAACAAAACTTGGTGAAACCGGGAAAGGAGGTGCGGCGCATGAATGATGAAAAATATGTGATTGGTAGCGGAAGTTTTCGGCTTCTGATCGGTGATTTGTATGATCTCTATTGTTATCATTTCAGTTTGACCCGCAGACTGGCGGAGGCTGCGGACGAAAAGGCACTTTTGAAAATCCAGAAAAGCGTGTCCGGCTATGAGCGCAGGATGAAGCGCCTTTGCAGGCGTTGGGGTCTACCCACGGATGATACGCCCTGGGCCTACGATACAATGGAGAAATCCATCCGGGAGCGGATGCTCCATGAATAACCTGACCCATGTGAGCCTGTTTTCCGGCATTGGCGGTCTGGACCTGGCGGCGGAGGCTGCCGGGTTTGAAACCGTCTGCCAGTGTGAGTGGGCGGATTTTCCGCACGCTGTCCTCTCCGCACGATGGCCGGATGTTCCCAGGTTCCGGGATATTACTACTTTCACGAAGGAGGCGTTTTTTGAAAAAACAGGACTTGAAACAGTTACCGTTATCTCAGGCGGCTTTCCCTGTCAGCCCTTCTCCACCGCCGGAAAACGGAAGGGCTTTGCGGATGAACGCTACCTGTGGCCGGAAATGTGCCGCGTTATTACCGAGCTGCGGCCCCGTTGGGTGCTTGGGGAAAATGTTGCTGGCTTCATCAATATGGGGCTCGACAAAACGATCTTTGACCTGGCAAAAGCGGGATACGCTGTTCTCCCATTCGTATTTCCGGCTTGCGGCGTCGGCGCATGGCATGAGCGCCAGCGAACTTTTATCGTCGCGGCTGATGTTTCCCACACCCCTTGCCTCCGACAACAACACCGCCAGGGACGCGGCAAGCCTGGATGTGTTCCTGTCGGACAATGGGATATTCCGCAAGAGGAACCGAAACGGGGCGATCTGGAGCCTCAGCCTATCGGCGGCGGTATTCTATCTGACCCCGGTGGCGTCGGACGGTTTCCGCTCGACCTTGAAGCCATCGGCCTTCGATCCGACGAAGAAGGACGGGAACCTGTCGGCGCAGATCATCTTCCAGGAGCGGCCGGTGTCCGAAACGGCAGCACTGAACCCGGATTGGGTGGAATGGCTCATGGGCTTTCCGAAAGGATGGACGGACGTATCCTCTGGGCCGCCGAACCGGAAGGAATCCCCCGCATGACCGAGCGCATGGATGACCGGGCGCCGCGGCTGAAAACATTGGGAAATGCGGTCTGCCCACCCCAGGCCTATCCCATTTTTCGCTATATCGCCATGATCGAGAATGGCACCTGCGGTGACTTCTGCCCCTATGGAAAGGAAGGTGACTGCCTATGAGGGAACTGAAAGCGACCGATAAGATCACGCAGAAAATGACCCGTGACGGTGCGGTATCGGAAAACCTTGCCACGGGCGAGGTGGAACATATCAGCAGCCGGGAGCCGGAAACGGAACTGTCCGCTTCTTCGGAAGAATCCGCTGGCGCTGCGGCTGACCTTGCCCTGCGTGCGGCGGAACACCATGAGAAGAAAAGCGCACGAAAGGCGGAAAAGGCTGACACCCAGGCGGTGCGGGATGGTTCTGCCGCAAGGCAGCGCCCGTCCTCCCGCCTGCAATTTACCGAGGAAGAACGTGCCGATCCCGCACTTGGAAAGTACATCGACCGTTCCGACCGTGCGGCGGACAGGCTGGACGCGGCAAAAGCCGCTATCCCCACAAAGAAAGTTCTCCGTACCGAGCGTGTTTTTGACGAGACAGCCGGAAAAGGCAAAACGCAGCTTCACTTTGAAGAAGTGGAGAAACGCCCCAATGGACGCCTGCGGCACAATCCGCTTTCTCGGCCGGTCCATGAGATCGTCCACGCTGCCCATGCGAAGGTGCATGAGGTGGAACAGGAAAATGTGGGTGTTGAGGCCGGACACAAGGGCGAGGTGCTGACAGAGCGTGGGCTTACCTACGGAAAAGGCAAAGTCCGTGCCGCCGTCCACCATCACCGCACAAAGCCCTGGCGTGATGCGGCGAAGGCAGAGCAGGCTTCTTTTAAGGCAAACGCCGACTACCTTTACCAAAAGGCACTGCATGATGATCCTGTATTGGCGGCTTCTAACCCGATATCCCGCTTTCTGCAGAAACAGCGGATCAAGCGGAACTATGCAAAGGAGCTGCGACAGGCAGAGAAAACCGCAAAGAACACAGCGGCCACGGCGAAAAGTGCGGCGCAGAAAGCAAAGGACGCATTCAAGGAAACTTTTCTCTACATCAAGCATCATAGCCGGGCGGTGCTGTTGGTGATCGGCATTGGCACCTGTGTTGCCCTGCTGTTTGGCGGGGTATCTTCCTGTTCCATGATGGCAGGCTCCGGTGTGGGCAGTGTATTTACTTCCTCTTATCTCTCCGAGGACACGGATATGCTGGCTGCAGAGGCGGCCTACTGCGAACTGGAGCAGGAGCTTCAATATGAGCTGGACCACTATGAGGCTCTGCATCCCGGATATGACGAATACCGTTTTGATCTGGACGAGATCGAGCATGACCCTTATGTGCTGATCTCCATTCTCACGGCGTTCCATGAAGGGGTGTTCACCATCGACGAGGTTCAGGAGGAACTACAAATGCTCTTTGAAAAGCAGTACATCCTGACGCAGACCGTGGAAGTGGAGGTACGCTATCGGACGGAGACACGGACAGACAGCGAGGGAAACGACTATGACGTGGAAGTACCGTACAACTACTATATCTGCAAGGTGAAGCTGGAAAACTTCGACCTTTCCCATGTGCCGGTCTACATCATGGACGAGGAAACACTTTCCCTGTATGCGGTCTATATGGCAACGCTGGGAAATCGGGAAGATTTGTTTCCCAGCTCCGGCTATGTAGACAAGTACACCAAACCGCCAACCACCTACGATATCCCGCCTTCCGCACTGGAAGATGAAACCTTTGCGGCGCTCATTACCGAGGCGGAGAAGTACATCGGATATCCCTATGTCTGGGGCGGCAGCAATCCGAACACTTCTTTTGATTGCTCCGGCTTCGTATCCTGGGTGCTGACGCAAAGCGGCGTCTGCAATACAGGACGGCTTGGGGCGCAAGGACTTTACAACATTTCCACCCCGGTATCCTCTGCCAACGCAAGACCCGGCGACCTGATCTTTTTCGTCGGCACTTACGATACACCGGGCGTTTCCCATGTGGGTATCTATGTGGGCGGCGGAAAAATGCTGCACTGCGGCGACCCCATCCAGTATGCAGATATCAACACAAACTACTGGCAATCTCACTTTTACGCTTTTGGGCGACCGCCCTACAACTAAAAAACGATATGGAGGTAATTTGATTTATGGCAACGACACAGAAGATCCGCAATGACATTGCGAAAACCAAAGAAAAGATCGCGGAGCAGCAGAAACGCCTTCGTGCGCTGGAGGCCCAGCTTGCGGAGGAAGAAAATCTGGAAATCGTCCGCATGGTGAAAGCCGTGAAGATGGACAACAAGGAACTGACCGCCTTCCTGAAAGCCTATGCCAGCGGTATGATCTCCCTGCCGGAAGGTATGCTGCAGGAGGGCAACACCGAGAATGAGGAAACGGAGGGATATGAGGATGAAGCATAACTTTATGACAAAAATGGTATCGGCTCTTTTGGCGGTAGTGCTCAGCACTGCCGCTTTTTCTGTCACCGCCTTTGCCAGCGACGGCGAGGAAAGCACGGAATCCGTGACCGAACAGGAAACGGCCGGGGATGTCTCTGATCTGCTTTCCGCTCTGGCAGGCAGCCAGGTCACGGTATCCGTCACCGAGGACGGTATCCAGTTCAATTCCGCTGAAAATGACTCCGGGCAGACCGGTACTGTCACCACGGGCGGCGGCAATCTGAATGTCCGCACGGGTGCGGGAATGGATTATACCGCCTTCACCCAGCTTCCCAACGGAACAACCGTGAAGGTGATCGGCACGGACGGCGACTGGCTGAAGGTCATCCTGCCGGAGAAAGTCGGCTATGTCTATTCCGGCTACATGACGGTAAGTGACGGCGAGGCTGGTTCCGGGGAAGGTTCTTTCTCTCTGAACACGGAAACGCTGGAAAATCTGCTGGGTATGCTGGGCGGCGGTCTGAATGGCGGTGCCGCTTTGACGCCGGACGGGAACCTGTCACTGATCGACGATATCGGCAGCCCAACCGCCAGCGGCAAGCAGTTTATCACGGTGGAAACGAAGAACGGCAATGTGTTCTATCTCATTATCGACCGTGACGACGAGGGCGAGGAAACCGTGCATTTTCTGAACCAGGTGGATGAAGCCGACCTCATGGCACTCACGGAGGATGGAGAAAAGGCGGAAACACCGATTGTCTGCACCTGTACGGAGAAGTGCCAGGCCGGTGCGGTCAATACCGCTTGCCCGGTCTGCGTAAAGAACCTTAGTGAATGTGTTGGTGCGGAACAGAAAGCTGCGGAGCCCACCGAGCCGGAAACGCCGGAACCTGAAAAGAAAAGCAATACCGGGGCGATCCTGGCGGTGCTGCTGATCCTTGCAGCCGGAGGTGGTACGGCGGTCTATTTCCTGGTGCTGAAACCGAAGCAGGGAAAGAAAGTTCCCGCTGATCTGGATGATTTCGACCTGGAGGATGAAGAAGAATATCTGACTGAGGACGAGGAAACGGAGGAAAAGAATGAGTAAACTGATTATCGCAGAAAAACCGAGTGTAGCAAAATCTATTGCGTCGGCCCTGGGTGCTAAATCCAGGGCCGATGGCTTTTATGAGGGCAACGGCCTTCTCGTATCCTGGTGTGTGGGGCACTTGGTATCCCCGATGGATGCAGGCGGCTATGACGAGAATTTCAAGAAATGGCGCTATGACGATCTTCCTATTCTGCCGGAGCCGTTCCGCTATGTGCTGGCACCCGGCAAGGAGGACGCTTTTGAAAATCTTCGCACTCTGATGAACCGCCCCGATGTGGATACCATTGTCAATGCCTGTGACGCCGGGCGTGAAGGGGAGCTGATCTTCCGTTTGATGTATGAAATGGCTGGATGCCGCAAGCCGGTCCTCCGTCTTTGGATTTCCTCGATGGAGGACAGCGCTATCCGGGAGGGCTTTTCTGATCTGCGCCCCGGCACCGATTATGAAGCCCTGTATCAATCTGCCCTCTGCCGCCAGAAAGCGGATTGGCTGGTGGGGATCAACGCCACGCGCCTTTTCTCCGTTCTCTATCACCGCACCTTGAATGTGGGCCGTGTTCAGACCCCCACACTGGCAATGCTGGCGGAGCGTGACGCAAAGATCACGCTGTTCCACAAAGAGAAATATCATCTGCTGCGCCTGACGCTGAATGGAGCCGAGGCGGTGTCGGAGAAATTCACCGATCCGGCAGCGGCGGAACAGGCAGCGGCCATGTGCAAGGGTGCGACCGTCACCTGTACCTCTGTCACGAAGGAGCAGAAGAAGGAACAGCCGCCGAAGCTCTATGACCTTACCACCTTGCAGCGGGAGGCAAACCGCCTGTTCGGATACACGGCGAAGCAGACCCTTGACTACGCCCAGAGCCTCTACGAAAAGAAGCTGCTGACCTATCCCCGCACGGACAGCCGATATCTGACCTCCGACATGGCGGAAACAGCCTCCTGCGTCATCCATCTGGCGGCGAAGCTGCCACCTTTTGATGGCTGCACAAACTTCTTCCCGCTGGTGGAGGCAATGATCTCCGACAAGGATGTATCCGACCACCACGCCATTATCCCCACGATGGAGGTTGAAAAGGCAGATATCAAGGCTCTGCCCCTGGGCGAGCGCAATTTGTTCCTGCTGGTCTGCTGCAAGCTGCTGTGTGCGTCGGCGGAGCCGTATATGTATGAGGCAGTCACGGCCACCTTTGATTGCGGCGGCTATTCCTTCACCGCAAAGGGCAAGCGCATCCTCTCCGAAGGCTGGCGGGAGATCGACCGCATTTTCCGCGCCTTCTTGAAGGAAAAGCCTGCGGATGGGGACGGCGATACGCTCCCGGACTTCACCGAAGGGCAGACTTTTGACGGTGCGAAGATTGCTGTTACCGAGCATTTCACCCAGCCGCCGAAGCCCTATACCGAAGATACCCTCCTGTCCGCTATGGAGAATGCGGGCAAGGAGGATACGCCGGAGGACGCCGAGCGGAAGGGACTTGGTACGCCCGCCACCCGCGCTGCCATCATCGAAAAGCTGGTGGCAGCCGGATTTGTGGAGCGTAAGGGCAAGAGCCTGATACCCACAAAAGCCGGTATCAACCTTGTCACGGTCCTGCCGGAGCCGCTGACCTCTCCCATGCTGACAGCGGAATGGGAACAGAAATTGACGGAGATCGCAAAGGGCGGCGCTGACCCGGATACTTTCATGGACGGTATCTGCACGATGGTTCAGGAGATCGTGTCCACCTATTCCTGCATTTCCGAGGACGGCAAAAAGCTGTTTGCCCCGGAGAAGGAAGTAATCGGCACCTGCCCCCGCTGCGGTCAGCCGGTTTATGAGGGCAAGAAGAACTTTGCGTGTTCGGATCGGTCCTGCGGTTTCGTTCTCTGGAAAAATGACCGCTTCTGGACGAGCCGCAAGAAGGAGCTGACAAAGAAAATGGCAACGGACCTTCTGAAAAAGGGACGTACCAATGTCAAGGGAATGTGGTCTGAAAAGAAGGGCTCGACCTATGATGCCGCTGTGATTCTGGATGACACGGGCGGCAAGTACATCAATTTCAAGCTGGAATTTCCGAAAAGAAAGGTTGGTGCTGATGGCAGAAAATAAGACTTTGGAACATTTACCCGAAGTGAGGGCGGCGGTGGCTGCCCTCTCCCCGGAGGATCGGAAACTGCTGGCGGCGGTGCAGGCATCGCCCTTCAAGCTGACAACGCCGGAGCAGTTTAAGGAGTTTACGGACAACATTGACTATTTCGTATTTGAGCCCAACATCCACGATTTGAACGATCTGGGCTGGCGATATCTGGCACAGCACATGGATATGCTGCTGCCCCCGGAACTTTTGAAAGCAATCGACCCTGTTCCGTTTGGCAAGTACGCCATGCAGGAGGAACAGGGCCATTTTACGGAACACGGATACATTTCTCTCTCCGGCGACGAGTGGAACCATGAACGCCCTGCGGAGCCGGAGAAAAAGCCCTCCATCCGGGAACGGCTGGAACAGGGCAAGAAGGAATGTGCGGAGAAAAGCAAGGCGCAGCCCCATAAGGAAAAGTCTGCGCCGGAACTGTAAGGAGGTGCTGATATGCCATATTACGATCACAACAAGGATTATCCCTTTGCCGCCTTTATCACCAATCTTGGGAAATATAACGAGGGCGAGCTTGTGGGCGAGTGGGTGAAATTTCCCACCACCGCCGAGGAATTGAAGGAAGTGTTTAAGCGGATCGGAATCGGCCAGAAGGATGACTTCGGCCAGCCCTATGAAGAATGGTTCATCACGGACTATGACTGCTATGTGGACGGTCTTTACAGTAAGCTGGGTGAATATGAGAATCTGGACGAGCTGAATTATCTGGCGTCGAAGCTGGATGAAATGGACCAGAGCGACTATGCGAAATTCCAGGCCGCTATGGAGATCGGAGACTATACCAGCAGCCTGCAGGAGATCATCAACCTCACCGAGAATCTGGATTGTTATGAGATTTACCCCAATATCGAGGATTATGACGATCTGGGACGTTATTATCTCGAAGAACTGGAGGTTTCAAAAGTTCCCGCCCACCTGCAGAACTATATCGACTATGAAGCCTATGGACGGGATGTGGCGTTGGAGGAAAACGGCACTTTCACCGATCAGGGCTATGTGTGGGATACCAGAGAAACCTTCCATGAGTATTATGACGGCGAGCGTGGCAGCATCCCCGACGAGTACCGGGTGATGACCTTCCAGGATGACCTTCCCGAAGAAGAAAAATCCGAGTGGGCTATGGATATCGCCTTTGACATGGATGAATTTTTCCGTCAGAACGATCCGCAGTATGCGGTGGAGCACCCGGAGGCACACGCCGCAAAGGAAGAACTGTATGAAAATCTGATGGCCGGACGCATTTCCACTCTGGATGAAAAGCTGGCGGCACTGGGGCAGACGCAGGAGGACTATCTTCCCTCGGAGATTGAAAAGTTCAAGGACGCCACGGGCTATGAGGAATTTCTTGATTTTGACCCGGCGGAGGTCAAGGCCGCTTTGGATGACCCGGAGAAGTCCCATGCGGATGAAATGCTGTCCGCTGCGGAGAAGGTTGCCTCGGAAAAGATGACTGTGCTTGTAGTGGAACCTATGAAGGAACCCTATGTGAAGGAGATCGACCCCGACCTTCATTCCCTGCAGGCAGAGGTTGGCGGTGATATTGGGGCAACCTATCCCTATTCTGACCCGGTGGCGCTGGTCTGCAATGATGAAGGAAAGCTCATCGGGCTTGATCTGAACCGTGGGCTGCGGGATGAAAATGGAGAAATTTATGATATCGTAGCAGGGACTTTTTTGGTGGTTGGACTTGGTGAGGAAGATTTTGCCTCCCTGTCCCCGGAACTGATTCAGAAATACACGGAACAGTTCAAAACGCCGGAACGATTTATGCAGATCAATGGCAATATCGTTGTTCTTCCTGTCCCAGCAGAGAAGCAAGACCTCGCTTATCTGCCAGACCGTTTTGAAACTGGCGAGCGTGTGCAGACACCGAGGGGCAGCTTTCAGGTGACGGCTATGAGCCGGGAACAGATGGAGGCGGCCGGTTACGGCGTCCACCATATTTCCGATGATGGAAAGTATCTTATCATGGGAAACGGCACACGGGCCTTTGCCGTGGCAGCGGAACAGCCGGAAAAGGACAATCCTCTCCGCACCGCTGAAATGACGCTGGAGGATGACTACGGCATGATCGACGGCGTTATCAACAACGGCAGACGCGGCGAAGAATTGGAAAAATCCCAGGAGTATGCAGAGCGGGCAACGCCAGAGAAGTCTTCCATCCGTGAGCGGTTGGAGGACGCCAAACGGGAATGTGCCGAGCATAAGCCCCAGGAGGGCAAGAAGCCCGGTCGTGATGTGCCGGAGCAGGACTGCCTATGAGCCGAAGCAAGAAGTGGCGGCTGGAATGGGCGTTCTTCCTGGGCGAGAACGGCAGGCGGCAGTATAACCATATCTGTAAAAAATGTGTTCACAGCTGCAAGCAGAGTTTTCGGGTATGTCTGGTCGCTTGTCCGCATTACAGTTCCAAACGGTCTAAAATCTGTGAGGATAAGGGGGCGAAAAACGCAGAATAATTCCCTGTATTCGTATTTTCAAAGGGAGCCTTTATGATTTCTCATGTGTCGGTCTGCTTGCTGGCACATGAAAAAAATGCTTGATTTCAAACACTTTCTGTCACGCAAAACGGGAGTACAGCTTTTCGGTTCATCCGATTGGCTGTACTCCCGCTTTTTCTTTTTAATCAAATTATTTGAACAGGGGTACAAACTGTACCTCAGTTAGAGAAGGATTTCCATAGTATTTTTTAGGATTGGATAGGAAAGGATGGATAGCCGCCGTAGTAGGCGTTGTGGGAATGTGCGTAAACTGTCAAGATTGCGAGGCTGTGGGAAAGCTGTTTGCAGACCTGTGGGAAAAGGCTTGTCTTTTTCCATCAGGTTGTGAATGGCTTTTCCATGGGCACGAGCGACAGTTTTCCATATTTCCATGACGCAAGAAAATCATCCAACGATCAGCCGGTACACCGTCAGCGGCACATACCACACCGCCACGATCAGCCGCCATGCCAGAACAAAACCACCGATCACACCACCGATAATAAAGTTCAATGCAAACAGGGCGATCCCTCCACCCAGGGAGCCGCCGCCCGGCACGATCCAGAGGCACATCCGATGGAGGCCAAACGGCAGCCCGCAGAGTATCCAGAGCCATACATAGTCAAGCTCTCCGTTCTTCACGCAGGCGGATTTGAAGATACAATACAGGATCAGTGCCACGGTTACGGGCAATACGCTTTTGAAGAAAAATGCTTTGATTGCTTCGCTTCTTGTCATCGGTAAAACCTCCTTCCGCAGTTCCATTATACAGGATGCCGGGAGCTGCGCCCAGCGTCTTTCAAAGAAATTTATTCAAGTTCATGCCGCCGCTGTTGTTCCTGTTCCTTTGGAACGGCCAGCAGCGCATCCACATTTTGCTTGACGGTCTCGTATTCCTGGGCTTCGGTTCTTGCGGTTTTGTACTCGGCAAGAAGGCGTTCCTTTTCTGCGCTGAGATTTGCAAGCTCCGTTTTCATGCTTTCTGTTGTCGGCAGCGGTACAGCACCCAGCCGTTTCAATTCTCTGGCGGCGGCTTCAAAAAGGATGATCTCGCTCTCATGCCCCCGCAGGAACTTTTCTTTATCATTCGATTTACGGTATCGGTCATAAAGCGGCTTTAGCTGGCGGTAAGTGCCGGCGTGCTTCATCACAAGGGCAAGTTCGGCACTTCTGCTTTCTATCCGCTTGATCTCTGCATGAGCGGTATCTCTCCGTGTGGATAATGCGGTCAGCTTGCTTTCCAGTTCTCCATAGTTGCTTATCCCGTGCTCGGTCAGGAAATTCATGGTCTTGGCGGCCTGTTTCAGATTGTTCAGCTTCGCCCAATGGGTGAAGCCTGCACTCTGCTGTGCCTTGATGTTGTTCTGGATATCAATGAGCAGACTGATCTTTCCGTCCTGCCGTTTCGGTTGGCGGGAAGGTCTGGAGCGTCCGGCGATCCGGGCGGCAAGAGATTCTTCGGTGTAGTCCACACCCAGGGTTTTCAGACGGGTAAACCGTTCCTGATCCGGCGCTCTGGCGGAGATATATTTGCCCCGCTTGATCTCATAGCCTTCTCTCTGCAGGCGGCGAAGCAGTTCTTCTAAATCGGAACAGGCTGGCAGGAGCCGGTCAATGGCCGCTTTCAGCTTTGCCTTATAGCTGGTGCCGTTCTGCGCAGCCTGATGTTCAATATAGCTCTTGCCCTTGTCCTGTCCGGGGATGATGACAGACAGACCGTGTTCCTTGCAAAGCCGGTCCGAAGTGCGGCGGATATAGTGATAACTCCGCTTGTTGGAATGATAGTGCTTGTGATCCGCAAAGCTGACCGCATTGAAAATCAGGTGATTATGAACATGATCTTTGTCTATATGAGTGGTAAGTACAAACTCATACTTGCCGCCCAGGATTTCTTTTGCAAGCTCCATGCCGATCTCATGGGCCTGTTCCGGCGTGACCTCCCCAGGCTGAAAGGCTTGGATTAGGTGACGGCCCAGGTTCGTTCCCTTGTCGATGGCATGGCGGCGGGTCCAGGCAAATTCGATATCCGCAGTTTCGGCGGCGCATCCATAGGAGGAAACAAGCAGCTTTCCGTCTGTCTTTTCCGGGTTGCAGATATAGTCAATGGCCGCTTTCAGCGTTGATTTGATAGGATGTGTCTTTGTAACTGCCATATCTGGTCCAGCCTTTCCCGTATCTCGTCCATGTCGGCCTGATACGCAGAGCCTCCGGCGTTGATCCGCTTGGTAATCTGGTTGATATTCCGACCAATGGCGGAAAGCTCTTTGGTGAACGCCTTGATATCTGCGGTGTCTGTATAGATGATATATCCGTCAATCGCCATCTTGCGGAGATATGCGCCATATCTGCGTGTGGGTAACTGGCTCATTTTTTCGTCTATGAGCCGTTTTTCATCCTCCGTAACATAGAATTTCATTTGGATATTCCGTTTTCGATTTGCCATGCGCCGCCTCCGTTCTTTATAAGGGTTTGGGACTATCCCAACAAGCAATTTTGAATTTTCAGGCAAGGGACCTGAAAATCTCAAAATTCGCAAGCGGGTACTCGCTTGCTGTGCTTGCTGACTACTTCGTACCCTCGTATTCCTTCCGCTATCCATACTACAATCTGAACGGAGCCTTTTGGCCACATCTGCAGATTTTTGCAAAAGAAAAACGCCATGAACTTCCTAATTCATAGCGTTCCTTACACCGTATTCAATTTTCTTCCTCGCTGTCCGTTCTTGCATCCAGTAATGCTTGTGCCGTTGCCGTAAGGATTTTGATTTCCACATCCGTCAGCTCGTCCAACAGCGTTTCAAACTGCATGCGCTCTGTTGACTTACCCTCCATAGTTTCACCATGAAGAATCTGATCCACAGAGATATGATACCGGGACATCAGCTCTAAGAATACCTGTACGCTTGGATGTTGCCCCTTATTTTCAATGTTGGCGAGATAGCGCGGCGAAATAAACAGCGCGTCGGCTGCCTTATTTCGGGATTCTTTCTGTTTTGTGCGCCCAGCTTTGATTGCTACGCCATACGGCTTGAAGTCAATTTTCGCAATAGGGCGCTTTTCTTTCTTTATTCTTTTAGGCATCTTCAATCACCCTATTACATTCTACTGTTCATCTTTTCTTGAGAATATGATTATACAGTTCCTCTAAATAGCCAAAATAATTCATATAAAAAGAGCGATGACGAAAATTAGAAAACAATGTGTGTCGCAATACGCTTCCTCATTCAGTTATTAGAAATGCTATGCTTCGGTTTAATAATTGGTATTTTGAGGTTTGAAAAGAGAAATACGCTCTTGACTTTTTCATGTGCATGAGTATAATGATAACTAAGTTAGCACATGAGCGTATCAAGGAGGTGAAAAGTATGGCAGTAGGGACTTATGAGATAACCCATGAGAAGATTCTGGAGAGTGGCAAGAAGCTGTTTCTGGAAAACGGTTATGAGCGTACCAACCTACGGGAGCTGTGCAAGGGCGCAGGTATTACCACAGGAGCGTTTTACCGCCACTTTGAGGATAAGGCAGCGTTGTTCTCTGCGTTGGTAGAACCTGCGGTTAATGGACTTCGGGAGCGATATGACGCAGCAGAGGATCGGTGCTTCGATTATATATCCGCCCATAACATGACCGATTTGTGGAGTGTTTCTGTTGGTACGATGGTGGAATTTATTGATTTCATCTTTGACCACTTTGACGAGTTCAAACTTCTCCTGCATTGTTCGGATGGAACGAAATACGTTGACTTTATTGACTGGATGGTAGAAAAAGAAGTCCAGGATACATTGAAAATGTATGATGTGCTGGACGAGAAAGGCATAGAGCATAAACGGCTAAGTCTGAAAGAGTTGCATATGCTGAACCATGCTTATTATGCCTGCATCTTTGAAACCGTGTTACACGACTATACCAAAGAGGAAGCGATTCAGACCACGCATACATTAGTGGAATTTTTCACAGCCGGCTGGCGAAAAGCGCATGGCCTTTGATACAGACAAAGGCCACTCTTTTTTGACTGGTGGATAACTTAGTTTGCGATTTTTGTTAGCACACTTTGTTATCACTTTTGAACGGTGGGTGAATTATATTTTTACGCAAATGATAACTTAGTTCGCACTTTTTGTTAGCATACTTAGTTATCTTTCTTCTCGGCAACTATATTTTTTTCATATATGGTTAGCAAAATCTAACTTTAAGGAGGTTCATTTCATGGAGAACAAAAAAGAGCAAAGCACAGCTTCAAGCCTCCTGCGCTTTGCTGGCCCATACAAAGGGAAATACATCCTCTCTATTTTCCTGTCGGTGTTGGGCGTCGCTTCGGGCTTGGTTCCCTATTATGCCGCAGCACAAATGCTGATCGGACTGATCGGGGATGAACGGGAGTTTTCCTTTTATCTGATGTGGGGTGCGGTTGCCGCCATCGGGTACATAGCAAAATCCTGTTTCTCGATCCTTTCCACTAGCGTTTCACATACTGCTACTTTTCATGCGCTCCGGGATGTGCGGAAACAGATTGTTGACAAACTGAACCGGATGCCGATGGGAACTCTTTTGGATACACCGTCCGGCCAGTTAAAAGACATTCTGGTTGACCGGGTGGAGGGACTGGAAACGCCGCTGGCGCATCTTCTTCCGGAGATGTCCGCGAATGTGCTGGTTCCCATTTTCATCATTGTGTATCTGTTCGTGCTGGATTGGAGAATGGCACTGATCTCCCTGATTACTGTTCCGGTGGGCATGGCTTTTATGGCCACGATTCTGAAAACCTATCCGCAGCAGTATGAGGGTTCCGTGAAGATCAATCAGCAAATGAACAATGCGGTTGTGGAGTATGTCAACGGAATTGAGGTCATCAAGGCGTTTAACCAGAGCGCGGCGTCCTATGGAAAATACTCAGATGCTGTCAGGGAAAATGCGTCTTACTTCTATAACTGGATGAAAAGCTGCCAGTGGGCAATGGCTTCTTACAATGCGATCTGCCCCGCCGTTTTGATTACAGTTCTCCCCGCTGGTGTGCTGTTTTATGCAGCAGGCAGCATTACCGCCGCCAACCTGATTACGATCATCATTCTTTCACTTGGCATTGTCGGCCCGCTGATTGCCGCCTCTAACTTTGCGGACAGTCTTGGTGCGGTGGGAACTGTGGTTGGTGAGATTGCAACGCTGCTGGACGGCCCGGAGCTGGTTCGCCCTGTGGAGCCGGTGAAACTGGACGGCGAAGAAATCTGCCTGCATGATGTTTCCTTCTCTTATAAGGAAAATGGAGACAATGCAATTTCGCATATCAACCTTTCAATCAAGCCCGGTACGGTAACAGCCTTGGTTGGCCCCTCTGGTTCCGGCAAATCGACCATTACGAAGTTGATTGCAGGATTTTGGGACGTGGGTTCCGGTTCTATCACGCTGGATGGAAAAGACCTTAGAAAAATCCCGCAGAAGCAGCTTGCCGATCAGATTGCTTATGTCTCCCAGGATAACTACCTGTTTGACGATACCATTCGTGAAAATATCCGTATGGGCCGAAGCAGCGCAACGGATGAAGAAGTGGAGCAGGCTGCAAAGGCCGCTGGCTGTGATGCGTTTATCCGCAGTCTGGAAAATGGCTATGATACGAATGTCGGCGGTGCCGGAGGCCATTTGTCCGGTGGCGAGCGACAGCGGATTGCTATTGCCCGCGCTATGCTGAAAGATGCGCCTATCGTGATCCTTGATGAAGCGACAGCCTACATCGACCCGGAGAATGAAGCGATTGTCCAGCAGGCCGTCAGCAAGTTGGTGGCCGGAAAGACGCTGATTATTATTGCACACCGTCTGTCTACCATTACGGATTCGGATAACATCGTGGTCATGCAGGATGGACAGATTTCCGCTATGGGAACCCATGAGGAGCTGCTTGGAAAGTCCGCACTGTATAAAGAAATGTGGCAGGCGCATATTGGAGCAAAGGATGGTGAGAAAGCATGATAAATGTATTTAAGAAAATCTGGAACTTTGCTTATAACGAGCATGGCAATATCAAAAAGTCCATTGGCCTGGGTCTCTTAAACGCCATCTTCCATGCGCTCCAGCTCTATGCCATTTTTGCGGTGCTGGCAGCCCTGGTGAATGGAAATCCGGGAAAAAATACGGCGCTCATTGCCGTAGGCTTGATGCTGGTGAGCATTGTTGGAAAGATCGTCACGCAGTATTACTCCCAGTTACAGCGTGTCCATGCCGGTTATTTTATGGCGGCAGATAAGCGGATTCAGATTGGCGATAAGTTGAAAGTAGTCCCGATGGGCTATTTTAATCAGAACAGCCTCGGAAACATTACTGCGGTTGCTACGACCACATTAAGCGAAGTGGAAACGACTGCCCCAGTAGTTCTGGTAACGACCCTCGGCGGTTTTATCAATGCTGTGGTATTTGCGATTGTGATTCTGTTGTTTGACTGGCGGATCGGCCTTTTGGTCGTTGCTGCTATGCTCCTGTTCCTTTGGGTTACTTCCATGATGGAAAAGCGTACCCGCAGAAACGCCCCGCTGCGTCAGGCCGCCCAGGAGAAATTGGTCGAGGCCGCGCTGGAGACTATTCAGGGCATGAGTGTGGTTAAGGCGTTTAATCTAAGCCGAGACAAAAACAAGCGGATGGATCAGGCGATTGACAATAGCTGTACGGAAAACGCCACCATGGAAAAATCCATGTCCCCTTACCTCTGGCTCCAATCGGTCATTCTCGATCTGTTCAGTGTGGGGATCATGCTACTGTCTGTTTATTTCTATCTGCAAGGTACAATGCCTTTGGCCTACTGCCTACTTTTAATCGTTGCGGCCTTTATGATTTTCGGTGAATTAAAGAGCGCCGGAAGCGGTATGGCAACGCTGCGGCTGACGGAGGTATCCATTGACCGGGCCAACGAGCTGGATCATGTTCCGGTTATGAGCGAAGGCAGCATTGACACCGCACCTGCGTCCTATGACATAGAATTTCAAAATGTTCACTTCGCTTATGAGAAGCGGACAATACTGGATGGAGTGAATTTCACAATTCCAGACCGTACTATGACCGCCATTGTCGGACCGTCCGGCTCTGGAAAAACAACGATTTGCAATTTGATTGCGCGTTTTTGGGACGTAAACAGCGGACGGGTACTGATTGGTGGGCAGGATGTGAAAGCCTATACACTTTCCGAACTGATGTCCAATATCAGCATGGTCTTTCAAAATGTATATCTTTTCGCTGATACGATTGAAAACAATATCAAGTTTGGTAAGCCAGACGCCACCCACGAAGAAGTGGTTGAAGCGGCCCGAAAAGCGTGCTGTGACGATTTTATTTCTGCTTTGCCTGATGGATATAACACTTTGATTGGCGAAGGTGGCGCATCACTCTCTGGCGGCGAAAAGCAGCGCCTTTCTATTGCTCGCGCTATGCTGAAAAATGCGCCGATTGTTATTTTCGATGAAGCCACCGCAAATGTCGATCCCGAAAATGAGGATTGCTTACAGACAGCAATCGAAGAGCTAACAAAAGACAAGACCATTATTATGATTGCGCATCGTCTCAAAACAGTGCGCAATGCCGATCAAATTCTTGTAGTGAGCGGTGGCCATATTGTGCAGCAAGGTAAGCACGATGATTTAATTAAGCAAAAAGGCATCTATGCTGATTTTATCAACGGTAGAAAACAGGCTATCGGTTGGAAACTTGGTGCAAATAATTAGAGATTTGTTCCGCTATCGCGGTTCAGATAAAAATAAAAGGAGGATTTCAAAATGGAATCGAAAAAATTGAAAGCAAAAGATCTCATCAACGTCGGTATCTATACCGCCATTTACATTGTCATTTTCTTTGCAGTTGGAATGCTTAACGCAATCCCGGTGCTTTATCCGTTCCTTTATATTCTGATCCCGTTGATTTCCGGCATACCGTTCATGCTGTTTCTAACGAAAGTTGATAAATTCGGCATGGTTACGATTATGTCTGTTATCTGCGGCGTATTCTGGTTCTTGATGGGCTATACATGGACTGCCCTCGTTGGCTATGTGATTTTCGGCGTTATTTCAGACTTCGTTCTACGGACTGGAAAATACAAGAGCTTTAAGATTGATGTGATCGGTTATTGGCTGTTCTCCTGCGGAATGATTGGTTGCCAAGCTCCTATGTGGGTCATGGCAGATACATATATGGCTGGCATTGAACAGTCGATGGGCACACAATATGCAAGTGAACTGGCACACTATATGCCGTCTTGGATGGGAATTGCCGCTATCGCTATCATCTTTGTCGGCGCACTGCTTGGTTCTTTACTGGGGCATAAAATGCTGAAAAAGCACTTTGAAAGAGCAGGAATTGTGTAATGGAAAAGTACGCGGCTTATCAACCACCAAAACGAAAAGGGTTTTATCTTGACCCGCGCACAAAAATCCTGTTCATGGCATTTATAACAACGCTAATGTTCTTTGTATATGAGAACCTTGCAATGGATGCTGTTGTGGCGATAATACCGTTGACTTTACTGCTTATCAACCGTCAGGTGCGGACGGCTCTCATTTATGGAGGGCTGTTCGCCTTGGCGTTGGTAGCAAAGCTAACGCAAGGGATGTATGTATTGCCGGACATCTTGAATATGATTTCCGTTCTGCTTATTGCAATGGTTATCCGTCTGTTCCCCATCTTCATGTTGGGCTATTACATCATTGAATCAACAAAGACGGATGAATTTGTCGCTGCTATGGAAAACTGGCATGTTCCACAAGCGTTTATTATTCCTATATCCGTTGTGTTTCGTTTTATCCCTACGTTAGGAGAGGAATCAGCGGCCATTACAGATGCAATGCGTATGCGTGGAATCCAATTTGGCACAAAAAAATTTTGGCAGGCTCCTACGGCAATTCTTGAATACCGTGTTGTCCCTTTAATGTTGTCTGTCGTGAAAATTGGTGATGAATTATCTGCCGCAGCCTTAACACGAGGGCTTGGCGGCTTAAAACACAGAACGACGATTTCCAATATCGGATTTACTTTTTGCGATGCAATTATTGCCTTGTTGTCGGTAGGGTTGCTTATATGGGCACTTTTGTGGGGAGGTGTTCTTTCTTGATCGAATTTCAAAATGTCACCTTTACCTATCAGAGTACAGATCGGGAAAGCGGCGTCTATAACTTAAATCTCACAATACCAGATGGACAGGTAGTATTACTCTGTGGAGAGTCCGGCTGTGGCAAAACGACGCTTACCAGATTGATTAACGGCCTTGCGCCGGAATATTACAATGGACAACTTTCGGGTCAAGTCCTTATAAATGGGAAAAAAACAGCGACAACGCCCTTGCATGAACTTTCAAAAATTGTCGGTTCCGTATTTCAGAATCCTCGGTCACAGTTTTTTACAGTTGACACAACAGGCGAGATTGCGTTTGGCTGCGAAAATATTGGCTTGCCTAAAGAAGAAATTTATCAGAGAATCGGCCAAGTATCCGGCGAATTAAAAATTCAAAAATTATTAGATCGTAGTCTGTTCGCACTATCTGGTGGTGAGAAGCAAAAGATAGCTTGTGCGTCTGTTTCAGCAATGGAACCGGATATTTTTGTGCTGGACGAGCCTTCCTCAAACCTTGATGTGGCGAAGTGGAAAGCGATGGGCAAAACGATTATTGTTGCAGAACATCGCCTGTATTATCTCATGGGTGTAGCGGATCGTGTTGTTTATATGAAAGACGGACGGATTTCTAAAGATATGTCCGTCACTGATTTTGCAAATTTGCCGGAAACCCAGCTTCAAGAAATGGGACTGCGCTCTTTGCATCCCTCTTTTGCAACAGCCTTACCACAAGTTACGGTAAAGGACAAAACGATTCAGCTTGTAAATTTCCACTTTTCCTATGGTAAAACCGAAGCGGTGAATATCCCACAGCTTGTCGTTCCACAAGGAGGTATTGTTGGTGTCCTTGGTAACAATGGAGCTGGCAAAACTACTTTTGCAAAGTGCTTGTGCGGATTGGAGAAATCTGCACAAGGCTTTTTGCGGGTTGGAAATGACAGTCTCAACGCAAAGCAACGCTTACAAAAGTGCTATATGGTTATGCAGGACGTCAACCATCAACTTTTTACAGAGAGTGTGGAGGACGAAATCTTGTTGAGTTTGCCGGGAGAAAATGAAAATGCCGACAAACAACGGGCTGGAGAAATTTTAGAGAATCTAAACCTGTTGCAATTTGGGAAGCTACATCCGATGTCCCTTTCAGGCGGTCAGAAGCAACGTGTAGCCATTGGCAGCGCGATTGCGTCTGATAAGGAGGTGTTGGTTTTTGACGAGCCAACAAGCGGTCTGGATTATCATCACATGATAGAAGTTGCACGAAACCTGATTGCATTAAGCAAAATGGGAAAAACACTCTTTATTATCACGCATGACCCAGAATTGATCGCTCAATGCTGCAATTATTTCATGTTCATAGAACATGGAAAAATCAAATGGAGCGGTGGATGGACTGACGATAATCGTCATCGCTTGAATGATTTCTTTTCTGTGAAACTATAAGAAGCAATGAGCGGTTGAAAGAAGCAGTCACAAAAGAATATTACATAGCGCATGAACCTGCCCCGACTATGGGGAAAGAAAAAAACCGTTGGTTGGGGCAGGTGATTTTGCGCGCCTATTTTAAGTTATTACCCTAACGGCGGTTTTGAGAAATCAGAGCCGCCGTTTCTTTGCGTCTACACAAACCAATGACGACTTGCAGGGACACGGCAACCGATGGGAGGTTATTTTGCCGTGTCTACTTTACTATTCTATTTTTCCTGTAATCTGCACCAGTCAAAAAAAGCTCGTACTCGCCATCGGGGTATTCCGGGCATTGGTATGAACACGGAAATCATGTAAATAGATTTTATAATTCTTCTGCGCCTGTCTGCGTTTTGCAGACAGGCGTTTTTTGTCGTTATAGGGGATGCTTCTATTGTCCTCGTGCTCCGCCCTTCGCCTGATCCAGCCATCCACTCGATCAGGACGAAAGGAGCGCACAAATGAGCGACAGAAAAAATAATTTTGAATTTCCACGGCATACTTGGCCAAAACAGCCCTCTGCAGAACGAGTAGTGGGCGAAAGGGGAAGAAAAGAACTGCCTCCCGGCACGAAGGGAGGTGAGAATATGAAACCTGATCGCCACGCTGAACATAAGCAGCACGCCTTTGACAGCTTTTGCAAAAAGGTCTTAAAGTGTGAGGCCTGCAATGGTTATCGAGAAATCAGCCGCAGAAAGAAGCACAGCATCCCTTTTAGTGAGTTGCCAGAGGACGCAATGGAGCAGTTTGCAACCTATGACCGTTATCCCTGGGAATACAACACTTTTATTCTGGGCGGTGATGTGATCCTGATTGAAAACGATCTGCTGGCCGATGCGCTAAACTCTTTGCCCCAGGACAACCGGGACATCCTTCTGATGTATTGGTTCCTGGAAATGGCGGATCGTGAGATTGCAGAGCGTATGAATCTGGCTCGCAAGACGATCAACAATCGCAGGCTGAAATCCTATCGGCTGCTGAAAGAGCTGATGGGAGGTGATACGGATGCGTGACACCGCAACTTCACGAAAGAAACTTCTTCCTTATTCGGTCATTGCTGCCGCTGTCCAGGGTGAACCGGACGCGGTAAATAAAGTAATCAGCCATTATTCTGGTTACATAGCGACACTTTCTACAAGGACAAGCTATGATGCTCAAGGATATCCTCATTCTCAGATAGACGATGATTTGCGTCGCAGACTGGAAACAAAGCTGATTATCGCAATCCTGGATTTTGATTTAACTTAATCCAAATGACTGCCGTGTGTTTCCCCTTTCCACATGGCGTGTTCTGCACCTTGACAAAGAAAGCCCGTTGGGAGGCCAACGCCGCAGTATAAGGCAAACGGATACATTCCTGTTTGTGCCGAGCCACACGGTCGGTGCGCCATGACCTCGTTTCAAGTCCGCAGGACGGGACCACTGTAACGGGCGAGCGAACAGCACCAGACCGCAAAGCAAGCGTGGCAGCTTGCGGGCGATGACACACGGGCAGGGTCAAAGATACTCGCGCATTGAACGCCCACAAAGCATTGTGCGCCGCACCCATCAGCATGGGCCGGGGTGAGACTCCCGTGGAGCTGTGCCAGCAGCCGTCCGTTTTCTGTCTCTTTTGATGCAAGAAATGGTTTTGTATTTGAAAGGGTGAACTATATGCAAAACGAAGTAAGAACCGCACCGCAGATGGTGCGTGAATATAAAATCGGGAATACAACTTATGTTGTGAAATCCCATTCCAAACCTGACGCCACGGAGGACGCCGTTTCCAAAGTGAAGCGTCTGATACGGAATGACCTCCGAAAAAATACTGCAAACAAATAGAAAAAGGCAGCAGACAGTTTCCAGGCAGCGCGGTATAATTGAGTTAGGAAAAGCATTGTCTGTTTGACTGTCGGATAAGGAGGTTAAAATGTTACAGTCAAACACCCGCCCTGCCGTGAACAGTTTTCCTTTTACCGTTTTGAGTAGCGATGAAATCACCGCTCTTTACTGTCGGTTATCCCAGGACGACAAACAGGAGGGCGACA
>PVML01017730.1_pt1 | contig 112820 bp, 111 predicted proteins | sample 1853371 | NCBI WGS metagenome assembly PVML01 (sample SAMN08533508, study PRJNA380276) | Human gut metagenome, whole genome shotgun sequencing project. | isolation source: participant 1, chromium library | host: Homo sapiens | collected 2017 | reverse complement strand
TGCGGATATGAGCCAGCGTCAGCCCCCTCAGGCAGGTGGAATTTAGTCTTACAGGATCCGATTCCAGTTGCTGGCGGCCGCATGCTCTTTTTTTCAAAAATAGAGTTACAGAATAACTTAATTCCACAATAAAGGGTCTGACAACAACTGTCAAACCCTTTTTGTATCGAATTTAGTCTTCAGTATGGAATTTACTTTTACATGTGGAATTTAACTTTTCATTCAACCTTTTTCAAAAACTTTTTCAGAGACTTTTTCAAGCCCTTAATAGTGCCTGCGCAATCATCAGATCTTCTGGTGTTGTGATTTTTATATTGCGATAACTTCCTTCCACCATATATACAGGAACTCCCATTTGCCTTTCTACTACCATGGCATCATCCGTTATATGGCTGCAGTCTTCCTTCATTTGTTTTTCAAATGCCTCTATAATAAGAGGTATTGCAAATGCCTGGGGAGTCTGAGCCTGCCATACGAAAGAGCGATCCGGGCTTTCTGTGATCTGTCCAGCCTTGTCAATAAGCTTTATGGTGTCTTTTACCGGCATACCAACTACGCAGGCCTTATACGTCTGCACCTGCCTATATACCCGTTCCAGAATATCCTCTGTAAGAAAAGGTCTGGCTCCATCATGGATCATAACATATCCAGACTGTCCTCTCTCTTTTAAAATGCACAGCGCCTTCCATACGCTCTCATAGCGTTCTTTTCCGCCAGGAGCTACAGCTGACACTTTCTTTATACCATATTTTTCACAGATTTCCTTTTTACAGTAATCTATATGATCTTCACCGGTAATAAGCAATATATCATCGATCACAGAAGACTGTTCAAAAACCTCCAGCGCATACGCGAGAACAGGTTTTCCCTGTAATTCCAGATACTGTTTTGCTGTCTTTGTACCCATGCGTCTTCCTCTGCCTGCTGCAAGGACGATCGCTGTGCAATGTTCCTTCATTTCTCTTTACTCCTGTTTTTCCTGTTATCGTTCCCCTAACTTTAAATTTGGAACTGCATTTAAATCCCAACCAGAACGATTTCCCTTTATATACTCATAGTAAGCCGCCGCACCGATCATAGCTGCATTATCCGTACAGAAAATAGGGGATGGATGATAAAATGTGATCCCGTTCTTATCACAAGCCTCTTTCATAGCAGCGCGGAGAGCACTGTTGGAGGCAACTCCGCCTGCAATTGCCAATTTCTTATAGCCGTATTCCTTCGCTGCAGTAATAGCTCTGCTTACCAGTACATCTACTACTGCATTCTGGAAAGAAGCTACCAGATCCGGCACATAAATCTCTTCTCCTGTCATTTTAGCATGATTAATATAATTCAGCACTGCTGATTTTAAGCCACTAAAGCTGAAATCATAAGGAGAGTCCGCTACTTTTGCTCTCGGAAACTCCATAGCATGTGGATTCCCTTCTTTTGCCGCCTTATCTACCTTCGGGCCGCCTGGATACCCTAAACCTACTGCTCTTGCCACTTTATCAAAAGCTTCACCAGCAGCATCATCTCTGGTCCTTCCTATGATCTCAAATTCTCCATAATCCTTTACGATTACCAGATGTGTATGACCACCGGAAACGATCAGGCATACAAACGGAGGCTCCAGATCCGGATTTTCAATAAAATTAGCTGATACATGTCCTTCGATATGATGAACACCGATCAATGGTTTATGAGCAGCATAAGCAATAGCCTTTGCCTCTGCCACGCCTACCAGTAATGCCCCCACAAGTCCTGGTCCGTAGGTAACGCCAATCGCAGTAATATCCTCAAGAGTCACATTTGCTTCTATAAGAGCCCGCTCTATTACGTAGTTGATCGCCTTTATATGTTCTCTGGAAGCGATCTCCGGCACTACGCCGCCATATACAGTATGGGTTGCGATCTGGGACGAAATCACATTTGACAGAACGGTACGCCCGTTTTTTACAACGGAAGCTGCAGTTTCATCGCAGGAGCTTTCGATTGCCAGTATTAAAACATCTTCTGATGCAGTTGTATTCATATTTCCTCCTAATTCTTCATACGTCTTCGCGAAAGCCTTATTACTCTTCATCAAATTCCAGTTCTACCGTCCAGCCATCTCTGGCTGCTTTCGCCCTTGGAAAGATTTTCTTTACTTCTTCCATATAATCTTCCGGCCTTGTAAGAGACGGGCTGTAATGAGTCAGCCACATCTGGGCCGGCTGAGCCTCTTTTGCCAGGTTTGCAGCCTCATAAAAAGTCATATGCTTATACTCTCTGGCTTTTGCTGCCTTCTCCTTCTCGCCATACATGCCTTCACAGATAAAAAGATCCGCATCCTTGGCATATTCTGCGATTACCGGAACCGGGCGGGTATCCGTACAATAAGTAACTTTTAAACCACGCCTGTCCGCTCCCAGTACCATATCAGGTGTAAATGTCCTTCCATCCTCCTGTATCACTTCCCCTTTCTGAAGGCGGCTCCAGAATTTCTGTGGGATCATCTGCTCCTTTGCACGTTCTACATCAAATCGTCCCTTGCGCAGAATGCGGATGGAATACCCATAGCAGATCACCTTATGGTTCACACGATATGCATCGATTACATAAGGACCGATCTGCAGACTTTCTTCCTGGTCTGTCAGTTCAATAAATTTAAGGTCAAATGGAAGCTCCGGTGCGATCATACATAATGCATTTACCACGCGTTCCAGTCCCCTGGGGCCTATCAGCGTCAAAGGCTCTGTACGTTCTGCATTTCCCATAGTCAAAAGAAGGCCTGGAAGACCGCTGATGTGGTCTGCATGATAATGGGTAAAACAGATCACATCAATGGGTTTGGGGCTCCATCCCTTCTCTTTCAGTGCGATCTGGGTACCTTCTCCACAGTCGATCAGAAGATTACTGCCTGCGCACCGCGCCATCATGGATGTGAGCCAGCGGTAAGGAAGAGGCATCATTCCGCCCGTTCCAAGTAAACATATATCCAACATATTTTTTCCTCATTTTCTTTCATCATGTTCCTTCTGCGTTTTTTTGCCGAAGAACATCATACATTTAACTTTCCAAATCATATCACATTTGCAGCTTAATAATCAAGTACTGAGGAAAATTGAGGAAATAGTTACAGTTCCGTCTTGCATCCTATAAATATTCTGTCTGCTCTTCTGTTTCTACTGCTATTTTGAAAGTGGCAGTCAGTTGGTCATAACATTCCTCGCACAGATCAAAACGGTCTGTCTGTCCGTCCTTCTCTGAAAAATAATCCCATGTGTGATCAATCCTTATGACACCCTCTCTTACGATCCCGTTCTTTACTACCAGTTTCTTACCGCAGGCGTTGCATATCATCCTTTCTAACTGCCCATCTGGTCCCATTTTTCTCATATTTGTATCCTCGCCTTTCTCTGTCTCTTTTCACAGAACATTTGCAAAAAGAGAGGAACGTATCTCGTCCCTCTCCATTATATACGTATTTTATTCCTGTTTTTACTGGTAGTTTCTTACAGAACATTTATATACAGCCTAAGCATAGCCTACATTTCATGTTTCCACATAATACAGGCATTTTCTACTGGGTTTTCATAATAATTTCTGCGAACTGCTTCCTGCATAAAACCATACCTTTCATATAGTTTTCTGGCACCTATATTACTTTCCCGCACCTCTAAAGACATCTGAACTGCCCCCTTTTCCCTGGATGTCTGTATCATGGCTTCCATCAGACTTTTTCCTATTCCATAACGTCTCCAAGAAGGAAGAACCGCAATACGCTGGATCTCCCCTTCATCTGCAAGAACTCTTAAAGCGCAGTAACCAGCCACGATCTCATCTTTTTCCCAGACCAGATACGTATCAAACCGGCTATTCAGACCATCTTTTAATATGTTTTCAGACCAGGGAACAGAAAAGCACTGTTTTTCCAGCTGTTTTACCTGTTTTATATCTTTTTCTTCCATACGGCGGATCAATCCGGCTTCATTTGCACACATTTGCCTGTTCTCCTAATTTCTCTGCTGCAATCAATAATCTCCTGGAAGTTTTCCAGCTTGTCCATCTGGAGATGCCTCTGCTTCTCTCTGTCTCTCTGCCTGGGACTTGCGCAGGTAATCAGGCACAAATTCATCAGCCGGCTGTACTTTGGCTCCTGTATAACCTTCTGTTAAAGCTTTCATACCTAACGCTGCCACGCATGAAGCACGCTGTCTGTTCATCTGGGCTGGTGCAAATACATAAGGTGCTGTTAATTTTTCCTGGATCATGCTCTTATATACCGGCACACCATCACCTAAAAAGATCACACGCTCAGTCTGCTTATTTAACTGTTCAATCAGCTCTCCCATATCCATCGGGCACTGCTCCATAACCTTCTCAATCCCATTTTCCATGTGGTAAAGTCCTGTATACACCTGACTTCTCTTTGCATCCATGATCGGGCAGATAAGACCAGAAGCGCCCCACATATTATAAGCCAGGGCATCCACGGTAGGAACATGGATCAAAGGCTTCTTTAATGCCAGTCCCAGTCCCTTGGCAGTAGCTGCGCCGATACGCAGACCGGTAAATGAGCCAGGTCCGCCTGCTGCCGCAATAGCATCAATGGTCTCTAAGTCCAGTCCCAGCATTTTTACGATCTCATCCAGCATAGGAAGGAGTGTCTGAGAATGGGTTTTCTTAAAATCTACTGTATATTCCGCCGTGAGAATGTCATCTGTTATCAGTGCCACACTGGCTACCAACGATGAACTTTCAATACCTAAAACTCTCATTATTTTTCCTCCACCTTTATCCGTCTGTAATCAAAACCTTTTTCCAGATCCTTTTCTATTGTAATCTCCGTTACCTGCTCCGGGAGAATGTCTTCGATCAGCTGGGACCATTCAATCAGAGAAACACCTTCTCCATAGAAACAGTCTTCGTAACCAATCTCGTCCATTTCACTGATATCACCAATACGATATACATCAAAATGGTACAGCGGCAGCCTTCCTGTATCATACTGCTGTACAATGGTAAAAGTCGGACTGTTTACAGGTTCGCTGATTCCCAGACCCTCTGCGAATCCCTGGGTAAATATGGTTTTTCCCACTCCCAGATCACCGTTTAAACAGATCACCTGCCCCGGTCTTGCTTCCTGACCCATTTTCTTTCCAAAAGCCCTTGTCTCTTCCGGTCCCCAAGTCTCAATTACCATCCTTTACTCCCTTCATTGTAAGAGAAATCCTCTTCTTATCCATATCTACACTTAAAATCTTCACATCCACTACATCGCCTACACTTACTGCCTCCAGAGGATGCTTGATATATCGGTCTGTCATCTGGGAAATGTGTACCAGGCCGTCCTGATGAACACCGATATCCACAAAAGCACCAAAATCGATCACATTGCGCACGGTTCCCTTTAACACCATTCCTGGTTTTAAGTCTTTCATTTCCATAATATCACTTCTTAAAACAGGACGCGGCATCTCATCTCTCGGGTCTCTGGCTGGTTTTTCCAGTTCTCCTGCAATATCACGAAGTGTGATCTCGCCTATGCCCATTTCTGCCGCCATTTTCTTATAATCACCGATCTTTTTACTGATACCATTTAAGCCGCCATGAGATAACTGTTCTCCTGTATAGCCCAGTTTTTCCAACAGTTTTCCTGCCGCCTCATAGCTTTCCGGATGAACACTGGTTCCATCCAATGGGTTATCTCCCCCTGTGATCCTCATAAATCCGGCACACTGTTCAAATGCCTTCGGTCCTAATTTGGCTACCTTCAGCAGCTGCTTACGATTCTTAAAAGCACCATTTTCCTCTCTGTAAGCAACAATATTCTTTGCCAATGTTTTATTAATACCGGAAACATATTCTAACAGGGAAGCAGATGCTGTATTCAGATCTACACCTACTTTATTTACGCAGTCTTCTACAACACCTCCCAGTGCCTCTCCCAGATTTTTCTGGTTCATATCATGCTGATACTGTCCTACACCAATGGATTTCGGATCGATCTTTACAAGTTCAGCTAACGGATCCTGAAGTCTTCTGGCAATAGAAACTGCACTTCTCTGGCCTACATCAAAATTAGGGAACTCTTCTGTTGCCAATTTACTTGCTGAATAGACAGATGCTCCGGCTTCATTTACGATCACATACTGCACCTGCTCTTTCATTTCTTTTAACAACTCTACAATAATCTGCTCAGACTCTCTGGAAGCAGTTCCGTTTCCTACTGAGATAAGGGAAATGCCATATTTGTGTATCAGGTCTTTTAATATTTTCTTAGACTCTTCCACTTTATTCTGTGGAGCAGTAGGGAAAATAACCACGGTATCCAGAACTTTTCCGGTGCTGTTTACCACAGCCAGTTTACAACCGGTACGGAATGCAGGATCCCAGCCTAATACTACCTTGCCTGCAATTGGAGGCTGCATGAGAAGCTGCTCTAAATTCTTGCCAAATACACGGATTGCTCCTTCCTGCGCCTTATCCGTCAGCTCACTGCGGATCTCACGTTCTACAGAAGGCGCGATCAGACGGCTGTAGCTGTCCTGGATCACTGCTTTTAATACAGGTGTGGTATATGGATTTTCTTTTACGATCACCTGCTTTTCCAGATATCCCAGTATCTGTTCTGTAGGCGCTGCTACCTTTACAGTCAGGATTTTCTCATCTTCTCCTCTGTTTAATGCAAGAATACGATGTCCGGCTGCCTTCTTTACCGGTTCTTCGTAATTATAATAGGTCTCATATACAGACTGCTTTTCTCCGTCTTTTGCAACAGACTGGAGAAGTCCCTTGTTCATGGTAATATTTCGTATATAGGTACGGTATTTTGCATCATCAGAGATACCTTCCGCAAGAATGTCCATAGCTCCGTTAATAGCTTCCTGAACATTTTCCACGCCTTTTTCAGCAGAAACATAAGCTTCTGCCGCTTTTTCCACAGGTTCTTTTAAGTTCTGTAAAAAGATCAGATTTGCCAAAGGTTCCAGTCCTTTTTCACGGGCGATCATTGCTCTGGTACGGCGTTTGGGCTTATATGGGCGATACAGATCTTCTACTGCCACCAAAGTTGCTGCTTCCCGGATCTGTTTTTCCAGTTCTGCAGTCATTTTCCCCTGCTCAGAAATAGCGCCGATCACCTGCTCTTTTCTATCTTCCAGGTTTCTTAAATATTTTAAACGTTCATCTAAATTTCTCAGTACTTCATCATTCAATGAACCGGTTGCTTCTTTACGGTATCTGGCAATGAATGGTATCGTATTGCCTTCGTCAATGAGCTTTACAGCTGCCTCTGCCTGGTGGCGTCCAATATTCAGTTCTTCTGCCAGTGCTTTAATAATATCCATTTATGATCCTCACATCTTTGTCATTCTAATGCTCTTAATACAAAATTAAACTGAATTTTCACAGTTTAATTTCATGTTAATAGCTGTTTTATTATAATTCATCCGTGAACCTTATGCAAGACTTCCCCGTCTGGACACAAAGACTTTTACATGCTATAATGTAATGTGCGCAGAAAAAAACAAGCGGCACCAAAGGTGACTTTTGTTTTTTACAAGCCATTAACGAAGATCTCGCCTGCGTTAGAAAGGATCCTATTTTAACTTATGAATATCACTTCCAAAAAACCAAGAAAAACCTCCAGCTCAGCTGAACAGTTGGCAGCCTGTTCTCTGATCAGCGGCATCGCAGGTATTATCTGCAGCTTTTTTTATCTGCCATTTTCCCTGGTCAGCGGGAAAAATACTCCTATGGGACTGATCTGCGGAGTGATCGGTATCGTACTTGCCATCATGGCTAAAAATGCAGATATCCGCCCTGGAAAGAAATATCCTGGCAAAGCACTGGCTGGCTTTATTTTCAGTATCATTGCCATTGCTCTTACCATGTTCTTCTTTTACAGCCTGATCAATTATTATGATCTTCTGCGTGATCCAGTAAAAGGACCACAGATCAACCAGCTGATCTATCAAATGCAGCAGCAGCTTCAGATGCAGCTCCAGGTACCGGCAAATTAATTATCCTGCTAAACAAATATCCAATACGTCAAAAAGCCATTCTCTCGTTACCACAGGTTTTGAGAGAATGGCTTTTTATTTGTTCATTTATAAACTACAGCACTGCGCGGATCATCTGTTTGATACCATAATCAGAATGTGACTGCGCTTTTACATCAAAAGCAGATGCAGCCGCCTTCAGCTCCCCTTCTGTCATTTCAGAAGTAAGAACAGCAAATTCATCCATTCCGTAAAGTTCGATTACCTCTGCCTTACCAAAATATTCCTTTACCTCCTGCTCTTTGTTTCTGTAAGAGCCTGCAAAACGGATAAAGTAACGGAATCTGGTCTGATCCATAGGAAGGATCTCCTGTTTTTCATCAATCCAGCCTAACGGAACATTGCGATCTATATTCTGTACCGCTTCGATAATATCAGCAACTACTGCACTGGCTGTTGGAAGTTTTCCTGCACCACTTCCATAGAACATAGACGTTCCCAGCATATTGCCTTTTACAACAATACCATTAAATACATCGTTTACAGAATACAGCGGATTGCTCTTGCTGATCATAACAGGAGCCACATAAGCACTTACCTTGCCATCCTTTATGCGGCTGGTTCCAAACAGCTTAATAGAGGTTCCCATTTTTTCTGCATATTTAAAATCAATATCTGTAATTCTTGTAATACCTTCTGTATAAATATCTTCGTAATTAACAGTCTTTCCTGTTGCCATAGATGTTAAAATAGCGATCTTACGGCAAGTATCATGACCTTCTACGTCAGCTTCCGGATTGCGTTCCGCATATCCTAAATTCTGAGCCTCTTTTAAAGCATTTTCAAAAGTCTCGCCTTCTTTATCCATCTTAGTAAGGATATAGTTGGTAGTTCCGTTTAAAATACCTGTGATCTCCTCAATGCGTTCTCCCATGAGGCAGCGATATAACGGACGGATGATCGGGATCCCGCCTCCTACGCTTGCTTCAAAAAAGAAATTTACCTTTTTCTCCCTTGCGATCTGAAGCAGCTCCGTTCCGTAAGCTGCCACAAGAGCCTTATTAGAGGTAACTACATGTTTTCCAGCTAACAGGCACGCTTTTACAAATGGATAAGCCGGATTTAATCCGCCCATAGTCTCTACTACTACCTGTACTTCCGGATCTTCTTCAATGATCTTGAAATCGTGAATAATTTTATCTGCTACCGGGCTGTCCGGAAAATCTCTTAAATCCAGAACATATTTTAACGCGACTTCCTGCCCTGCACTTTTTGCAACTTCTGCTTTATTCTGGCTCAGGATCTCCGCAACACCAGATCCAATGGTGCCATATCCCATAACTGCTGTCTTGATCATAATCTCTCGCTCCCTATATGTTGTCTAATATCTCTCCTCTGGTCTAAGCTTCATCTTTTTATTCTCTGGCCAGTATCTTTACATAATGGATTCCATCCAACACTTCCAGTTCATCGATCATGCTGGAAACATTTCCCGTATCTTCTCTTACTTCCACACTCAAGGTCAAAGTAGCAACTCCGTTAACCGGAATACTCTGATGAATAGTAAGGATATTGGCACGATACACTGCGACCACATGAAGCAGATCACTTAAAAGTCCCTGTTTATCATCCATCTGTACGACCAATGTAATGGTTTTTCCCTTTGTGTTATCATAGAAAGGAAAAATATCGTCCTTATATTTGTAGAAAGAACTGCGGCTGATCCCCACCCGGTCTGCAGCTTCCTGCACGGTGATCGCCCTTACTGTTTCCAGAAGCTTTTTAGCTTCTACAACCTTTAAAAGAACTTCTGGTACTGCCTTTTGCTTTACAACAAAATACTTACTTTTGTCCTCCATGAACCCTTTTCTTCCTTCCTGTCCATGTCCGTATTGCGAACACATCTGTATTCATGTGAAAGATATTAACATACATCTTCTGGAATTGCAACCACTTTTTCTGAGTCAGAGAATATTCTCAATCTCCTTTTGCCGCTTACGCAGATAAGCTTCCCTGACTGGAACTATTTCTGAATAAAAAAGAATGTGCCTTGGCACATCGCGCAAGTGCGCATCGCTGGCACGAAGTGCCTTTTTGTGTACCAGGATGTCCCAACGGAATTTCCTGGTACACAAAAACTGCTGCAAACGGTCTCCCATTTTACAGCAGTTTTAATTTTATGTTACAGTTCAGCCTTGCGAAGATTTAGGGTCAAAAGTACGTTGAAAACTTGTTTTCATAAGTGCTTTTGGCGCTAAATCTTCATAAGGCTGACGCCCAAAGCTTCTTGTCCGCTGTAAGCGGGCAAGAAGATGCAAGGCTGAACTGTAACAATTTTATTGATCATCTGACATGGCATTCTTATTTGGGCATCCAAGACTCATCCAACGCAGATATGCACTAATAAAGTTATCAATAGCGCCATCCAGCACAGCATCCACATTTCCGCTTTCTTCACCTGTACGGTGATCCTTTACCATAGTATATGGCTGAAGTACATAGGAGCGAATCTGGCTTCCCCAGCCGTTATCCTTCACGTCACCGCGGATACCTGCTGCTTTTGCCGCCTGTTCTTCCTGACGGAGCATATACAGCTTTGCCTTTAACATCTGCATTGCCTTATCCTTATTCTGGAACTGAGAACGCTCATTCTGACAGGTAACAACGATACCTGTAGGATAATGAGTAATACGGATCGCAGAAGATGTCTTATTGATATGCTGGCCGCCAGCACCACTGGAGCGGTAGGTATCAATACGGATATCGTCCGGATTGATCTCAATATCAATGTCTTCTTTAATATCCGGCATTACATCGCAGGACACGAAAGATGTCTGTCTCTTTCCTGCTGCGTTAAATGGTGAAATACGTACCAGACGATGTACACCATGTTCAGAGCGAAGATAGCCGTAGGCATTTTCCCCGCTGATCTGGATCGTCACAGATTTAATTCCCGCTTCATCACCATCCAGATAGTCAAGGACTTCTACCTTAAAGCCCTTTTTCTCTGCCCATCGGCAATACATACGGTACAGCATACTGCACCAGTCACAGGACTCAGTTCCGCCTGCACCTGCATTCAGACGCAGGATAGCATCATAGCCATCATATTCGCCGGAAAGCAGAAGCTTCATACGCATCTTTTCCAGCGTTTCTGAAAAATGATCTAACATTTCCTGGATCTCAGGGATCAAAGAAGCATCATTTTCCTCATATCCCATCTGGATCATGGTCTGGATGTCTTCATATTCCTGTTCCAGTTCACGGAAAGTATCCACCTCGTCTTTTAAGTGTTTTGCTTCCCGTACCAATTTGGTAGAGCGGTCCGGATCATTCCAGAAGTCCGGCTCTTCCATGGATTTATCTAATTCAGCGATTCGTCTGACCTTATTATCCAGGTCAAAGTGAATCCCTCACTTCCACTAATGGTTTGTCATACGTTGATAACGTATATTTAAAATTATCTAACTCAACCACAGCTTCACCCGCTTTCTCTTTTAAAATTTTATTCTTTTTTGCAAAAATCCCCCTGCGCAGTTTACTGCCGCGCAGGAAGATTTTTTCATTCGCTTATATAGGACTATTTAATACGTCCGCAGCACTGTTTGTATTTCTTTCCGGAACCGCATGGGCATGGATCATTTGGATAGATCTTCTGCTCTTCGCGCTTCTTCGGAGCTACTGGAGTTGCATCCTTGTTTGTGCCGGTAACCTTGGCAGCAGATTCTCTCTCTACCTTCTGCTCTACACGGATATGGAACAGGATACGCACAGTCTCTTCCTGGATCGCAGCCATCATAGCCTCATACAGTTCATAGCCCTGCATCTTGTACTCAACAACCGGATCTCTCTGGCCGTATGCCTGTAAGCCGATTCCTTCACGGAGAGCATCCATATCATCCAGATGTGACATCCACTTATTGTCAATAACCTTCAGAAGAACTACACGCTCGATCTCACGGATCTGCTCAGGCTCCGGGAATTCAGCTTCCTTAGTCTCATACAGCTTGATCGCAGCTTCTTTTAAGGTATGCTTTAATTCATTCTTCTTCATGGACTTCTTCTGTTCATCTGTCAAAACAACAGACTTTAATGGGATAATTGGTAGAAGCAGGTTATTTAACTCAGTGAGATCCCATTTTTCTGCTGTATCTTCATCAGGAACAGACATATCTACTGCATTTTCTACAATGTCAGTGATCATCTTCAGTACCAGATCACGCATGTTATCTCCATCCAGAACCTTACGGCGCTCTGCATAGATAACTTCACGCTGCTCATTGTTTACTTCGTCAAACTTAAGCAGCTGCTCACGGATACCGAAGTTGTTGCCCTCGATCTTCATCTGTGCCTTCTCAATTGCATTTGAAAGCATCTTATGCTCGATCTGTTCACCTTCCGGTACACCCATTGCCTCAAACATGTGCATCAGGCGCTCAGAACCAAACAGTCTTAACAGATCATCTTCCAGAGACAGGTAGAATCTGGATTCACCTGGGTCTCCCTGACGTCCGGAACGTCCACGCAGCTGGTTGTCAATACGGCGGGACTCATGACGTTCTGTACCAATGATCTTCAAACCGCCCAGATCCTTGGATTCCTGATCCAGCTTAATATCGGTACCACGGCCTGCCATGTTGGTAGCAATAGTAACGGAACCATGGATACCAGCATCTGCAACGATCTCAGCTTCCAGCTCATGGAACTTGGCATTCAGGACTTTATGCGGAATGCCCTTTTTAGTCAGCATCTTGCTTAAAAGTTCGGAAGTTTCAATGGTAATAGTACCAACCAGAACCGGCTGTCCTTTCTCATGAGCCCTTACAACTTCATCAACAACTGCTTTGTATTTTTCTTTCTTTGTCTTATAAACAGCATCATCCAGATCCTTACGGATAACAGGACGGTTAGTCGGGATCACGATAACATCCATTCCATAGATGTTTCTAAATTCCTTCTCCTCTGTAAGAGCGGTACCGGTCATACCTGCCTTCTTTGTAAACTTGTTAAAGAAGTTCTGGAAGGTAACAGTAGCCAGTGTACGGCTTTCCCGACGTACATTTACATGCTCTTTTGCTTCAATTGCCTGATGCAGGCCATCTGAATAACGGCGGCCTGGCATGATACGTCCGGTAAATTCATCAACGATCAGGACTTCATCATCCTTAACTACATAGTCCTTATCACGGAACATCAGGTTGTTTGCGCGAAGGGCAAGGATGATATTATGCTGGATCTCCAGATTCTCCGGATCAGCCAGGTTATCAATGTGGAAGTATTCCTCTACCTTCTTGACGCCCTGTTCCGTCAGGTTGACTACTTTATCCTTCTCATCTACTACAAAATCGCCTGTCTCTTCGATCTCTTCACCCATGATCGCATCGATCTTGGAGAATTCCTTTGAAACAGTACCGCGCTCTAACTGACGTGCTAAAACGTCGCATACTTCATACAGCTTAGTAGACTTGCCGCTCTGTCCGGAAATGATAAGAGGTGTTCTTGCCTCATCGATGAGAACAGAGTCAACCTCGTCGATGATACAGTAATCCAGATCACGCAGAACCAGCTGTTCTTTGTAAATGGACATGTTATCACGCAGATAGTCGAAACCAAGTTCATTATTTGTTACATAGGTAATATCGCAGGCATAAGCTTCTTTTCTCTGCGCACTGTTCATGTCGTTTAATACAACACCTACAGTCAGTCCCAGGAAACGGTGTACCTGTCCCATCCACTCAGCATCTCGTTTTGCCAGATAATCATTGACAGTAACGATCTGTACGCCTTTTCCTTTTAATGCGTTCAGATAAGCCGGACAGGTAGATACTAATGTTTTACCTTCACCTGTACGCATCTCTGCAATACGTCCCTGATGGAGTACAATACCACCGATCAGCTGTACCGGGAAATGCTCCATGTTAAGTGTTCTTCTTGCCGCCTCACGGACAGTAGCAAATGCCTCTGGCAGAATATCATCCAGAGTTGCTCCGTCAGCCAGCTTTGCTTTCAGGATACGGGTCTGATCGCGCAGCTCCTCATCTGACTTGGCAATCATTTCGGGGCGCAGACTTTCGATCTTTGTGACGATCGGACGGATCATCTTTAATTCTCTTTCGCTGTGAGTCCCGAACAGTTTCTCAATTACGTTCATGGTTTGCTCTCCTAACTTCTCTTCCTTATATAAAATATAAATTCTTTTCAACCTGCGTCTGACCTGTAAAATACAGACAATACGCTTATGATACAATCTAATACATTGTATCACTTGACGTAAATTAATTCAACGACTTCATAAAAAGTTTACATTTCCTCACTTATTATGGTAAACCAGACATTTTGCACAAAAAGTATGTTCGATTTTGTGCACATCCACACTATCCACACTTATCCACAAAGTTTTCCCCCAAAGTTATCCACATCGAATTTTGTCGCTTTTTCTGCATTTTTTAGTTATGCACCGACTTATCCACATTATCCACATATTTTTTGTTGTTCTTTTTTTCGCAGCCCGCTTTTTTAACCTCCTTTCTTTTTTTGTGTATATCTCATAAATCTGTGGTTTTCGGTCAAAATATTCATGATTCCTATTGACATTTTCCAATATCTCCTATTAGTAATTCAATACTTTTTTGCACCTTTCAAATACTTTTTTTATAAAAAATTAAAAGAAATTATTAGTCAATTTCCGTTTTTTGGTTGTAATTTTATAATAAATATGTTATAATGTCCATATCTCAGAAAAAGGAGTTGATGATTATGCGTTATACCATAACAGGACGAAATATTGAGGTAACTCCAGGTTTGAAAGCAGCCGTTGAAAAGAAGATCGGAAAGCTGGAACATTTTTTCACTCCTGACACCGAAGTGATCGTAGCGCTCAGCGCCCAGAAAGACCAACAGAAAATCGAGGTGACCATTCCAGTTAAAGGCAACACCATCCGTGCTGAAGAAAGCAGCACCGATATGTATGTATCCATTGATCTGGTAGAAGAGATCATCGAGCGCCAGATCCGCAGATATAAAAAGAAACTCATCGACAAGAAGCAGAGTGCACTTGCATTCTCCCAGGCTTTTATCGAGGATGAGGAAGATACTTCTTATGAAGATGATATCCAGATCGTTAAGACCAAAAAATTTGCTATGAAGCCAGTTAATCCTGAAGAAGCATGCCTTCAGATGGAGATGTTAGGACATACTTTCTTCGTATTCCTCAACTCCGAAACAGAACAGGTAAATGTAGTGTACAAGCGTAAAAATGGTACATACGGACTGATCGAGCCTGAATTCTAAACGGACATGCCTGCTGACGCAGGCATCACCATTCATGAAAGCCGATTGCTCCGCGCCTTTGGTGCTCCCGCAATCGTCGCCAGCATTCGCAATCCGCGCTATCGCGCTCCTTGCTCATACCGGCTTGCCCGTCCGATACCCGTGAATTCGCTCATGCAAGCATGGCTCATTCGCGGCTGCCGTCCGGGACTTTCATAGTAAAAAGCAGGTTCTGACAACTTTTAAAATTTCATAAAACAATTAGGGGAGCCAGTTTTGGCTCCCCATTTTCATATGCTCTTTCGCACACATTTAGTTGTATGATTATGTACCTTTGATCAGAATCAGTCAAAAAATGTAACTGCCTTGCAAGGTGTTCTGTAATTTGATGGTGCGTAACAGATACCTGTTGCAGGTGTACTGGAGTGGATGATCTTTCCATTTCCTACATAAATACCTACATGGTTGATATAGCTTCCGCTGGCATAGAATAACAGATCTCCCGGCTTTACTTCGCTGACTGGGATCGTCTTTCCTCTGGCCGCCTGGTCTCTGGAACTTCGGCCTGTACTGATACCGAAATGAGAGAATACACTCATAACGAAACCGGAACAGTCAGCACCTTTGGTCAGACTGGTGCCTCCATATACATATGGATTTCCTAAAAACTGCTGTGCATAAGCGATCAGGGCAGTTCTGGAGGCTGTTTCTACGGAAGAGCTTTCAGTACTCTTAGAAGAGCTTGTCTCTTTCTTTATACCAGGAACTTCCGGTTTGGTCTCTGTTTTTGCTTCTACTATTGTCTCTGCTTTCGTTTCCGCTTTTGTTTCTATCTTAGTTTCTGCTTTTGTTTCCTGTTTTACAGTTGGGGCTGCTACTGTCACGTCCTCTGCTTTTTCAGGATTGGCTGCAATGACTTTGATCGCTGCTTCTGTCTCTTTTGCAGTTTCTTTCTGGGTCTCTGCTTTTGGAACAGCCGTTGTTTCGGCCTTTGCAGCTGCAGTTTCTTTCTTTGATGCTGCTGTTTCGGCTTTTGTCTGTGCTGCTTTGCTTTCCGCTTTCTTTGCAGCTTCTAATTCTTTTATAGCCTTATCCGCTTCTTCTTTACGCTTAGCTTCTTCTTCCTCTTTAGCTTTTTCTTCCTCTACAGAAACAGCCTTATTAAATTCGACACTTGTCTTCATGTAATCTTTAAATACATAACCTTCCAGGTCTGTATCTACAGAGACCTTTAAGAAATCACCTTCCTGGCCTACAACGGAATACTGGGCTCCTTCTGATAAAAGAGTCAGAGTTTTGCTGGTCAGATCCGGGCTTTCTCTTAAACGGAGACTGGTAGTATCTACAACTGTTCCGTAAGTCTTTCCTACTTCTTTTGCCTTTGTCTCTGCTTTCTGTCCAGTTACAAAATATTCGGATTTAATATAGCCGGTTACAGAACCAGACTGGATCTTATACCATTTTCCGCCTTCCCCTTCTACTGTGTCCAAAATGGTAGCTGCACAATCATTGTATATCTTTCCTGTAACAGAACTGGTGGTATTAGCCTCTGTACGGATATTAACAGATCCACTTACTTTGGATACTGCAATATTATCATAGGAGGATGATGCCGCCTTTGTCTGTGAAGCAGCTGCTTTTGTTTCCTTTGGGGCTGCTGCTTTTGTCTCTGCTTTGGCTCCGGAAGATGTCTGGGCTTTCGTTTCTGCCTTTGTCTTTGAGGCTGCTGATGCAGCGGCTTTTGTCTCTGCTGCCGCTTTTGTCACGCTGCTGTTATTCTTTGCTGTTGCTTCTAACTGATCGTAGGAAGATGCCAGTTTCTTCTCAGGCTGTGTATTTCCTGCATAATAATTGTTAAGTGCTACGGAAATTCCTGCAAGAGAGGAACCGGTTTCCAGATTTGTGGATGCAAAAGCCGGTGTCACACCTGCAAGGCTGCACATTCCGCTGATGATCAGTAATTTTTTCCATGTGTTCATCGGTATTCTTATCCTCTCTTTAAGTCTGACAGATACTGCTCTGCACTGGTCACTGCATTAGCTCCATCCGCCGCTGCTGTAACGATCTGCCGTAGTTTCTTGGTTCTTGCATCTCCTGCTGCGAAAATGCCAGGCGCAGAAGTAATGCCTTCTTCCTCTGCTTTGATATAGCCCTGTTCCATATTCACAATCCCTTCAAAAGCCTTTGTTTCCGGCTGTATTCCTACAGCAATAAACACACCTTGAACGGAAAGTTCTTTCTTTTTCCCTGTACCATTCTCTGAAAGGATCAGACGTTCTACTGTACCGTTTCCTTCTATGGCCTGAGCCTGCATATTCCAGAGGATTTCTACATTTTCCTTTGAAAACAACTGGTTTTGAAGGCTTTTTGCTGCCCGGAGTTCTCCCCGCCTGTGTATCAGGTATACCTTGCTGCACATACGGGACAGGAAAACAGCATCTTCTACTGCCACATCACCGCCACCGATCACAGCAACGGTCCTGTTTCTGAAAAATGCACCATCACAGGTAGCGCAGTAAGAAACACCAGCTCCTGCCAGTTCTGTTTCCCCTGGGATCCCCAGTTTTTTATGAGATGCCCCTGTTGCAAGGATCAGTGTCCTGGCTTCATAGGTCGCATTCATTCCAATGACCCTTTTCACTTCTTTCGGGCCTTTATCCTCTATTTTTAAAACCGTATCTTCTTTAAAATGTGCCCCCAGCTTATCTGCATGTTCCCGCAGCTTCATTCCCAGCTCATAACCGCTGATACCGGGATATCCGGGATAGTTATCCACTTCATAGGTATTTAATATCTGTCCGCCGCTTACCGTAGATCCTTCGATTACCAGAGTGTCCAGACAGGCTCTCTGGGCATATACAGCTGCTGCAAGCCCGGCCGGTCCTGAACCGATTATGATCAGATCATAGATATGTGATGTCATTTTTATTGTTTCCTGTCTATTTTTTCATTATCTCTTAATATATTGTAACCAATTCGTAATTATTATAGCATAAATTTTACTATTGTTGCACTTCAAATTCTTACAATTATCTTTACAGATCAACCAGATATATGCCAACCTCTCCATTCTGTGCTAAAATAAAAGGAGCAAATACTGCGTCACTGATCGCGGAGCACGCGAACAGAAACAGTACTGTACACATGCAGAAAGGAACGTGAGCTTATGTCAAGAAAAACTGTACTTGTGACCGGCGCTTCCCGTGGTATCGGAAAAGCCATTGCCATTAAATTTGCCCGGAAAGGCTATAATGTAGCCATCAGCTGCATCCGTAATGAAGACCGCCTGATGCAGACAAAAAAAGAAATTGAGAATTATCAGGCACCTTGTCTTGCCTATATGGGAGATATGGGAGATATGGATTGCTGCAAAAAATTGTTCGCAAAGATAAAGAAACAGTTTGGAGGTATAGATGTACTGGTAAATAATGCCGGCGTTTCCTACATCGGACTGCTTCAGGATATGAGCAGTGAAGACTGGGATAAAATTCTCCATATGAATTTAACTTCTGTTTTTAACTGCTGCAAATTGGCGATCCCTTATATGGTACACCAAAAACAGGGAAAGATCATCAATATTTCCTCTGTATGGGGTGTTGCAGGAGCTTCCTGTGAAGCAGCTTACTCTGCAACCAAAGGCGGCATCAACGCTCTGACCCGTGCTCTTGCCAAAGAACTGGGGCCAAGCAACATTCAGGTCAATGCTATTGCCTGCGGCGCCATTGACACAGAAATGAACCAGTGGATGGAAGAAGACGAACTGATCGCACTGGTAGATGAGATACCGGCAGGACGTCTGGGGAAAGCAGAAGAAGTAGCTGATCTGGCTTATCATCTTGGTTATAAGGAATCCTATCTTACAGGACAGATCATTGGGTTGGACGGGGGGTGGATTTAAAGCATTCTCTCATCCCACTTCCAGCACAACAAGAGGTATTTCTGCAACATAATAAAAACGGAACAGGCGCCTATACAGGTTTCTGTTCCATTTTTATGTTATAAAGATATTCCGGTTAAATCTCCACCCACAAAGTCCCCTTCATAATAGGGCATGCAGTACGGATCACAGTTCCGGAAAGGATCTGCTCCCCTTCTGTTTTAATATTTACTGTTGTATATCCTCCTGCATGTCCTAAGATCACATCTTCTTTAGAACCACGGGGGCAAACGCATTCATTTGCCACTGTTCCCGGTATACAGGCTGCAGCTGATGTAGCAATAGACGCTGCAATAGGGTATGCACGGTGCATTTTCGTAATAAAAGACCGGCAGCAGATGGACATTTCTTTTTCATCTACAAAATTTCCATCCATGTCTTTATAACTCTGTGGCTTTGAGACAATCCCTACAAATGGCATATAAGTAGACTTTGTTGCCGCATCTTCCCATTTATCTACCAGACCACAAAGCTTTGCTGACATGCCTCTTACATAAGTGACAATATCTATAAATTTCTGGTTTTTATTCAGTTCTGTCAGTTCTGTTCCCTTTAATCCTGCATCCTCTGCTTTAAAAATGACTACTGGATTGGCACAGTCAATAAGAGTTACAGGCAGTTTTCCATATCCAGGCACATCTAAAATATCCTGTTTATTGCCAGTTGGAAACAGCTTTCCTGTAAGACCGCCACCGGGATTTTCAAAGGTAAGCTCAATGGGGGAACCTGTTCCCGGAACTCCGTGGATCCTGGTATCTCCTTCAATGGAGCTTTTTCCATTTTTTACCAAAACGCGGCTTCTTATGATCCTTTTTGTATTGGTATTAAAAATACGTACAATCGTTTCCGGCTCTTTTGCTTCTACCATTCCTTCATCAATGGCATACGGCCCCACTGCTGAAGACATATTTCCACAGTTTCCCCTGTTATCTACATAATAATTTTCATCATCTGTCTGAAAAAAATCATAATCCACATCTGCATCATCTCCCTCATGAGGAGAGATCACAGCAATCTTATGGGTAGGAAAGTCCACACCCATAGCAGAAAGACCAGCCGCTGTCATCCGTACACCTAATGCCTTCATAAAAAACTCCGGCCACAATGTTTTATCTGCCGGAAGGTCCTTTTTCTGAAAGATCAATGCGCGGCTGGTACCGCCGCGCATATAAGTACAAGGTATATTATAATACATAAGTTCTGTAATCTCCTGTACAAGGCGGTCCTGCACAGATATGTACAACACCTGCCTCAAAATCAACAATCTCATTGGATACAGTGATGCTTCTCATCATAAGAGGCTGGGTTGGAATCGGTGGATGGCGGCACAAAGACTGTGGATAATTTACATGGTCTGCCATACAACACTTAATATAATCCACATCAATCTCACCATGCTTCTCCATAAGAAGTTCCCGCATTCTTGCATCTCTTAATGTGCGTTGCAGTGCATGGATCTTTGGCTGTACGACAAAGTGATTTGCATGGGTCACAATACCATCTTTTGGAGAGATCTCATCTGCACCATTTGGATAAACTTCAAAGTCAATGGCCTGTTTTTCTTTATAACCTGCTAACAGCATATTGCAGGAAACAGCTCTTGGGAAAGATCTTGTATAATCTGCAGCCTCTTTCAGAGTATGGAATTTCATGATCTGTCTTCTTGCAAAAACAGTAGGGATACCTACATTCCAGCTATCATAAATAGACTGAAGATTATTGCTTACCAGACCAATGCCATGGGTATTTACACCACTTCTAAGTACCTGTCCAGCCTCTGTCAGACCCATGATCCTGGTTCCGTCCGGCTGTGTGATATGAAGGATCAGGATATGATCCATAATACCTACACGATAATCCCAGTTTTTGATCAGATACATTTTTCCGTCTTTTGCAGCCTCTGGGAGCACTGCACCAGTGGTGCACTCATTTTTCTTAGGAAACTTCGTGATCTCATAACGGCAGTTTACAATCATAATATCTGCCAATGAGAAACCTGAGCCCTCCGCAATACCTTCTACTTCTTCCATTACTTCCGGCATTTCCCTTCGGGTAATATCTACGAAAGATAATGCAAATTCCTGCATTTCTTCCCAGGAACGGTCAGAGCTGAGAGCAAATACCTGCTTGTAATCGTTAATAGAATGAGCGATCATCTCTTTTGCCTGACGGCCATAATCTTTTCCGATCTCGTAATAAGTAGCACCGGAAACTTTAATCAGCGGATAATGTAACATATACCAAACCCCTTTCTAACTTTTTACTTCTCTTCTGTTTTTATGATTATAATTTGTACGCAATATATTCGTTTTCACAAGGCGGTCCTGAAGAAATATAAGCTGTATTTTCTTCAAAATCCACGATCATAGAAGCAACTGTAATACCGTCCGGAATATAGGTTCTTTCATCACCTTCAAAGGTAGGATGACTGCAGATAGCTTTTGGCCAGTATTTATGGTCTTTCATACATTCCATAATAAATGGAACATCAATCTCTCCACGCTTTTCTGATAACAGCTCCATAAGCCGTACATCTCTTACCTTTGCCCGCTTTGGATATGCATCTGCATCAGGATCTACTACAAAATGGTTTGCGTGGGTCAGAATACCGCCCTGTGAGTAAACCTGATCCATCTTGTAAGGTTGTACCTCAAAGTCTAAAACCTGTCCTTTCTTTCCTACCAGAACAACATTGTTGGAAATACAACGTTTTAAGTTTTTTACCAGATCCGCTGCCTCTTCAAAACTCTTGCTTGCCAAAACTCTGCGGCGTAAGAATGTAACAGGAAGTCCCTCACCGTAATAATCATATTTGGAAGCAAGACCATTGTTGATAATGGCTACTCCATAGGAGTTAAAGCCTTCTCTTGGCATCTGTCCTGCCTCTGCCCAGCCAATAGCTGAATATTCTTTGGTACGGATCCTTAAAAGGACAATATGAGGCATGATCGCCTGATGGAAATCCCAGTTTTTCACTGCATAGGTCTTTCCCCCTTTAGAAGCTTCCGGAAGAATGGCTGCTGTGGTACACTCTTCTGGTTTTGGCATTTTACTGACCTCATAACGGCAGTTAACCGCCATGATCTCCCCTAAGCTGTGTCCGCTTCCCTTTGCAACGCCTTCTGCTTCCTCTAAAATCTCCGGCATTTCTTCCTTCACAATAGGTAAATATCCCATTGCATATTCCTGGGCCTTTTCCCAGGTAAATCCCTGTTTTTCAAAGGATTTTTTATAATACTCCACACAGATATGGATTCTGTCTGCCGCCTGCGTACCATACTGGACACCTCTTTCAAACGGTGTTTCTGCTGTTAACTCAATTATCGGATACGCATTCTTGTTTTCTGATGACATGGAAAGTTTTCCCTCTCTTTCTGTCTTATATTCTCCCTGAATCTTTCTGTGCCTGCTTTTGTGAGAAGTTTTTTTGTCAGTTGTTCCCAGATTTCTGAGGTGTACGCGATGCGTACGATGATGAAATCCAGATGCAACCGGTAGAAAATCAGCCACAAAGGCAGGTACATAAAAGACTCTGAAAGAACATTCTTATTTCGCAGTTCTTATTCATGTAAGCGGCATGCAACAAAATGCCCTGGTGTTATTTCTTTCAATTTCAGTCCATCTTCCCTGCAGCGGTCCGTAGCATATGGACAGCGGTCTGCAAAACGACAGCCTGGCTTTGGATTAATAGGAGAAGTTACCTCGCCTTTAATGATTTCCAGTTTTTTCCTGTATTTTAAGGACGCAATAGGAATCGCATTTAAAAGTGCCTTTGTATATGGATGTTCCGGATGGGCAAACAGTTCCTCTGTAGGAGCCAGCTCCACACACTGTCCTAAGTACATAACTGCAATGTTATCGCTGATATGCTTAATAACACTCAAATTGTGAGTTACAAACATATACGTAAGCCCCATACTGTCCTGAAGATCCATCATCAGATTTAAGATCTGCGCCTGAATAGAAACATCCAGCGCAGATACCGGCTCATCACAGACGATAAATTCCGGTCTTACAGAAAGAGCTCTTGCAATTCCAATACGCTGACGTCTTCCGCCATCCAGCTCATGAGGATAGGAATTGATAAAACGCTCTGCCAGTCCTACTGTTTCCATCAGCTGATATACCCGGTCCAGACGCTCTGCTGCGTTGGTATAAGTCTTTGTGGTGATCATAGGCTCCGCAATGATCTCACTAACAGACATACGAGGATTTAATGAAGTAAATGGATCCTGGAAAATAATCTGCATTTTCTTTCTCATTTCCTTCATCTTTTGCGGGCTGTACTTTACAATATCATCTCCATTATAGAGAACCGAACCGGATGTAGGTTCCAAAAGGCGTAAGATCGTTCTTCCCAGTGTAGACTTTCCGCACCCGCTCTCGCCTACAACGCCCAGAGTCTCACCTTTTTTGATTGAAAGGTTTACATGATCTACCGCATGGAGCGGACCACGTTTAGTATTAAAATATTTAACCAGATCTACTGTCTGAATTAAAGGTGTATCCATTTATCTTCCCTCCCCGCCTGTCTGTCCCTCAGGTAAATAGAGGAAACATTTAATCTGATGTCCATCTACATTTGCCATAGCCGGTGATTTTTTGCTGCAGATTTCCATACAATGAGGACATCTGTCTGCAAAACGGCAGCCTGGGATCTTTTTGGTGGGATCTGGCATCAATCCATCAATAGGTGTTAATCGCTCAGCTGTACTGGTAATATCCGGAATAGATCCAAATAATCCCACTGTATAAGGATGATGATGCTCTCCCTCATAAATATCTTCAATCTTGCCGTATTCTACAATCTCACCTGCATAAATAATAGCAACCTTGTTGCAGATCTGAGCCACAACACCCAGATCATGGGTGATCATGATCATAGCTGTATTTAAACGCTCTTTCAGGTCATCCATCATTTTTAATACCTGGGCCTGAATGGTAACATCCAGTGCCGTAGTTGGCTCGTCTGCCAGAAGAAGTCTTGGATTGCAGGAAAGAGCCATAGCGATAACAATACGCTGACGCATGCCGCCAGAAAACTGATGGGGATATTCACTCTTACGTTCTGCCGGAATACCTACCAGTTCCATCATTTCATCTACTTTTTTTTCAATCTCATCGTGACTGAGATTGGAATTATGCAGCTCTATTACCTCTGCGATCTGGTTTCCTACTGTATGCAGCGGGTTTAAAGCACTCATAGGATCTGCGAAGATCATGGAAATATCATTTCCACGCATGGAACGCATTTCCTCTTCTTTTATATGGACCAGGTCTTTTCCATCAAACCGTATCTCACCTTCTGTAATAAAGCCGGTACGGTCCGGGAGAAGCTTCATGATACTTAAGGCAATGGTAGATTTTCCTGCACCAGTCTCACCTACCAGCCCCAGAGTCTCACCTTTTTCCAGATCCAGGTCAACACCATTTAAAGCGTATACATCATCTTCATCTGTCTTATACAGGACATGGAGATTTTTAATTTCAAGAAGTTTTTCTGCCATGTTTTTACTTCCTCCCATCATCCGTTTCTAAGTCTAGGATCCATTGCATCTCTTAAACCATCTCCTGCAAGCGTCAGAGACATAACAGACATAACAACTGCAAATCCAGGGAACAGAGACAGATATGGATAATATCTCATCTGTGTCTTTGCAAAAGATAACATTCCTCCCCATTCTGGCGTCGGCTCAGATACACCTAAACCTACAAAGCTTAAGGATGCTACTGTAATAACAGAACGGGCAACCGTCTGGGTTACCTGCACCAGCACTGGTCCCATTGCATTTGGAAGGATATGCCGCAGAATGATGCGGGCATCACTGGTGCCGCAGGCCCGACAGGCTTCAATATATTCCTGGTCTTTTACGCTCATAACCGCAGAACGGACAATTCGGGACATTCTTGCGATCTGTGAAACACCCATTGCTATGATCATGTTAAATAAGCTGCTTCCAAGAGCAGAGATAATGGTAATGGCAAGCAATGTGCTTGGGATAGCCATTAAAACATCCATGCAGCGCATAAGGACTTCATCCACTTTTCCGCCATAATATGCGGCAGTTGCACCGATCAGACCGCCAAAAGTCAGAGAAACTGCAACCGTTGCAATTCCAACGAACATAGAAATACGTCCGCCAAATACAACACGGGTAAAATAATCACGACCATACTGATCTGTGCCAAAAATATGAGCTGCACTGGGTGCCTGATAAGCATTGGCAAGATCCATTGTGGTTGCTCCACTTTCGTAATCCAGCCACAGGTCTGCACTCAAAACGATCACTGCCATAATCAGGAACACAACCAATCCGGCTACAGCCAGTTTATTCCTTTTAAAACGTATCCATATGGTCTTCCACTGGCTTTTTTTCTTTACTGTTCTGTATCTGCTTTTCTGTCCATTTTCAGTTGCGGCTTGTGTACTCATACTTTTTTACCCCCCTTTTTCACAGAAGTAAGTCTGGATGCCAGTCTTGGGTCAATATAGGTGTATACAATATCAACTAAAAGGTTTATCAAACTGGCAAAAATAGCGGTAGTCATAACTGCCCCCATAACGATAGGGGTATCTTTCTGACGAATCGCATTGATCATCAACTGTCCAAGTCCAGGAATGGTAAATACCTGCTCCAAAACGATAGAACCACCCAATGCAAATCCAAAGTTTGTACCAATAACAGTAACAACAGGAAGCAATGCATTACGAAGAGCATGACCATAAGTAACTCTTCTTGGTGATGCACCTTTTGCCTTTGCTGTACGGATATAATCCTGACGGATAACCTCTAACATCGTAGTTCTGGTCATACGCATTAAAGCAGCCGTAGTAGAAGATGCAGATGCAATGACCGGAAGAATAAAGTGTTTTGGAGATGAAAGTCCCATCATTGGCAGCCATCCCAGTCTAATAGAGAAGATCATGATCAGAAGCATTGCCAGGAAAAATGCCGGCATAGATGTGATCGTAAGTGAAATAGCAAGTGTCAGGTTATCTGTAATGGAATACTGTTTGATCGCTGACAAAATACCAATAGGAAGACCTATGATAACTGCCACGCAGATACTGAAAGTTGCAAGACTTAAGGTATAAGGCAGACGGGTTACAATCTCATTAAATACTGGGAGATTGGATGTATAACTGGTTCCCAGATCACCATGAAGAGCACCTATTACATATTTAACAAAACGTACCAAAAAAGGTGCGTTTAATCCCATCTGTTCTCTTAACGCTTCCTGCGCTTCAATAGGAGCTCCCTCTCCTAATATCATCATAACCGGATCTCCCGGTGTCAGTTCCATGATCGAATAAATAATAAATACGACACCTATAATGACTGGGATCATCATTAAAAGACGTTTTCCTATATATTTAGCCATAAACATCCTTTCCACAGCCATCACAGACAGCTGTTTTTTCCTAAAAAGATACTCTTTTGCACATTCTATTACACAAAAAACCGGACACCCCGGAGGATGCCCGGCTAATTACTGGTTTTTTATGTAATCATAATCTCAGGCTGACCGGTAATTATTCTTCTACAAGATAAGCATTTGCCCAAACGTTTCTTTCAAGAGGATGGAAAGTCCATCCCTTTACATACTTACTGATGATGATAGGGCTGGTAGATGTATACAGCGGGATTGCCGGAACATCTTCTTTGATCATCTCATAGCACTGACGGAAAATCTCGTTACGCTTTGTAGTATCGGTTTCAGCTGTTGCCTCATCAACCAGCTTGTCAAATTCAGGATTCTGATATCCTGCATAGTTATTTCCGCCACCAAGCATCGCACTTGTCAGTCTGCGGCGAAGCAGATATTCAGCATCATTTACAACGTGATTGGTCATTCTCAAAGAAGCCTCAAACTGACGATTTCCAGAAACTGTATCAATCCATACAGAACGCTGTAATTTTTCAAAAGTTACATTAATTCCAACTTTTGCTAACTGTGCCTGCATAATTTCTGCAGGTGCCATGTATGTATCAGAGCTGTCCTGTGTAAACACTACATCAATTCCATTTGGATATCCTGCTGCTGCCAGACATTCTTTTGCCTTATCCAGATCCTGTTCATACCACTTAAAGTCTGGAAGATATCCAGTTGCACCAGTTGCACACCAACAATCATCTACTACACCGTATCCCTCAGCACCGCCTTGTACAAGTTCTTCGCGGTTAATAGCATATGCAACTGCTTTTCTTAAATTCACATCCTTAAACGGTCCATCTGTTGTATTAAAGGTAATATCAAATAAACCAAAGCCTTTTTCATCTACTTTAGACTGAAGATTTGGCAGTTCTGACAGATGCTTAAAATCTGCATTGCTGACTTTGTAGTAGTAATCGATCTCACCTGATTCTAATGCCATAGCACCTGCTGAAGCATCAGTAATGATCGTCCAGTTAATATTTTTCATCTTAGGTGTGCCACGATAGTAATCATCGAAACGCTCAAATTCCAGCTTATTTCCGCTCTGCCAGCTCTTTAACTTGTAAGCACCACATCCAACTGGTTCACGTCCAAAATCTTTTCCTGCTGCTTCGCATTCTTTAACAGCTCTCTCGCTGACAATTGAGTAAGCCGGGTTGGTCATAATCTCAATAAATGGCGCATATGCGTATTTCAGAACAGCCTTTACATGGCTGTCATCCACTTTTTCAAAATGATCCATACATCCGTTGGTCTGTGCTGTAAAAGAAGACTCAATTGCACGGTTTAAAGAGAATACTACATCATCTACTGTCATTGTGTCGCCATTGTGGAATTTCACGCCATCACGAATGGTAAATGTATATTCCAGACCATCATCACTAGCAGACCATTCAGTAGCAATTGCTGGTTCATATTCCTGGGTTTCCCAGTTAAAATAAATCAGGGAGTCAGATACATTGTACATAAATGCCCAAGTAACTAAATCCTTGGTCTGTGCCGGATCCAGGGAAGTTGGCTCAGACTTACATGCCATATTTAAGGTATCACGGCTGCTCAGTTTTTCCTCTCCTGCAGCTGCCTCTCCTCCTGCTGCGCCTGATTCTGTGCTGCTTCCTCCTGAAGCTGGTGCACTGGAGCCACCACATCCTGTAGCAGTAACAGCCATAGCTGCTGCCAGACATACCGCCAGTAAACTTTTCAGACTTTTTTTCATACTACATTTCTCCTCTCTTTTTTCTTCACACGCTTCCTTTGTGTTTGTCTTTTTATTCAAATCTGCCAAGCTTGCAGTTTGATTCGTTTTTTAATGAATTGTTTCAAAATTGTATGCATTTTTCTATTATTTTTTCGAACATTTTTCTTATTTATTAATAATAATGCAACATTATCCAAAAATCCAATACCTTAAACTTTACATTTTCATAACTTTTTGTTATGATGTTTTTAATTCATCTATTTAATGCGCCATAGTTATAATACATTAAGCACCCACATAGTATCTTCCATTGTTTTTCATATTAAGAAAGAAGGAATTCGTGTGAATATTAACAAATTCAGCTACGTTTTAGCCATTGCAGAATACCAGAATATGACAAAAGCAGCAGAAGCTCTCTATATTTCCCAGCCTGCTCTTACAAAATCCCTGAATCTTTTAGAAGCAGAACTGGGGGTAAAATTGTTTGACCGCAATATTTCACCCATAAGACTTACTTATGCCGGAGAAGTGTTTTTGCAGAAAGCGCAGAAGATCATGGAAATGCATGACCATATGATGAAAGAAATGAGCAGTATTGCAACGCTGCATAAAAGCCGGCTTATTCTGGGTCTGCCAGGCGAAAGGGGTACCCTGTGGCTACCTCTGATCCTTCCTACTTTTTTCAAACAATTCCCCGACGTGGACTTACAGATCATAGAAGGAAACAGTGCAGAAATTGAAGACAAACTCCTGAACAATGAAATTGATCTGGCATTTTATACTTTGCCTATTTATGCAAGCAAAATTGAATTTGAAGTGATCGCCGATGACCCCTTTGTGATCGCAGCTGCCAAAACACATCCTTTTTGCCAGAGGTTTGACTTATCACAAAATGATTATTGCCACCCTTATCAGATACCACCTGAACTGCTCATAAACGAAGAATTTACCTCCATCCGCTCAGGAGCAGGCGTCCGCAGAGTTGCTGAATATATTTTTGAACGCTATGGGATCCCTTATAATATAATTTACGAATTTTCAAGACATGAAACCGCTGTGCGGATTGCAGGCGAAGGTGTCGGACTTACAGTCACACCTATTATGACTATCATCAGAACAGGCTTAAAGGATAAGATGGCTTACTTTTCATTGGATAATCCTCCTGCAGGCCGTAAAGTCATATTTGCCTACAGCCGTACCAAGGGATTAAGTTTAGCCGGAAAAGCATTTATTAATGTTACAAAAGAAATTATAAAAACCCCGGCTGCCAAAACAATAATATCTCCAGAGCTTACGGTGATCCCAGCATTATATGTATAAGCTGCTGGTTCTTTGAAATCCATAATTTTCTAAAAGAGGTCGGCTCACCGCCGCCCTCATCATCAATATTCTGTACTCAATAAAAAAACTGCAATGTGCATAGATGATCTGCCCAATCATCTCACCACCCAGTTCCATCACAAAATCCAGCTCCGGCACAAATGCCGGGGCATCCCTATAACAATGCAGCACATAGTACTCCATACAGCCAGGCTGATAAACATTACAGAATGACTCGCGGATCAGATTTTCAACGGCTCTGTAATCGTCTTTCGTTCCCAGACGAATGATCATATTCTTTTCTGACATAACTTTTCTCCTTCTCTCTAAAAAATAGGACTCAGCGTTTTTCTTCTTTGACATCTTTCATGTTGTTCTCCCATTCTTTCTGTAATCAGACTCAACCTTGGCAATAAAGTAATCAATATGTGTCGCCAGCAAAGAAGAAACAGATTCTTTTTTTCGGCACCGTCGTAGACACTGTATAAAAGATACATTGGGCCATAGAATTCCAGCGCCAACTGCATAGCGTCCTCATCAGAATTTGCCAACTTATGGAAGATTGCCGCCATGTACTCCAGAGAACCGCCCTGCTTTGATCCAACCGGAACACCGAGATTGGCGAGATATAAATCACCTCACCGATAAACCCAGTTTTCTTTCATTTGCTGTTGTCTCCAATCTCCATACACTGATATGGATAAAGCCTGCCAGGTATCATGCTGATACAGCACCTAGCAGTGCTTTCTGAAAATATGGTTTCTCTGTACTTTTCTTATCACCCCAGAGATGTAGGATTTCTCACAGGCAGCAGTGTGCTTCACTGCTCCATTGGAATTTAACCATCCCGCCTTCCTTATGGCCGGACCGCAAATTACGGAAGTAACCTGTTTTCAAAGTCATCTAAAACAAAAACGGCCAGCGTATCATGTGTTCTACTCCACACAATACGCTGGCTATTTGTTTTCGCCTACTGCTTGTACCGCAGCATACCATTTTTCAATTCAACAAATTTCCCATCAAAAATTTCATGCAGCACTTGCTTGCATGGTATCCGTTGCAATTTTCTGACCTCAGACGCTTCCATTACACGGAAAGTGGTTTGGTGATGATCCTGATAAAATGCAATGAGTGATTCAATGTACGGCTCGGCATCGGCAAGTGTCCAGTTTGATTCTTCTTTTAAGCGTGAGAATACTGATACCAGACTGATGCACCGAACATCTTCAAAATTTATGGCTCCATTCCGAGCGTTTTTGTCATCGGAGCAAAATACATATATCTGCTCACCAAGTATCACTGACAAAAACTGTAATAGCACAAACGACTTGATTTCTCCAAGATTATTTCTCTTACCAACTTCTATATTGAGTCGTTCAAGCTCTTTCAAATAGTCCTCTCTCGATATTGTCGCGTAATCAGCCTCTTCCAATGCCTGATAATGTTACCAAAAATAATCCTTAGAAAAGGCATCGCAGGCTAATTTTAACATCTGCGTATAAGTCGCACACGCCAGCGGTCCTCGTACAAGTGATAGGCTTTCAAGGATTTCCTGATCCGTGTAGCTTTTTATCTTTTGCGCTCCAATCTTCTCGCTCAACCAGATTGGCGTATCAGCATTGTACCGATTGAGTTCTGTTACGATTTGTGCGTGACAAAAGAACTCATACTCCGGCAATTCCACGACCCGATCAATCAAATGATTATCGCTTTCATCTTGAACAGAGTGCGCTTTGGAAATGAAGTCAGTATCCAACAGTGCGTATTTTTTCACGTCGATCTGACACCCCCTCAACTCAAGCCGTACTCTTTTTTCAATTGAGCAAGATAGGCAACATCTTCTTTTTCTCTGGATTCCGTCAGATACTCATGCTGTCTATTGTACTCAACCTTCTCAAGGAGTGTGCCAAAAGATTCTGTTCCTTTGCCATCGAGCTGCCAGCGTTTTGCTTTACCTGTCAGCGATACTCTTTCCATTACATCCGCAGAGCCTACATCCAGCAGCTTTTCAGCCTGCTGCTGAGATATGTTCCCGCCTTCAAACAAGGCTGAGATTGACAGTTTGAAACAGGAAATGTCGGAGTATAAGTCTGTCCACAGCAAGCTACGTGCGGCAGGATTGGAGCGTGAAAATACGGAGCTGCGCGGGAAAGTCCGTAGCTATGAGGATGTAATTCAGCGTAATAAAAGGAATTTGAGATTGAAAAGGGATGCTTCTCTTTCCGGCTGACCGCCCCATACAGAGAGGAACGCCGCAGGGCGGCAAGCGAAGCGGCGAAAAACGAATAAAAGGGTTTTAGGGCTTCGTTGATTGTTGCGTTGGCAACCCCACCGCAATGGTAGTGCCCTTCTCCGAACTTTTCTCTACCCAAACGGAGCCGCCGTGGAGGTCGGCGATCTCCCATACCAGTGAGAGCCCCAGTCCTGCGCCACCGTATTCCCGGCTGCGAGACTTGTCCACCCGGAAGAAGGGCTGGAAGATACTGCGCTGATACACCTCCGGGATGCCGCAGCCGGTGTCGGAGACGCGGAGCAGGAGCTTTTCCAACTCCTGAGTGACAGAAACCCGTACCGGGCCGCCCGGCCGGTTGTACTTGACAGCATTTTCCGTCAGGTTGAAGATTAGCCGGTAGATCAGTGCATCGCTGCCGGTCATAATGCCGTCGCCCTCCGCCGTCAGCGTGACGCCGAGCTTATCTGAGAGCGGCGCAAGATCTGTGAAGATCTCCTCGATCATGGGAGCGAGCTGGATCCGCTCGTTCCGCGCCACCTGCCGCAGATTGCTCATCTCCAGCAGTGTCCTGGTCATCTGTATCAGCCGTTCCGTCTGCTCACGCAAAAGCGTGAGGAACTCCGCCGTCTCCGGTCGCACATCAGGATGCTCCGCGGAAAACAGCTCCAACTGCGCCTGCATTAGTGCCAGTGGCGTGCGCAGCTCGTGGGCGGCGTTGCCGGTGAACTGCCGCTGGGCGGAAAAGGCGTTGTTCAGCCGCTCCAGCATCTGGTTGAACGAGCGGCTCAGCTGCCGGAACTCCGAAATAACGTCTTCATCGATTCTCATATCGGCAAGGTTGTTCAGCTGCACCTGCTCCACCTGCGAGGTAAAGCTGCGCAGGGGCTTGAGAGCGCGTCCGCTGACGAAATAGGCGAGGATGCCGCTGAGCAGCGTTATCGCCGCCGTGATGTACCAGTTGGTGGTGCGGAAGCGCCCCTGCACCCCATCGACAATGATCGTCAGATCCTCGTCAGGGGCTATGAGCTGCGGGTCAAAGCTCGCCGCTCCGCCATCATTCAGGATCACCGTGCCGCCGCCTTGTAAGCTGTCCGCAATGGTGTCCATATAGTACACACCGGAGGAGCACAGCAGAAAATTCATGGCCACGCAGGTGACACCGATGAGCAGGACGGACAGCAACGTGATGCGCCACTGCAGGGAAAGCCGCTTCATTCCTCCTCGCCTCCCATCAGATAGCCCTCGCCGATGCGGTTGCGGATGGGGTCATAGCCCAGCACGGCGCGGAGCTTTTTGCGCAGGGCGGAGATGTGGACGCGAATGGAATTGCTGAAACTGTCCACGCTGTTGTCCCAAACATGATCCATCAGCTCCTCCTGACTTACTGGCCTTCCTTGATGCACCATCAGGTATTCCAGGATTCCCGTTTCCTTCCGGGTCAGCGTCAGCGTCTGCCCGCTGACGGCGGCGGTACGGGAGCGGGTGTCAAAGGTCAGGCCTCCGCAGCTTAGCAGCACATCCTGCTGGGTGAACTGCCGCAATGTCAGGCTGCGGATGCGGGCCTCCAGCTCGGCGAGGTGGAAGGGCTTCGCCAGATAGTCGTTCGCCCCGGCGTCCAACCCCTGCACTTTGTCCTCCACTTCGCTGCGGGCAGAGAGGATCAGCACCCGCGTCTCCCGGTCGGTCTGCCGCAGGGTGCGCAGCACCGTCATGCCGTCCTTTTTCGGCAGATTCAGATCAAGAAGCACCAGATCGTATCGTTCCACGCCCAGAAGCGCCAGCGCCTTTTCCCCGTCATAGCAGTAGTCCACGCTGTAGGCCAGCCGCCGCAGGCTGCGGACGATGGTCTCGCACAGGGCGCGTTCATCTTCAATTACTAAAAGGTGCATGAGAGCCCTCCTTTTTATTTCTTTGTTTTTGTGTTGCTTTCATTATAGCAAAAACAGATAAGGTTTGCGTTAAGTTTTCGTTCTTAACAGAGACTTTAACTCTCCCGCGCTATGATGGGGGCAAAAAATCGGAAAGGGTGATGAAAAATGAGCTGCTGGAAAAAGGCCGCGGCGCAGATCGTGCTGCTGATGGCTGGAGCCGTCATGCTGTGCTTCGGTGTCTGGCGGGGCGAGGCTGCGACAGTGCTGAGCAAAGCAATCAAATTATGTCTGGAGTGTGTGGGCATTGGGTAAAAAGTTTTCAGGCGTTTCACAGACCATGTCCCGCTTCCGGGGCTGGATTCAGGCGGGGGCGACGCTGCTGACCAACCTGCATCTGCCGAACTTTCTCAAGGGCGGACTGTATCAGGGGGCAGGGAAGACCGTCTGCGTGCCGGGGCTGAACTGCTACTCCTGTCCGGCGGCGTCTGGGGCCTGCCCCATCGGGGCGTTTCAGGCGGTGGTGGGGGCTTCCAAGTTCAGCTTCTCCTACTATATCACAGGCTTCCTCATTCTGCTGGGCGTGCTGCTGGGGCGCTTTATCTGCGGCTTTCTATGTCCCTTCGGCTGGTTTCAGGAGCTGCTGCACAAAATCCCCACTAAGAAGCTTTCCACAAAGAGGCTGAAGCCGCTGACATACCTGAAATACGCTGTCCTGCTGGTGATGGTTTTCCTGCTACCGGCGTTCCTTGTGAACGATGTGGGCATGGGAGACCCCTTCTTCTGCAAGTACCTCTGCCCCCAGGGTGTGCTGGAGGGAGCCATCCCGCTGTCCCTTGCCAATGCCGGCATCCGGGCGGCGCTGGGCAAGCTGTTTACATGGAAATTCAGCATCCTGCTGTCGGTGATTGCGCTGAGCGTACTGTTCTACCGACCGTTCTGCAAGTGGTTCTGCCCGCTGGGCGCGTTCTACGCGCTGTTCAACCGAGTGTCCCTCTTCCAGATGAAGGTGGACAAGAATAAGTGCGTCTCCTGCGGGAAATGCGCCAGAGCCTGCAAGATGGATGTGGACGTGACGAAAACGCCCAACCATACTGAGTGTATCCGCTGCGGGATGTGCATCCGCGCCTGTCCAACGAACGCCGTGTGCTTCCGCTACGGCTTCGGCAACGGGAAAGAAACAACAAAGAAAACAACGATGGAGGAATCAAAATGAACAGGAAGAGAATTTTTGCACTGGCTTTTGCCGTGCTGATGGTGCTAGCCTTGGCGGCCTGCGGCACGAAGAACAATGACAAGATGGGCGACATGAACGGCAACGGCTCCGCCATGACTGGCGAGCCGAAAAACGCCGAGGAGGCGCTCGCCCTGCACAAGGAGCTGCTGGAGCGGGAGAACGCGATCCTGTCGGAAAATACCGAGCTGTGGGAAAAGGTCTTTATGGAGGCTGACAAGGGCATGGCCATGATCGAGGACGGGAAAAACTACGGCGACTTCCTGCTGGATACCGTCGAGGCCATTAAAGAGCAGTTCACCAACAAGGAGTATGAGTGGCTGAAGGAGTCAGCCACGGAGATCAGCAATATTGAAAACAGGCTGACCGAGTTGGAAGAGAAGTATCCCGAGATCATGCAGAAATCCATGGACGGCGATATGAGCATGCCCGCGGGCAGCGACACGAGCACCCCTCCCGACGACGGCAGTATGCAGAAGTTCCCCGCCTTTGAAGGGAAAGATCTGGACAGCAACACGGTGAAGAGCGACGAGCTGTTCTCCGCCAACGCCGTCACCGTGGTGAATTTCTGGTTCACCACCTGCAATCCCTGCGTAGGCGAGCTTTCCGAGCTAGATGCGCTGAACAAGGAACTGGCGGAGAAGGGCGGCTCCCTCATCGGCGTCAACACCTTCACGCTGGACGGCGACGAAACGGCAATTTCCGAGGCGAAGGATGTTCTTGCCAAGAAGGGCGCCACCTATCAGAATGTGTATTTTGACTCCGACGGTGAGGCGGGAAAGTTTACCACCAACATCTTTGCCTATCCCACCACCTATGTGGTCGACCGCAGCGGCAATATCGTGGGTGAACCCATCGTAGGCGCCATCACGGAAAAGAAGCAGGCGGAGACGCTGCAAAAACTCATCGACCAGGCTCTTGCCGCCGATATGGGCTGACAAACGAATTTGTCTTCTCAGAAAGGAGGGATACACCATGCATCGGAGAGTATTGCCGCTTCTGCTCACCGCGGTACTGCTGCTGAGCGGCTGCGCCGCCGGGCAGAAAAATATGCCGCAGAAAACGGACGAGAAGGAAATGACCGGACAGCCCTCTGATATGTCCGGTGAAGGAAGCATGTATATGGATACCACGGAAAATGTCATATATCTGGCGGGCGGCTGCTTCTGGGGCATGGAACAGCTGATGCAGTCCATCCCCGGCGTCATCGATGCCGAGAGCGGCTATGCCAACGGTACCTGCGAGGCGGACGCCGATTACAAGACCGTCTGCAAAGGGAACACCGGCTTCCGGGAGACCGTGCGGGTGGAGTATGACCCTGGGCAGGTGAGTCTCGACGCCCTGCTGATGGCCTACTTCTATGTGATCAACCCCACGGTGGAGAACCGGCAGGGCAACGACCGGGGCAGTCAGTATCAGACCGGTGTCTATTACACCAATGAAAGCGCGAAGGAAACGGTGGAGCGCATCGCGGAGATCGAGCGGGGACGCAGTGAAAAGTTCTTCGTGGAGATAGGTCCACTCAAGAACTATTACCCCGCCGAGGAGTACCACCAGAACTACCTCGAAAAGAACCCGAACGGCTACTGCCACATCCCGCGCGCGGAGATCGAGCTGTTTTCCCGGCTGCGCATCGATCCGGGCGACTATCAGAAGCCCGCGGCGGAATCCATCCGGGACAAGCTGACGGCGGAGCAATACCGTGTTACGCAGGAGAGCGGCACAGAGCGCGCTTTCACAGGCGAGTTCTGGGATAAGTTTGAAAAGGGCATCTATGTGGATGTCGTCACCGGCGAGCCGCTCTTTTCCTCCACGGATAAGTACGAGAGCGGCTGCGGCTGGCCGGCTTTCACAAAGCCCATTGAAGAGCCTGCCGTGGTGGAACTGGAGGACCTGAGCCACGGCATGCGCCGTACAGAGGTCAGAAGCCGTGCCGGAGATTCTCACCTTGGTCATGTGTTCACCGGCGATCCGGAGTCCCCCAATGGCGTGCGCTACTGCATCAACAGTGCGGCCCTGCGCTTTGTGCCTTACGCAAAGATGAAAGCAGAGGGTTACGGATATCTTCTGTATCTGTTCGAGGAATGAGTTCGCATAATACAATGATATAATAAGCAGCGGCCCAATCATTATGAACCGGGCCGCTGTCGTTTATGCTCATGTCGGTTTATTCAAACAGGACGTTCAGCTCGCTGTTCAGAATCAGATCGGCATAAGCAAGCGGGTCGTTGTAGATCAGATAATCCAGCTCTGACCGCTGGAAGCGGTTATCGGCAACTTCGTTTTCAACGGCGGTGAAGTCAATGGAAATCCGGCTTCCATCGTCAAAAACCAGTTCTACGCTGTCTGTGTCGATGTTGAATTGACAGAAAATAAGTTTACTCATAGTCATATCTCCAAGATGTTTTTTAGGTGAATCAGGTGGTCAATTTTGTCTGATGATTGGCGGGAATCATATTGAAACCCACCGCAGATTATTCAAATCAAGTCGTTGCGAACGGTTAGTACGTATAAAATAGCTGGCTACAAAACGGCTACAAAATTCGTAAAGAACCTGTGCACAGCGTGAAATACGTGGACTATCTGGACAAAAAGCGTATTTAAAGTGCATTTGATAACCCTAAATCAAAGCCCCAGACTTGAGCTGCAATCTTCGTAATCTTCTCATCTCCAAAACATTGAAGACGGTCTCGCGTCCGCAGGCCTTGCATTTGGTCTTCACATGTCCTCTGGTATCCTCAAAGACGATGATTGAATTGTGTCGGCAATAAGGGCACCTGATAGTCCTGGGCTTTTGCGAAGCAATTGCATCCTTTGCCCGGATGATTTTAATCTGCATTTCCGCAGATGGTTCTGATACTCTGATATTCCTGCTCATGGCCACACCTCCAATGGATCACGATATTCATAATCCTTTTTCCGGTTCAGATAGCCCAGTTGTTCCAAGCGGATAGCAGCTGCCGATCTTGAAACACCAAAGACACCACAGAAAGTATCTATCTTCACCTGATCCATGTCGTAAAAACGCCATCCATAACAAGTCAGAGGCTTTCCGCTGTTGATGAACCACATTGCCCGATCTACTTCTGACTGGGGCATCAAAATGGCAGCTCCCAGCGTATTGGCCTGCCACTCGTTTCAATCTTCCTGCGTTTTCAGGACGCAGGAACCATTTTCCCGAACTTCCGGTCTCTTATGGCAGGCTACCTTTCGGTCATCGGCATCCAGCTGAAACAGTATCTGGTGGCACACTCATGTGCCAGCGTAAACCTGCGTTTTCCGCAGAGTTTCCGAATATTCCCCGATTCAATGAAGCTCTTGTCCAGAACCACATCATTGGTTTTCAGGAAGATTCCTCCACAGTTCATTCAGCATTTCTTCCACTGCTTCTTCAACGCGCTCATCTGCATCTTCTCTCAATGCCAATGCCAAAGAAAGCTCGTCTACAGTATTTCGTGTAGACAATTTTCGTGGATTGTATCTCCACATCTCTACGGCCACTTGCACCTGCGAATTCTGCAAGCTATTGGTCATAACATCTTTCCATTGAGAGATTCTTTCTGCCGCATAACATCCGACATTCGGTGCGTTCAGCATGGAATACTCTGCCAATGCCGAATATCCGCTTTCCAGCAAATCTGTTCCCACGTATTTTTTTGGAATATAAACCGTTCGTTTTATTGGGTTCAGTAACTTATCTCCTGCTTTTTGGAACAGAGTTTTCGGAGAATCCTCAGATTGCATGATCCTCTGCACACCGACTTTCCTGATATGCAGCAATCCCATTTCTTCAAGCTGTCTCGATGCCCTTGATATAGAAGTAGGTGTCAGTTCCAAGTCCTTCGCAGCTTGACTTGTAGATAGTTCCTGTGCGCCTCCATAAATGAAATGCAGTAGAAGCATCTGCGCCGATGGAAGTATTTCTTCCCGTGGTATTTTTTCCGCACTGCACCGTTCCTGCAAATACACTGCCATAAAGGGCAAATAAATTTGCTTTCCATCTACAATAAATGGAATCTTCTCACGAATCAAATATTCTTTCTGGCGAAAGCTAAGTTCTTTTAACACCAGCACAACGGGCAAGTTCTCATTTTTCTGTATCCGAGCAATATGCTTTTTCAGCACTTCAATCTGCTCCAGCTCTGTCTTAGGATAAAGAAAAATCATCTTCTGTTCATTCATATACACCATCTGTAAGCGATACCTTGTGGCTATAAAATTGGGCAAATGTTTAAACTCTACGTCCTCATAGGTAACCTTGACTCCAAGAACTTTATCGAGATATTCCATGTCATCACCTGCATTCTTAACTCTTTTTCTGTATTATAACTTTTTTAAGTTAAGATGCAATATTTGAGTTAAGAACAGTCAAAAATCAACATTATAAAAAATCATTTTCAAAGAAAAAAAGCCCGGTGCAGCATGAGCATTACACCCACACTGCACCGGACATTCCATCATCGACTGCTTTGTCTATTTTCTTCTTCCTGCTCATGCAGCTGCTCTTTTTTCTGCTCGTCCTCTTTCAGGATTTCCTGCACAATCTTCTGCGCCACAAGCCAATCCTGCATTTCCGGTTTGGTCTTGCGGTACTCTGCCTTGGGCTGCGCCGCATCTAGCTGTTTGCGGATACCCTCAAGCTGCTCTCTCTCGGCTACAAGCTCCTGCGCCAGAGTGTAGATGACATCCGGATGCTGAATCACCTGATCCAAAATGGAATCGCTCATATACATACCATGCTTGCGTATAGAAGGAAGAACTTCATCAAACACACAGTGTTCAAATCGTTCTGCCGACGGCAGCTTGCTGTGACCGATCAGCCGGTAAACATCGCCTTCTGCGATAAAGGAGATTTCAACAACCTGCTCTCCAGTATCCCCATACTGATTCACCTTCTGAACGACCCCCTCGCGTTTCGTTAGGGGGCCTCTGCAATGTCGCTTCACTGCGGCGTAGGGATTCACATACCCCAACGCTTTTGCCACATCGCTTGCACAGAAGAAGGTCTTGCCTGCCTCCTGCAACACGCGGATCGAACCAAACGCCTGATTCTCGAACACTTCCATCATCTGCCTTGACTGTCCGCCATGACTGCCCACATCTGTGTCATGGGTCTTCTGATTGAAATCCATCATACCTGTTACCTCCTGCTCAAATTTGTCTCGCCGGATTTCGGGCGAAAAAAATAGAGCCTCGACTCATTCTCGTTTTCAAAGAATGAGCCAAGGCTCTATGTAAATCAGTCAAGTATGTGTTCGTCCGTTGACGGCAAAATTGGACTTCATTTGCTCCTATTGTCCACCAGTAATTTAACCCATAAGAGGTCAAAATGGGCTTGTCCACCAGTAATTTGACCACTATAAACCCATAAATTACCGTTCAAATTCCATCAAAGCCGAACAGTCCAAACAGAATTTGGGGTATAGAAAAAGCCCGGAAAATGGCGTATCTCCGGGCTTTTTTAGCATTTTTAAGCTGTAGATTATCGCTTGCTGAACTGAGGTGCGCGACGAGCGGCTTTGAGGCCGTATTAAACTCCTTTGAGCGCCGATTTTCCTTGGTATTCCGGGCTTTTCCAGCTTTTCGATGTTCAGTTGTCCTATTCCTTAACCAGGGAAAATGGTGCATTTTCAATCAGCATCCTGCCAGTTAAAGCGCGCTGTTCACTACCTCGAACAACTCCTCTGGCTTATTATATTTCACCTTTGCGTAAATGTCCATAGTTGTTTTGCTGTTTTCATGTCCTGCAAGGTACTGAACTGTCTTGGGATCAACGCCTGCATAAAGAAGGTTCGTGATGTAAGTGTGCCGTAGCAGATGTGGGGTCACATCAAAATCCAGCGTATATTGGATATTGGGATTGTTCTTCTGTGTCATACCCAGCGTTGGCTCCACTGTGTATTTGATGCTCTGTCCATTCACATACTTATAGTAGTTGCGGGGCTTGGTGGATCGGACAACAACATACTGCCACACCCTTTGAAACTGCGATGCCGCTAAAGGCTGTCCTTCGCTGTCCGCAATCACATAGTCCGACTTGGAGGTTGCCTTGGCTTCCCGCAGGCAATCAACCAAACACTTGGGGATTGGAATATCTCTTTTAGCCGCCTTAGTCTTTAGCACCGTAGAAACCACGGGCCGGTTATGCTCTGTACGCCATGCCCTCCTCACCGAGATATACGGCGTAGACTCGTCCAGAAATACACAATCCCATTGTAGCGCGAGGATTTCTTCCCGGCGTAGGCCCGAATACAGGCCGAGCATAATAAACAGATAAGGTGGAAGTCCCTGGACCGTATCCAGAAGCACCTCTACCTGCTGGTCCGTCAGTGCATCCTTCTTTTTCGCTGGCTTTCCGCCCTTCCCCGATATTCCTACGCAGGGGTTGTACTCAAGTATTTGGCTGCGCTCTGCCGAGTAGAAAATACACTTGAGAAGCATATTCACCGTACTGTATAACCCCTCCGATTTATTCGACAGCGGCACAAGTGCCAGTCGAATATCATCAGCCGTCACTTCCTCCATATACATCTCTCCCAAAGGTTTGATGATGTAATTCTTCATGTCGGTGGTATATCCCTTCAATGTAGCCGCAGATACCTTTGCTGATTGCATCAGCAGCCACTTCTCGCAATACTCAGCCACCGTCGGATGCTGCCGGCGAAAGATAATCTCCTCTACCTCGCGCCGCGCCTCCAATTGCTTTTCATACAATTCCTCGCAGGTGGCAGCATACAAGCTCACCTGCTTGCCATCTGCATCCAGAATCCGGGTTCTGTAATATGGGATTCCTTTTCTCATAACAGTTCCGTACTGCGGAACCTCCGTTTTTTTCTTAGCCATCTTTGACCTTCCTTTCTTGATAACGTGCAGTTTCCGTATCTACACTCTCTTTTTATCAGAAAGTCCAAATTTAATCAAAGATACGGTCTATGTAAAACAAAGAGCGAGACATCCTTGCCTCGCTCCTGCTCCGTTTCTTATTTTATTGTTTCGCCTTATGCTCGTACAGCATCCCATTGAGCAAATGCATTGCCCATCGTTCTGACCAGCTCATCCGGCCTGTTGTATTTGACCTTTGCGTAGATGTCCATGGTAATTTTGCTACTTTCATGGCCTGCCAGATATTGAACCGTTTTGGGGTCTACCGATGAGTGGATGAGGTTCGTGATATAGGTGTGGCGCAACTGATGCGGTGTAACCTCGAAGTCCAAGCTGTAAACCACATGACCGTTGTTTCGGGCCTTTTCTCCAAGCTCCGGGTAAAGCATATACTTCACATATTTTCCGTCCACCAGTTTGCGAGCCATTCTCGGTTTTGCGGTTCGTGTCACAATATACTGCCACAGCCGCTTAAACTGCGTATAAGACAGAGGATCTCCATCCCTGTTCGCGACCACATACTCCGAAGTCGAATTTGCTTTTGCTTCTTTCAGACATTCTGCCAAGCAGGTCGGAAGGGGGATATTTCTTTCCGCAGCCTTTGTCTTTAATTCATCGAGAATCACCGGCCTGTTATTTTCAGTATGCCATGCCCTCCGCACTGCTAAGTAAGGGAAGTCTCCATCCAGATATACCGCATCCCATTTCAGAGCAAGTATTTCTTCACGCCTCAAGCCTGCGTACAGGCCAAGCATAACAAATACATAAGGTGGAAGTCCCTGTACGGTAGCCAATAAGCGCGCGGCCTGATCGTCTGTCAGTGCCGCTTTATCTTTCTGCGGAACGCCGCCACCTTTTGTCGTGAGATAAATCGTCGGATTATCATCAATAATCCGGCTTTCCTTTGCTGCACGAAAAATAGATTTATACAGAATCACGACTGACTTATATACCGATGCGGATTTTTTTGAGACAGGGACAAGCGCAAGCTGAATATCATCCAGGCTAACCTCTCCCATCCGCTTATCTCCCAATTCCGCAATGATGTGCCGCCTGACCTTTGAGGTGTAATCCGTCAAAGTAGTTGCCCGTACATGGACAGACTGCATCAGCAGCCATTTCTCACAGTATTCTGCAACCGTGGGCGATTTCCGATGGAATGTGGCGTTGTTGATCTGCTCCAACGCATTTGTTTCCTTATTATAGAGTTCTTCGGGCGTTCTTGCATAAAAGGCTACGAGCTTCCCATCTGCATCTTCAATTCTTGTTCTGTAATACTCAATACCATTGAGCATCACTGTACCGTATTCTGGAATCATCATTTTTCTTTTTGCCAATTCCGTCACCTCCAAAAATTAATCTCCAGCGCTGTATCTTTGTTTTATCAAACTTCTTCAATTCAAGCAAGGATACGGATTGGCTCATGCTTTGGCGTTCCGGGGCTTGCGGTAAGTTGCGCTCTTTTCCATAGGTTTTGCCCGGTGTGTGCATTTTGCGATATACTCCTGAAGGCCCATATCAGTAAAATATACACAACCGTTCTGCACATACTGAACATAAGAAATCAAGCCGTTGTTACGGGCTGCATCTAAGGTCGTAATACTGATCCCCAAGATTTTGGCAGCTTCTTTTCGTGTAATCAGTTTTTCCATAAATCATATTCCCTCCATTCTGTCAAGGTTGTCATCGTGCTTTCAAAATCACATGAATGCACTGGCAGCCGAAACTGCCAGTGCATGGTATCTAACTTTGAAAAGAAAACTGCATCTGAATACTGAGCTGTTGTTTACAACAAATGGACGCAGCTCTCTTGAATTTTAGTTTTGCTTTCGCCACATTTGCCACGCATCCCTGACGATGGGGACATTCCTGATCTCCGCTGGCGCGGCTGTCATAACTCCGCAGCGTCGTTTTATTCGTGCGCCGCAGGGTTCCGCCTCAAGTCCGTGGGCGGGTGTGAACAAGTATCTTTAAGCCCCCATGGAGTCCTCGCGCCCGAAGTGCCACCTCCGGGTCTCAGGCTGGCGTTGATCGCTGGGAACAGCCTTGTTTATCACCTCCTTGGGCTGTCCATCTTGGCGGCGCGCCTGATTCGCTCGTACATGGGTTATGTACCAGAAATGCCGTCTATTCGATTGTCAAAGTACATCGAAGGGGAGAAACTTGTCCTTCTTATTAACACTGACAAAAAGAGTGAAAAACAGGCGCTTCAAATGAAACTTTATCAAAAATATTTTGCTAACTGTTTCAACCCACGCCGGATGCTGTCACGAACACGGCTCGGATCTACGCCTTCGGCTCTGGCAATCTCATTTACGCTCATCCCCAGATAGTACCGGGCGTAAATTCTCCTTGCCTGTTTCTTCGGCAAAGCCATCACGGCGGAGTAAATCTGCTCGCGCAGCTGCTTTTCCTCCAGAAGCATCTCCGGCGTCTCCAGCTTTCGCAGGACCGCATTTTCAATTCCATTCTCACAGTCCAGGGAGTACTGCGCCTTATAGCGATACATTTTTCGCTCATAGGCTGCTTCAGCTCGCTCGTCAGACTGAAACACCGCTTGTACTTCATCGGTTACTTCCAAAAAGGCATCGGTTTTATAAACATCGGGATACAGATCCCGAAGATTGACTTTCTTCATTATGTACCTCCATTTCGATTCACGGGTGATTAGCGGGTGAATCGAATGGAGGCGGGGAACGGCATCGAGGCCGTTTGGGGACATTCGGCAAAAAACGACAAGCAAAAGCGCCAGTCTCCCATTCCAGGAAACTGGCGCAACAAAAAAGATCATTATTATTCCGGTTTGCGCAGAACGATAATACCGACAGGTTGCCGAACTGCCCCGGAGGGGAAGCTACACTTTTTTTAGCAAGTGAAGATTATGAGAACTGTAAAAGGTTAAAACAAACAAAGCGGCATCCTCCTATATGCCGCTGTAAATAACCTTTCTGTCTACGCAGTATAAAGCGGCAGCTATTCAGCAAGCCGCGTTTTCATTGAACCATTACTCAATTAACAGCTGCTCGCCATTATTGAGAGCTATGGTATAGAACAGAAAGCAAGATTTACTTTAGATTTATACAAGATTTGCACAAGAAATACCTATACTTCGAATTTGTAGCCTATTCCTCGAATGCTTTTAATATGTTCTGATGCAGTTTCCGAACTTTTTAACTTTTTCCGTAAATTACTTATATGGCTTGAAATCGCATTGCGTGAATAAAACGAAAAATCATCATGCCAAACAGAATCCATTATCATTTCATAAGTATAGACTTGCCGTTGATTCATAATTAGCAGCGCAAGAATATCAAACTCTTTTTCGGTCAAATCAATGCATACCCCAGCTATCTCTACAGACCTGTACTCTAAGCAGAAAGACAAGTCTTTCACAGTGATGATTGTTAGCGGTCTTCTTTTATCTTTTGGTATTTTCAAACAATTTCTCATACTATTTTTCTCTGAAAACATTTCTACCATAGGATGATTATAGGTATGTAAATATTGAGCAGCACCAAAATGGACACATGCATACCGCTGTTCCTCCGAATATGAAGGTGGCACAACAATAATTGGTACCGCACGTTTTTGTCTCAAGATATCCAAATCGTCTTGTGGAATCACATCAGAGCAAATAGCTACGCATATATATTCTTTAAAAGACAGCATTGCGGCCGCTTGTTTAATATTATCAGCATAGTCAAATTCAATTTCAAATTCTTTCCATCGGCCAGCAGTAACCTCATATTCATTATAGGCGTATCCTACGCCCAATACATGCGGAACCATATGTTCACCTCCTACTACTTCTAGCAGACAGTTCAAAGCTGCCGAGCATAAGTTACCCGGCAGCTCTAAACAAAACTATATTTTTCTATGATGGAGAATGCTTTTTTGCGTATCTACAAATCCTCCGTCATCGATTATTTCCCCAGTAAATCAATGCCAGTGCGCCGGGACCGGTGTGTGCTCCGATGATAGGGCCAATATAAGCAATACAAATCTCAGAATCCGGGAATTGTTCCAACAACCTTTCTTTCAGCATATCTGCTGCTTCAGGGTCATCGGCATGACCTATCAGAATCGATTTACCAAGTTCAGGTTTCCAGCCCTGTTCCATTCGGGCAATCTGAGTGGTAACAGCCTTTTTTCTTCCACGAGGTTTTTCCACTGCTTGCAGCTTTCCTTCGCTGTCCACATGAAGCAACGGTTTGATCTGCAAAGCCGTTCCCATTGCGGCTGCGGCACCTGAAACCCGCCCGCCATGTTTCAAATGGGTAAAGGTATCAACCGTAAACCAATGACATACCTCTAATCGGTGTTCCATGACCCAAGAAGCCAATTCATCAATAGACAGTCCTTCCCTCTGCTTTTTCGCAGCTTCTCTGACTAAAAACCCTTCACCCACTGCGGCAGCAAGCGTATCAATGCAGATGATTCTTCTTTCCGGATATTCCTGCTGTAGTTCTTCAACCGCTAAAAACGCAGACTGATATGTACCTGACAGACCAGAGGAAAAACAGAGATACAGAATATCGGTTCCCTGTCGCAGACAGGGTTCAAAATGCTTAAAATAAATCGTTGGGTTGATTTGTGAGGTCGTTGCAAAATTCCCAGCTCTTTGCAAGCGGTAGAACTCCTTGGCTGTGATTCCTTCCGGGGAACCATATGAGTATTCTGTTCCGCCGATCTCAACATTCATAGGAATCATTTCAACAGATGGCAGACCTGCGGTTAACTCCGGTGCGAGATCTGAGGTGGCATCTGTGAAAATTTGATAGCCGTCCATCACTTCTTACACCCACTACAGCCCTGACAAGCAGCCCACAGCTCATCGGCCTTCGGCTTCCAGGTTTCTGCATAAAGTGTAGTCTTATCACACAGATGGTCAACACTTTCCGGGGACTGATACTCGGTAGAATGGGCACCGGATTTCTTTACCATGCTACGCAGACATTCAGGATTTTCCAGCATAGGACACGGCTGGAACATATTATCATTAAAGGGCTGACCGTCGTGATAGGCCATAAACAGCGGAGACTGATATGCTTCCAGCAGGGTCTTTTCACGGATGTTGGAGTCAGAGTAATGGATAAAAGCGCAAGGCTCAATGTCACCATTGGCATTGATATGCAGATAGTTGCGGCCACCAGCAATACAGCCGTTTACAAATTTCGCATCATTCTGAAAGTCAATTGTGAAAATAGGCTTTGTGCTACGGTATTCGCAGATGCGGTTATACATCTTTTCACGCTGGTCAGGAGACGGGAGCAGCTCCACAGCGGAATCGTTGCCCACAGGCATATAGTGGAAGAACCATGCGAACTTCGCACCGCACTCCACCAGATGATCGAAGAACTCATCCGAGCTGATGGAGTCGATGTTCTTGCTGGTATAGCACCCAGATACGCCGAAAGGCAGCTTCTTTTCTTTCAGAATCTTCATCGCCCGCATAGTAGCCTGATAAGTACCCTTGCCACGGCGGAAATCAGTAGCTTCCTCGAAGCCTTCAATGCTGATGGCCGGGTAGAAGTTCTTCACCCGCAGCATCTCATCGGCAAACTTCTCATCGATAAGGGTACCGTTGGTAAAGGCAGAGAATACGCAGTCAGGATGCGCTTCACACAGGCGGAGCAGATCGTTCTTGCGTACCATAGGTTCACCGCCGGTGTAGAGGAACATATAGGTTCCCAGTTCATTGGCCTGATTGATGATGTCATCCAGTTCCTCATAGCTCAGATTCAGCTTATTACCGTATTCTGCCGCCCAACAGCCGGTGCAATGAAGGTTGCAGGCGGAAGTGGGGTCCATCAGGATTGCCCAGGGGATATTGCAGCCGTACTTTTCACGATTAGCCACCTGCTTGCGGCTGCCTAAGAGAGATGCATTGACAATAAAATTGCGGAAGAACACTTTGCGGACTTCAGAATCAATGTCCGTCCAAAGGCTGTTGATCAGGCGCATCCAGTTGCTGTCAGGCTGCTCCATCACCTTACGGATTTGCTGGCGCTGTGTGAGATAGAGGTTATCCTTATCGAACTTATCCGCCCAATCTAACAACTTGGGGAATGCTTCCTGCGGATTGCTGTCAACATATTTCAGCACTTGATTGACGGCGAAAGCCTGTACGCTGTCTTTAATAGAATTACTCATGGTTTTGTCTCCTTTCTATCTTAAAAGCAAAAAGAGCCGATAATCCGCAGCACAAGGCTAACGGGTTATCGGCTCTGCGTCTATGCGTCTGGCTCTGTGATAACTGTGGTATTGAATTGTTTTACGCTGATTATTATTTCCCGTTTGCACTTCGGACAGTATAGCGGAAAATTTTCAAGTACTGTATTATCACAGATTTTAATTCTCGTTTTGTTGTTGCAGTTGGGGCATAATAGCCATTCGGTTTTTTTCATTCTTTGTTTTTCATCAGATAATAGAATATCTATGGACAATTACATTTACAACTCACGCAGTTTCCACCGCCTTGTAGAAACCATTACACACGCGCCCACAATGAGTACTGTTAAGACGATGTAGGAAAGATAGACGCCATTTAGTGCTACTTCATACACATCATAGTACCGCAGAGGGGTCAGATAATCCAAGAAACGATTCCCTGTGTACTCGGCAGTAAAGGCCAACACATAGGCGGCCAATACGAAAACCGTACCGGCGCGTACCGCGGCCTTATAAGATTTGAAAAGGCTGGCAAACAGCAGACCCAAGGCAAAAAAGAGAAGCTGGGTAAAGAACATTCCCATCGTTGTGGAAAGCACCGCTCCCGGCTGATCCAGACCGCCCAAAGGAAGAACGATCGTGAAATAATTGCACACGCCGCTGAACAGGGCGAACACCAGCAGGTTCACTGCTGAAACGATCACCTTCGCCAGAACAATGGTTTTCCGCTCCACAGGCTTTGTGAACAGGTATTCGGATGTTCCAAATTTCTTTTCCCTCGCCACACAGGACAGGCCCAGAGAGATTGCATAGGCAAAAGCCAACAGCCCCTCCCAAAAATAGATACACGCGTACCAACCAAGGGCAGTCGTGAGATCCCCTTTCACACCGAACATGATCATGATCAAGCGAGGAAATTGGCCGACTGTCCGGGCCATCTCATCCAGACTGTCCTTCAAGGATAAAAGTTCAAAATAGCAGAATCCGCACAGCAGTAACATGATCCCCAGCCAGATCAGCAGGGTCTTTCTGGTTTGGCGGAATTCGTTTTTCACCAATGTTTTCATCTTTGCACCCCCTCATGAGCGGAACTGGATGTCTTTTTTCAAAAAGACACGATAAGACAGCACCAAAAACAGGGCAAACAGCAGTACACACCATCCCAAGTAATCCAACTCATAAAAGCCAGATTTGGAAATCTCAGCCGCACTAAAGAACGAGTACGGGGACAGAAAACTAATGGCACGGTTGCTGACAATGTTGGAGAAGCTGGTGACGCAGTACTCGACAAAGACAATTAACCCGGCAGTCAAAAGTGGGCTTCGATTGCGTGAAAATAGAATTCCAACCAAAAGCCCCATAGCTGCAAGGAACAGCGTGACCAGCATGAGGGAAAGAGCAATCAGAAAGAACTCTCCCCAGTCAATGCCGGAGCGGAACAGGGCCAGCGCCAAAAAAGAGGCGAGAAGATATACCATGCTCACGACCACTACGCCGAAAAAAACCGTGAACGCCTTTGCCCAGTAAATCGTTTTTCGGGTATGGGGTTTTGTAAACAGATATTCAGAGGTTCGCTCCGAGCACTCCTTGGTGTGAATGGCGATACCGAAGTGCATCCCGAAAATACCGGACGCAATCATAAAAAAGCTGGTAAGAAACGCATAAATGCCCAACGGTGAGGTCAGATATTCCATGGACACACCAACGCCTTTGTAAAAATCACTCGTACCCAGCGTTTCATAGAGGTCTCCGGTGGAAACATCCATAAAGCTGTAATAGGTAGGCGTCATCACAAAAACACACAGAGCCAAGGCGATGGCCCAACCCAAAATATATTTGCGGTGCCTTTTCAGTTCATATTTCAAAATGACCATGCCTGACACCTCCTTACGCATAGTAGTGCATGAAGATTTCCTCCAAAGAGGGCTCTTCCAAAAGCACATCGTCCAAATGCAGCAGGTGAAGCTTGTCAATAATCGCCGTGATATTTCCGTTATACATAAAGGAAACAGAGGTCTTATCCGCAGTCTCCGCATAGTTCGCAATGCCGGACAAATCAAAGAAATCGCGAGGGATAGCCTCCTTTGCGCTCAGAGAGACTTTCTTATAGCCGCTCTCACGCAGTTCTTTGATGGACTGTATGCCAATAAGCTGTCCCTCTTTCAGAATGGCCACCCGGTCACACAGTTTCTGCACCTCACTCAGCACATGGGAGGAAAAAAACACGGTAGCGCCCCGGCTGTTTTCCTCCTTCAGAATATCATAGAAAGCCTGCTGGATCAGTGGGTCTAATCCGCTGGTGGGCTCGTCCATAATAATCAGTTTGGGCGAAGTCATAATGGCAGACACGATACCCACCTTTTTCTTGTTGCCCAGAGAAAGGTCTGCAATCTTGCGGGACAAATCCAGATTGAGCCTGTCGGCAAGCTCCTTCATCTTTGTCTTGCAGTCCATGCCGTACAGATCGGCGGTGTACTGCAAAAGTTCACGGACTTTCATGTTTTCGTAATAGCTGTTCTCGCTGGGCAGATAGCCCACATCCCTGGCGATGACGCTGGCCTTGGAGTGACAGTCCAAATCGAAGATAGATGCGCTGCCTCCGGTGGGACGGATCAGCCCCATTAGGGTGCGGATCGTGGTGGACTTACCCGCACCGTTGGGGCCGATAAAGCCGAAAAACTCTCCCTGGTTGACAGAGAAACTGAGGTTATTGATTCCTCGATGCTTCCCATAGTGCTTGGTCAATTCATTCAAGACAATCGCTTGTTCACTCATTTCAAATACTCCTCCTTATAAAAATTTTTCCGCAGAATTGCGATGTTCTTCTCAAAATCCTCCATGACAGCCTGAAAATCGAAAGCCGCCGCCCCCCGGTACCCGGCCGCATAGCCCTCGGCCATCAGAAGCAGCATCTGAAAGACCGGCTGGGCATCCTCTGGGTCTTTGAATTTCAAAGCATCCTCTTCCCGCAGAACAAGATCGTTTCGGAATCTGCCGGTCTCCTCCGTCAGGATCGCCAGCGTATCCGTCACCTCGGGAGAATTTTCCTCCCAGGCACTGGTAATAAACTGCAAGATAAAAGGCTGATTTTGGAGCCCCTCCATTTTCATGCGGCTGGATGCCAGAATCCTGTCGAACAAATCTGTTTCGGAATCGAGGGCTTCCTTATCAAATAGTCCCTCTATGATTTTCTTGCAGTATTCCAGCAGGTAAATGTAGAGCTGCTTTTTACTGCCGAAATACTGAAACACAGACGCTTTGGAAATGTGTGCGGCTACCGCAATATCATTGATTGAGGCTTTTTCATAACCAAACTTGCCGAAGCACTGGAGCGCCGCATTGAGAATGGTCAATCTCTTTTCTTCGGTCAGGGCCAAAAATTTGTCCAATTCAATTCCTCCTTTTTACACAATAACCGTTTCGGTTATTTAGAGTATAGCACCAATAACCGAAACGGTCAAGTATTTTGGAGTATGATTCAAAAGTTTTCTTTTTATACTGTTAGACCAACGAAGATTAGTCTCGAAAGTACCGGTGTGTTCAAGTCAGCAGTTGCACGAAAATGTAATTCGTTCAAATACTACTACCTGAAATATAAAATTACATTGGGTGATGTCTATGAAATTTGAACGCGATGAGCGCAAATTTGATTTCCACGATATAGGGTGCGAGATAAAGCGCAAAAGAGAAACCAGCGGGATGACACAGGATCAACTGGCCCTTATCATTGACCGTGATCCCCGCACCATCATATATAACGAAAACGACGGTCAGCATCCGAGCTTGAACACTTTTTATCAGATGGTGACAATGTTCGATATATCGGTGGATCAGTTCTTTTATCCAGACATGAGCGCAGATGACGCTTGCAAAAAGCGCATCAATACACTTGCTGCATTAACACTTGACCGATTCGGTTATTGGTGCTATACTCTGAATAACCGAAACGGTTATTGTGTAAGAAGAAGGAAATGAATTGAACAAATTTTTGGCCCTGACCGAAGAAAAGAGATTGACCATTCTCAATGCGGCGCTCCAGTGCTTCGGCAAGTTTGGTTATGAAAAAGCCTCAATGTCGATTCTGTTATATTACGCATATCGCAGAAAATTAAGTAAGAAAACTGCCAATGACAAAGAGTAAGTTATACCCACGTTATGAAAGGACGTGCTATGAAGGATTCATTGAAAAAAGAATTGATAATAGGTGCTGCCGGTAGTGCGATTTGTGTGCTTTGGCATCATCTTCTAACCAAAAAGATGATGCAGCTCGCCATGGATCGGGTTGCGCCGCAGGACAGAAGCAACGGAAAAATGCGTGTGTCCGGTTCACCTGAAATGATAGAAACCACTGAAATTGTAAAAAAGGCAGCTGGTCAGCTCGAAAAAAGCGGCTGTGACGTGGTGGAAATCACTGCTCACGACGGAATTTCATTGATTGGGCATTGGTGTCCCTGCGAAGAACCGAAAAGAACTATAGTTGCCATGCACGGGTGGCGTTCCTCCTGGTCACATGATTTTGGTCTAATCGCAGATTTCTGGCGCAATAATCATTGTTCTGTACTCTACGCAGAGCAGCGGGGACAAAATAATAGCGGCGGCGACCATATGAGTTTAGGTTTGCTGGAACGCTACGATTGCCTGGCATGGACAAATTGGATAAACGAGAAAACAGGAAAAAGCATTCCCATCTATCTTGCCGGGGTATCCATGGGTGCAACCTCTGTGCTAATGGCGTCCGAACTGGAACTGCCGGATAATGTATTTGGAATCGCAGCGGACAGTGCATTTACTTCGCTCCATGCAATTTGGAAACATGTCTCCGAAAGCAATCTGCATATTCCTTATGCTCTGCATAAAACAGGTGCCGATAGGATGTGCAAAAAGCGCATCCAAATGGATGCTGATGCTGCCTCAACTACAGAAGCGTTGAAGCACTGCCAAATTCCTGTTCTTTTTGTCCACGGAACAGATGACCACTTTGTTCCAGTTGAAATGACATACGAAAACTATAAAGCCTGTACATCAGAAAAGCGTCTGCTGATTGTTCCGGGCGCTGACCACTGTATGAGCTATCTCGTAGGAAAAAGCACCTACGAGCGCATTGCAAAAGAGTTTTGGGAATTTTGCGAACAGCGGAAAAAGAATCCGTAGATTTGAGTTTGAAGGGGGGGAATCATTATGCGCCAGCGTTGGCTCCGTGTCTTATTCCGTAGAAGGATGTTGACGATACTCCTGCTACTTTTACAGGTATATTTTCTTATATGCCTTGTACTTGGGGGAAGTCAGCTTTCCCGAAATTTCAGTCGCCTACTGACAATCGTCAGTATCATTGCGGTGCTTTATATCGTTTCCCAGAAAGACAAAGGCGCCTACAAAACTGCATGGGCGATCCTGATCCTAACCTTCCCGTTGTTTGGTGGACTGATGTATCTTTTGTCTAATGCACAATCCTCGAAATGGCGCTTTGCAAAAAGTGTCCTCCATACACAACAAAAGGCAAAACCACTCTATGCACTCCCCGGCATTTGCTATGAAAGCGCAACAAAACAACTGCCTGAATATTACCCTCAAATTCATTACTTGCAGGAATACACGGGGTTTCCAATATATGCAGATACAGAAACACATTACCTTACACCGGGTGAACGAAAGCTGGAAACACTTTTGGCAGAACTTGAAAAAGCCGAGAAGTACATATTTCTGGAATATTTCATCGTGCAGGAAGGCGTTATGTGGAACAGCATCTTGGAAGTTTTGAAGCGAAAAACCACGCAAGGCGTAACTGTGCGACTGATTTATGACGATATGGGTTGCTTTCTCACTCTTCCGAAAGACTACGCAAAGCAGCTAAAAAAACACGGTATCCAGTGCGCCGTATTCAATCCCTTCCGACCTGTTCTGACCGTAAAGCAAAATAACAGAGATCACCGAAAAATAGCGGTCATTGATGGAAAGGTGGCTTTTACCGGAGGTATCAATCTGGCAGATGAATACATCAACGCCATTGAGAAACACGGACACTGGAAAGATGCAGCGATCATGCTGAAAGGCAAAGCCGCATGGAGTTTCACACTAATTTTTTTACAGACGTGGGAAATTTGTACCCATACAGACGAGGACTACGAAATCTTCTACCCATGGAAAGAACAAGAGTGCTCTGTTACTGCAAAGGGGTTTGTTCAGCCATACGCTGACAGTCCAATGGATGAAGAAAATGTGGGCGAACACGTTTACCTGCATATCTTAAACAATGCAAAGAAGTACGTGTATATCAACACCCCATATCTGATTGTCGATGATAGTATGCTTTCCGCTTTGCGTCTTGCGGCAAAAAGTGGTGTAGATATACGCATCATCACACCCCACCGCTGGGATAAATGGTGGGTACACATGACCACACGCTCGTATTACCGAGAGCTGATAAAATCAGGCGTTAAAATCTACGAATATACCAATGGTTTCATCCACTCCAAAACCTTTGTGTCCGATGACCGTACTGCAACAGTCGGGACAACAAATTTGGATTTTCGCAGCTTATATCTGCACTATGAATGTGGTGCTCTGCTCTATGAGGCCAAAGCTGTTATGGAAGTCAAGGAGGATTTTCTGCAAACGCTGGAGATATGCCAACAGGTGACAGAAAAGGATTGCAAAACAAATATCGTAGTGCATCTGCTCCAGGATATACTGCGGCTATTTGCACCACTGATGTAAGGAGGGTCTTGAATGTTTGAAGATATTGAAACACACAAAAAATTATCAAAGTGGATTATCGGAACGTTTACAGCCTGCATTTTGATTTATCTTGGCATCCGACATATTAGTCATGTAGCTGATGCCGTGATGTGGTTGAAAGACCTGCTGAACCCACTTTTAATTGGATTGATTTTGGCGTTGTTTCTGAATGTTCCGTTGGGGGTTATTGAAAGACATCTGTTCCCCAAACATCCGACATCTAGGAAAACGAAAATGCGCCGCCCGCTTGCGATCCTGCTTTCATTTATTTTGGTGATAGGGGTCTTTGTCGGTGTTGCTTTTCTTGTTATTCCCGAATTGATCGATGCAGTATCTATTGTCATATCATCCTTGACGAATGGTCTGGATCAACTGGTGGCATTTGAAAGCACGGCTGACTATTCTAAAATCCCATTCGGAGAACAGCTGTCCCAAATTGATATTGATTTTCTTGAACTGAAAGACAATTTGAATGAATGGTTGAATCAATTGGGAACCACCATTATGGACACTGCTGCTTCCGCATTTGGAAGCGTGGTTGCGACGGCAGTCGATTTTGCGATTGGTCTTGTGTTCTCAATTTATATTTTGGCCAATAAGGAGAAATTAAAAAGTCAGATCACCCGAATTGTCCGTGTATGGATTCCAGCATGTTTTGCCGAGCGGGGCATTCATGTGGCAGCTGTCTGTGAAAAAAACTTCAAGCTTTTTGTAGCAGGGCAAACGACTGAGGCAATAATTTTAGGCAGCCTGTGTGCAATCGGTATGTTAATTCTGAGAATACCATATGCGCCGATGATCGGTGCGCTTGTTGGGGTAACAGCACTGATTCCCTATGTCGGTGCCTGGATTGCTACACTTGTGGGTGCATTTTTGATTCTGACAGTCAATCCTTTTAAGGCACTGGTATTCATTATTTTCCTGCTTACTTTGCAACAGATCGAAGGAAATGCAATCTATCCGAAAGTTGTGGGCGCAAAGATCAACCTTCCTGCCATGTGGGTTTTAGCGGCAATCACAATAGGTGGCAATCTGGCTGGACCAATCGGTATGTTGCTTGGCGTACCTGCCGCAGCAGCCACTTACGCTCTTTTGAAAGAAGCAACCGATAAGCGGGAAACGCATCTGAAAACACAAGAAAAAGAGCAGATGGGTAATTCACATAAACAGAATATATCCTAAAAAAATTGTCTCAAGATAAAAACTCATAGTAGGGTGTAAGGACTCATGATATAAAAATATCAAGGGTCTTTGCGCCCTATTCGTTTTTTATATTACAAAATCGGCATTATCATACCTTTTAGCGGGCATAATAAGGTTATTCCTCAAAACAAATCGGCACGATACAATGTTATTGAGGTGAATGATTATGCCGATTGATGATTTAACCGTTTTGGGTCAAAAAATGCGGGAGGCCCGAAAGAAAAAAGACCTGACACAGCAAGAGCTTTCAGATCTGAGCCATGTTTCTGTAAAACAAATCGCCAACATTGAAAAAGGACAAATGAACCCTTCCTATTTGATTTTAAGAGCATTGGCCAAGGTTTTGAACATCTCTCTGGACTCTCTGATAAATCCGGATGTTTCTCCAGAAGATGAAGGAGCCAACCAGATGAAAATGCTTTATTCCAGCTGCCCGTCAGAAATGCGTGAAACCCTGCTGCACCATACACAGGAGACCATGCAGGAATTAATAGAGCTATCTAAGAAAATTGAAGCGAATTGAGCCGGTGAGTGAAATTTGACGGTTTCCTCACAGGCTCTTTTCATTTCCGGGTAAAAAGAGGCAAGCAATGCCCCTGGATAGCCATTCGGCTTCCGGCGCTGCTTGTTGAGGGTTTCCCCCAAGCCCCCATGAACGCAGAATTTCATTCTGCGGCTGCGCGTCCGTTGGACGCTTTGAACCATGCCCTGGCTTAGCGCTGGGCATGGTCTTTTTCTTTTTCAGCATCGTGTTCCGCCTCCATATTCAGCAGACGATCCACGTTGGCCTTTGCCGTCAGCAACTCCCGCATTTCTTCACGGGAGCGCCGATATTCGGCATAGGCTTTTTTCTTTTCCTCCAAAACCTCGGCATACTCGGTCTGCAAACTTTTGACAGTAGGCAGCTTCTTGACGCCCATATCATTAAAGGCGTTCTTGGCTGCCTTATGAAGTAAAATGTCCGCCTCATGCTCAGCCAGAAATTTTTTAGAATAACCGGCCTTGCGATAGGCCACATAGACCTCACGGGTTTTGGCATAGTTGATGATGTGGGTCCGCAAAACAGCGATCTCCGCCATGCGTTTCTCTGCCGCCTTGATCTGCGCCGACAGCTCGTTGTGATGGGCCGTGGCCGTAGCCGCTTTTTCCTCCAGCACCGCATATTCCAGGAGGTTATTCTCGGAGAGATAATTCATCGTCTGCGCCATCTGCTTGAGGTTAAAGACCTTGGCCCAGCGCGCATATCCGGCACCCTTTCCGGCCTGCAACTTTGCCTGGATGTCCACCAGCAGATTGACCTTCGGCGGAGCTGCTTGCAGCGTCGTTTTTTTCCGAGGTGTATGCTCCTTCTGACCGGAGAGAACCGCCAGCAGGTCCTCCAAACTGTAACCTTCGCCCAAGCTGTCCAGACGCGCAACATTATCCCATTCCGGGAGTTTCAAAAGGTAAGATTTGCCACGCCGGGATACCTCGCACCCAGATTCCTGAAGCAGCTTCAGCAGCTCATCCAGATTGGCGGGGTGCTTTGCCAGCGCATTGTCAATGCAAACCCGCAGCTGCTCCCGATGAGAAGTCTTGGTCTGATCGCCCAGCCACTTGTTATAGCTTTTTCCATGAGGCTTTGGATTTTCCACAATGGACAATCCTTTTTCAATGCAGATGGTATCGCTCAATCGGCGGACAGCTTTTGTGCTGCCCCAAAAGTTCCGAAATTTCCGGTCACAGTCCAGATTGACCGCCGACCAGATAATGTGATTATGGATGTGCGATTTATCAATATGGGTACAGACGATAAATGCGTGTTTGCCCTTGGTAAACCGGTTGGCAAACTCCACTCCCAGCCGGTTGGCTTCCTCTGCGGTGATCTCGCCGGGACGGAAGGACTGCCGGACATGATAGGCAATCACATCGTCCGTTCCCCGCACCCGCCCGGTGGCAGAAATGTACTGGCGCTTCGCCAGTAAGAACTCGGCATCGGCCACCCGGCTGTCACATCCATAGCCGGTAATCAATTTACCGTGGTCTGTCTTTTGTGGGTTTGCTACATAGTCGATGATGTCGCTGATCGCCTGACCTTCCGTGCGGCCTTTGCCGACGTGCAGCGGCATGATGCGTGTGGTTGCCATGACGAGACCTCCTCTCGAAAAAAATAACGGTCTGATAAACAGACCGTTGTTGGTTATTCAAATGGTTTATCCTCTATGAAATCTTCGTCTGCTTCATCCTCGTCAAACCGAGTTGGAGCAAATCGCATTTCATATTGTTCTTCTGCAAGCGCCCGTATGTTCGGATTCTTATCATGGGTTTTCTTTTTCAGCCATGAAACCTGCTCCTTTGAAAGCCGCCAGGGAAGGCTCAGCAGCCGGTTCACCGTCATCATTTCAGACTTCTTTTCCGGTGGCAAAGAGGCGCAGGCTTTGCAGATATGTGCTGTATGACCTTTCCCTGAAAACCTCTCGTTTGATTTGTATTCTCCACAAATTTTACAGTAATGTCCTCGCTTTTTCATTGTCTCATATTCTCTGACTATTCAAAAACTCAACCAGTTCATAGACCGTTGTTACCGGATTGCTGTCGCGGCAAAGCACAGCAACTTGATCCCTGCTTAATCGCTCCACCCGTTCTTTTGCGTACTGAACGGCCTCTGCCTGATGTCCCTGCAATTCTTCAAAAACATCCACGCTTTTTCCGTAATTCTCCAGATACCCTTTGCTCTTTAAGATGTCGATTACCGCAGCAGAATCCTTCAAATATCCATTCCGCTTTTCAAAATGAAGCAAATACCAATATTCAAAGGCCGGATTAGAATATGCGATTTTATACCCGTTCTTCTCTGCATACAAAACTGCCGCCTGAAGCTCCGAATCTTTATTATCATCGCAGTCAAATACGCACCATAACTGATCTCCGTCTTTGGGATAATAGTCCGCTTGAGAAATCAAAGATTTTGCGTGTTTCACCAAATGCTCAGCAGCTTTGTGCTTTGATGAGATCGGTATAATATCCACCAGACAATTCCGTGAACGAAAATGTTTGAAATAAAGCGTTTCTGTTTCCTTTCCTTCACAGATGATATAGATGATCGGTTTACGCTTACGCCGTGTGACTTTATTTGGATCATACTCTTTTCTCATCTTACTCATCTGGCGTCACCTCCAATAAAAGGAATCGCACCAAAGCGTCCCTGGAGATACCCCTTACGCACATTTTCTCCTTTTCTTGGTGAGAAAGAAGCCAATGAGTAAAGCTCTGTTGCACAAGTCTTATCATTCTTTTCTGCAAACCAAATCTGATCCCTGCGGAAAAAGTTCAGGTCGAGCAGCATTGCATCATGTGTTGTAAAGATCAACTGCGCTCCCTTTGTGTTAATGGCCTTATCCTGCACCATTTCAATCAACCGCCTGGTCAGGAGGGGATGAAGGCTATCTTCAATTTCATCAACGACCAAAAGTGCGCCATTTTCAAGTGCCTGCAACCATCCCCCAATTCGGGTGAAAAAGTGTTGTGTACCGGCAGACTCCTGCTCCATTAAAAGCTGGAAATATTCTGTTGTTCCATCCTCGTTAATGATCCGATGTGTCGTTGTAATAACCGGTGCTTTACCTGAACTATTCTTGAGTGCAACATCGGTGATTCCAAGATCAGCAAGAAGCAACTCCTTTAAGATACGCGCCTTTTTATCATCGCCACTGGCAATCTGAGCAACAGTTTCTGAGGTGGCCGGTTCTTCTTCCATCAAAAAAGTCAACTTTTCAAGAAACCACCGATAAGCATTTTCCGTCTGAGGCAGATTCCAGTCATTAGAGGATACCAGATAAAGCTTATTGTCCGGTGTCCGGTTACTTAGCGTCATTTGCTCATTGATATTTTCACGGAACTCAAATACGCCATCTTCTCTGGAAAAAATCAGAGCCTCCCGGCCATTGGGCCAATGGAAAAGATACTCTTTATAAATCTTTTTTGCATCAAAAGAGAAACCGTAAGTGTAACGAATCCCTTGATAAATAAACACGATCTCAAAGGTAGTTGGTTGCTTGATGCCACCAAATGGCTCCCACGGCAGCTTTTGTCCCTTAGATGCCTTCGCCGCATTGCCTACCACCATTTCTTTCATTGTCATCATCGCGTGCAGCACATTACTCTTTCCGGCAGCATTGGCACCGTAAATCGCAAGCGCAGGCAGCAAGGTCTTTTTTGCGTCAGGATGAAGCAGATATTCTTCAAATGACTTATCCTTGGAGGCCGCAAAACTGATTACGGCACTATTCTTTATCGACCTGTGATTTTCAACTGTAAACTGAATCAACATAAATGAATACCTCCTATGTTCAGTATTCGCCTTTTCAGTAACCATTATAACAGCTAAAAATGCTCAAGTCAATATTTACTGCTTAATTTTGCATTTTTTATGCAAAATGTTCGATTAAATTTCTTTGCAACTCTTTTTCAGCTAAAACACTTATCGCTCCAAGATAATCACCAAGTTGACCCCAAGATAACATTTTGTCTAAAGAAATCGCCTATACAAGACAAAGTGCGGGAAGAAAACTACTTCCTGCACTCTGCATTTTATCCATAAACAAAATTTTGTATTGTGTACTTCAATCCCTGCACCTTGCCCAGCATCCAGAAGGCCAGCTTGGGCAGTCCGTAGGGGCTGATAAGGAACGCAATCAGCAGCAGAATCAGACCGTTTTGCGGAGAGTATGTCACCAGAACGGCCACACCCAACAGAGCAATCACCATGCTGGCCAGCCCCAGCACCAAACCAGACACATAGACCAGAGCCACGCAAGTCCAGACAAACAGGGTAAGCAGCACCATCACCGGCGCGACCACAATCTTCAGCAGTAGCTTAAATACTGTCATTTCATCTCCTCCTCTCGACGAGCCAAATACCTTTGACAGAGAACACGGATTGCTTCCAATTCATCCTCGGTTGTGTCTCTCCGCCCTTTTGTCAGCCTGATTTCCTCATATCCCTGAAAATCATCAAGCAATACATCAAACAGTTCTTCCGGCGTCCGACAGACCACGCCGCTGCAATAATCGAGGATGTCCCCAATTTCGTTAAACTCTACCCGGATATATCCATACCGGCTCTTGCAGACCTCCAGCTCCGTATCCAACGCCAGATAGTCCTTGAAAATCTCCAAAACCTTTTCAAAGGTCAACATCTTGCTCTCAACTCCTTTACCGGATTACTTTACTACCTGCCCTTATTATCCGGCAAGCGCCGGTAAAAGGCAAGAATACGGGCAAAAAGAAAAAGCGGAGGAAGGCGCGGCGAAAAGAACGCCGTTCCTCCCTCCGCAGATAGGGTTTATGCCCCTGTTACGAAAGTTTGGAGAGCTGGGTAAGGATTTCCCTAACCCCCTCCCATAGCTGCTCCTGCCGCTGGGATATATCCTCCAGGTCGGCATCGTAAACACGCCCGGTTTCATGCACCCGGCGCGTGAGCTGATTTAAGTTGTTGCTGCTCCGGCGCAAAAGGGAAACAAGCTCCTTCAGCTCCGGCAATTCCAGCTTCACCACATAACCGTCCAGCGCCATCTTTCGCAGATAGGCTTCCCGGTTGGCTGTCCCCAGCTGGGACATTTTCTGCTCGATCAGCTCCAGCTCCTCCGGGGAGACCCGGAAGTTTACCTGCACCTCCCGCTTGCGGTTCGGGGCAGTCATCGCTCCTGCTCCCGTTTCTTTTGGGTGACAGGCTTATGGGCGGGCGGTTCCTGTTTGAGCTTATCCCGTACTGAAGTTCGGGGTTGCTGCGCCTTTTCGCCCTTGGTATGGCTGCGCTGCTGTTCCTCACTCACCAGGTCAATAAAGCCGTCCAGCACAGCCGGGTGACTGTTCAACGCATAACCACGGCGAACCGTATCGGAGTTGTAGTTAGGAATTGTCTTAGCCCATTCCTTATTACGGTGGGAATAGCGTCCATCCCAATCCTGAAGCTGGACGGTGTTGGCCAAGACAAGCATAACCCGGTCCAAACCATAGGTCTGAATCACACCTTTGGCGGCATCTTGGTTAAGGTACATCCCATCAAAATGTTCCCGCACCGCCGCTTCAATCGCCTCCTTACATTGAAAATTGACACGATTAGAAGTCCTGTATCGTTCCATCTCTCCATGCTCGGTAGCATAAGAGGCAGTATGAGAATAGATTGGCGCTGTCCGCAGTTCCTCTTTGGCTCTGCATACATCATCGGCCCGGTTCTCAATACTATCCCGCACCACATCCATGTGTGCAGTCTCCAGCTTTTCAAAATAGCGATACACATCGGCCAGGGGAGAGGAAGAATCCAAAAGGGCCTGCGCCTGGGCATCCGTCAGCTCCAATTCTTCCATAGCCATTACAATGTCCTCCCGGACACTGTACTCATAGGCGTGATGTAAAATCTCCTCCGGGGGCTGGCTTTTCAGCCAGTCCCGGTACTGATCCTGCTCGGCGGCCATTTTCTCATAAAGAGCCGCATTCAAATCGTTGGTATTCATGTTATCGCACCTCCTCATGTTGTTTTGATTTCTTTTCAGGGTTACGGGGCGGCATCGGGCGTTTCAGTCCTTCCAGCACCGAAGGCCGCGTACTTTTGGCAACTACGGATTCCGGCTGGGACCGGCTCCTGCCGTCCAGATTCAGCAGCGTGTCCAGCTCCACCAGACGGGCGGATTTTACCCGCAGATCGTCCTCATAAGGGAACGGCTTGCCCATTTCTTCTCTGGCGGCGGCCTGCTGCTGGTAGAGATCATCCAATTTTGCTTTCGTAGACTCCAGACGCTGGGGCATCTGAGAGAGCGCATTGTCAATACGGGTGAGATTGCCGCGCGGGTCTGTACCCAGGGCGGTCCGGTGGGTCATCTGGCCTTTCAGCAGGAGCGTATATTCCTGCCGCCACGCATCAAACGCCACCGACATATCAAAGCCCTGGTAACTGCCGATCTGCACCGGGTCGGAGGTTTTGACCTCCTTACAGGCGTCCAGCAGGGCGGCACCGGCGTTCTCTTTGTCGGTCAGAACATCGCCCCGGACTTCCATGCCGATAAAGCCTTCTGCCGGTTGCGGATGAGCTGACAGGGTTTCCAGATCAGCCTCAAAGCCTTTGATGAAGCCCTTGTGCTTTTCAATCTCCTCCGGGAAGTATTTCAGCAGCTGATCCTCCAGCCGGTACTGCTTGCTCTGGTGGTCGGCCTTCATCAGCTTCAGTCTGGATACCTCCACATCCAGGTCCATACGCTCCTTAATACGGGGGTCTCCGGCACACAGGGCCTTGATTTCCGCAAAAGACAGTGCGGTTTCATCTACATCATCGCAGGAGCGTACCGGCGATTTGGAGGTCATGATCTGGCTGATAAATTTCTGCTTATTCTCCACAGTCTGCCACAGGTAGGCATCAAAGGTTCCCTCCGTCACATAGCGGTACACATGGACAAGGGGGTTCTGGTTGCCCTGGCGCTCGATACGGCCTTTGCGCTGGGCAAGGTCTCCCGGCCGCCACGGGCAATCCAAATCATGGAGCGCCACAAGGCGGTCCTGCACATTGGTGCCAGCGCCCATCTTTGCGGTGCTGCCCAGCAGGACGCGCACCTGTCCGGTACGGACTTTGGCGAACAGCTCTTTTTTCCTTACTTCGGTATTGGCCTCATGGATGAAAGCAATCTGGTCGGCGGGCATCCCCTGGGTAATCAATTTTTGTCGGATGTCCTCATAGACCGTAAAGGCCCGTTCCGGCTCCGATAGCGGCACAGCTTCCTCCAGCGCATGAAGGGTGGGGTTATCCATCGCCTTGGCCGCCTTTTTGGACGGGGCTGCCTGGGGCGTGGAGATGTCGCAGAAAACCAGCTGAGTCAGCTTATCCGCCTCGCCATCCCGCCAGATTTGCAGGATATTATCTACACATTGGTTGACCTTGGTTCCGGGTTCGTCCGGGAACAGCTGGTTGATAATCCGCTGGTCCAGCCCCAGCTTGCGGCCATCCGAAGTGATCTTGAGCATATTGTCCACGGATGGGTCAACCGATCCGCTGTGTACTGCGGATGCTCGCTCCGAAAGGGCTTTTACCATCTCCTGCTGGTGTTCGGTAGGCTGGGCTACAATGTTGTGATACTCCACCTCCGGTGTGGGAAGGTTCAGCTGGTCGGCGGTCTTGATGTCCGCCACCTCTTTGAACAGGTTCATCAGCTCAGGCAGGTTAAAGAACTTGGAAAACCGCGTCCGCGCCCGATAGCCGGTGCCTTCCGGTGCCAGCTCCAGCGCCGTGACGGTTTCCCCGAAACGGCTGGCCCAGCAGTCAAAATGGGTCATGCTCAATTCTTGCAGACGGTCATACTGAAGATACCGCTGCATGGTGTAAAGCTCGGTCATACTGTTGCTGACAGGGGTTCCGGTGGCAAAAACAACGCCCCGGCTGCCGGTGATCTCATCCATGTAGCGGCACTTGGCGAACATATCCGATGATTTCTGCGCATCGGTGGTAGAAAGCCCCGCCACATTCCGCATCTTGGTGTATAAAAACAGGTTTTTGTAGTTGTGCGCCTCGTCGATAAACAGCCGGTCCACTCCCAGCTGCTCAAAGGTCACAACATCGTCCTTGCGCCCCTCCGCCTGGAGCTTTTCCAATCTGGCCTCCAAGGATTTCCGGGTGCGTTCCAACTGCTTGACGGTAAAACGCTCCCCACCGCTGGCTTCCACCTCTGCGATTCCATCTGTAATCTCGTCGATTTGCTCGTAGAGGAGCCGTTCCTGGCGTTCCCGGCTGATGGGAATACGCTCAAACTGGCTGTGTCCAATGATGATAGCGTCATAATCTCCGGTGGCGATCCGGGCGCAGAACTTCTTGCGGTTATGGGTCTCAAAGTCTTTTTTCGTGGTCACAAGGATATTGGCGGATGGGTAAAGCCGCAAAAACTCCGACGCCCATTGCTCGGTCAGGTGGTTCGGGACGACAAAAAGGGACTTCTGGCAAAGCCCCAGCCGCTTGGATTCCATAGCGGCGGCCACCATCTCGAACGTCTTTCCCGCGCCCACTTCGTGTGCCAGCAGCGTATTACCGCCGTAGAGGATATGGGCGATAGCGCCCAGCTGATGTTCCCGCAGGGTGATAGCAGGGTTCATGCCTCCAAATCTGATATGGCTGCCATCGTATTCACGGGGCCGGGTGGAGTTCATTTCTTCATTGTACTGGTGCACCAGCGTCTGCCGCCGTTCCGGGTCCTTCCAAATCCAATCCCGAAAGGCATCCCTGATCGCCTGCTGTTTCTGCGCTGCCAGAGTGGTCTCCTTGGCATTCAGCACCCGGCGCTCCCTGCCGTCTGCATCCTCCACCGTGTCATAGATACGAACATCACGGAGGTTCAGCGCATCTTCCAGCAGCCGATAGGCGTTGGCCCGGTCTGTACCATAGGTGGTATAGGCAGCCACATCGTTGTAAGAAACGGAGCTTTTGCCGGTGACTTGCCACTCGGCGGTATAGGGCGTGTAATTGACCTCAATACTGCGCTGGAGATAAAACGGGGTGTTAAAGGTCTCATACATAAACTGCTGGATGTACTCTTTGTCGATCCAGGTAGCGCCCAGGCGAACCTCAATCTCCGAAGCATCCAGATCCTTGGGCTGAGCCTTTTCCAACGCCTCCACATTGACCGCAAAGGCGGGGTCTTTTTCTGCCGCCCGCTGTGCCTGCCGCAGCTTTCGGCGCACATTGCCGGAAAGGTATTCATCGGCAGTCACATAATGAGGGCGTTCCCCCTCAGGTACAGGACCGGGCAGACGGAAAATAACGCCGCGAAGCTCAGCGGCCAGCTCGTCCCCGGTCTTGCCGGTCAGCTGTTCCATGTACGCCATATCCACATGGGCTTTTTCCGCAATAGAGACAGCCAGGGCTTCACTTGCCGTGTCCACGGAGGTCACAGCCTCATGGGGTTTGATGGTGCGCTTGGTGAACATATCCGCCTTGCGCTCCAGCTTTCCTTCCTCGTCAATGATTTCCAGCGCGCACAGCAGATAGTAGCTGGAATCATCGGCAAAGGCCAGACGGTTAGCACGGTCATTGATAAGGCCATACCTGGCAGAGAAATTATCATAAAGCTGGTTAAGCTCCGACTGTTTCTCTCGGATGGCGCTGTCTGGAATGGCAGCATCCATCTGAAGGTCAATGAGATCCTGAACACAATCCCGCAGACCGACCATGCCTTTTACACGGACTTCGGCGGTGGCATTGAGATCAGGCCGCACCATGCGGCTGTTTTCCCGGAAGTACACTTCGCCGTCCACCACAGTATAGGAGTAGTTTTTTACATCGGGGTCAGCGGGGATAGAGGTGTCGATGGCTTCGCCCTCGCCCAGCTCCGGCAGCGCAGCCTCCTGATAGGTGCCACGAATATACTTTACAGCATCGTGCAGCTGGTCGGACAGTTCCAAGCCCTCAATGGGGTTTACGGTGTAGTCTATGCCATGAGCGGTGCTTTCCGGTTCCTGTCTGCCCAGCACCATTTCAGGGTGGTCGAGGAAATAGCGATTGATGGCAAACCCATCTTCCGTCTGACCGGTCTGCGTCCATTCCGGTGTAATGTCCAGCGGACGGTCTCTCTTTTGCAAAAAGATAATGTCAGAAACCACTTCGGTTCCGGCATTGGCCTTGAACGCATTGTTGGGTAGTCGAATGGCTCCCAGCAGCTCGGCGCGCTGAGCCAGATACCGGCGCACGGTAGAATCCTTGGCATCCATCGTATAGCGGCTGGTAACAAAGGCTACCACACCACCGGGACGCACCTGATCTAAGGATTTTGCAAAGAAATAGTTGTGGATGTTGAAGCCCAGCTTGTTATAGGCTTTGTCGTTGACCTGATACTGACCGAAAGGAACATTGCCCACCGCCAGATCGTAAAAATCCCGGCGGTCCGTGGTCTCAAAGCCTGCAACTGTGATATTGGCCTTGGGATAAAGCTGTTCTGCGATCCGTCCGGTGATGGGATCCAGCTCCACACCATACAGCTTGCTTCCTGCCATACGCTCCGGCAGCATCCCAAAGAAATTACCCACACCGCAGGACGGTTCCAAAATGTTGCCGGTCTCAAATCCCATGCGGCCTACGGCCTCATAGATAGCCTGGATCACCGTAGGGCTGGTGTAATGGGCGTTGAGGGTGGAACCTCTGGCGGCGGCGTACTCCTCCGGGGTCAGCAATTCCTTCAGCTGGGCATATTCCTTGCTCCAGCTTTCTTTAGAGGGTTCAAAGGCATCCGGCAGACCGCCCCAGCCCACATAGCGGGAAAGCACCTGCTGCTGTTCCGGGCTGGCCTGCTGACCGGTAGCCTCCAGCTCCTTCAAAAGCTGAATGGCGTTGATGTTTGCCTGAAACTTGACTTTCGGGCCGCCCTCACCCAAATGGTCGTCGGTAATATGGAAATTCTGCGCGTTTCGGCGAACATTGGTCTTGTATTCCTCATAAGCGGCATCCTCGGCAGCGGCGGCATTGGGAAAGGTCTGCCACTCGCCGTTGACCTGAATCGAAATGGGATGTTCGTCCAAAACTTCATCCAGAGTTTTCTCCGGCTCCGGTGCAGGCGGTTCCGGTTCCTCAATGTGTAGGCGTTCCACGACCACACCATAAGGCAGATTGTTCTTATCACCCGGATAGACTGTTACCGGCTCAGTGGTATAGGTTCTATGAGAAAAGCCGTCCTGTTCCAGTTCATACAGAGCGCGCAAAACAGCGGCGGCATCCTGCCAGTTCATCCCCAAAATGGTGTTAAACTTGTCGTGGATATTGATTTCAAAACCACCGGTGGAAACAAAATAATCTGCGGTGTCTCCGTTCTGCAGCTCCATCGTTTCCGCTGTGCCAATATAAGCTCCTGCCAGATAATGGGCGATTTGAGCGTTATCCTCGCCGTCATGGAAGTGCTGGGCGATAATTGCTTTTTCTGTGGCATCCAGCAGACCATCGGTTCCGGTCATCACCTCCCGCAAATCCGGGTTAAGCGTTTGGAGTATCAGATGATTGAGATAATTCTGCGCGGCTGCTTTATCTGGGAATGCCGGCACAGTTCCATCGCCGCTTGCATAATAGTTGTGAATCGTTTGATCCCAAATAGCAAACGCATCCTCCGGGTCGGGGAATGCGTCGCTGGTTGTTGTAACAAAAAACCGTGGCTCCGGCGTTTCTTCCTCGGCAGCAATCTGCTCTACATCGGCCATCACCCGCTGGATAAACGGGTCATTGTCCAGCTTTTGAGCATCAACCACCTGACCGTCCACGATACCGCGCTCCGCCAAGGACTCCCGAATGGCAACCGGGTCTATATCATCCAGGGCACCCTGCTCGGCCTGGGTATAGAAGCGGTCCTCCTGAATCAGCTGAGCAAGGCGGCGCTGTACCTTCGGCCACGGCAACTCCATTTCCTCCGGGCTTCCGGTTCGGACAACAAACAAGCTCTTGTTGTCGCTGCCGCCATACGCATGGCTCAACCATGCAGCGGTATCCTTTTCCCGCGCATGATCCTTCATGTAACGGACAACCGCGTGTTTGCTCTGAATATCACCGTTCCATGCACGAATGGCATTGTCAATATCATCCTGAGAGAGTGGTCGCAGAAGCTCATGTAATTTGGGGTAGGTTTCCTCTATGACCTCCCGGTGCAGACGCTGACGAAACTCCGGTACATCGACAAACAGCCGGATCAGTTCCATATCACCGGAACCAAGAATGGCACGGCGCACCGCCGCGTTGCCCTCAAGCACAGCATTTTCCCGGTCAGAATGACCGCAGGCATTCCGATAGGCCACATCCTCAGTAATGGCAGCAATCACAATGGGCTTATACTGCTCATACTGCTCCCGGATGGTAGGCTTTGCGGGTTCTACTTCACCATTTCCGAAAACTCTGGTTCCGTCCGCACCAAATTCGGCTTCGTGGGCATTGATGGTCTGCTCCGCCTCATGGTCGATGGAGCGCAGAGAATACTCCTGATGTTCCGTGCCGCCCTCCGGGACAGCAGAGATCGTCACATCATGCTTATCCCGCAGCCGTTCCACATACTGCTCCAGCTGGTGTGCCGGAATCCCGCACATTTCAATGCGGCCTGCGCCCGGAACCGGGCGGGTGGTCAGATGCAGCTCCAACTCTGCGGCAGCTTCTTTGGCATCCTCACCATATAGCTCAAAGAAATCGCCCACCTGATAAAGCACCAGATCGTCTGGGTGGCGTTCCTTGACCGCATTGTATTCCCAGCTGGCCGGGGTGAGCTGGTTTTCTGCTTCTACGGCATCCGCTTCAGCCAGCGCCTTTTCTGTCTGAATTTTCTCGTACTCGGCCTGCTCTTGTTCGGTCAGATAGCGGTCTTTTTTGATAAGGTCGGTAATGCGTTTAGAAACCTTCTCCCAAGTGAAATGAACATCCGGGCAATCTCTTTTCTTGTAGTGCAGTCCCTTTCCGTCATGGTCCTCTCCACTCCCGGATGCGCCGGATAGGGCATGGGAATGGCCGCCAATACCATATTCCTTTCGGAGAAACGCCACTTTCTCCTTGTCCGTATGCGGCTCCTGAAAGAAGGTGAAGATACGACCCTTACCACCCTCAAAGCCGCTGCCGCCGGTCATGGCGGCGTCGATCTCGTCCTCGGAAATAAAGTGTTTGACCGAAGGAGCCTCTGCCATATCCGTTGCAAATTCCTTGCGGGGCAAAGACAAGTCCTTTAGGTTTTCCCAAATTCCTCTCGGTCTGTGGTAATGGAACCGAAGCAGGTCACGGTCCTGACTGTATGCGCTCCAAAAGGCGGCATATTCATCGGTCAGGGTCTGCCTGAAATCAGGGCTTTTCAGTTGTTCGGTCAGCCATTTGGTTTCCTCCGGGAACCCGTTTCCTTTAATCTGTGCAAGGCTACTCAGATACCCTGCTTCCCTGGCCTCATCGCTGAAATCGTGGTAAAGATTCCAAAGCTTTGACGCCAGAAGGGATCGTTCATAGCCTGCCGCTTCGGTCAACTCCACTTTGGTGGCAAACTGGCCGGATTCCAGAAGTTCCCCGATGCGCTCAGCGGCACTCTCCCAAGAGATGACTTGGGCTGATTTATCGTAACGGGCAGATTTTCCACGGGAAAGGCGGATGCCCTCCTCGGTGTACCAGGCCGTGATACTGCCGGTGTTGGTCGTTATACCATTGCCGCCATGATAGAGCGCTTGCAGAGAAGCGGCAATTTCTGAAACGGGCTTCTGCTTTTCAAATTCAGCAACAATCCTCTCTCGCTGATGGTCGGTGTTGCCGCCCAGCCGCAGTACATGGTCAATTTCCTTTTGGGCAAAAGAAAAAGCAGGGAATGTGTTTGTAACATTCTCTGCTTCATCTATCTTTTGGATTTGTTCTGCTTCGGAGAGGAACAGGTCTAAGGTCAGCTGTTGATAAGCTCCGCCAGAAGAATCTCCTCGGCCTGCGCTTTGCAGGTGTTCATCAGGCCCACCCACTTCATGGGATCGGTGGTTTTCAGCTCCTCGGTTGCCCCCGCTTCCTTCGTCAGCTGGGGCATCATCTGTTCCAGACGGGTCTGGGCTGTTTCGTCGATCTCGATGAGGTGCGGGTACAGCTTCTCGCTCATCAGCAGCTGGTTGTAAAGAATCGGGCGGTGTTCCTTCAGATACGCTTTCCGCATCCTGCCGTACTTGCCCAGGGGCTTCGATTGCTGTTCGCTCAGCTTCAGGTCGGGAATCAGATAATCCCCGTTCTTGGTGTAGGTTAAGGTGTTGTTCATCCCATTGGCTCCTTTCTTGCATGGCCTCGCGCTCTGCATTTCGGACGGTGACGCCAATCTGCCGCAGCACTTGTTGATTGATCTGACTGACCGCTGTTCCCAGCGCCCCGATAGTAGCCGGGGTATTGAAATCGAAGATTGCCATGAAATCCTCATGGTCAAAGTAGCGTTCCGGCTCCAGTCCACAGCGGGACATCAGGGCGTAGGTGATGCTGACGGTGGCGGCTGCCTTAAACTGTACTCCGATGTTGAACTCATCGTACTCCTCCAGAAAGGAACCGTCAATGATATAGAAAAAGTCCTGCTGATGCTCCGCCCAATATTCATCCGCCAGCTTACGGGCCACATCGGTGAGCTGCTGGGCGAAATCATCCCCGCCGATCCCATAGGTACGCTCCAGCATGGCCTCCACCGGAATCATGTGCTGTTCTTCCAGCTGCCACAGCCAAGGGGTGCGGGAATGTTCACGGGTTCCGGTATCGGAAATATCGAACACATAGCGTAAACGAGGTCTGTCCCCGGAATCGTCTACCAGCGCAATGCCCTTAGACCCGCGCCGGACATACCGGCCCATCTTATCATTCCACAGGTCGTACTCGGCACAGGCGGTGGCGTCCGGGCGCTGGGCGTAGATCATCAGCTGTTCATGGAACGGGTATTTATAAAGACGGGATGCGGTGGTAAGAAAAGCCGCCCACTCCTGCCAGCTGCCGGTGAGCTGTGTTGCCACCTTATCTACCATCTGCGCATACATTTCTGCTTTTGTTGGCATGGTTTTCTGTCCTCCCTTCATTTTGAATGATAGAAATAGGGCGGCTCAGAAAGGCCGCCCCATCAGGTATTTATGTGTACTGCTTACTCGTCAAAGTCCGGATACAGCTCCAGCACAGCAAATTCATCATCGGTCATGGCACGGAGCTTAGAGAGGGTGCTGTCGGTCAATGCCAAAAGCTCGGTTTCTTCCGGCGAAAGTTCGCCGCGCATCTCGCTCAGGCTGTCAATCAGCCCGGTGCGGCTGCCGGTATTGTAAATACACATCAGATTCATTTCCTCAAAGGTGAAGTTTCCCATATCAAATCTCCCTTTCCGCGCTCTTTTGGGGCGCTTTCTTTTTGTGTTCCGTCCTGGGTTGACTTTTCAGTTGCTCCATAACGGACTTCTTCTTATCCCGTTCCTCCCGATGAGTGGCTGCCGCCAAGTCCATGAGGGAAATGGGCTGGCCGCTGCGGGCCTGCTGCTCCAACTGCGCTACCGTCGGCTCCCTGGAACCGTTGTTGATAACACCGTCAATCATGCCATAATCGTCCTCCACGGCCATTTCCGCATTTTTCATCGGATTATCCGACAGAAATCCGGGAACATCGGTAAAACCAAAACTATCGCAGTAATGACAGGATACCTTACCATCCTGCTTGATGGCAACGATGTCGCTGACACTCATGGATGGACTGTGAAAATCCACCGGCTTTTGCAGATTGAACTGCTCATACAGCCTTTCCAGCTGCTCCATTGTACTGCCGGAACCGTTCAGCGAGGCTGTGTAAATGAGATCGTAGTTGCTCCGGTCTACGGATAGGCTGTGAGATTGCAGCCAATCCAGATTCATGAATCGCACATTCTGAGGGTCATCCCGGCTCACCTGATAGATAGCGAAACAGTCCCCCTCATGGGAGAGAAAAGCCTGCTCCCGTTCCATCTGGTGATCCTGACGTTCCAGCACCTTCTCATGGAACCGCGGGCTTTGCTCCCATTCCTCACGGGAAACAGCAAAAATACCATTGTGGACATCCAGATCGGTAGTATCAAACGCCATCTCCGGGTTTTCGCCCTCCTGCACAATGTACACGGTCAAATCTCGCTCCATCAGCTCGTAGGCCCGTTCTTTGGAGAGGGGCAAAAGGTCGCTGTCCAGGTAGCCGCATTTCTCCAGATCATCTTGGGTCAGCACCGGGTCCGGCATGGGGTATTCATCCAATGCCTGCTCTGGTGATTCCGGTAACATAGAAACAGATGGACTCTGTACTTCGCCTAACTCATTTTTCTCAAATCGTTTCTGTTGAGCAGCTTCTACCTGTTCCATCAGCGTATCGTAATCGTATGGTTTCACCAAATCCGTTCCCTTAATTTCCTCCATGAGAAGTTCGTAGGTCACTTGCTCTAAAGAATGGTTATCTATCTGCCCGCCATCCAATAGCGCAAAATCAGGACTGTAAATCGTATAATCATGTCCGCTCTCGCAGTGCTGAATTGCAAGATATTCTTCTCCGTTTATATCAAATGCAACCGATTCCTGTGAAGGCTGAACCTGCAACAGTTCTGCCACATTTCCCATGGCTTTTTGATCTATTCCCAGTTCTGCCAAAGGCGGTGCTGCCTGCGTAACTTCCATATCCGGCATAGCCGCTATCAAATCGGATACCGCTTTCTGTACCAGCGGGCTATTGCGAAAATAGTCAATACCATTGATTGTTTCCACATCAATCGTCTTTCCAGTTAAGATAGGGAACTGTCCATTGTAATCACTGCCATCGTGTAAATCGAACCCTATCCCTTTGATACCGTTCATTCGCTCTGTCGGAATAGCTTGATACAGCTCAACGGCTTTCATGAGAGAAAGATTCTCATGGTATTCGCCAAGGGAAGGAAACTCCATGCACTCGGCCACATAATAGGTCAGTGTTTCCTGCTGGACATTAGATGTAGACAGGGCCGGTTCTTTTCCTTCTGTTTTTTCCGATTCCGAAACACGCTCCTGCTCGGCTGTCAGGTCAATACCGCGTTCCTTGCAGATTTCCTTATAGTGGCGGTCAATATCGGAGATCAGCTCCCCGGAAGTCTTGCTGATAGTCTCCAAACTGGATCGCAGCTCCTTCAGCTCCTTGCCCTGACTCCAGCTGGCAATATAGCCAAAGCTGTTTTCGGAAGTCTCAATGCCATAATACTTGCAAACCGCATAAGAGATACTTTCAGCCTCTACTTCCTCGGTGTGCCGGTCCTTTTTACTTTCCTGCAAAAACTGCTGAATGGTCTTTTCGCCGCCGACAAAATTCAGACCAGACTCCTCCGTAAACATGATACGCCCATCTTCTGGCAGTTCTAAAGGCTTTGCGGTGATAACGGATGCAGCGTGGTTCACAACAACCCTTTCCTCTACGGCAATCGGATAGCCCGGATCATCGTCTGAGCCACGCAGGTCATAACAAAACAGCCCATCAGGAAGATCTTCGCGCGCAATTCTTCCATTTGAGAACAGGGCTGGCTGGTCAAATAATTCTACCTCTTGATACTTGCTGGTATCCTTCACCACAGGCAGATTGTAATTATGGAGCTTGCTATGGGCGGTCTCATGGACAGCTGCGGAAACCGTCTGCACCTCGCTCATGCCGGTACGAATGGCGATCCGCTGCTGCTCAGAGGAAAAGTAGCCGTCCATATTGGCATCCATCGGCTCAAACTCGATGGGAACCGGGGCAGAGCGCCGCAGGGCTTCCATGAAAACCTCAAAGTTCTGCACATTCCCCGACAGGTTGGAGGCCAGCTCCGGCAAAGGCTTTCCGTCCGTCTGACTCAAATCAAAAACTTTCACCGGGCGGAACATGGGAATCTCAATTTCCTTTTCCTCGGTGACGATTTTCCCGTCCTTATCCAAAATCGGAGCCTTGGTATCTGGGTCCAGCTTCTGTTCCTCGATTTTCTTTTTATATGGCGTGGGCGCGATTATGGTAATGCCATGCTCACCCTTTTTCACATGGCGCTCAAACTGATTTTTCCACTTGTTGAAGCCAGCGACCAGCGTAGCATCCGGCTTCTGCATATAGATGAGCATGGTGTTATTGACCGAATAGCGGTGGAAACGGGACATCACCGACAGGTAACGCATATACTTCTCGCTCTCGAACAGCTCCTTGATACCCTGTTCGATGCCCTCGGTGATTTCCCGCAATCGCTCCCGGTTGGTTGGTTTATTATCAGGCATGGTAATTCAACTCCTTCCCACTAAATTCAATTTTTGCAAAACAAAAGCAGGAAACCCTGAAAGATTTCCTGCTAACGAAGTTCTTATTAAAATGTCAGATATTGGTGATATGAAGATAAGCTAAAATCTCCGTTGTTCAAGCCAAAATTGGAGTTCTCGTTCTTCTTGAGTGGTATGGTATTGTTCAAAAACCTCAAAAGCTATGCGTTCAGCTTCTTCCATAGAACGTATTTTACTACCATCATAATCCCAAATTCTTTTCCCAGCGAAAAAAACTCCCCAATTACCATATCGACCTTGCATTATGGTTATATATTCACCCTTATACTTTTTGCTGTATGTATTTTTCGCAGGGTTATAACTCCATTCCTTCCTATTGAAATTTTTTCTCCTTACCGCCCGTTTTTTTAGTGTATCCTCTGCTCTGCGAGGATTTACATAATCGTCAGACATCTTTTCGGCACATACACACCCTACCCGCAATTCATCTGGATAATCCGGGTGTCTCATAATGTGAACAAAACGAATCCTTTCCCGTCCACACATTTCACACTGTTCGTATTCAATTTCTTCTGCATCATCAAAATACTCTGCAATATCTTCGACATCGACGCAAGACCAGCCTTTATGCGGGATACCAGCTTTGTTCCATTCCAATGCAACACCCCCTCTAAAATCAACGGTTTATTCGTACATTTAGTATACCATAAAATAATAGGAAATTATAGAAGGAAGATGTTAAAGCAGCTTCATTTCCATGACCGTTCTTTTACTTGGGTTTGGGCGGTGCATATCCGGCAGCCTTTGCCCGTTCACTGGCAGCTTTGCGGCGCTCGGCGCTGTAAGGCTCCCGAACCGATACGCAGCGTTTGGGGACTACAAAGGTCTGCCGGTCCTTTTTCACGATTTGGTCCGGGTATTTTTCCGACAGCCGCCGCAGCTTCTCCAGCAATCTGGCATCATGGGTGTAAACCTCTGCGGTGGCCTCGGCCTGGTTGTAGAGGATAATGGTTTCCTGTTCATAGAGGGAGCGCTTCATCGTTTACCACCTTTCTGCCTGTCAAACTCCAGCTTGAAGCTCACATACTGCTCATCGTCCTCCAGCACCACGGTAGCATCGTAGGTTTTGCCGGTCTTTTCGGAATAACAGCCAGTGAGCCGTGCGCGTCCATCTTTGAGAAGGGCTGTCACCACCACCTTGGTAGGCTGCTTTTTCTTGGCAGCCCACCACTTGTTATTTTTCCAGATTGCAAATCTGCAAGCTTCGTTCTGACAGAAGAATCCTTTTTGCATTTCTGCAACCTCACCGCCGCAGCGCGGACAGCGGCCCACTACTTCACGGGGCGGGGAGAACAGATACTCGGTGCCTTTTATCACCTGATAGGTCCCCACCAGTTCCCGGAGCATAGCAGAGATCCCGGCCATGAAGTCCTCCGGGGAAAGCTCACCGCGCTCGATCTCGCCCAGCCGGTACTCCCACTCGGCGGTCAAAAGGGGCGATTGTAGCTGCTCCGGCAGTACAGTAATCAGAGATACTGCATCATGTGAAGGCATGAGTTGTACGGTTTTTTTGCTCTTTTTTCGTTCCAGAAAACCAGCAGACACCAGCTTTTCCAGAATACCGGCACGGGTGGCCGGGGTTCCCAGTCCTTTCCGCTCGGCATCCTCCGGCATATCATCTTTCCCGGCAGTCTCCATAGCAGAAAGCAGCGTATCCTCGGTGAAATGCTTGGGTGGGCTGGTTTTGCCCTCCTTGACGACTGTACCGGACAGGGGCAAACTCTGGCCTTCGGTCAGCTTTGGCAGCGCTTTACTCTCGGTTTCTTTATCCGCCTCCGGGATGTTTTTCAGATTGGCACAGTAGGCAGCATCCAGCGCCAGCCAGCCGAGATGCTTCACCGCCCTGCCTTTGGCGGAAAACTCAACACCGGCGCACTCCACGGTGACAGAAGTTTCAGCATAGGTATGGGGCTGGGCCACGGCGCACAGCAGACGCAGAGCCACCAGCTCCAGCACCGCCCTTTCGCCCACCGGCAGACCGGACAAGTCAGCGTTTTGGATATTACGGGTGGGGATCACTGCATGATGGTCGGTCACTCTCTTGTCGTTGATAACCGCACCGGCGTCGCAGGAAATAGCGATTCCTTTTCGGAAGGTCATGGCATTAGCAACCAGATTCACCAGCACCGGCAGACCCTCGGCCATGTCCGAAGTCAGATAGCGGCTGTCCGTGCGGGGATAGGTGCAGAGCTTCTTTTCATACAGGTTTTGTAGATAGTCCAAAGTCTGCTGAGCGGTATATCCCAACAGCCGGTTGGCATCCCGCTGGAGCGTAGTCAGGTCATAGAGGGCAGGCGGCTTTTCCGATTTGTCTTTACGCTCCACCTGTTTGACCGTGGCAACAGCACTCTGACAGGCACTTTGCAGCTGTTCAGCGGCGGCCTTGTCCTTCATACGTTCCCCGGCAACTGTGAAACCGGGTAGTTCCAACGTCACCGTATAAAACGGCACCGGCTTGAAACCGTCGATCTCTGCCTCCCGCTGGACGATAAGAGCCAGTGTCGGAGACATAACGCGCCCAATGTTGAGGGTTCGGTGGTACAGCACGGAAAAAAGGCGTGTGGCGTTAATGCCCACCAGCCAATCCGCCTTGGCGCGGCAGAGGGCCGCATCCCGCAGACCGTCATACTCTGCACCGGGGCGCAGGTTAGCAAAGCCCTCCCGGATAGCGGAATCCTCCATGGAGGAAATCCAGAGCCGCTTCATAGGCTTTTGGCAGCCTGCCAGTTCATAGACACTGCGGAAAATCAGTTCACCCTCCCGCCCAGCGTCGCAAGCGTTCACTACCTCGGTCACATCCGGGGCATTCATTAGCTTTTTCAGCACATCAAACTGCTTCTTTTTGTCCTTGCCCACCGTCATCTGCCAGTCTGCCGGCAGGATGGGCAGATCGTCATACCGCCACTTGGCGTACTTGGGGTCATAGCTGTCCGCATCGGCCAGCCCAGCCAAATGGCCCACACACCAACTGACACGCCATCCATTTCCCTCCAGATAGCCGTCCTTACGGGCGGTGGCACCGATCACAGCGGCCAGACTATGGGCAACCGACGGTTTTTCGGCAATCACAAGTTTATGGTTCATATTCTTCGTCCTCCCATTCGGCCTGCCCATAGTTATTCAGCTTTCTTTCAATACTGTTTTCCTCCGTTAACAGCAGATCATAACCGAACCGATAGTCATAGCGGTACAATTTCCCCAGCAGGTCATTGATGATGATACGGCAGGCCAGTATCACACGGTTTTTATCCACCTGCATCAGCTGGTATCGTTGATAGTCATTGTAATAATCCCTTCGGATATGACGAGCTTTTTCATCCAGAAGCATATCCACAGGGTCCTTTTCGTCGTTCTCTTTCGTCCCTTTGGCATGGTTCAGCAGTTCCATCACCATAGGGAAATTCTGTTCATCCATCCGGCCCTCCTCTTTCAGAAAGCCGATCAGGGCGCTAAGCAGAAGGAAAACTGCTGTCCGTTCATTCTCTACCAGGGCATCCATCGTCTTTGCTGCTCCGGGAAGGAGCTGTTCTTTCACAAAATCTGCCACATCACCGGAATAGAGCAGACGAATGGAATCTATGGACAACGGGACAACTGCGGTGTCCTCATCGTAAAACTCAAAATCATCCTTCTGCACAGGCTTTTTCCGAAATTTACCCAATACGGTAGAAAAAATGTCTCCGCCAAAATAGACAGCAATGACGATCAGATCAAAAACAGCAATGGTTTTAATAAGAATACTCAGCACATTCATTTTTCGTTTTTCCTTTCTTTGAGCCATCCGGTCAGCTGCCGGTGGCAGAAGCCTACACACGGCTGGCCATAGCGGTAAGTCCCACAGCCATAACAGGGGTGGCCGGGGGATAAAGAGGGAGGACGGGAAGTGTTCTTCCCGCCCTCCGGCCTGCGTATCATCATAGATTCAAAAGGGCTGTCGGTGAAACGGATCAAATCTGTTTGTCCTCGTTTTCTCCATCGCTGCCCCTGTCAGCATCCGGTTCATCGGAACCCTCGATCTCCCAGGGTTCCTCATCCTCCGGGTCCGCTTCATCCTCGCCGTAGTCATAATCGTCCAGATTGTCATTGCCTTTGGTCTTAGGCTTGTTTTTCACCAGCTTAAAGTAGGCAAAGGCTCCGCCGCCACCCAGCAGGGCAAGCACCAGGATCAAAAGCGCCGGGTTCAGACCAGCAGGTTCCTTCTCCGGTTCTTCCGTCACCTCCGGTTCAGGAGCTTTCCCTGTGCAGCCACTCAGATTGGTTGCACAAACCGGGCAGGCGGTATTGACTGCACCGGCTTCACATTTTTTCGTGCAGTTACAGGTGGTGGGCTTCTCCTCGGTGGTCTGGCCGGTTTCCATCAGCGCCATCAAGTCGGCCTCGTCAACCTGATTCAAAAAGTGGACCGCAGTTTCCTTGTCCTCATTTGCCCGGTCAATGAGGATATAGAAATAATTGCCTGCCTTAGTGGTGACGGTGATGAGCTGCTTATTGCCGCCGTAATCGTCCACCAGGGCGGCGTTGCCCTCCGGCGTAAGGGGCGGCGTATCCTCTTTCGGCTGCTCCACAATCACGTTGTCATCGTTAGTGGCATCCTGTCCCTCCGGTGTCTGTGCATAGGCGGGAACAGAAAGGCCGCCCACAATCAACAGGGCGGCGCAAAGTGCGGTCATTGTTCTGAAAATATACTTATGCTTCATGGGCGGTATCCTCCTGTTCTTCGTAATCAGCAGAAACAGCGGCTCTGCCGGGAACCATGCCGCTGGACAACATAGCGTTCAGCTGGGCAGGGGTCATCCGCATAGCGCGCACCATCTGGACGATTTCCAGATTCTCTGCTTCAGTTTTCTGTGCTTCCAAAGTTTTCAACTTCTCCTGATACTCCGCAATCTTCTCGCGGACCTTTTCGATTTCGCGGTCAATGCGGTCAATTTTGTTCATAGCCATTATCATTCACTCCTTCTCAAAAAACTCAGTTACCAGTTCATCAGGCCATAGCCTTTGATAGATTCGTAATTCAGGTCATAGCTCTTGATTTTACAGGCATCACCGGAATTTCCTTCTACCGTGTAAACCCGGCTGCCATCTGTACCAATGACGATACCCACATGGTCAGCAGAACCATCAAGGTCCCAATCGAAAAAGATAGCGTCACCGGGGGCGATGTTCTCATATCCGCGCCCGCCCCATTGCCCATGAGACTGGAACCAGGGAACTCCCTGAGACTGACAGCCTGCAAAGCGCGGCTCAGATAAGCCTGCCTGCCCATAGCACCAGGACACAAAGCAGGCGCACCATTCCACACGGCTGTCAAAGCCATACCAGCTCCAATAAGGGTAGCCGCCCACATTGCCAACCTGACTCTGCGCCAGCTCCACCAGCGCCGGATTGCCGGGGCGTGTACCGTTTACGAACTCCACACCGGTCAAATCTTCGGAATTTCCCATATCCGGGGAACCGCCGCCAAACAGCAGGGGCTTGTTGCCCATCGTCTGCCGGTACACCTGATACATTTCCATCTGCTCCGGGGTCAATAGCTCTGCGGCAACAGAGGATATAGGCTTGCTCGTGAGCGTCACATTCAGGATGTAATACTCATACGGCACCTCCACCTCGTATTCATAGGTCTCGGTGGAGGTTTCACCTGTTACCGGGTCAGTGACAGTATTCGTACCGGTCCTCGTTTCTGTCCGATAGCGTATCTCCACTTCCTCGGTGAGCGTCAACTGATATTGCTCAGAGAATACACGCTCCAGCTCTCCCTGGGCGCTCTGACGGGTGTACCCCTGCAAGACAGCAGACAGGTAGGCCGCCAGCTCATGGGGGTCATGGCCGATCATATCCAGGTCGTAGCGGTATTCGTCATAACCGGGGTGACTGCTTTCAATATTGTCGATCTCAGTCTGCAACTGAGCTTCCTTGGCCGCATAATCAGCTTCCACCGCCAGCATTTCCGGGTCATCGGAGGGATAGGTAGTGCCGGAGATCACGGAACCGATGCTCTGCGCCATCATGGAGCAGGAGGACATGGTATTGAGCAGCAGACAGAGGATCAGGAAAATTGCACCCGCAATCAGAAACCCCTTTTTATGGCGCATGACAAATGCACCTGCCTGCTGTGCTTTTTCCTTTACTGTCCGGGCGGCCTTTCCGGTGGTCTGTGCAGTTTTGGCAGTATTCCCAGCAGTCTGACCGGCGTGTTTAGCGGCTGCATACTGCTTTTTGATGGTCTGCTTCTGCTGCCAGCGGGAAAGGGGATTGCTGGCAAACTGGGGATTTTCCTGCAAAGACTTCTGATACAGGGCGCTGACATTGGCCTTTTCCAGCTGACGCTCGGCCTGGGCTGCTTTGCGGTAGGGCTTTAGCTTGTGGCTGTGATACCCCTCCCGCACCAACCGTGCGCCGGTTTCCACCGCTTCCTCAGACTTGTGGGCGCTTTCCACGCCCACGTTGTCCTGCTCACTCTCCCGGACTTCCTTATGAATTTTGCCAGCAACCATATTGGCAGGGGCATCCCGCAGGGTATGGGATAGCTTGGAAGGCGGCTTTTTCTTGTCCTCCAGTACCAGCTTCGTTGTGGTCTTTCCAGTCTCCTGGTCAATCTCCACCTGCCGGACTTTCTTTTTAGGGATTTTGGCCTGCGCCCTGTCCGCTTTGGCGGCGGCCTTGTCCGCCTTGCGGATGGGCTTTTCCAACGCCGGATTAGCCCGTTCCTCGTCCGTAAAGCGCAGACGTGGTTCCTTAATCAAACCATTCCCCCAGCATGAGGGCGGCTGTCATGTAGTGCAGCTCCACATAGAGGGCTAGCCCCACCGGGTCGTGAAAGGGGTGCTGAATCAGGTGGGCGTAAATCTGCGCCACCACATTGGCCAGCAGCTGAACCTGACTGCCCTCAAAAATGATAACGCCCGGTGTACCCTGCATGGCGCACCAGATTTCTGTCAGACGGAGCAGCCCCGCCTCGCCATCCTCGTTCAGTCCCGCAGACTGATCCGCAGCCGTGCGGCACTCGCTGATGGCATCCGCCATCACGGTGAGCAGCTGAGCGCGCTGGCTCTCCAACGCCGCATCGAAAAACATCATTGTATCCAGTTCACAAATGTTCTGGTTCATGGTTACTCATCCTCCTTTTTCAATTCCTGGGGTTTGGTGGTCATTATACGGTAGAGTTCGGTGTCCTTCGGGAAGTGGTCTACAAAAGGCAGAATCGTGGAGCCGTAGAACAGAAGGCCCTCGCCCTCACTGGAGTGGGTCACATAGGACAGCTGGTGCGGGGAAATGCCCAGCTGCTTGGCAAGAATCTGCCGGTCTCCGCCTGCCTGATTGAGCATATACACAAAATCGCTGTTCTCAAAAATATTTTCCACTTCACGGGAAGAAAGCAGGTCCTTGACATTTTGCGTGATGCCGGTGGGGATGCCTCCCCATTTTCTAAACCTTTTCCAAATTTCTACCGTATAAGCTGCTGTCTGCTCCTCTTTCAGAAGCAGGTGCATCTCATCAATGTAATACCGGGTGGATTTATGAGCCGCCCGATTGATAGTAACACGGTTCCACACCTGATCCTGGACAATGAGCATTCCAATCTTTTTCAGCTGCTTGCCCAGTTCCTTGATGTCATAGCAGACGATGCGGTTCTGAATGTTCACATTCGTCTTATGATTGAACACATTTAGGGAGCCGGTTACATAGATTTCCAATGCCGTAGCAATATACTGCGCTTCTTTTTCCTCCTGTGACCGTAGCAGGTTGTAGAGGTCCCCCAGCACCGGCATATTTTCCGGGCATGGGTCATTGAGATAGTCCTGATAAACCATCCGCACACAACGGTCAATAATGGTTTTCTGCACCGGCTGCAAACCCTCTTTGCCGCCTACGATCAATTCACACAGAGACAGGATGAAGTCGGACTTCAAAGACAGCGGACTTTCATCGTCCGAGTAGTCCAAATTCAAATCCATCGGGTTGATGTAGTCCCCGGAAGTAGGTGAGATTTTAATGACCTGCCCATGCAGCCGCTCCACCAGCGGAGCATACTCCGCCTCCGGGTCGCAGATGATGATGTCATCATTGGTGAGCAGAAAACAGTTGGCGATCTCGCGCTTGGCGCTGAAGGATTTACCGGAACCCGGAGTACCGAGAATCAGGCCATTGGGGTTCTTCAGCAGCTTGCGGTCCACCATAATGAGGTTGTTGGACAGGGCATTGATGCCGTAGTACAGCGCCTCTTTGCCATTCTGGAACAGTTCCTGCGTGGTAAACGGCACAAAAATGGCCGTGGAGCTGGTAGTCAGCCCCCGCTGGATCTCGATCTGGTTCAGACCCAGAGGCAGAGAGGACATCAGCCCCTCCTCCTGCTGGAAGTCCAGTCGAGTCAGCTGACAGTTATATTTCTGTGCAATGGAGCTGGCCTGAAAGATGTTGTTGCCCAGCTGACGGGGATTGTCCGCCGTATTCAACACCAGAAAGGTCACAAGGAACATTCGCTCGTTGCGGCTCTGCAAATCCTGCAAAAGCTTCTTGGCCTCGGCTCCATAGGTAGCCAGGTCGCTGGGAATGATGTCCATATCGTATCCCGCACGAACCGCTTTTTTCTGCTCCTCGATCTTACTTCGGTCCAAATCTGTGATTTTTCTTTTGACGGTCTTAATGGCCTTGACCTGATCGACCGACTGGATGTGCAGGTTCACGATTAGGCTGGATTCCATATCCAAAAAGTCTGCCAGCATCCGGTCATTCAGCTCCGGGGCAAGAAGCTGGAAAAAAGAAACAGTCCCGTATTTCTTACCCATACGGAACTGCTTGCCGGTGCGGAACTCAAATGAAGTAGGAGCGATAAAGTCCTTGGTGGAAAGGCCGGAAGGAGCCAGCCAGTCCCATGAGAAGCAAAATGGCACCTGTTCATCCATGTGGAAGATACCATGCAGTTGGGCCAGCCGCGCCATACCGTCCAGCACCTCGGCAGAAACGCCCAACCGCTTGAAGTTGTTGAGGATGTCAGTCTCAATACGCTCCAGCCGGGGCTTTGCCGACCTGATGTTGTCGGCGTCAATGCCGAAGGTCAGATACTTGGTCTTGATAAGACCGTTATTTCCTTTCGCCAGCTGGTTTTGCAGCATCTGCGTGTACTCAGCCCGGATGCTGTCAAAATCGTCCCCTTGGGGCGGAATGGAAATAGCGCTGGCAAAGGTCTCTTTGGATGCCGCCAGATTGAGGAAGGACAGCTGAAAAGAGATGGAGCTGTCGAAATGGTTGAGGAAGTCACACCAGCCATCAAAGATCGCGGATTTGTCTTCGTTCTGAGAAAGCTGATAATTGATGTCCTGAAACTGGATGGTCTTGGTATAGTGGCACTCTGAAACGCGGCAAATGCCGTCCGGCCACATCCGTTCATAAGGGATACTGTCCTGAGCCGATTTTTCCTTCCGGTCCGTGCGGTTGGCACGGGCGATGGCAGCCTCGATCTGCTTCTTCTCAGCACGGGACAGCTTTCTTCTTGCTTTCACCGGCGGCGTCTGTTTACCATCCTTATCTGCCTGCCGGTTTTTCTTTGCTGTGAACAATGTCATACACCTCCTTGTCGAGCTTTTCCTGCCGCTCCAACACGGCATAGAAGTTGTTTGTCTTATACGGGCGCTGTTTTGGCCGAATCACGGCAACCTTAATGATATTGCTGATGATCTTTTCCAAGGGCTGACCGTGCTTCTCATACATTGCCAACATGAAGAAGGGCAGCATGACCAGCATCATGCACATAGCCGCCACACTGCTTCCCGCAGGCTCCCGGAGCAAAAAGAAAAGCGGTACGCCGATAAGCGCTCCGCCGCCGAAACAGACAAGCTGCCTCTTGGTTAAGTTGAACATGACCTTTGTTTTGACTTTTGTCAGATCTTTGGGTACGGGTACATAAGCCAAAGGGATTACCTCCTTCCATGTCAGTGGGCATTAAACACAGCTTTTGCGAGGCTGCCGGTCTTAAAGAGCGTGAAGCACAAAAGAACCGTATAGCCCACGCAGCTCCAGATTGCCATAATGATGTCTGATTCCGTGGCGATATTCTGCACCAACACCGCGTAGATTGCCACGCAGACGATAATGAGAAACGCCTGAAAGCCCAGGGCAAACAGGGAGCGCAGATAATTCTGACCCATGCCGCCCCATTCTTTGCCCATCATGGTAGCCATCGGAATAGGTGCTACGGAGGTCACGAGATATATTTCCAGCATACGGCCATAAATGACAATGAAAATGCAGATATACAGCGCCCACATGGTAATGCCGATAAAAAGCGATTGGAACCACAGACCAAACAAAGGTCCCAGTTCCATCTCCATCAGGCGCGGCTCCAAATCGCCCATCACAGAGGAGATGTCGATGGATGCGTCTGCGCCGATGACGCCGGATGCCTGCGCAACCACGCTTTGCGCCATATCAAATACGCCCATCACAATGGACCAGGTGTTGGTAACGATGAGAATGGCGGCGGCACTTTTGAACATCCATTTGAAGATCATCCATGTGTCTACATCGTGCAGGTTGTTTTTGTCTGTAATCATCTGAATCAATTCAATGGTCATGACCGCAGCCAGAATCACACCTGCAATCGGCACGATAATGGAATTGGACAGATTTTGGATCATGCCGAAAATACTGCCGTTCCAGCCCTGCGGGGTTTGCCCCACCTGCACGGATATATCCGCGACCTGTTGGTTTACGCTGTCGAACATCCCCGACAAGTTGCTCATGATGCCGCTCACCAGCATTTCCTTCAGCCATGTGGTGATTGCCTCAAGTAAGAAATCCATACGGTGTTACCTCCTTTCAGCCGCCCCCGCATGACTGCGGGGACGGCAAGGATTTCATGTGGGGACGATTAGACGGTAAACAAGCTGGAGAGCAGAGGAACGAGGACCATGCCGACTACGGCCACACCAGCGCCCGCCATGAGCTGCTTCATTCCCTGGCTTTTTGCTTATGTGTGATAAAGAAGTAATAGAAGTGTAAAAAATTTTGCCGTTCCTATCCGGCACATGAGGTATGTCGGATAGGTCGGGCGGTTAGGTGTCGGGCAGTTCTACCTTGCCGACAAAAGAATAATAGATTTCGATTTCCTGTCTGCGTAACTTGCCCCGGCGTTTCCCGTCAAGGGCAACGCTTTCATGGACAACGATTTTCTCCACAAACTCCCGCAGCAGAGTAGGGGTAAGTTCTTCAATGGTAGTGTGCCTGCGTACCACATTCATAAACTTTTCAGCGTTTGCGGTGGCTTCCTGCGCTTTGGAAAGTTCTTCCCGCAGTCTGGCGGCACGTTCTTTCAGTTCTTTCTGCTCGGCTTCATAGTCTGCCGACAGCTCTGTGAAACGCTCGTCCGATATGCGCCCGGTTACGCTGTCCTCATACAGCCGCTTGAAGATAGCAGATAACTCGGCTATGCGTTTCTCGGCGGCTTCCAGCTCCTTTTTCTTGGCGGCGTTCCTGCGTCTGTCCCCGTCCTCATTCTGCTCGATTAAAAGCTTCATAAACCGGGCTTCATGCTTTGCCGCATAGCTGGTAACTTTCCGCAGATTGGAGAGTACGCCAGCGGTCAAGAGGTCAGTGCGGATAAAGTGCGCTGTGCAGTCGGCGGTGCGTTTCTTGTAGCTTCCGCAGATATAACAGTCCTGCTTGCGCTTGTCCGTCTGGTATCGCTGCTGGTACATGACGCTGCCGCAGTCGGCACAAAAGAGTATGCCGGAGAACAAGCCCACTTCGTCATAACGGTTGGGGCGTTTGCGCTGCTTGCGTAACTCCTGCACCCGTTCCCACGTTTCCCGGTCAATGATAGGCTCATGGTGGTTCTCAAAAACCGCCTGCTTTTCCGGGGGATTTTCTATGCTGTGTTTCAGCTTGTAGGACGGCTTCTCGGTCTTAAAGTTTACCAGACAGCCCGTATATTCCCGGTTTTCCAGCAGATGAACCACGGTATTGGTCGCCCACTTGCACTCATAGCCGGGGTGGTAGCGGCGGGTGCTGCCCGTCCTGCGGTATTCCAGCGTCCCCGGCGTGGGGATTTGCTGCTCGGTCAGCATACGGGCTATCTTGGTCGGACCGTTCCCGGCAAGGCAAAGGCTGTAAATCTGCCGTACCACCGGGGCGGCTTCCTCGTCAATGATAAAGTTTTCGTCCTCGTCCATGAGGTAGCCATAGACGGGCTTGCTTGTGATGGGCTTTCCGCTCATGCCCTTAGAGCGTTTTACTGCCTTGATTTTCTTGCTCGTATCTCTCACCAGCCATTCGTTAAAAATGTTCCGCAGCGGGGCAAAATCATTTTCCCCCTGTGCGCTGTCCACTCCGTCATTGATAGCGATGAAGCGGACACCTTTCTGTGGGAAAATCATTTCTGTGTACATTCCCACCTGTAAGTAGTTTCGCCCTAACCTCGACATATCCTTGACGATAACTGTCCCGACTTTCCCTGCTTCAATGTCTGCAAGCATGGCTTGAAATCCGGGTCTTTGAAAGTTCGCACCGGAATAACCGTCGTCGGTGTACCAGCGCAGATTAGAAAATCCATTCTGTTTGGCATAGGTTTCCAAAATCCTCTTTTGGTTGGAAATGGAATTGCTCTCGCCTTGCAGCTCGTCCTCATGGGACAGTCTTGGGTAAAGGGCGGTAATGAGTTGCTGGGTGGTCTGTCTTAACATAAATTCCTCCGTTTCCGACAGCCAGCCCCACTATTCCGTACCTTGATTGTACCACATGGGGCGGCTGTCTGTATAGCGGCAAAAGCGTCAAATCTGCTTCTTTACGGTCGGTAAAAATGACGGTTTTTCAATCAGGCTTATCACAGGTCAAATATCCGGCGGCGGCTTCTGCTTCCAGCACTTTCATCATCTTGTCAGCGGCGGTGTCGGTCGCCCCCTCCTTGAAAAAGCCAGACACCACAAGGATTGTGTTGCCTATCCTCGTTTCGGTCACGCAGTCCGGGCGGCGGGCAGGGCGTTTGTTTCTCTGGGTGTCGGTCATAGGCAAATCTCCTTTCCGGCAAGCAGCCGTTTCAGCTGTTCCATTTTTCCCTGTGCGGCGGCTTTCCTCAAATTCTCCCCGGTAAAGCAGAGAGGGGAACACATTTCAAGCAGGCGGTCATAAATCCGGGCGTGGGCGGTGTCCTCCGGGTGCTGCAATTCCTCCAGCGTGAGGTTGGTCGTCACAATCAGCGGCTTCCTGCTCCGGTAGCGGCTGTCAATCACATTGTAGACCTGTTCCAGACCGTATTCTGTGCCACGCTCCATTCCAAAATCGTCAATGATGAGCAGGGGGAAGCTGCAAAGGCGGGAAATATATTCGTTCCTGCCCGCAAAGCTGGCGGCAAGGTCGTTTAATATTGCTGCAAAGTTTGTCATGCACACCGGGACTTCCTGCTCCATGAGGGCGTTTGCAATACACCCGGCAAAATAGCTTTTCCCAGTGCCTACCCTGCCCCACAAGAGCAGCCCGTAGTTCCCGTCCTTTATCTGTTCCCAGCGTGCCACATATCCGGCGGCGTTCTTCATCTGCGGGCAGCTGCCGTTATCGTTGGCAAATGTCCAGTCCTGCATGGTCTTGTCTGTAAAGCCCTGCCGTTTCAGCCGTTCCACCGTTTCAAGGTGGCTGCGCCGCTTCTCGGCGGCTTCCCGTTCCTTACGGGCTGCCCGCTGGCAGTCGCACTCTGACGGGTGGCGGTCACGCCCGAAAAAGGTCTTGCCCTCCGGGAAATAGGCTTCTTTGGGTTTCCGGCATTTGCCGCAGTATAAAAGCCCGTCCTCCCCGGTGTAATCCTCCGGCTCGGCTGTGGTGTCGGTCATAGGCAGTATGGTGTTGTGGATTGTATCGGTCATAGGCTTTCTCCCTCCTTGAATGAATAGTCCGGTATGCCTTTCTTTGGCTTCTCTTTGGCAGCGTCCTCCTGCGCCCACTTGTAAATGGTGGCTGCATGGCTCTGGTACTGCTTCCCGGTGGAAGCGATGTGGCAGGAAAGGCGGTCAAGGTAATACTCCCACTTGCCGGGGAAGTCCTGTTCCAGCTCCAAAAGTTCTGTGTCAGAAAGAAATACATTTTTATATCTGCCATAAGCGGCGGGGGGCTGCCCCTCACTCGCTCCTTTTGTTTGGCTCTCTATTAGGTTGTTTATATTAGTTTGGTTAGGGGACGGTTTTCCGACCGTCATAAGGTCAGTTTTCCGGCTGTCAGTTGGTCGGTTTCCCGCCCTTATGAGGGGCGGTTTTCCGTCCGTCAGTTGGTCGGAAAACTGTACCACTGGGATAGGCGGCACTTTCACATACAGACGGTTGGCGGCAGAAAAGCCCGTCCGTCTGCGTTCCAGCAGCCCGGCAGCGTCCAGTTCGTTCAGTGCGCCCTTTATGGTGGTGCAGCCTTTATCCAGCATTTCCGCTATCTCTGCTATGGGGTAGACAATGTATGTCCGTCCCTCGCTGTCCTGCCAGCCGTTCTTCTGCGAAAGGGTGGAACGGTCTAACAGCAGCGCATATAACTCTCTTGCGGTGTGGGATAGGTCTGTTTCCAGCAGGAAACGGGGGTAAGGCAGGTAAGCGGGCAGCTCCGTTCCTGCGGTCATATAATCAGCGATAGGGTTCACCTCCTTGTGGTGTCTGTCTGTGGGTTCTGTTACGCTTTTAGGGGGCGTTTTTAAGGGAAAAGGATAAATGTATCACGCACCCTTTGACACCCTCCAAAAAAGCCTTGATTTATGCGGGTTTGAAATGCCCTAAAGCGTGACATTTCTCCCTTTGTTTCCGCTTCCGTTTGGCGGCGTTTATCCGCTTCATGCGTCCGGCGCAGTCCGGGCAGTATTTCCCCCGGTTGGATTTTGGGAAGAAGAACGCCCCGCAGACAGCGCAGCGTTTCCGGCTTCCCCGGCGCAAGAGGGCGGCTTCCAGTGCTTCATCAAGGGGCAGGACAGCGGCGGTAAACCAGCGGCAGAGCAGCGAATAGCTGATACTCTGTACACACACGCAAGGCTCGCCGTCCTCCAACAGCAGGCAGTTCCCGCTGTCATAGTTGCAGCACTCATGCACAAGGCGGCGGGCTGCCCGGTACTGGCGGTAGTCCATGCGGGGGATATTACCGTTCATGGCTCTGCTCCTTTCTGCGCTGCGGCTCGCTCCGGCGTAAAATCTGGTCGATATTGCCCTTGACAGTCTGCAAGCGGCGGTACTCCTCCCGTTTTGCCCGGTAATCGTTGTAGCCGCTGTTTTTCTCTTTGATAAGGCTTTCAATCTCTGCTTGCAGGGATTTATAGCTCGGCAGCTTGGAAATGCCGTTCTCCCTGAAATAGCGGGCGGCTGCGTCTGCTATGATAAAGTCACTTTCATGCTTCTGACGGTAGGCTGCTTTTGCTTTGGCGTTTTTCTGCTGTTTCAGCCCGTCCCGGACAGGGCGGGTCTTGGAATAGGCAAGCACCTGCCGTTGCAGCTCCTTTTTCCCGTTCAGCGTCTTTTCCACCTGCTTCAACCACGCAAGGCTTTCCTGCATGGCGGCATAGGCGGCAGAACAGGCTTCGTCCAGTTCCTCCGGGGAGGAAAAGCCGTACTGCTGATAGGCGGTAACGGTAGCTGCCATTTGCTTTAGGTTGTGCTTTGCCGCCCAGCGGTCATAGCCCACGCCCTTGCCCTCGGCTCGCTTGGCTTCCCGGTCAACCATGCGCTGCAAGGTGTTGTCTGCCGGGGTGGTTTTTGCAGCTTTTTCCCCTTGTAACGGCTTTTTAACTGCGGCAGGGTATTCGGGTATGGCTTTGGTCTGTTCGGCAGCTCTGTGGGCGTTCTGCGTGAGCAGGGCAAGGACAGCAGCCTTGTCAAAATCGTCCCCCAGCTTTCGGGCTGTGATAGGCTTTGTCCTGTCCGGCGTGAGGTAGGAAAGCCGCCCCCGGCTCTCCTTGACGGTCACACCCTCACGCAGCAAAAGGGAAGAAAACTCGTCAAAGCTGGTAGCTTGGGAAAGTGCCTGCCGTATCGTCCGGCGCAGCTTCGCCTTGTCCGTTTCAAACTTGGTGGGCTTGGTCGGCTGTCCGGCGGCTTCTCTGGTGGCGTTCTCTTTATCAAGGGCAAGCTGCCCTTTCTTTGCCGCCCAGTATTCCCGTTCCGTTATCCGTTCCTTGCTGCCGTTTAGGAGGTCGATTTGGTAAAGCCCCTCCCGGTGGCACATCTCCATGACTTCACTCTTGAAATATTCCATAGCGGCATTGGTGCAGCGGTGCTTGCAGCCCTCCCGTGTATCGGCTGGTCTGTCCATGTAGGGCAGAAGCGGGACTTCATAAATCCGCAGGGAGTTGATGACGATATGCACATGGATATTGCCGCTGTGGTTATGCCCGTCCGGGTGGGTGCAGATTAGGGCTTGGTGTCCGGGAAAATGCTCCTTGCAGAACTGCTCGCCCAGCTCCTGCGCCCGGTCTACGGTCAAGCCGTTGTCTGTCCCGTCCCGTGGGTCAAAGCTGATGATATAGTGGTGGCTTTTCACATCTTCCCGTTTTTGGTTTTTCTCATAGCGGAGATTGGCTCGCATACAGGCAACAGCGAAATCCTCGCCCCCGCAGTTGAGGGAAGAAATGCGGTAATCCTCCCTCGGTATCAGCCGCCCGTTTTCATCAAGGGTGGCTTTCATGGTAAACTCGTCATGCTCAAATGTGAGATAGGCTTCCGCTGCGCCATAGTCGGCGTTTTTAGAGCTGATATGTTTGAATGTTGCCAACAGCGTCACCCACTTTCTGCAAGACTTCAAACTTTAGGGCAGCAAGGTCGGAAACCGCCGCCCGTACCTCCCCGGCAAGCTGCGGATAGGGACTGTGCCACTCGTTCAGCGTCCGGGCTATCTGGTTTAAGTTGCCGCCGATCCTCCCGTATTCGGCGGTCAGCTTCCCGACAGCGGCAAGCAGCTCGTCATTGATGGGGGAAACGGTTATGATGGGGCGTATGGCTGCCCCGGTTATGGCTTGCCGGATAAACTCGGCTTGGCTCATGTGGTAAGCAGAAAGCCGCTGGGCAAACTCGGCGTATTCTTCCTCGGTCATGCGTGTTTTGACTACCCGGCTGCGGTGCGGCGTGTTGTATCGTTTCATAGGTGGTTGACCTCCTTTCTGTGCGTGGTGTCCTCTCACTAATAGGAGAAAAACAGGGTGTGAAGCGGAACTGTTTTTGAAAAATCCGAAAAATATTTTGAGGGGTTTTTCAGCGGCGCAAGCCGCATAAGCAGGGTTTGGGGAAGGCACTCCCCAACAAGATTCCCGCAGGGGCAAAATGAGCGATAAGCGAATTTTGGCACCTCGGTAGAATCTTGCTCTAAGAAACTGCCGGCCTGCCGTTCACTTGCTACTGCCACTTTTTCAGAAAATCTATAACCAGCTTTTTTTATAAAAGGCTGCGGGCTGGCGTTTTTCCCTTACTCCCTACAAACCACAAAAGAGCAGAATGGACGGACTTTCCGGCAAGAACTTTTCCGGCGGCTCGGTCTTTCCCGACAATAAGGCGTTTCGGAAGCTGCGTTTTGCCCGCTGTCTGAAAAAAATGGCAGCCTTTTTTGGTTTCACTGTCTAATACGGAACTTTTGGAAATTTGCCAAAAATGGACGCAAAAAAAGCAGCAAATCTTTTTCGGATTTACTGCTTCATGTGCCGCTGCGGTGCGGCGGGATGGATATTCAGTTGAAATAAAAGAGGATGGTGGTACTTTAGTCTATCGACTCTTTACTAACTATTAGGTAATCTTGAAAGATTTTCCTTGAATTTATCTAAAGAATGTTCATTGTTTCCCGCAAAAATAAGTGGAATTGTATATTCATATGATATGCCATTTTCATAGTCCGATAATTGTATTTTTATAGTATCATCCCTCTCATCTTTAGGTGCTATATATATGAATGAATTTTTATTTATATCAGATATTTTCCCTTTTTCAGAAGAAACAGTATAACCCCAGTCTGTTAAATTTGTCTTTATTGTAACTTCTGTTTCTGTTTCTTTTCTAGTCTGCAATGCTGTTTTATCGATTTGGATATCAAAAGGAGTCGAACCTAACAATTCACTGTTTATATTTACAAGTTCTTCTCCATTTGGTGTTTCTCTGTTACATCCTAATAAAAAGCATAAAATAATTAGTACTAATACAGAAAGTTGTTTTTTTTGCATTTATTTCTCCTTTCATATTATCAAAGAAAGCACTGAGAGTACTTTCAAGAAATTATGAAATATTCTCAATGCTTTCTATTTTTTGATTATAAACTTGCCGGTAATGATACTATGTTAATTTATCTCTTTCGCGTAACCTTTGTTGCAATATACACATGCACCATTCACCCATTTGTGAGACATTTCAATCGTCTCAACTTCATAAATGCTTACTTCTCCACAAATTAAACATTGTTTGTAATTATATACATGACGTGTCGCACATTTATCCCAGTCATCATATATACCAGGCATTTCATCTTCATATCCATAGTACTGGGGAGAACCTCAACTATGAGTATGAGCGGCAAATACAGTCATTGGAGCAGCTACAATTCCAGCTACTACTGAAAGTGCTAAAATAGATTTTCTTAAATTCATAAGTTCCTCCCTTTCCTTAAAAATACATAGCTCTTTGTTACATTGTCATTTTAACATAATAATTGGTAAAATGCAATAATTTATTTTCTATTTACGAGAAAATACTGTGCATATTATCTTATTTAGGAATAGTTAAGGCGGCTACCTAAATCTTTTTATTACTTTACCGCACATGAGCATTAGCTCCGGGATTGTCGTTGCCATAACCTTCCAGCAAGTTGATAACACCCCAAATGCCGAGACCGGCGCCGAGTGCGATTACGAGGGTCTGAAGAACGGTGATTGCCTGAGTAAAAAATGCCATAAATAATTATTAGCCGGAATCATTTGAAAAGTTGATTAGTCATGTTTCATAGGCATACAAAAGCCGGAACAATCTGCCGCCCGGTTTCCGGGGGCCTGATTCCGGCTATCCTCCTTTTTTATCATTTTTTGGTGATTGTCCGCCTTGTACGCCAATGGCCTCCAAAGAGGCAGTTGGGGCAAATAGATAAGATCACTCCTTTCACAGCGGAACATTATTCATCGCCCGTAGCGTCTACCTCGTAAACATCGTAGACCTCGCTGGGCTTGGGTTTCAGCCGGGTGGACAGAAACGCTTCAATGTCGAAAGCGTTCTTCGGGTCCGCGTCGGCAGTGTACTTAAAATTGGGATGCTTGGTGATGTCGTACTTATCCGAAAGGAAAGGCCGCACAGCGGGCGGAGCCATACTCCATACCGTGCCGGTACTTCTTGGCGTTCTTGCTCTTGAGATAGACCGCCAGCCACAGGCCAGCACCGCAGCACAGCCCCACCAACAAATCCATAGGGTGCAGGCTGGGCCAGAAGCTTTGCAGCGCCCCAGGCAAAGTGGAGAAGAACGAGAGCAGTTTTTGAGAAGCATCTACCCCCACAGCCAACCGCCACGCTTCACCGAAATTAGTGGCAAACAGCCCCATCAACAGATAGGGCAGATTCAGCAAAACGAGTTTTTTGATGTTGGGTTGCTTTTTCATCGTTCCAGCTCCTTTCGCTTGGTTCGATCCACAACGGCATTCTTCACCAGCTCCTTGAACTGATTCAGCTTTGTCAGCACAGACGGGTGCTCCGTTTTCTCAGCCTTTTTGACCTTTTTGCCGGTGTACTCGGTAAATGCAGCAGTCAGCGCATCGGCATCCCGACCTTTGAAGAAGATCAGATACTTGGGCGGGGAACAACTGCGATCCTTTTTTACCGCATAATCCACACCATATTTCCGGGCGATCTTTTCAAACTCCTTGATGGAGGGATCAGTAATCTCGATATTAGAAACACCCTGATTCTGACCTACAAGCTCCTTGACGGTCTGCTTACCGTGGGGAATGACAGGCGCATCCCGGCTTTTCTGCTTTTGCAGTTTTTTCTCTTTAAGATGGGCCATGTACTTGGTAACGGCGGCTTTGAGCAGCCTGCCGGTGAACTTTGTGCCGCTGACAACCAGCGTTAAAGTCCTGTTTTCTACTTCCTCCTGCATGGGTCATCGCCTCCTTTCCATGTTTTTTGCAGAGGTGGCACATTGGCACTAAGGCGGAACCACCAGCCGCCGTAGATATTTTTTCATGGGGAACCTCCGTCAGCGCGGCTGATCGGAGCGGTCATAGTACAGATTTCCCTGACGCACTTTGGCATGGCTGAGAATTTTGATATGTCCTTTCTCCTGGCTCTCAAGACTTTTCTGGTAGCCGTTATCCGTCAGAAACAGGCGGGTACGCTCGCCCTTCCAGCCAACAGGGGAATCGTGGGAAAGCACATCGAAAATAATCATGTGCCGGGTGTCCTCGGCAAATCGTTCCAAGTCCATATACCCATGACCATGGTAATTCTGCGCTCCGGCTTTGAGCCGCATTTCCTCCATCAGCTGGCCTATGGTCTTATGCTCAGGCATGGTGTCCACCTCCTTTTCCACGTCCCTGACCCTTCACGGTGAGAATACCGTCCAAGGTAGTAGCTGTGATCCGCAGACGCTCGGCGGTGGCAATGTCATTTTTCATCGTCTCGTCGATGCCGTGACCGCAGACCACCAGCACATGAGAACGGCGGAGGTAATCACGCGCCATATCCATGCCGTCCTTGTGTTCCTGGGGAATTTCGTCCTTGAGGAAGGTGGGCAGAAACAGTACCGGACAGACCGGCGAATATCCGGCGTCATATACCTGGCGGCAATAGTTGGCGGCATTCTCGGCATTTTCATACTGGCTGCTGCTCCAGGGAGCTGTGATGTAAGCAAGGGGTCGTTTCATGGCAAAATCCTTTCTCCCGGCCTTTCCGGGCAGCAAAAAACGGCTGTTTACCAGCCGCCTGCGTACATATCGTGATTGACCTGCGAGGTGTAGTGGTTGTTGATGGTGGTGGGTGCGTTAAACAGCACCGTCAGCAGGTATTGCTTCATGTTGCGAATTTCCGTGGTATTTTTCTTCAAACAGTCCATGACAAACTCGATATGGGAGCTGTCCAGCTTCAAAAAACGGGAACGCACGACCTCGTGAGGGAAGTCGCTGCCAGCGATCCGGGTGGTTTTTCGTTTGGCACAGACGGTCTCCACCATCAGCTCCACAATTTCATCCAGATCATCCCGATAGGTTCCATACTGCTGCTTGATGCAGTCATACTCGATGTTCTCTAAAATCAACTCCCGATAACTCTCTATCTCTGCAAGAGACATCGCATCCCTTCCTTTCCGTTCCGGCGGTCCTGCCGCCGCTGTTTCCCGGAAGGGAATGGAATCGGTACTTGATCCATGAGTAATTGATTTTTGAGTATTTGATTTCTCTATATTTAATTCTGCGGGCTTTTCCGTATCCGGTTTATCCAGATACGGGTTTTCCGTACCTGGTGAAGCCGTATCCGGTTGGGGCATATCTGGCTGCTTGGGCTGAGGCTGTTCATAAATCACATACTCAGTATCGCTGATACGACCATAACGGTCGCGTAGCTGGTGGCGCACGATATAACCGGCAGACTCCAGTTCCCGCAGCGCGCCGCCGATGGCGTCCACACCTTCTTTGCAGATTTTCGCAAGACCACGGGTGGTGTAGTTCCAGTCATCAGGCAGGGACAGCATCATGGAAAGCAGTCCTTTTGCTTTCAGGGACAATTTTTCGTTACGCAGGTGGTGGTTGCTCATTACCGTATAATCACGGGTTCTTTCAATCCGAAATACCGCCATTCCTTCACTCCTCTCTGATCTTGGGCATAAAAAAACCACAATCTTTCTTGAAATAAGACTGTGGTGGTTCAGATGTTCTTCTTGTTCTTCCGGGGCCGGTAAGGGCGCTTGGGCATCAGCGGCTGGTCGAACAACGATTTATGCTCCGAAAACGGGAGTGCTTGCAAAACCCGGTCAATCTCGACGGATTCCATATCATGCTGTGATTGGCATTTTTCTCGAATCGCATTTTTAATGCTCTGAACAGTACACATATTCATTCCTTTCCTCTCATGGGGTGTGTTTACGGGTGACGTTTCTTTTTCGGCTTAAAATCGAGGATATGCCCCTCAACTACACGGGCGTACCGCTTGATTTTGATTTCCCGGCGCTGCTGGCTGGCAAGGGCGGCCTGATACCCGTCCTCTGTGAGAAACAACCGCATCTCATCACCAGGACTGCCGTAGGCGGTACGGGGATGCTGAACACTAAACTCAAGCATCCAGCGGGTGTTATCCTGAAAACGCTCAACGGCGAGAATGTTATGTCCTTTTAGCTCTCTGGCTGCAATATCCCTCATAGGCGGCTCCTTTCATCGCTCCTGATCTCTCTGGCGCTTGCGCTGCCATGCCTCCAACAGCTTAATAATGGTCTCCTGCATCCGTTGGGGTGTATAGCTCTTAGGAAAATACTTCCGCAGGGTGTCGGAGGTAAGCGTTACCTTATCAAGCTCACTTTTCTTCTCCTCGCTCATAATGGCGCGCATCACATCAATGGACAGATGCCCCTCCTGACTAAATTTCTTGAGCCGTTGAGCCTGAGAAAGAGAAGGAGTAGCCTGTTCGCTGTCCATCGCATCCAAAAGGTCTACCTGTTCTTCCTTCTTGAGAAAGGATAATTCATACGCCGGGTTAAAGGCGATTTTTTTCTCATCCACCATATCCAGCAGTTCAGGGATCAGCTCGGTGAGGCGGATATAGCGAAATATCTGATTTTTACTCTGACCTACTTGCTCTGCCAATATCTCGCTGGATTTCTTACCATCCAACTTGTTCCCAACTTGGGAACAAGTTAAATCAACGCGCTCTCCCTGATGTTTCATAGCATCTAACTTCATCTTATAGGCAAAAGCCCTTTCGCTGGGGAGCAGACTTTCACGCTGTAAGTTGCTGTCAACCATGATGATAGTCGCAGCATCATCATCCAGATCACGGACAATGACCGGCATGGTCTCTTTTTCTGCCAACTCGCTGGCACGGTGCCGCCTATGTCCTGCCACCAGCTCATAGCCTCCATCCGGGTCCGGGCGGGCAATCGCCGGAACCAGCACACCATACTGCCGGATACTGTCAGCAGTTTCCAACATAGCCTCGTCATCCTTGACTTTGAACGGATGATTCTGAAATGGGTGCAGTTCTGTCAGTGGAATTTCCATGACTCTTTCCCGCTGGGCGTCGGCACGGCTTTCCTCAGTGGAGAAAAGATCATCTACCGATGCCAGCTCTACTTTTTTCGCGCTGCTTTTCAAGTTTCATCACCTCCTGGGTCAGATTTTTGTAGCCCTCTGCCACCTTGCCGCCAGGGTCGTGGGCAAAGATGCTTTTCCCCTCGGCGCTGGTCTCCTTTGCCCGGACAGAGTGGGGAATCTCTGTACCGAATACTTTAATTTTGCTGCCGTAGGTCTCCCGCAGCAGGGCGGCGATCTCCTTGGCAAAGTTGGTACGATTGTCTACCATCGTCAGCAAGATACCGTCAATCTGGAGCTTGGGGTTGATTTGCCGCTTGACCTTGCTCACCGTGGAAAGTAACTGCTCCAGCCCTTTGGCGGGCAGATACTCTGCCTGAACGGGGATTATGATCCTGTTGGCGGCAGCCAGCGCATTGACCGTGAGCATCCCCAGGGAGGGCTGACAATCAATGAGGATATGGGAATATTGCCCCTTCAGCGTGTCCAGATATTGCCGCAGGATGGTCTCACGGCTCATGGCGTTCACCAGCGATACCTCCATACCGGACAGCTGGATGTCGGCGGGCATCAGATCTACACCCTCCGGGTGATGCAGGATGCCCTCGCCGGGGTGAATCGGCTGATCGGTCAGGATGCGCCCCATTGCATCAGAGAGCGTAAAGGGCAGTTTATCCGGCTGGGGATGGCCCAAGCTGATGGTAAGGCTGCCTTGCGGGTCTCCGTCGATCAGCAGCACCTTTCGTCCGGCCTGCGCCAGCCCTATCCCTAAGTTCGCACAGGTCGTTGTCTTGCCGACACCGCCTTTCTGATTGGCGATGGCGATGATTTGCGTGTTCATGGACTTCACCTCATTTCTGAATGTTGATCGTTCTTCTGGAAATAGAAAAAGCCGCCACTTCAAAAATGAAAAGTGACGGCTCTTTCTAATCCCGGAAAGCAAAAAACGCCCAGCAGAAAAAGCTGAGCGCTCGGCATTAAATTTATTCTGTTTTGTTCAAATTAGGTCAAATCATTTCAAACCGACCAAACGAAAAACGCACCCGGAAGGGAGCAGTAAAACCACCTCTCCAGACGGTGAAAATCGGCCTGCGGTTGTCCTATTTTTTAACCACTTGGCCCTCTTTTTGCCCTCGATTTTGTCGGTTGTCCTATATTTAACCATAAAAAACTGGGTGAAAATGGGTTCTGTTTTGCCAAATCAGGCCAAACCATATCAGACCTTTTGGATATAGGAAAAGCCCGGAAAACCTTGATTTTCCGGGCTTTTTGAACCATTTTGATACGGTTTGAACAGCTGATTATCTCTTGCTGAACTGAGGCGCACGACGTGCGGCCTTGAGACCGTACTTCTTTCTTTCTTTCATTCTTGGGTCTCTGGTTAAGAAACCTGCTTTCTTCAGAACTGGTCTGTAATCAGCGTCTGCCTGAAGAAGTGCTCTGGAGATACCGTGACGGATTGCACCAGCCTGTCCTGTTGTGCCGCCGCCGCGAACGTTTACTAATACATCAAACTTATCAGTTGTCTCAGTTGCAACTAATGGCTGACGAACGATCAGCTTTAAAGTTTCAAGACCAAGATACTCATCGATGTCTCTCTTGTTGATGGTGATATTACCTGTACCTGGTACTAAATATACTCTGGCGATAGATTTTTTTCTTCTGCCTGTTCCGTAAAATTTTGCGCTAGCCATGATACTTTCTTCCTCCGATCCTCATTAAAATGTTAAAACTTCTGGTTTCTGTGCTGCCTGCTCATGCTCTGGGCCTGCATATACATGAAGCTTTGTAAACATGCTTCTTCCCAGAGGTCCCTTTGGAAGCATACCTTTAACTGCTAACTCAACAACCTTCTCTGGCTTCTTAGCCATCATCTCACGCAGAGTGGTTTCTCTCATACCACCTACGTAATCAGAGTGGTTGTAATATACTTTCTGATCTAACTTCTTGCCGGTAACTTTTACCTTATCAGCATTAACTACGATAACATAATCACCACAGTCGATGTGTGGGGTAAAGATTGGCTTATTCTTTCCTCTTAAAACTTTAGCTACCTCAGATGATAAACGTCCTAATGTATAACCTGTAGCATCAACTACATACCATTTTCTCTCAATTGTCGCTGGACTAGCCATAAAACTCTTCATTGGTCAACCTCCTGTTAATCTCAACCTGTTATATATGGGGTGCTTGTACCCCTGCTATATGTGATAAATATGGGAAGTATTTATCAATGAAATGCTCCGCTCCGGGGCTTTGGATGAGCATTTACTCTCAACGTCACAGTTTCTTATTATATAATATCTGTTTTCTCATGTCAAGCCATTTTCTTGGCTAAATCCTTATATTTTCAAGGTTTTTTTATTATAACTCACTTGCAAAGTGGAATTCACTTTTTCAACTCACCTTTTTTATTATAATCCATCATAGCTTGTCTATATCGTCTATAAAAGATTTAATCCTGATATTCCATACCTGCCAGCATCAGACCTTTTGCCGGTGCTGTAGGACCTGCTGCAGCCCGGTCACAGGCTGCAAGGATCTTTGGCATTTCCTCTGGGGTTCTCTGACCCATTCCCACTGCCATAAGCGTTCCTGCAAGGATACGGACCATATTATAAAGAAATCCATTCCCACATACCCGGATGGTGATCACATCATTTTTGTCTTTTTCTATGTCAATACTGTATACAGTACGCACAGTGTCTAACACCTGGGTACGCACATTACAGAAGCTTTTATAATCATGTTCTCCAGTCAGCAGTTTTGCTGCCTGGCGCATTTTATCAAGGTCCAGTTCAAAATGGCAGAAATGAGTATATAGACGCAGGGATGGCACTTCCATTTTACGGTTTAAGATCTTATACTCATACGTCTTGGTGCAATGATGTTTTCTCGGATGCCAGTCCGGCTCCACTTCCATAGATGACTGTATGCGTATATCTTCCGGAAGGCGCTGGTTCAAGGCAAAACATATTTTATCTGCCGGCATGCGGTGTTCTGTATCAAAAACTGCTACATTTCCCATGGCATGAACACCAGAATCCGTGCGGCTGGCTCCGATTACTTCAATAGGTTCCCCTAAAAGATCTGTTAATTTTTCATTTAACACCTGTTCAATGGTCACAGCTCCTGGCTGCACCTGCCAGCCATGATAGTTGGTCCCATCATAGGCCACTCTCAGAAGGACCCGTTTTTTCATATTTCTGCTCTCCTTATATTTTCCTGTAACACATGTATCTGCTCAGAACTTCCGTTATTTTTCCTACATCACATATATCTGCTCAGAACTTCCATTATTTTTTCTGTATACAGGATACATTTACAGATACACTCTGGAAGCAATGACCAGCACAAAATAAAGGGCAAAGATCATATATGCCTCATGGTCTCTCTGGCTATACTGCAGCGGTTTCATCTTTGTTCTTCCTTCTCCACCGCGGTAACATCTTGCTTCCATAGCCATTGCCAGATCTGTCGCTCTGCGGAAAGCAGAGATAAATAACGGTACCAACAGTGGGATCATGGCTTTCGCTTTCTGCACCAGATTTCCAGACTCAAAATCAGCTCCTCTTGCCATCTGTGCCTTCATGATCTTATCTGTTTCTTCTACCAGGATCGGAATAAAGCGCAGAGCAATGGACATCATCATAGAAATCTCATGGACCGGTACATGGAACCGTTTTAAAAATCCCAGCCCCTTTTCCAGTCCATCTGTCAGCTGGTTCGGTGTAGTCGTCAATGTCATAAGAGAAGAACCTACTACCAGATAAATCAGGCGTACTGCCATAAAACCTGCCAGGCGGATACCTTCCCAGGTGATCTTAAAAATCCAGAAACGGATCAATTCTTGTCCCGGAGTAAGAAATAAGTTAAAGCTGACACTGATCAACAGTAAGATCACAATAGCTTTTAAACCTTTTAAGATAAAGCGCAGCGGCACCTTGGTCAGAATGATCACAGCTGCCAGTGCAATGGTTCCCAAAAGATATCCCCATATATTATTTGCCACAAAAAGGGACAGAATAAACACCATTGTCCCGAAAAGCTTTGTTCTTGGATCCAGACGGTGGATCGGTGATTCCACCGGATAATATTGTCCTAAAGTTATATCTCTCAGCATTTTTATACCTGCCGCTTTCTCTTTTTATCCCACAATGCAAGAATCGCCTCTTTTGCTTCTGCCACTGTGGTAATATCATTATCAATATCCAGTCCCTTTTCTTTCAGATCATGGACCAGATACGTTACCTGGGGTGCTGCCAGACCAATGGCTTCTAATTCTTTATAATGACGGAACACTTCTCTTGGAGAGCCGTCAAATATCTTCTGTCCATGGTTCATAACGATCAGTCTTCCTGCGTATCTTGCAACATCTTCCATACTATGGGATACCAGGATAATGGTCATCTTCCGCTCTGTATGAAGTCTTGCGATCTGATCTAAAATCTCATCTCTTCCCCTTGGGTCCAGACCTGCTGTAGGCTCATCTAAGATCAGGACTTCCGGTTCCATGGCAAGTACACCTGCAATTGCAACTCTTCGCTTCTGACCACCAGACAGTTCAAAAGGTGACTGACTGTAATAAGATTCATCCAAACCTACCAGACCTAAGGCTTTTTTCGCCTTTTCCTTTGCCTCCTCCTCAGAAAGCCCCTGATTTTTCGGTCCAAAACATACATCTGTTAATACATCGATCTCAAAAAGCTGATGCTCCGGGTACTGGAATACCAGTCCTACCTTGCTGCGCAGCTTTTTCATATCATATTTATCTTTATAAATATTTTCTCCATTGTAATATAATGCACCGGAGCTTGCCTTGATCAACCCGTTTAAGTGCTGGATCAATGTGGATTTTCCAGAACCGGTATGTCCTATAATACCTACAAACTCTCCATCCTGGATCTCAAAATTCACATCAAAAAGAGCATGCTGCTCAAAGGCTGTACCATTTCCGTATACATAATTCAGATCAACTGCTTTTATCGACATCTTATTCTCCTACTTTTCATCTGTAAACAGAGCCATCAGCTGTCCCGCCAGCTCTTCCCTGCTTAAGATCCCATCTGTTAAAGGCATTCCTGCTTCCTTTAACTCATACGCAAGTTCCGTTGCCTGGGGCACATCCAGTCCATGTTCTTTTAATTCTTTTACACGGGAAAAGATCTCCTTTGGCACTCCATCCATGATCACTTTTCCGTCATCCATTACGATCACACGGTCTGCATCAATGGCTTCCTCCATATAGTGAGTAATCAGTAAAACCGTAATGCCTTCTTTTTTGTTCAACTCATGAACCGTACGTATTACATCTTTTCGTCCGGTTGGGTCTAACATAGCCGTCGGTTCATCTAAAATAATGCACTGCGGCCGCATAGCCATAACACCGGCAATCGCAACTCTCTGCTTCTGGCCACCAGACAGCTTATTAGGAGATTGTTTTCTATACGCAGTCATTCCCACTGCTTTTAAGCTTTCATCTACCCGTTTCCAGATCTCCTTGGTCTCAACACCGATATTTTCCGGTCCAAAGCCTACATCTTCTTCTACAATATTTCCAATGATCTGGTTATCCGGATTCTGGAATACCATTCCCGCTGTTTTGCGCACATCCCAAATGTGTTCCTCATCTTTTGTATCCATTTCTCCTACCCATACCGTTCCATCTGTTGGAAGGAGCAGTCCATTAATATGCTTTGCAAAGGTAGACTTTCCGGAACCATTATGCCCTAACACTGCCACAAAACTTCCCTTTTTTATATCCAGGTCAACACCATCTATGGCACGTTTTACTTCTTCTATTTTTTCTTCTTCATCTCTTCTTATATATTCATAGACCAGCCTGGCTGTTTTTACAATTCCCATGACGTTCCTTTCAAGGTAATATTGTTTATAAAAAAGTCAAATGTTTATACATCCCTGCGTGCAAGCCCACCGTCTGTATAACCGCTTGACGATATTTTTATTGTAAACTCGTCACAATTGTAGATGATATCATAGTATAAGTCAAGAAAAAGCCGCCTTTTCAGACAGCTTTTTCGTATATACGTTATCATTTACTTTTTTAATCTTAATGGTTCCAGACACCATCTGCATCTACAACAAAACCACCAATAGATGTACTTACCGCCTTAGATCCATCTCCTGGATAGAAATAATACCATTTACCAGAAACCTGATACCAGCCTTCCATCATGACACCGGACTGGTTAATAAAGTAAGTCTTTCCGCTGATGGTCAGCCAGCAGTTAGAAATCATTGCTCCTTCTGGACCGCCCTGGTTTGGATTTAAGTAATACCATTTATCTCCTTCTTTAAGCCAGCCTGTCTTCATACCGCCATAACTGGTATCAAAATAGTACCAGTGCCCATCTTTCTGCTGCCAGCCTGTAAGCATCTTACCGCTGTTGTCAAAAAGATACCACTTGCTGTTCCACAGCAGCCAGTTGTTCTTTATATAATTACCATCCGGATACTTAAAATACCAGACATTGTTTTCCTGTCTCCAGCCTACGTCTGTAGTTCCTCCTCCGGGAGTAATACCACCGCTGCTTCCACCGGAACTGTTATCCTGTCCGGAGCCATCCGATACTTCATCTTCATCAATATACTTGCTGTCAGATTCTGTCCATTCACTTTTCTTGCCATAGCGTTTCTGCTCATCAGTATGGGGAACTGTGCGTACCTTAAAGGTATAATCCCCCTCTTTTGTCATATATGGATAGAAATTATAGGAAGTTCCATTGTAATCTTCCAGCTTCTTCATAACAGTGGAACCTTTATACAAAATCACATCATAATAACCTGTTTTATCATCTGGTGCTTTCCAGGTTGCCTTTCCTTTTCCGCTGCCCCACTCAGCTTCCTTAGGTGCTTCATAAGTGCCTTTTACCCCTTTGACACGAAGAACCACTTTTAGATTGCTTCCACTTTTACTGGAAGAAACAAACTCACCACCATTAATACTTACTTTACTTGAGCTGTAGCTGCTGCGGAATCTATATTCATATTTAGAATCAGAAGAAGAATCCGGCTCCAGCCAGACAGTGATCTTTGGAGTATCTCCAATAGACACATCTTTATTATTTGTCCATTCTGCAGACTCAACTCTGTATTTGTCTGATGTAGTATAAACCTTGGTTCCAGAATCATCCTTTGATGTTCCCACACTGTCTCCGCTGTTGATCTCATCCCCGGCATCAACATCAACCTCTACCTTCAGGGAAATATTAGTAATATACTGATAATCTGACGAAGCCAGCGCCTGATCAGGAAATGCTGTAATAAATATACCCATAGTCAGCAGCATACAGGCCATCCTCTTAAACTTCAACATAAGCTGTATCCTCCTCCGTTTTTTGATGTGCTCTCGGAAGCTTTCTGTACTTGATTCTGTGAGAAGATTTTTTGTCAGTTGTGTCCAAATTTCTAAGGCATTGGCGTTGCGTCCGCCTCTGAAATTCGGATGCGACTGGCGAAAAATCGGCCACAAAAGCAGGTGCATGAAAGTTTCCGAGAGAACATCTTACCTTCATTATAAAGCAGGATATGGGTTTTAGCAACTTACGATATTCTTTCAAACTCTTGACAGAATATGACATGTTACAGTCCACGGGCTCTCCATGCCCGCGCACTGTAACAGGATTTTGCCGATGCTCCGCATTCCGAATCGGCAAAATCCGCGGTCACAACTGTATTATATGGAATTTTCAGTTCAGAAAATTCCTACCCGTGAAAAGTAACTATGACATTACTCACAAAACTCGCAATGCGAGTTTCATGAGTTTTCGCGGCATTCGCCAAGGTCCAAAGCAAAGCAAGCTTTGACTTTACCTCATTGCTCGCGAAAAAAAAGACTGCAGATACCTTTGACAGTACCTGCAGTCGCCTGCATAACTATATTCGATCTATAAAATCAGTAATTTGATTATACTAATTCAAGCAGAACTTCCATAGCTGCATCGCCCTTACGCTGGCCGATCTTAACGATTCTGGTGTAACCACCATTACGGCTTACGTACTTAGGAGCAACTTCGTCAAATAACTTAGCTACAAGGTCAACAGACTTTGTACCGTTCTTCTTACCAGCTGCCTGAGCAGGAACCTCAGTTACACCGTAAAGAACCTTTAACATCTGTCTTCTTGCGTGAAGTCTGGAAGCGCTGTCCTTCTTGATCTCTTTCTCAACTTCATCGTAAACAGTTACTTTCTTGCCGTCTACTACTTCTTTAACGCGCTTGCCGTTTGCATCTTTACGAGCAACCTTAGCAGTAACCTTTACAGTTTCGAAGTTATCTTTTTCCTTAACTGCCAGTGCGATCAGACCCTCAGCAACTTTGCGGATCTCTTTTGCTCTGGTTTCAGTTGTTTTGATGTGACCATGATATAACAGTGCAGTTACCTGGCTTCTGATCATAGCCTTTCTCTGATTGGATGTTCTTCCTAATTTTCTATATCCTGCCATTATTCTTTCCTCCTGATCAGTGGAGCACCTTTTCCATGCATCATCGGACTTACTGGTAGAGGCACATTCTACCCACCTGTATATTTTTTATAGTGGCAACCCGCGCCATGCTTCATTGGACTTACTGGCTAAGATTATCATACGGGGGATTCCCCGCAGTTAAAACATCAATGTTTACGCTTATGCCTCATCACTTGGATTCAGCTGTAAGCCTAATTCTTTTAACTTGGCAAGTACTTCCTCTAAGGACTTACGGCCAAGGTTACGAACCTTCATCATATCTTCAGAAGTTCTGTTGCACAGCTCTTCTACTGTATTGATTCCGGCTCTCTTCAGACAATTGTAAGAACGAACAGAAAGCTCCAGTTCGTCGATGTTCATCTCAAGTACTTTTTCTTTTTCATTGTCCTCTTTTTCTACCATGATCTCAGCGGTCTTGGCATTTTCAGAAAGGTCAATAAAAAGATTCAGATGCTCGCTTAATACCTTTGCAGCAAGACTGACTGCTTCATCAGGAGCCAGTGTGCCGTTGGTATAAATTTCCAGAGTCAGCTTGTCGTAGTCAGTCTGCTGTCCAACACGGGTGTTGGCAACAGCCATATTTACACGCTCAACTGGAGTATAAATAGAATCAACTGCGATCACACCGATTGGAAGATCTGCATTCTTATTCTTATCAGCGCTTACATATCCACGGCCCTTGGTGATAGTAAGTTCCATATAAAACTTGCTGTCAGCGCCGCCGCTTAAAGTAGCGATCACCTGATCCGGATTCATGATCTCGATATCAGCATCTGCCTGAATATCAGCAGCTGTAATCACGCCTTCGCCTTCAAATTCAATGTATGCAACCTTTGGTTCATCAGTATCGCTGTTGTTCTTGATCGCTAAGCTTTTGATGTTCATAATGATCTCAGTCACATCTTCCTTAACTCCAGGAATAGAACTGAATTCATGCAAAACGCCATCGATTTTTACCTGACTCACTGCGGCACCGGGTAAAGAAGAAAGCATGATTCTTCTCAGGGAATTGCCCAGTGTAGTGCCGTAACCTCTTTCAAGTGGTTCAACTACAAACTTGCCGTATCTCTTGTCTTCTGAAATCTCTGCGATTTCAATGTTTGGTTTTTCAAAATCGAACACTAATAGCCCCTCCTTTTTGGGTTTCTATCAAATATCGAGGGTTAAATCCAGCAAAGTATACCTGTCCAAAATAAGACAGGCATACTTTTCAATCTTTCATATATTGATGGATTATTTGGAGTACAACTCGACGATAAGCATCTCATTTACTGGAACATCAATTTCATCTCTGGTTGGCAGTTCCTTAACGGTACCGCGCAGATTTTCCTGATCAGATTCCAGCCATGCAGGAACCATACGACCAGCGGTTACTTCCAGAATATCTTTGTATCTCTGAGCAGATTTGAACTTCTCTTTGATCTCGATCACATCGCCAGCCTTAACCTGGTAAGATGGGATGTTTACCTGCTTGCCATTAACCAGAACGTGCTTGTGATCAACGATCTGTCTGGTTTCTTTACGTGTACGTCCAAATCCCATACGGAACAGAACGTTGTCCAGACGGCACTCAAGAAGGATCATCAGGTTGGTACCAACCATACCGTTCATCTTGGAAGCTTTTGCGTAGTAATTACGGAAAGGCTTCTCTAATACGCCGTAAATGAATTTAGCTTTCTGCTTTTCTCTTAACTGCTGGCCATATTCACTTAACTTCTTGTTTGCTCTTTTAGATTCTCTGTTAGATTTTTTATCAATTCCTAAATAGATTGGATCCATACCGAGGGATCTGCATCTTTTAAGAACAGGAACTCTATCTACTGCCACTTTAATTACCTCCTAGATTAAAATCATCAGACTCTTCTGCGCTTTGGCGGACGGCATCCATTGTGTGGAACCGGAGTTACGTCCTTAATGCTGGTTACTTCCAGACCGCATGCCTGAAGGGCACGGATCGCTGCCTCACGTCCTGAACCAGGACCTTTAACCATAACGTCTACTGACTTTAAGCCATGTACAAGGGCTGCCTTTGTAGCAGTTTCTGCTGCCATCTGAGCTGCATAAGGAGTAGATTTCCTTGAACCTCTAAATCCCAGACCACCGGCACTTGCCCATGATAAAGCGTTACCCTGCGCATCAGTTAATGTAACGATCGTGTTATTAAAAGATGACTGGATATGTGCCTGTCCGCGTTCAACGTTTTTCTTTACACGCTTTTTTGTCACTTTTTTTGCTGTAGTGGACACTTTTTTAGCCATTTTAAACTAACCTACTTTCTCATTGATTATGAATTCGTTCTTCCTGTTTTTAAAACATGTAAATCCGAATTCGGTTACGGTGTTACAAATTATTTCTTCTTGTTTGCTACTGTCTTTCTCGGACCCTTGCAGGTTCTTGCGTTGGTCTTTGTCTTCTGTCCGCGAACCGGCAGGCTCTTTCTGTGACGGATTCCTCTGTAGCATCCGATTTCCTGAAGTCTCTTGATGTTCATAGCGATCTCTCTGCGCAGATCACCTTCCACAGTCTGAGTTTCAGCAATGATGTTAGCCAGCTTCTTTACCTCATCATCGGTTAAATCCTTAACGCGAGTGTCTGGGTTTACGCCAGCGTCTGCTAAGATGCGGTTGGAGCTTGCTCTACCAATTCCGTAGATGTAAGTAAGACCGATCTCAACACGTTTTTCTCTTGGTAAGTCAACACCTGAAATACGAGCCATGTGTGTAGTACACCTCCTAAAAATAATTAACCTTGTCTCTGTTTATGCTTTGGATTTTCGCAAATTACTCTGATACTGCCTTTTCTCTTTATGATCTTGCATTTTTCGCAGATCGGCTTTACGGATGATCTAACCTTCACAGTAATTCTCCTTTCTATAGACCACAAAGTTGCTAAAGCATTATACCAAAGTTTTTTTGGAAATGCAAGCATTTTTAGGCCCAATTTTTGATTTTTGTCAGTGTTTATTTATCTCTCCAGATGATCCTGCCCTTTGACAGATCGTATGGGGACATCTCCAGGGTTACTTTATCGCCCGGAAGAATACGGATATAATTCATGCGGAGCTTTCCGCTGATGTGTGCCAGAACCTGATGGCCGTTTTCCAGCTCTACCTGGAACATGGCGTTTGGAAGCTTCTCAACTACGGTTCCTTCAATTTCGATTACGTCTGCTTTTGACATTTTCTTTCCCTCCTACTGCTTATGCGGCTGCGGATCCACCGGGCAATCTCTTCGTCCTCTACGCGGCTGCCCATGATCAGCTTTTCTCTCAGTCCCTTATCATATTCCTTAAGGGGCTGCAGATGTTTGATGTTCTTGCGCTTTGGCCGGTCCAGCGGGTGCTTTCTGCCGTCTGACAGATAAGCATATTCGCCCTGAACGCGGATTATGATATAAAACTCATTTTTATCATGGCCTGCCAGGCTTTTTACCAGACAGGCCGTTTTCATTTCCGCCATGCTGCACCTCTGTTACAGAGACAGGATCTCTGGTTCGCCGTCCGTAATCAGGATGGTGTTTTCATAATGAGAGGCCAGAGAACCGTCTTCTGTTACAACGGTCCAGCCGTCATCCATCCATGCTACATCATAACGTCCTGCGGTGATCATAGGCTCAATAGCAAGTGTCATACCGGCCGCCAGGCGGATGCCTTTGCGGCGCTGGGCAAAGTTTGGTATCTCAGGCTCCTCATGCATCTCTGTGCCGATTCCGTGGCCAACCAGATCTCTTACTACGCCGAAGCCGAAGCTTTCTGCATATGCCTGAATGGCCTTTGAAATATCATTGAGATGATTGCCAGCTTTTGCAAACTTTATTCCTTCAAAGAAGCTCTGCTGGGTTACTTCAACCAGCTTTCTTGCCTGGGGAGTTACCTCTCCGATCATATGAGTCCTTGCCGCATCCGACTGATACCCTTTCCAGATCACACCTGTATCCAGGCTGACTATGTCGCCCTCATTGAGATAACGGTGTTTGCTGGGAATTCCGTGAACCACCTCATCATTGATGGAAATGCACACGGAAGCAGGATATCCCTCGTAATTCAGGAAGGAAGGGATACATCCATGGCTGCGGATCATCTCTTCACAGATGCGGTCGATCTCCTTGGTGGAAATTCCCGGCTTTACGATCCTGCCAAGCTCCTCATGGACCTTTGCAAGAATCTTTCCTGCCTCCCGCATCAGTTCAATTTCACGCTGAGATTTAATCGTTACCATGGTTATGCTCCTAAAATCTTTACGATTGCCTGGAATACGTCTTCCATATCCAGGGTTCCGTCAACTTCAGCCAGAACGCCTTCATTCTTATAATAATCAATCAGAGGCTGTGTCTGATCATGATATACGTCAAGACGCTTTTTAACCGTTTCCGGCTTATCGTCGTCCCTGAGCACCAGTTCCTGTCCGCAGGTGTCGCATACATTTTCTGTCTTTGGAGCATTGTATACGATATGATAGGTAGCTCCGCAGTTTAAGCAGGCACGGCGTCCGGACATACGGTTAATAATGTTCTCATCTGGAACATCTACATTCACCGCAAAATCAATAGCCTCACCATTCTTTTTCAGAGCTTCTGTAAGACTTTCTGCCTGAGGAATAGTTCTTGGAAAACCGTCCAGTACATAACCATTTTCGCAGTCAGCCTGATGGATTCTGTCTAAAAGCATTCCGATGGTAATCTCATCCGGAACCAGACCTCCGGCATCCATATAGGACTTGGCCTTTAAGCCCAGCTCTGTTCCGTTCTTAATATTTGCACGGAAAATATCTCCGGTGGAGATATGAGGTATGCTGTACTTCGCAGCGATTTTCTTCGCCTGCGTACCTTTTCCTGCGCCTGGAGCGCCTAACATGATGATCTTCATGAGATTTCTCTCCTCTTTCCTATAACGCAATCAATCCGCCCTTGTGGAATACCACAAAGGCAGATTGACTGATCAAACTGTTATGTTAATCGTTCAAAAATCCCTTATAATAACGCACAAGCATCTGAGATTCTATTGCTTTGATCGTCTCCAGCACAACACCTACAATAATGATCAGGGACGTTCCGGAGAATGAGATCTGACCTACATCAAGAAGGCCAGATGCCAGGATCGGAACTACCGCAACTACTGTAAGGCCTACGGCGCCGATGAAAACAATATAATTCAAAATATGATTCAGATAATCGCTGGTGGGCTTGCCAGGACGGATACCTGGGATAAAGCCGCCCTGCTTCTTCATATTGTTTGCCACCTCAAGAGGATTAAAGGTAATCGACGTATAGAAGTAAGCAAATACGAATAACAGTACGATATAGATCACAAGACCGATGGAATAAATCGGCTGTGATGGTCTGCACCAGGAACCGGAATTAAGCATGGTCAGGATCTTACCGCCAATGGTATTATAATCCACCGGGAAGAACTGTGAGATCACAACCGGGAAGGACATGATCGAGGATGCGAAGATAACGGGCATAACGCCGGCGGTGTTGATCTTCAACGGAATGTTAGACGCCTGTCCGCCTACCATCTTGCGTCCTACCATTTTCTTTGAATACTGTACCGGGATCCTTCTCTCCGCGTTATTTAAAACAACAACAAAGACAACCATCATCACAATAACCAACGCAATCAGAATCGCTGCACCGGCCATTACTGGGATGGACTGACCGAATATAAAACGATAGTAAAGGCTTTTGATGTCATCGGGAATACTGGACAGGATGTTAAACAGAAGCACGATAGAAATACCGTTTCCTACACCCTTTGATGTAATCTGCTCGCCAATCCACATGAGCAGGGCGCTGCCCGTTGTCATGGTGATGACTGCAATGATCACATTCCATGCATTGAAATCATGAAGAAGGCCCTGGCGTCCAAAGCCTATTGCCATAGCACTGGATTCTAAAAGAGCCAGTGCAACGGTTGTATATCGGGTGTATTCCTGAATTTTCTTTCTTCCTTCTTCACCATCCTTCTGCATCTCTTCCAGCTTTGGAATCGCAATGGTGAGCAGCTGAATGATAATGGAAGAAGTGATGTATGGCGTAATGCTCAGAGCAAAAATGGACATATTTGAGAATGAATCACCCGTCATTGCATTGAAAAAGCCAAATACATCTGCTGTCTGCTTTGCAAACCAGTCCTTAAAGAACGTGGTCTCAATTCCCGGGATGGGAAGCTGGCAGCCAAAACGGATGACTACCAGCATCATAAGGGTATAAAGGATCTTCTCGCGAAGCTCTTTTACCTTGAAAGCGTTTCTAATCGTTTTAAACATTAGATCACCTCGCAGGTTCCACCTAAAGCCTCGATTTTAGATTTTGCACCTTCACTGAATGCATTCACCTTAACGGTCAGCTTTTTGGTTAATTCTCCATTTCCAAGGATCTTAACACCATCTCTCGGGTTC
>PVML01016837.1_pt1 | contig 114210 bp, 110 predicted proteins | sample 1853371 | NCBI WGS metagenome assembly PVML01 (sample SAMN08533508, study PRJNA380276) | Human gut metagenome, whole genome shotgun sequencing project. | isolation source: participant 1, chromium library | host: Homo sapiens | collected 2017 | reverse complement strand
TATAGTCATCTCTATCATCTATATTATATAGAGCAATGGCATCATCATATGATAAGCCATACTGACTGCTCAGGGTATCAGAAATAATGTTTTTAAGCTGCTCAAGCTGCAGCTCACATCCGTATTCCTTTGCATTGTCTGCATTTACAGCACATCGTCCTGCCGCACATACTAAGGAATCCGCTGCCATGGTTACATAGCCTGAATCGCTAAAGCTCTTATAGGCATCATACTTACCTGACACTGATGCAAGCACCGACAGCTTATTGTACAACTGCTTATCGTCACCCGAAAGCTTCAAGCCGCTCAGCCTGCTGTAGGCATTTGTATACAGTTCTATTGAATCAGCTTTATTCTGTCCCAGATCAGCTATTGCCTGATTGTACGTATTCTGAGCATCAGTCACTTTGGAGTTGTTTCCGAGCAAAAAGGTGCATATGAGAACAAACACAACTATCGACATAACAAATACCCAGATTACTATAACAGGTCCCTTAGGAAGCTTAGGTCCCTTCTCCCATCCAATGCGTTCCTTCTTTTCCTTTGGAGCCTTTGGCTTTTTTTCTTTTTTAGGTTTTTTTGGCTTCTTTTCTTTTTTAGGCTTTTTGCCCTTCTTTGGCTTATCTGTGGCTTCGTTTAGCTCTCCGTCAGCATCCAGCGCTTCAAGTATCTGCTTATTCTCATCTGAGAGTGTCTTTGCGTCAGTTTCTGCACCTTCTGCTGTGCTCTGTATATCTGTGACATCATCTGACTGCGGCTCTTTTGTAAAAAATGATATTATTCTTTTTAAAAGGCTCTTTTTTTCAGTATCTTGTGCATCAACTGCTGCATCAGCCGTCTCGTGCACTTTCATCTGGCTGCTTGCATAATCATCTATATCAGCCCCTGTCTCACCGGTTTTTCCTTCAAGCAGATCACCGATATTATCCAGACCATCACTACCCAGTATGTCAAGTATATCCTTTGATGCATTTCCTGCCAAATCCGGCTCTCCTATTTCTTCAACCATCTGAGGTTCATTTGTTATTATACTCTCCGGAGTCTCCTCCTGTTTGGGATTCTCAGCCATTTCCGGCATGTTTGCATCCATCATCTCTATCCCAGAATCTGCCGGTGTAAAATTAAATACCGCATCGCTTAGATTATTGTCTGCTTTGTTTTCCTGTTTATCTCCCTGAGTCTCCTGTTCCTTCATCCTGCGGTCAAACTCAGTGAGCATATCATCAAGTGAAGCATCCTTGTCATCAGGAGCCGGAGTCTGTACATTAAGAGCCTGACCCTTGGCCTGCTCATTTTCCCTCTCAAGTTCCTTTTCAAAGTTCGACAGATACTCATCATATGTCTCATTTTCAAGCTCGTCCTCAAACTTTTTGAGGAATTCATCCTGATCAGCCCCAGACATCTTCGTATCTGTATCCTGCAGCTTATTCATTGAATCCAGCAAATTGTCCAGATAGTTTTCTGTCGATTTATCGCTCATTAGTATTCTCCATCTATAATCCATTAAAGGGTGCAGCTAAACAAGCCACACCCCTTGTATCTAAATATATTATGCTTTATCAATCAGCTTGTCAATCGCCTCTACAAGCTTTCCGATTTCAGGCTTTGTAAGCTGTGCGTCTGCTCCAAGCTGTTCACCCTTTTTCCTCATCTCTTCATTTACCAGTGAAGAGAATATGATAACCGGTATATCTCTAAGCTCTGCATCTGATTTTACAAGCTTTGTGAGTCTGTGTCCATCCATGAGTGGCATCTCAATATCAGTTATAATGCAGTCAAGATGCTTTGTAATATCGCCCTTTGCCTGCATAGCCTCTATCACATCCCAGGCCTCCTGACCATTCTCTTCCACTATGAGATTGGTATATCCCGACTTCTTAAGGCACTCGGTGATGAGCTTTGACAATAAAGCCGAATCCTCTGCGATAAGAATTGTAGCATCACTCCTATCTCTTGCCTCCATCTCATCGATATCATTAACCCTAAGTCCTGTCTGTGGACTAATAGAAGCAACTATAGCCTCAAAATCAAGGATAACTATAAGCCTGTCATCCATTTTGATAACACCTGTAGCAGTGCTGCCATGCTCGCCCGTCAGTGTCTCGTCAGGCTTTATGATATTCTCCCACGATACGCGGTGTATACCGATAACCTGATCTACATGAAATGCCACATTGAGTTTGTTAAAATTCGTAATGATAAATAAGCCTTTTTCATCCGTCTGTGGCAGATTAAGACAATTCTTTAAATTGATAACCGTAATCATTGTGTCACGTGGCATAAATATTCCCTCAACACTCGGATGAGTATTCGGAACAGGAGTGACCGGCATATATTGCAAAATCTCTCTGATCTTTGCGACATTGATTCCGTAGTGATTGTCTCCCAACGTGAATTCAAGCACTTCAAGCTCGTTTGTTCCTGACTCCAATAATATGTTCGTATCCATAATACAACCTCCACCTCTTAGTAATCTAAGTATATCATATGTTTTATAATTCAATCAAACTTTTTTCGTTATCTTTTATAACCGACATCTTGATATTGTCACATGCCGTACCCTGAGGTATCTTGAAAAGCAGCACCACATCAACCGCATCGTGCGCCTTTACGGTTCCCTGAAAAGTATTAAGGGAATATGTAAGGAATGTGCCCTCAGCCGTGTATTCCTTTCCATCGGGGAAAGTGGCTTTATATGTCCTGGCATTGCCAAACATATCAACATTTATATCCTCGTCTGTCGGATTTTTAAGAGTGAATTTCATAACCGCAAAAGTATTACCGCTTCCTGCCGTTATAGAATAGTATGAGCCCTCATTGTACACATCTGACTCGTTTACTCCATCATATGTAATTTCAAGGCTGCCGTAGCCTGTTGCCTCGGCAAGTGACACCTTCTTTTCCTGCGTGGCAGAAGGCTCTTTCTGCGAATTGCTGCTCTTATCATTTCCAGCTTCAGATGTCTTATTATCCTGCGAAAGTGAATTATCAGGTGACGCCTCGTCCACTTTCTCAGTGTCGTCAGCATCCTCCATATCCCCACGTTTCTCCGTAGCGTTAGTCATGCCATCCTGCTGGTATATATTGTGTTTTGCAACAACATATGCTGAATAATTAGCGATAAGGCCTTGTTCCTCATCAGTCATATCATATAATTTTGTTCCGCAGCCTGTCAACGTTATAATTGCTGTAAATGCCACAGCTGCCATTTTTATATTTCTTCCCATCATTGCAATAAACCCATTCTTATTCTATGACTTTTATCCTAATAATACATATAGTAACACATTTATTGATTGTTTGCAATAAATAACTCAAGTTCAAACCAGAATTCTACACCATCCTTGTGATTTATGACACCATACCCTCTGTGATGCAGTTCCATAATTGCCTTTACTATAGACAGTCCTATGCCGCTTCCGCCATATTCCCTTGTTCTGGCCTTATCCACCTTATAGAACTTATTCCATATATTTTCTATATCCTTATCAGGTATCGGCTCTCCCGTGTTAAACACACTGACCCTCACACGGTCACTGTACATGCTGTATGATACAGTGATAGTACCACCTCTTGTGCAGTGATTTATCGCATTGCTGATATAGTTTGTCACAACCTCTTCAATCTTGTATATATCACCGCTCACATATACGGAATCGGTGCGGTCAAACTCAATTGCAGCCTCATTTTTCTGTGCCAGAAGCTTAGATGAGTCTATAACCCCTCTGACAAGCGGTGTCAGATCAAACCTCGTCATCTCAAGCACATCACTGCCATCCTCCAGATGATTGAGAGATAAAAGCTTCATAACCATGCGGTTCATCTTGTCAGTCTCGTCCATGATGACATCACAGTAGAAGTTACGGCTCTCCTCATCGTCATTTACGACCTCTTTGAGCCCCTCAGCATAGCCTGAGATCAGAGCAAGCGGAGTTTTTAACTCATGTGACACATTTGACAAAAACTCCTTTCTCATCTCATCAATCTCTTCTTTTTTCTTTATATCACGCTGTAATTCATTGTTTGCCACCTTTAGTCTTGTGATGGTCTGCTCAAGTGTCTGCGACAGCTCATTCATATGCTCACCAAGCACATAAAGCTCCTTTGCACTGTTTTCCGTATCAATGTACTTCGCATCAAAATCAAGCTTCGCCATCCTTGTCGACAGCTCAGTCATATTTCTTATCGGCCTGGTCATGTTGCGAGCAACAATATATGCCATAAACACTCCCACAACAATAGCAGCCACTGTGCCTATTGCAAAAAAGCGGTTCGATATGGACACGCTCTCCTTAATGCTCTCAAGCGGTGTCTTCATGTATACAAAGTTACCGTCAATCAGTCTGTTATTTATGATGATATACTCTGTCCCCAGCCTTTTATCCTTCTGCCTTGTCATATTCAGGTTGTTGTAGTCTGCCGAATACGACGACATGCTTGCCTCCAAAAGCAGCTGGAATATTTCCTGATTGTCAGTGGTTCCCTCAATGATGACCTTACCGTATTTGTTGAACACAACCGCATCTATATTGGCGCCAACGCATTTCTTTTCAAATGCTACAGCAAACGTATCATCTGAAAGTTTATCATTTTTTGCAGCCAGGTCCACCATTTTGTATACCGCAAGCATCTCTTTTTCCTTGTTATATACATAATACTTTTCCAGCAGTGTGTTATTAGCCATCCAGAACACGCCTACTATCAGAAGTACAATGAATGAAATCACAAACGTAAGCTGCGTGGATAGCGTTTTTTTCTTTTTCATGGTGACACCTCTTATCCCGAATCCATTAGTCCTAAGCTTAACACTTACTGTATCTCGAACTTATATCCCACACCCCAGACAGTCTTTATATAGTCGCCTTTAGCGCCCATCTTGCTTCTTAATTTCTTCACATGTGTATCAATAGTCCTCGCATCGCCAAAATAATCATAGCTCCACACACTATCAAGTATGCGCTCCCTGGTAAGAGCAATCCCCTGATTGCTCATAAAGTAATCCAAAAGCTCAAATTCCTTTACCGAAAGTTCAATATTCCTGCCATCAATAGCTACAGTGTGTGCCGTCTTGTCCATAACAATACCACCGGCCTCGCTTATTACTGCCTCCTTGCCCAGTTTATTCGCCCTGCGAAGGAGAGCATTTACCCTGGCCACCAGTATCTTTGGAGAAAATGGCTTTGAAATGTACTCATCAGCACCAATGTCAAAGCCGTTTAATTCATCACGCTCATCGCCCTTAGCTGTAAGCATAATAATCGGCACCTTTGAAGTCTGTCTGATTTCACGGCATACCTCAAAGCCATTTATCCTTGGCATCATTATATCGAGCACCAGCAGTGCTATGTCCTTCTGCTGATAAAATATATCAAGTGCCTCCTCGCCGTCTCCGGCCTCAAGTACCTCGTACCCTTCCCTTGCAAGGAAATCATGCACGAGCTTTCTCATCCTGCTCTCGTCATCTACCACCAGTATCTTTATTTTGTCCACTCTGTTGCATCCTGCCTTTCATCCAGTGCTTTTTCCCTCTCTTCTACTGCTTTTTCCCTTTTTTCAAGCTCCTTCTGCCAGTTTTCATATTTGTCTATCAGCTCATTCTCGTAGTCCACCACATACGGACTGTGTCCACTCACATATGTGATGCCAAACATAGTTACTATGGCAGCCGATAATACAATAGTAAAAAACAATGCCACATGGAACTTTTTCTTATAGCCTTCCGTCTGTTTTTTTACCTCGACAACCGCTTTTTTATCCTCAGGAATATAAATCGGACGGATATCCTCATTCTTGATATATGGGATTGTATGCAGATATTCCTGCAGTTCAACAAGAAACGATAGCCCTACAGGAGTAAAAAAATACCCCGGCTTGTTAAGCCTTAAATACAGCTTGTATACCGTATCCGGGTCAGACATATCAGTCTGATCCTTTATATATCGTATTCCGTCACTTTCTTTTTTAGCCTGCCTTGCCTCTTCCTTTGTCTGAAACTCAAACCCATCAACTACATACATCATATTCCCTCTTTCTAATCATCGCGCTCTGCAATCTCACCCGAACGATATGCCGCAATGAGATGCTTTAGATCAGCTATCTTTTCCTTCATCTTTATTCCGGCATCCGTATCTCCGACAAGTATTCTCTTATCAAGTACCTCTACAGCCTCACGCCTTGATACGATATCCCTCTCATCCCTTACTGCCGTCTCCGGTGATTCAAACGGCTCATGCGCTGTCAATGTCAGCCCATATGAATTGTAAATCAAGGTATATCCCGCGATGCCTGTCCGCCTGCGGTACGCCTTTGAAAAACCACCATCTATGACTATCACTCTGCCGTCGCACTTCACAGGGCTTTCACCTCTTAATCTGTGTACAGGAACATGTCCGTTTATGATATGGTCTCTTTTATCATGCAAACCAAACTCCTCGAGTATACGCTGCGCACACTCAGGCTTGTTTATATACTCATAATAAAAGTTTTTCTTTTCTATTTTCATATCATCGTCATCTATAAAATATCTCTCAAACGTAGCCATCTTATTTCTGCCATAAAGCGGAGAATATGGTGCTGTCCATATGTACCACATGATATCGCTGCCCTTTTGTCTTTCCAGCCTGTCGTCCGAGAAAAAAGCCTTTCTGACGTAAGTCTCCAGTATATCAAACAAAGCCTTGCCACTATACTCTTTACCGTAGATATTTACCTTTGCGAAGCTTCCATCCTCCTCCATGGGGATGCATCCGTGGAAAAGCAGATTGCCATTATATACCTTGTACATGCTGCCTCTTTTAAGCAGCAGCCCAACGTGGTTTTTAAGCTTCTCGCAATGAATAAACGAGCTCCTGAGCCTCTGTATGACTTCCTCTTCCCCCTCTGTCAGCCTGTAAGGATCAGCCGGGTCAATTGTTGGAAAGCTTGTATCAAGCAGCTTATAAGTTCTGCCCTCAAGATCTATAGTGCCCTGTTCATAATCAATATGTTCCAAAAGCAATCGTTCCTTCATGCCATACTCAGGCCACTTCTTAATGAGCTGTCCCTCCAGCTTGAAACGTATGATGGCAATGGCCTTGTGCATCTTCTTTATCAGATCACTCTCCATATTATCTGCGCCACTTGGAGCCACCTTAAACACAAATCTGGTGCATGGGTCATCCTTGTAAGCTTTCAGCGCAAACGTAGCAAGCGGAAGCATATTTATGCCATAGCCCTCCTCGACCACGTCCAGATTACCATATCTGATACTGTTTCTGACAACAGTTGCAATACATGCAGGATTTCCTGCGGCTGCCCCCATCCAGATAATATCGTGATTGCCCCACTGTATATCCAGCGAGTGATATCTGCACAGCCTGTCCATTATCAGATGTGGTCCCGCTCCCCTGTCATATATATCACCAAGCACATGCAGATGGTCAACAGCAAGTCTCTGAATAAGCTCGGAAAGCACCACTATAAACTCCTCCGCAGTCCCCAGTTCCACTGTTGTATTGATGATTGACTCGTAGTAAGCCTCCTTGTTTAACACCTCCGGCTTTTCTGTGATGAGCTCCTCTATAACATATGCATACTCCTCCGGCAAAGCTTTTCTCACCTTGGAGCGCGTATACTTTGACGAAACGGTCTTGCACACCTCTATCAGCTTATAAAGAGTCGTCTTATACCACGAGTCCATATCCGGCTCGTCCTGCTTAATAAGCTCCATCTTTTCCCTTGGGTAGTAGATGAGTGTGGCAAGCGCAGCCTTGTCAGCCTTGTCCATCGCCAGACCAAATACATCATCTATCTTCTTTCTTACAGCCCCAGAACCATTTTTCAGCACATGGGAAAAGGCTTCATACTCGCCATGCACATCAGATACAAAGTGCTCTGTGCCCTTTGGCAGGTTTAAAATAGCCTGCAGATTGATAATCTCAGATGATGCCTTGCCTATTGTAGGATACATCTCCGACAGCTGTTCCAAATAATGTAAGTGTTCTTTATCAATTGCTATATCATTCATTTATATCTAGACCTCGTAATACTGATTCATCACCTTATTTATTTCCTTTTCAAGCTTACAGCCCGTGTATACACACTTCATAATGCACTTTCTGATTGGCTCCTCAAAATTAGTACCCTCGCACTTATCCAAAACTCCCTGCAATGTAAGCTGTACAAGTATGCTCTCACCTGTCTGCGGATCTGTGGCTATGTTTTCGTACACCTTCTTGTAGTACTTATCACTCACTACCGGGTAGTCAGTAAGCGCCATTTCCCGCCACTTTCTAAAACTTAGCGACATATATTCACCTGCTCTTTTGTATATAATAAAACATTGTACCAATTAGCGGTGCTCTAATCAATGCCTCAGACACATTTATTTCAAAAAAGTTTTTTGATATTTATTATAAATAAAGCTGCATTTGTTTAAATAAAAAAAGTGTAAGCTGCATTCAGCTTACACTAATTAAGTTTCAGGACACCTCCCTTTTTATATAACAAACATTCTAATTTGACAGTAATTGACGTTTCTTATATATTTATTTATGTTTCAACAATAACCATTATAGTGTATTGCGCATGTCAATACTTGACCAAATTTGGAGTTTATTTTTTTAAAAAGAAGGGAGATTAGCTCATAAATGAACCGACTTGAAATAGTAAATAACATATCGACAAATATTGAGCGCGAACGCATAAAGCTTGGTATGTCCCAGGCACAGTTTGCAAAAGCACTTGATATGTCACTCTCCACCTACAAGCGGATAGCAAACGGAGAATCCTCTCGTATAGACGTCTACACCGCTTACCTGATATACAAGCTGACAGGACGGTTTTCCTGCGAACTAACAGGCTTCAATGATGATGTAATAAACCTTGTAAAGCGCATCAAAAAGCTTTCCAAAAGCCAGCGCATACTTATAAACTCGATTATAGACACTGAGCTTGCGCTATCTGCCTACAAGGATGAAAGCTGTCATACGGAAGATCTGATTTCCGTCCTCATCCCGACAGGCAATATGACCGACGGCATGATTTTGGACTCCTACAATGTCGAAAAGCTTGATGTTTCAAATTACAGAAAAGCCTTCGGTGATGCCCTTCACATCGGAATCCGCATCACAAGCAATCATCTACATCCTGTATATAATAAAGGCGATATACTTCTAATCAGTCGAAACCCAATCCGCGACGGCGATACCGGTATCTTTATCAACGCACAGAACAAGCGTGCATACATCAGAAAACTGCATCAGAAAAACCCATGTGAGCTCACACCAATCAACAATTACGGTGAGACCTTTTATGTCGACAGCGATAATGTTGATGATATGAGCAAATGGATAAAATTCGGACACGTGCTCTGCAAGGTGCGCTAGCAGATTACTCTGTTATTTTAATATCATCAAAGCAGTCAAAGGTTGCAAAGTAGTCTGCCGGAGTTTCTGCTCTTCTGATGAGTTTTGCCTCTCCATTGCTTTCGAGCAATATCTCTGCTGAGCGAAGTCGTCCGTTGTAATTGTAGCCCATTGAGAAGCCGTGTGCTCCTGTATCATGGATTACCAGATAGTCTCCCATATCAATCTTCGGAAGCTGTCTGTCAATTGCAAACTTGTCACAGTTCTCACAGAGTGAGCCTACCACATCATATGTATGGTCACAAGGTGCATCCTCCTTGCCGAGCACTGTGATATGATGGTATGAGCCGTAAATAGCCGGTCTCATAAGGTTTGCCGCACACGCATCTACTCCTATATACTCCTTGTAGATATGCTTCTCATGGATAGCCTTTGTCACAAGACAGCCATACGGAGCCATCATAAAACGTCCCATCTCTGTATAAATAGCCACATCGCCCATTCCTGCCGGTACCAAAACCTCATCGTACACCTTATGTACACCGGCGCCGATAACTGATATATCGTTTGGTGTCTGATCCGGCTTATAAGCCACGCCAACTCCACCTGAAAGATTTACAAATCTAATATCGCAGCCGGTCTCATTTTTAAGCTCAACAACCAGCTCAAAAAGCTCCTTTGCAAGCTGTGGATAATACTCGTTGGTTACTGTATTGCTTGCCAGGAATGCATGCACGCCAAAGTATTTAGCGCCTTTTGACTTAAGAATTTTGAATGCCTCAAAAAGCTGTTCCTTTGTCATTCCATACTTGGAGTCTCCCGGATTGTCCATGATACCGTTTGACAGTGTGAACACTCCGCCCGGATTATATCTGCAGCTTATTGTCTCCGGAATATGTCCGATTGTTTCCTCCAAAAAATCAATATGTGTGAAATCATCGAGATTGATGATAGCACCAAGCTTGTCTGCATATGCAAATTCCTCTGCCGGTGTATCATTTGATGAAAACATGATATGCTCTCCGTCGAAGCCGCATGACTTTGCAAGCATAAGCTCTGTGTATGATGAGCAGTCACAGCCCATGTCATAATCCTTTAAAATCTTGAGCAGATATGGGTTTGGGGTAGCCTTTACAGCAAAATACTCTCTAAAACCCGGATTCCATGCAAATGCATCCTTTACAGCCTGCGCGTTGGCACGGATGCCAGCCTCGTCATATAAATGAAATGGTGTAGGAAATTGTTTAACAATCTCCTCTACCTGTTGTTTTGTCACAAATGGTGTCTTTTTCATGTTTATCTCCTAACTTTTACATAGTAAAGTGTACTAAAACATATGCTACAACAAAATGGGTATATTTTCAAGAATTTTTATGGTATAATTTCTTATTAGGTAAATGTCTTTACTTTTTTAAGTATAGTTGATATAACTATTCAAAACTGATATAACTATTTAAATTAAGATATAAAGGGAAACAGGAAAATGAACATTAAAGTACTTCAGTATATTGATAATACACCAAAAAATAATATAACTACCGGTCAGGTTGCTGTAACCGGTGATAACATTCCTTCCAATAGCAGCTCCGCTGTCAATAGCACCGGTGCTGATTTTGATCAGGTGCTTGACGATGCAAAAATGGCTGAAGCTGCTGTTGCCATTGACAGACTGATTGCCCAAAGTAACGGTGGCTCAGTTGATATGTCGCTTGTACAGAGGTTCTTTGATCAAAATGGTATAAATATCGAGCTTTGCCGTAATACAGTTTCTCCTTCTGCCGCAGTTAATAATACAGCTGCTTATTCTGGTTCTCCAGCCGGCATCAGCTCAGATACAAATACATATAATGCAGCAGCTTCCGGAGCCTCAGGAATTAGCAGCAGCTCCGTAAAACTCGAAGCTTCCGGTTTGTCATGCTCTGCCGATCTTGATGCAATTTTTAATGAGGCTGCCTCAAAATACGGTGTGGATGCCAAATTCCTTAAGGCTATCGCCAAGTGCGAGTCTGACTTCTCCACAGAGTGCACCAGCCGTTCAGGTGCCATGGGTATCATGCAGCTCATGCCACAGACCGCTGCCTCACTTGGTGTCACAAACGCCTACGACCCATACCAGAATATCATGGGTGGCGCCAGGTACATAAGTGAAAAGCTTACCCAGTATAATGGTGACAAATCACTGGCCTTAGCTGCCTACAATGCAGGCTCCGGCAACGTAGCCAAATATGGCGGCATTCCGCCATTTAAAGAAACTCAGAACTATGTAGCAAAGGTTATGGCATACTATAATTCATAATAAATTGTATTCTGACTCACATAAAATTATATTTTAATTCAAAGTGGCTTGACAAATGCTGATGTATATAGTAAACTTAGCAAGTTGATAGTTGCTGATGTGGCTCAGAGGTAGAGCACTTCCTTGGTAAGGAAGGGGTCACGGGTTCAATTCCCGTCATCAGCTTATTTAAAGAAATAGTTATTTTATATATTGAATGCCACAGACATAAAGCCTGTGGCATTCAATGTATATGAGGAAAAGCATATGCGACGTCAATTCTGTGCACATGAATAATTTTTAGTCGGAACTGAGTGTACCCCAACACATAGTTGAAATACAACAGCTCCTTTTGATGATATTATAGTAACACTTAATTGTGTCCTAAATATAGCCATGTGATAAATATTTTCTTAAATTTGGTAAATATCTACAAACAAACTCTTAATCCGGCAGAAATATTCTATATTTCAACAATATATTTCTCGTACGCATTGATAACAGTAGTTTCTCCCACCTTGTCAAGCCTGACAAACTGCCTGCCGTAACTCATATGAACATGTCCATGCACAAAATACCTTGGCTTATACTGCTCAATAAGCCTGTTAAACACATCAAAGCCGGTATGACATGTATCCTCACCATCATGCAGTCCCTTTGCCGGCGAATGGGTGACAAGCACATCAAAGCCTTTTTTACGTTTAAGCTTCCACCACAGCTTCTTAACACGCTTTGTCATCTCCTTCTGAGTATACTGATTTTCTCCCGGTTTATAGCGGTTTGAGCCTCCCAGGCCAAGAAACCGTACACCCTCATATTCGTAAATCTCATCCTCAATGCATATGCAGCCTTCCGGCGGCTTTACATTGTATTTGTCATCGTGATTGCCATGCACATACAAAAGAGGGACTCCAACCATCGTTGTCAGAAAGGATAGATAGCTCGGGTTTAAGTCTCCACATGATACAATAATATCAATTCCTTTAAAATCCTCTTTCTTAAAGTATTCCCAGTACATTTTCGACTCTTCATCAGCTAAGAATAGTATCTTCATTACAGTTTATTTTCCTCTACACCCTTTAGTTCAACCACCATCTTTGCATTGTCAACAAACTCACTCATAGGCGGAATACTACCTACAACATTATCTACAAGCCAGTCCATTTTCATGATATCAGACGGTTTCATCTCGTGCTCACCTTTGTTTTTAAGCTCTCCCTTCTGGTCATATATCTGTCCAAAGAAAGGTACAACCTCGCCCTTTGTGATATCGCTCTTTAAATGATCCGCAAGCCTCTTTACTCCATAAGGTACATGCTTTGAACAAATCAGGTCAATAACACCTGCAGACATGCCCCACCAGTAATTAAGTGCCTTAACCTGCTCCTGTCCTTCAGCCTTGTAGGAGCCTGCCAGTACGCTCTGCAAAAGTTTCTCATAAAACACTCCCCAGTTCCATATAGGCATGGCAAGGTTTAATGCCTGTCCATCCTGCAGCTTGTACAGACCAAAATATCTGGACGCGTCATTCGGAGTGATAATATCCTGATCCGACACATAATGCAGGTCATTTTCTGTAAGGAATTTATTCCTGTCATAATCCTTTGTCTTTGACCATGCCAGATATACCTTTGCCCTTGGATTCACACTTGCAACTCCCAGAGCAAACGCGTTGATATTGGCAATCATGCCATATATCGGGTAGTCTGCAATATATGCAACCCTTTCATTGTCTGTGACAGCTCCTGCTATCATTCCTGCGAGAAACTTTGCCTCATACATACGTCCATAGTATGTTCTGATATAAGGATGAGGCGCATTCAGCGAACAGTTGAGTATATAAACCTCCGGATGCTCAACAGCCACCTTTAAGCTGTTTGGCATCATCTGCGGTCCCACACAAAAAATTATATCGGCACCTGCCTTTATAATATCCTCAAGCACCTGCTCCACATTGTTCTCATCCACACCTGCCACATATTCTGTCTCCAGCTTGTCAGAAAAGGTTTCATCAAGATACATACGCCCAAGCTCATGCGAATACAGCCATGCAGATGTCTTTGGCTCTCTCGGATACAAAAATACCACCTTAAGCTTCTTCGGTGTCTGAGGAATCAGATAATTGAGCAGACTCTTTTTGGTCTGCACCTTTGTAGGATCCAGCACGAGGTTTATCTTGTGCTTTTCCCCTTCTGCTGCAAACTCCTTCCATGTATTGATGACGTTTTTGTTGTAATCATTCTCAGACATCTCAAGCATGGCATCCATGCCAAAGACCTCCATAAATACTGTAATAGCATCACCCAGCTTAATGTCCAGCCTGTCACCACCGCGGAAATTATAGACCTTTGAAAAATCAAACATTACCTTGGCAAATTTTTCCTTGGTCTCATCATCCCATCTGCCCTCTTTTCCAACAAGCGAAAGAAGCTTATCAGCATTGCCCAGCTTCGTAAACTCCACCGAGCAAAGCCCCGTGATTTCATTGAACTTCATATACTCATAATAAAGCCTCACATCATAATCATCCGACAGCTTTGGAATCTTTCTGGTCACAATTGCAGGAATCGAAACGGCGTTGAAGTACTTGAGTACACTGACCCTCTTATTGCCCTCAAGCACATAATACCTGTTCATGTACTCAAATGCCTTGATTGGATCTCTGATTCCCTCATTCATCTGTGCATCTGACAGATTAGACCACTTCACTGCAAATTCGGTTTCCCAGTCCAATATCGGCATAAAATTTGCCGCAAATGAATATGTCCTTCCCATGGTGCTTGTTCCTACAACGAAATCCAAAGGCACATGAACCAGCCCCATATTCTGCTCTGTCTGAATATCTGCCTCTGATAAGATTTCATCAAGCACTGGCAGATAAGGAAACTGTCCTTTAGCTATCCTTGCCCTGTATTCTTTTTTTCCCAGCTTTAATGCTTCTGAATATTCTGTTTCACCCATATTGTAATCTCCTTTTGAAACTATTTTAACATAAATTCAAAAAAATTAAACATTTCCTTTGATATTTTTAAAAACTCTGATATAATATATGTTAGGAAATAGGTACCACAGTCATATGGAGGATAAAATAATGCAAAATATATCTCGGGAAAATGCCGATATCATAGGCGAAGTAGCCAATATCTGCATAGGCAATGCAGCCACAACACTGAGCATGATTCTACAAAAACCGACAAATATTACGACTCCGATTGTAGAGGTTTTGAAAAAAGAGGATGCTCTCGATCATGATGATCGAATTTTAATTAAGGTTCCTTACACAAAAGGACTTGACGGAACCAACCTACTTATTATAAAATTAAATGATGCATTGGTTATTGCCAATCTCATGATGGGAGGCAACGGAAGTAATGTTTCTGATATGACACTTGATGAAATCACACTTTCCGCCATATCGGAGGCTATGAACCAGATGTGTGGTACAATAGCTACATCAATGTCTTCGCTCTTAAACGAGCCAACCGACATAGGTTTTCCGCTTATCAATTCAAGTTATCAGAAGACCTTTGATATACCGGACGAGTTGTGTAACGGAACAGATATTGTCAAGGTGACATTCAGGCTGACTGTTGGAGATTTAATAGACAGTGATCTCTTACAGTTGTATCCAATAAGCATAGTAAAACAGATTATCAAACAGGAGGTTTAACAAAATGGCTAGAATTTTAATAGTTGATGATGCAGCATTTATGAGAATGATGCTGAAGGATATCCTTACAAAGGGTGGATTCGAGATTGCAGGCGAGGCTGCTGACGGAAATGAGGCAGTTGCAAAGTACAATGAGCTCAAGCCTGATCTTGTAACACTTGACATCACTATGCCAAATAAGGATGGCATCCAGGCTTTAAAGGAAATTAAAGCAGCTGACCCAAATGCTACATGCGTTATGTGCTCTGCTATGGGACAGCAGTCTATGGTTATTGACGCTATCCAGTCAGGTGCCAAGGATTTCATCGTTAAGCCATTTCAGGCTGACCGTGTTATCGAGTCAATCAGAAAAGTACTTGGATAATATTTACATACAAAACAAGGTCTGTCAGTATAGCTGACAGACCTTGTTTTTATTATATTTTTGTAACTGTTCAGTACATTCACAGCTGCGCAAGACTCTCAATAGCCTTGTCATCAAGAATAACCTTTGCATGCTCCATAAGAAAAGCCCTTTTGTCAGCCCCTGCAATGATATCATCTGCATACTCATCTGCTATGACAGACATCTTTTCAAGCTCATGCTCATCATAGCCCGATAAATCCATGCTCATAAAGTACTCTCCCTCAAACTTAAAAAGCTGTGAGAATGGCATTGGCAGTCCTTTAATCATCTTTGCAAATCTGACAGCCACATCAAATTTTTCAAAAATGAACATTACAACAGACACCATATCCTGCTTTTTTGCAGTTGTCCTGCCTTTTTTATTTTTCTCATTCTCTGCAGCCTCAGCCGGCAGCGAATTAAGCAGTCCATTAACGATATCTTTAAGATGCTCCATCATTCCCTCAGTAGCAGGGTGTTCAGAAAATGTCAGAGAAAGTGTGTGATCCGCCAAAAAATCTGCTCTCACAGTCTTGATTCCCGAATTAAAATCAGTTCCAAACTCTTCTGAAGCCATGTCAAATATCTGGTTCATGAATTCCTGGGTGCGCTCGCCATTGCTCATAATTTCATCCATTGTATATCCCAGATCATATATTTCTTCTTCTGAAATAACACATTTTATAGTGTGTTCACCTATTCTTGAAAACTCCATAACAAGCTTCACCTACTTTCTTTTTAGCTTTTGTCTGATACGGGATAGTGCATTGTCAATTGATTTGTCTGATTTTCCAAGCATATGCGCTATCGATGTATAATTATTTCCTTCCAGATACAATTGTAGCACTTTTTTCTCCATATTACTCAGTTTATTCCACAATTGTTCCTTAAATTCCTTAAATTTTTCCTTCTCTATGAGAAGCTGCTCAGGACTTGCAATATCATCTTGCAACATTTCCTCAAACTCTGTACCATCACTGTCACTCTGCGAAAAGGATATATATGTGTTAAGCGGCATATGTTTCTTTCGGTTTGAAGCCTCAAGCGCCGAGCTAAGCTGCCTTGTGATGCATAGCTGTGCAAAACTGTAGAAAGATGCTTCCTTGTCGCTCTTATAGTCTCTGACCGCTTTAAACAGGCCAATCATGCCCTCCTGAATAAGGTCATCATTCTCACCGCCTATCAGGTAGAGTGCATTCGTCTTTTTACGCACAAGCGGCTTATACTTTTCCAATATATAGTCCATGATTTCATTGTTGTCACCATGGTCATTTTTGTCATTATGAATCCTCATAATAAGCTCTTCATCCGTATATGCGCTGTAATCTTCCACTATATGCTTCCTATTCTATAAATATACAATTCATAATACACACCACTCATCCCGCGACATGCAATCTACTTTCCACTCTTAAGTCTCTGTCTGACTATCTCATATGCAAGCACGCCTGTCGCAACCGATGCATTCAGTGAGTCAATATCGCCCACCATAGGAATAGAAGCTGTCATATCACAGTTTTCCTTTACAAGCTTGCTGACTCCGTCACCCTCATTGCCTATTACAAGACCTATAGGACCTGTGAGGTTTAAGTCATACATGGTAGTGCCACCCATATCAGCACATACAAACCACATACCCTTTTCCTTAAGCTCCTTTATGGTATTTGAGATATTGGTAACCTTGGCAACAGGTGTATAGTTTATCGCACCTGCAGACGTCTTTGCCACTGTAGGGGTAAGTCCCACTGCACGCCTTTTTGGTATGATGATGCCATGTGCACCCGCCTGATTTGCGGTACGGATTATTGCGCCAAGATTGTGTGGATCCTCTATACCGTCAAGTATGATGATAAAAGGCGGCTCGCCCTTTCTTTCGGCATTTTCCAGTATGTCCGAAACCTCGGCATACTCATATGCTGCTGAAACTGCAATGACACCCTGATGCTTGCCTGTCTCAGACATCTGATCAAGTCTTTCCTTTGCAACATAGTTTATGATTGCATCATGCTTTCTGGCCTCTCTTGTGATTGACTTTATTGGTCCGTCCTGACAGCCGTCAAGCACAAAAAGCTTGTCTATTGTCTTTCCCGAACGGAAAGCCTCCAGCACAGCATTTCTGCCCTCTATATAATTCTCATGAAATTTTTCTTTATTGTTGTTATCCATATTTTCCTCTTATTTTGTGCTATATTTCAATTCCTAAAAGTTCCACTCCAAGCTTAGTGAGTGAAACAACCCTCTCAAAATCATCCTTCAGATAAAGATAGCCCATGACCGCCTCAAGCCCTGTAGCTTTCCTGTAATCAGCCATTGTAGCGTTTTTTGCCATGGAAGGCGACTTGGCATTGCGGCCCCTGTGATACACATCACTCTCCTCCTCTGTCAGATGAGGTAAAAGTGCCTCTATCATGAGAGCCTGTGTATGTGCCTTTACTATATTACTTGTGTGCTTATGAAGCAGATTTGCCTTTGTATTGCCCTTTCCCACCACAACTGAGCGGATGACAATATCAAATATGCCATCACCGATATATGCAAGTGTAAGCGGCGAGTATGTCCTTATATCAACATCCTTTATTCCAAACTGTTCCTTAATATATGAGTCTATCTTCATACTATACAAGCTCCCATTTTACTCCCTCTCTGGTATCCTTTATGGCAACCCCCTTTGCCAGAAGCTCATCTCTTATGGCATCGGCTGTCGCAAAATCCTTTGCCGTTTTAGCGGCTGCACGCTCTGCAATTTTATCATTGATAAATGCCTCAAGCTCACTGTCTACCGATGACGATGCCTCAAGTAAGGCCTTTCCTGATTCCCTAAGTCCCAGATCAAGTACCTGCTCAAAGTCATCGATAAGTGCAAGCTTTGTCCTGTCTGAGATATCAGCCTTAAGCACATCATACACTATGGTTATAGCCATTGATGTATTCAGATCATTTGAAACTGCATCAGTAAATTTCTTCTTAAAGTCAGCAAAAGCTGTCTCATCAATATCACCCTCATCCTTAAGCTCTGCCACACGCTTTGCAATCTTATTGTATGCCGCAACTGCATTGTCGAGCGCATCAAACGAAAACTCAAGAGGCTTTCTGTAGTGTGACTGTAAGCAGAAGAATCTGTAGGCAAGCGGATTGTAGCCCTTCTCCTGAAGCACCGAAACTGTGAGGATTGCACCCTTCGACTTGCTCATCTTGCCGGCTCTGTCATTTAAGTGATTGACATGGAACCAGTACTTGCACCAGTCGTGTCCCAGATAGCTCTCTGACTGTGCAATCTCATTGGTGTGATGTGGGAAAATATTGTCCACACCGCCACAGTGGATATCCACGTACTCTCCGAGATGCTTCATGCTGATGCATGAGCACTCTATATGCCAGCCCGGATATCCGACGCCCCATGGGCTGTCCCATTTAAGAGCCTGGTCCTCAAACTTAGACTGTGTAAACCAGAGTACGAAATCATTTTTATTCTTCTTGTTTACATCCTCCTCGACATCATCTCGCACTCCAACCTGAAGCTGTTCCTTCTCTACTGCTGAAGAGAACACAAAATAATCATCAAGCTTTGATGTATCGAAATATACATTGCCTCCTGCAAAATAGGCATAGCCCTTCTCGATAAGCACCTCCACCATATGGATAAACTCCGGAATACAGTTGGTTGCAGGCTCTACGACATCAGGCATCCTGTTGTGTACAGCCGTGAAATCCTTGAAAAAAGCGTCCGTGTACTCATTTGCCACCTCCATGACGCTCTTATGCTCACGCTTTGCGCCCTTTAACATCTTGTCCTCTCCGGTATCTCCGTCGCTTGAGAGATGTCCCACATCAGTGATATTCATGACACGCTTTACATCATAGCCCACATAGCGAAGTGCCTTCTCAAGCACATCCTCCATGATGTATGAGCGGATATTTCCGATATGTGCAAAATGGTAAACTGTAGGTCCACATGTATACATGCCGATTTTGCCGTCAACACGCGGAACAACAGTATCAATCTGTCTTGTGAGTGTATTGTAAAACTTGAAATTGTTCTCCATTATTTATATCTCCTTTTGGATGATTTATAACTATCTTTTTATTTTAGCATGTTTTCCCTATATATTCAAATCAATCGGCCTGACAGCCTCCGCAGCCGCTGCATCCGCCTCCGACCTGCATACTTGCTTCATAGAGACCTGTAAGTGAGCAGATTGCCTGTGATGCAATCCCCTCCTCGCGGCCTGTAAAACCAAGCCACTCCTCGGTCGTCGCCTTTATATTTACCTGCTCCTTTGCGATTTGCAGCGTATCAGCCACATTCTGCTCCATCTGCTCAATATACGGACGAAGCTTCGGCTTTTGTGCAATTACTGTCGCATCTATGTTTTCTATCACATAGCCTTTTTTTGCAATGAGGTCTCTCACATGCTCTAAAAGCTTAAGACTCGAAATACCCTCATATGCCGGGTCTGTATCCGGGAAATGCTTTCCGATATCTCCAAGTGCCGCTGCACCCAAGAGTGCATCCATTATCGCATGCAACAGTACATCGGCATCCGAATGACCTAAAAGCCCGAGTGTATGCGGAACCTTCACTCCTCCTAAAATCAAATCTCTGCCCTCAACAAGCTTGTGCACATCATAGCCCATTCCTACTCTCATATATCGTCTCTCTTTCTATCAGATACAATACCTCATGTTATTGCCAACTGTCATTGCTCTGTATTTTGGTTTTTTAAATATAGTATACCTTATTTCTCCTGTTGCGCCAAGATATTATTTTAAGCTATTTTCAAATAAAAGACCGCCCCGGACAAACCGGAGCGGTCTTTATTAAAATGGAAATAGTCCATTAAATGCTTATGCAAGTGCTGCAGTGATGATAGCCATTGAGTAAACCTCTCCTGCATTACATCCACGAGAAAGGTCATTGATTGGAGCATTGAGTCCAAGAAGGATTGGGCCGTATGCTTCGAAATTACCAAGTCTCTGTGCAATCTTGTATCCGATATTTCCTGCGTTGATGTCAGGGAAGATAAATGTATTTGCATGACCCGCAACCTCAGACTGTGGGCACTTTGTGCGGGCTACACGTGGTGCAACTGCTGCGTCAAACTGGATTTCTCCCTCGATTGGAAGATTTGGATATTTCTCTTTTGCCTTGTGAGCTGCGTTTCTCATCTTGTCAACGTCCTCGCCCTTTCCTGAGCCAAGTGTTGAGTAGCTTAAGAATGCAACCTTTGGATCGATACCGAAGATCTTAGCACACTCTGCTGATTCTCCTGCGATTTCAACAAGCTCGTCCTCTGTAGGATGGATGTTTATAGCACAGTCGCTCATTGCAAGCACCTCATTCTCACCTGTTGCAGATGGACGAACAAGGATAAAGCATGAAGATACGATTGTGTTGCCAGGCTTTGTCTTGATAAGCTGCAATGCCGGACGAACTGTATCTGCTGTTGAGTATGTAGCTCCTCCGAGAAGTGCGTCTGCGATACCCATCTTTACAAGCATTGTTCCAAAGTAGTTAGCTGATGAAAGAATTCCCTTAGCCTGCTCCGGTGTAACACCCTTGCTCTTACGAAGCTCGCAGAATAATTCAACCATCTCATCCATACGGTCAAAGTTCATAGGATCTATAATCTCTGCTCCACGGATATTGAAACCACTCTTCTCAGCGCTTGCACTAATCTTCTCTGGATCTCCGACAAGGATAGGATGTAAGAAGTTGCTTGCAAGTAAACGCGAAGCTGCCTCAAGGATACGTGGATCCTCTCCCTCTGTGAATACGATTTTCTTTGGGTCTTTCTTTAATATTTCGATTAACTGACCAAATCCAAACATGATAATGTCTCCTTTATGTATATTATTTATTATTTAAAACTATATCTGGTTTCACACCACTGACTATAATATACTTATTTTTCTCGAATATCAATAATTGTTAAAAGGTTGTCAAGATGTTCGCGAAAAAATCCAATCCATGATATTTCATGGCACAATAAAAGGAACCGGATTAATATTTTCCGATTCCTTTTATAATGATCACTATTTATTCGTTTAAGGAGTATTTATCATACAAAACCGTTTACTCTGCAAGTGCCTTAAATGCCTCATCAAGATCCTCAATTATATCATCCACATTCTCAGTTCCGATTGAAAGACGGATTGTGTTTGGCTTGATGCCCTGATCTAAGAGTTCTGCCTCATTGCACTCTGAGTGTGTGGTAGAAGCCGGATGTATAGCAAGTGACTTAACATCAGCTACGTTTGCAAGCAGTGAGAAAAGCTCAAGGTTGTCAATAAATTTCTGCGCTTCCTTTGCTCCACCCTTAATCTCGAATGTAAATATAGAGCCGCCTCCGTTAGGGAAGTATTTCTTGTAAAGCTCCTGCTGCTCTTTATCCTCTGAAATAGATGGATGATTAACCTTCTCTACGAGTGGCTGATCCTTTAAGTACTGAACCACCTTGAGTGCATTCTCAACATGACGCTCCACACGAAGCGAAAGTGTCTCAAGTCCCTGAAGGAAGATAAATGAATGAACAGGCGAAATTGTTGCTCCTGTATCACGAAGTAAAATTGCCCTGATATATGTCGCAAATGCTGCCGGTGCGCAATCCTTTGCAAAGCTTACTCCGTGGTATGATACGTTTGGCTCTACAAGCCATGGCCATTTATCATTCTGTGTCCAGTCGAATTTACCGCTGTCAATTATAACTCCACCAATTGTTGTTCCGTGTCCACCGATGAACTTTGTTGCTGAGTGAACCACGATATCAGCACCGTACTCAATCGGACGGACAAGATATGGTGTAGCAAAGGTATTATCTACGATAAGTGGGATTCCTGCCTCATGAGCGATATTTGCAATTTTTTCGATATCTACTACCTCTGAGTTTGGATTTCCGAGTGTCTCGATTTCAATAGCTTTTGTATTCTCTTTGATAGCAGCCTTGATTCCATCATAATCGAATGGATCCACGAATGTAGCCTCAATTCCGTAATCAGGAAGTGTGTGTGCCAAGAGATTGTATGTACCGCCGTAGATATTCTTTGCTGCAACGATATGGTCACCTGCGTGTGCTACTGCCTGGAAAGCATATGTGAGTGCCGCTGCTCCGGAACCAACAGCAAGTGCTGCCACGCCACCCTCGAGTGCTGCAATTCTTCTCTCGAATACATCCTCTGTAGGGTTTGTCAGTCTGCCGTAGATATTTCCTGCATCTCTGAGTCCGAATCTGTCTGCAGCATGCTCACTGTTATGGAACACATATGATGAAGTAAGGTAGATTGGAACTGCTCTCGCATCTGTAACCGGATCAGGTGTTTCCTGTCCTACATGTAACTGTAATGTCTCAAATTTTAAATTTCTGTCTGCATAATGTTTCTTGCTCATATTAATATCCTCCTAATTAATGATATGTTAATGTTATTTGTTTTTAATTTTAATTCCGGGATGCTGTTCCCTTGAACTAATCATATCATATCATCTTTCTAGGAAAAGTGTTAATACTTATAACTAAGAGCTTGCTATAAACATATTTTATAACTGCATATTCTTTAAAACATCTGCAAGTTCTCTCGTAGCTGCACCAACGTCCATGTTATTTACTGCATAGTCACATATCTGGCGGTTGCGTTTCTCGGCATCTATGGACAGAATACGAAGTGTCTTTTCTTCTATTGAGTAATCCTGCTCTATGATATCCCGGATTAAAAGCTCCTTGTCACGCGCCACATACACTATAACAGTAGGAAAATGGCGCTTCATGGCAATGGCGCCGCACATGTCAAGCGGCATCACGACAAAGTGTCCCTTTTCAAGCACTGCCTCTATATCCTCCATTTTGGTGCCATATTGTATTCCGGCGTACCTTGTCTTTTCAAAGAAATCCTGTGCATTGAACTCCTCCTCCGTCAGGTATCTGTGCTTATCGCCTGGCTTGGTACAGTATGTTTTCGGATTCTCAAACTGCTCCATGGCGCACAGACTGTCTGAGAGCGCTGTTTTCCCTGAGCCTGATGGTCCGACAAGCGCCACAACTGACGGATTCTTTATATTTTTATTTCTATATAATGACGCATTTATTATCTGCTCCACGAGATATACAAACTCTGTGATATTATTAACAGATAACAGTCCTGTCATTTTTGAATTCCACGGTTTTCGCATGAGCACAGGATATGTGGCCGGTGTCTCAAGCACATTGTGTATGGCATCATCTAAAATAATATCAAACTGCACAAGATTTTTTGCATTGCCAAGTATGATATTTTCTGTCGGAAAATCAGGAAATGCCTCCATTATCTGACTCGCCCTCACTCCCATGAAGCCCGGTGCCACCGCCGTGATAAAATATACCTCTCCGATATCCATGAGCTTTCTTATCATCCGCTTTGTCTCTTCTGTAGGCTTCTGTCTCTCGTAAAGTGTATTATCCCGGTAAAATTCCTTTATGACAGAGGCTCTGCCGGTATTCTCCCAGGAATCTATATCATCCAGCGTAAGAGGTGGGGTGATATTATATTTTTTGTTTGCCATATCTATGGCTATGCTGTTGAATGGTGCTGTCACATCATCCCAGTCAAGTCCTATTTTAGGTCTTATCATGCTTATCCCTTTCTATTTCGTAGCTATTTATAACAAAAAGACCTGCAACAACTGCAAGTCTTAACAAGTAGCGAGGGAGAGACTCGAACTCTCAACCTCCCGGGTATGAACCGGACGCTCTAGCCAGTTGAGCCACCTCGCCATATTGATTGATATCCTTTAAAAGGATGGGACCTACAGGGCTCGAACCTGTGACCCTCTGCTTGTAAGGCAGATGCTCTCCCAGCTGAGCTAAGATCCCATGTCGTCAACCGACTTGATTATTATATACAGTCGGCACCTTATTGTCAACAACTTTTTTCATTTTATTTAAAAAAATTTTAACTATTCAGAAGTCTCTCCACAAGCTTCACGCACTCTGCTGCATCCTTTGAATATCCGTCGGCTCCTATCTCGTCTGCAAAGCTTTGTGTAATGCAGGCTCCACCGATTACCACCTTACTCTTACAGCCCTTTTCCTTACATATTTCCACTACATCCTTCATGCGCATCATGGTGGTGGTCATAAGAGCTGACAGTCCGATAACTGCCGCATTCGTCTCAATCGCCTTGTTGACAATATCCTCACAAGGCACATCCTTTCCCATATCAATCACGTTGTAGCCATAGTTTTTAAGCATAAGCACGACAAGATTCTTTCCTATATCATGGATATCGCCCTCCACCGTTGCAATGACAAGAGTCGGCATATCATCACCTGAGTCCTTCTTTTCAAGCAACGGCTCCAGATGCTCTATAGCAAGCTTCATGGTATTTGCACTGCCGATAAGCTGTGGCAGGAAATATTTCTTCTGGTTAAAAAGCTCTCCCACCTCATTAATAGCCGGAATCAGGCTGTTATTAATAATCTCGTCAGGCTTTGCCCCATCAGAAAGCATTTTCTTTACTTCATCAATTATACTGCCCTTGTTTCCCTTTAAGACAGCCTGAAATACCGCATCCTTACTGCCCGCTGCGCATGTGCCGTTTGAAGCAGACGCATCATTGTCCGACTTTTTCACAACAACAGTCTCATATTGGGCCTTTTCCTCCGCAAGTCTGCTCATGCGCTCGATGTATGCTATATCGCTGTCAGGTCTGTCGAGCAGCATATCAGATGCAAATGCAGCATTCATCAAAAGCTCCTGTGATGGATTGGCAATAGCCATGGTGAGTCCCTTGCATATGGCCATTGTAAGAAACGCTGTGTTCACGTACATACGCTCAGGCAGTCCGAAGGATATATTTGAAAGTCCGCATATTGTAGGAAGCTTTTTCTCATCCTTACAGTACGCAATGGTCTCATAGCACTCGATTGCGGCCTTTGGATTTGCACCTATTGTCGCAACAAGTCCATCCACCACGATATCCTCATGTGCCATTCCAAGCGAAAGTGCCTTGTCATAAATAGTATTTATAATCTGCTTTTTCTCCTCGACATCCTTTGGCAATCCTGCATCCGAAAGTGGTAAGAGTATGAACATCGCCCCGTATTTTGCTGCAAGAGGCAATAATTTTTCCATCTTCTCTGTCTCAAGAGAAATGGAATTGATGAGAGCTCTTCCCGGATAAATCTTAAGAGCCTCCTCTATTACCTCCACATAGCTTGAATCAATACAAAGAGGGCAGTCCACTGTTGATGAAACCTCATATATAACCGATTTCATCATCTCCTTCTCATCGATACCATTCATGCCCATATTGATATCAAGTATTCTCGCACCATTTGTCTCCTGCTCCATAGCCATCTGGCGCACCAGGTCAAGCTTTCCCTCACGAAGCTGTGCCTGCAGCTTTTTCTTGCCTGTAGGGTTGATTCTCTCTCCGACCACAGTAAAGTTGCCATCTAAGTCAATCTCTACATTCTTTCGTTCAGACGCAAGCACTCTTCTATGATGCTCAAGCGGCTTATGAACAGGCATTGACTTTACGGCCTCTGTGAGAGCACGTATATGCTCCGGTGTGGTGCCACAGCAGCCTCCGACAATGGATGCCCCCGCCTCCACAAGCCCTCTCATCGCATCGGCAAACATATCCGGAGTCATCTTGTATACAGTTTTACCATCCTCAAGCTCCGGAAGCCCTGCATTTGGCTTGGCAATAAGAGGCACTGTAGAGTACTCTGCCATTTTCTCAACCAGCGCTATCATCTCAGCAGGTCCCGTCGAGCAGTTCACACCGATAGCATCCACTCCAAGTGACTGCAGCACAACAACTGCTGTCTCAGGCGGTGTACCAAAAAGAGTCCTGCCATCCTCGTTATAGGTGAGTGTCACCATAATAGGCAGGTCGCTTACCTCTTTTATAGCAAGCACTGCCGCTCTGCACTCCTGAAGACTCATCATTGTCTCAACCACAAATACATCTGCGCCTGCCGCATCAAGAATCCTCGCCTGCTCCTTGTACACCTCCAAAAGCTCCTCAAACATCAGATCCCCGAGCGGAAAAAGCTGTCTGCCGGTCATCGTCATATCTGCTGCTACAAGCGCCCTATCCCCGACAGCCTGCTTTGACAGGCCAACAAGCGTGGTATTTATCTCGTTAATTTTCTCCTGTAAACCATATTCTAAAAGCTTAATCCTGTTTCCTGTAAATGTAGGTGCATAAACAATATTCGTGCCGTTATCGACATAAGCCTTCTGCAAATCAAGAATCACCTGCGGATGCTCCATCACCCATTCCTCCGGACACACTCCTACCGGCATGCCTGCTGCCATCAGGTTTGTACCGGTCGCTCCATCCAGGATAACTATGTTTTCTCTGATATATTTTCTGAATTCTTCTCTTGTCATTTCGTTTCCTTTTCTGTTTCAGCTGTTATTCACTCCACAGTGTAAAATATTTCAAAGCAAAAGCTATGTGCTCTTCATCCTTGAAATTTGTGATAATTTATATTATCATTGTAACCGATTTTAAAACACAAAAATCAATAGTCTATTCACCATAATATACTAAAACACTATATTTTTCAAACAAAAGAAAGGATTTCTTATGAAACTTATCGCTTTAGATCTTGACGGAACACTTTTCAACAACAAAAGTCAGATATCCCAGGAAAATATAAAAGCTATAAAAGAGGCAACTGCTGCCGGAATAAATGTGGTCATCTCCACCGGCCGTCCATTCGGAGGGCTGCCGTTTGAGGCAATTAAGGACACCGGCATCCTCTACGCTATCACTGCAAACGGAAGTGCAATCTACGAGATTGACACCAAAAAATGTCTTTACGAAAACTGCCTTTCTGATGAGACAGCGTTTTCAATAATCGATTACCTGATGACAAAGCGCGTTCATATGGATGCCTTCATAAACGGCTGTGGCTATTCTCCATACAAGTGTCTCGAGGATGCAAAGGATCTCAAAATGCCTCCTTCTATAAAGGAATACATCATGACAACCAGAAAACGTGTGAACGATATCACTGAAATGATGCGCGAAAACAATTACCATATGCAGAAAATGACCATCAATTTCCCAAAGGATGTAGATGATAACTACTACTGCCGCGACGAAGTATTTGAGCATCTGAAAAAAATCCCTGAAATCACGCTCGTAAGCGGTGGCTACGGTAATCTGGAATTCACAAAAGCAGGCGTTGACAAAGGTGTGGCACTTCATAAGCTGGCTCAAATCCTGAATATAGCAGCTGATGAGACAATGGCTGTCGGTGACACCGAAAACGACATGGCTATCGTAAAAGCCGCACACATCGGCGTGGCCATGGGAAATGCAACCGATGAGCTTAAGGCACAGGCTGATTACGTCACCGACACAAACGAAAATGACGGCGTAGCCAAGGCTATCCGCCACTTTATGGGTTAATCTCACAAATTTAATATAACGATACCGGTCATATAAGAGTATAATAGTTGTTTAGCGCAAAATAGCTGTTTAACACACAATAAATAATCACCTGTCATATATATCCAAAGAAGCACATATACTTCTAAGACAACATATGACAGGTGATTTTTTGATTGTAAAAAAATGTTTATCCAATCCACTTGTGACCGGAACTATTTTCCTGACACTTGCCGGTACAACCAGTCGGTTTATGGGTTTTTTCTTTCGCATATTTCTTAATAACGTCATGGGCTCAACAGGTCTGGGACTCTATCAGCTTGTGATTCCACTCATGTCCGTATGCATGTCACTCTGCTGCAACGGTTTTCAGACCGCTACATCAAAGCTTGTTGCCGAAAAGCCTCAAAACAGGCAGATTATACTCATTTGTGCAATAATTATGTCAGCCACCATTGCTCTTTTACTCACAATTATTATGTATTCCAATGCCAACTACATAAGCATTTGTATTTTAAGTGAGCCACGCTGTACAGAGCTTGTCAAGGCGCTGTCCTTTTCAATTCTGCCCGCTGCTATCCATTCCTGCATAAACGGATACTATTATGGATTGAAAAAAGCAGCCATCCCCGCTGCCACACAATTAATTGAGCAGACCGCGCGCATTGGCACCTGCTATCTGATATACGCAATACTATCTGACGGTGGCAGCTGCTTTAAGCCTGTATACTCTATATATGGCATCGTGGCAGGCGAAGCGAGCGCAACCGTCTTTTCCGTTATCACAATAAAAAAGGATTTCTCATACTTTAAAATATCCGTCAAGAGCCTGAAAACAACAGCCTATGGCATGGCTGCGCTTTTCATTCCTTTATCACTAAACTACATATTGGCAAGCTTTTCATCCTCCGCCGAAAATGTGCTTATCCCGAGAACTCTTAAGCTCTACGGACTATCACCGGCATTGGCCCTTGACATATTTGGAACCATTTCCGGTCTCACCCTTCCCGTGCTTTTATTTCCCGGTGTACTTTGCAGCTGTGCCTGCGTGATGCTTCTGCCATCTGTTTCTGAAGCGAATGCCGCCGGAAAGGATGCAAAAATCACTAAAACCATAAACTCCTGTGCCTTATTCGGACTATGCTTTGGTCTTATCTTTACATGCATATTCTATCTGCTGTCGGATTTTATAGGGGATTTTCTTTTTTCATCCAAGCTTTGTGGATATTTTCTTAGAAGACTGTGTTTTCTGTGCCCACTGATGCACATAAGCGGAATGCTCTGCAGCATACTGCACGGTCTGGGTAAAGCAAAGCAGGTGCTCTTCGTCAATCTGCTCACCTGTGCGATAAGAATCCTGATGATTATGCTTCTCGTCCCCCACTATGGGATAGATGCATATCTGTGGGCTATGCTTGTGTCGCATGTGTTTATGACACTTGCTGTCGGGATTCTCACCTGCCACACAGCACACAAATAAAAAAATCTGCACATACTCCGGGCATACCGGAATATGTGCAGACTCATAAAAATACAGATTATACACGTGAAAGGTACTCACCAGTTCTTGTATCAATCTTGATAACATCATCTGTCTCAACAAAAAGTGGTACATAAACTGTAGCACCTGTCTCAACTGTAGCAGGCTTTGTAGCACCTGTTGCTGTATCACCCTTGAAGCCAGGCTCTGTCTCTGTAACAGTAAGCTCAACGAAAAGTGGTGGCTCAACTGCAAATACATTGCCCTTGTGTGAGCAAACCTTACACATCTCGTTCTCTTTTACAAACTTGAGAGCATCGCCAACCTCATCCTTTGGTAAGTCAATCTGGTCATATGTCTCAACATCCATGAAATGATAGAAATCATCATCTGCATAAAGATACTGCATATCCTTACGATCAATGTGTGCTGTAGGGCATTTCTCTGTTGGACGGAATGTCTTCTCAACAACACCACCACTGATGATATTCTTTAACTTTGTACGTACAAATGCTGCACCTTTTCCTGGTTTAACATGCTGAAATTCGATAATCTGATAGATGTTTCCCTCGAACTCGATAGTAACACCGTTTCTGAAATCTCCTGCTGAAATCATTAGTTACTTCCTCCTTAAATCGTGCGAGCCTAAGCTCTCTCATTCGTCCATTTTACAATAAAAAGCAATACATTTCAAGTATTTATTTTCTATTGCATGAATTTGTATTGGTTTTATATTAGTTTCTAGCCTCGATATCCGATATCATAGCTATTCTCTTTGCGTGTCTGCCGCCCTCAAACTCGGCTGTCAGATAAGCCTTTACGATATCCTTTGCAAGCTCAACACCTACAATCCTCTCACCAAAGGCTATGATATTGGCATTGTTGTGCTGTTTTACAAGGCGTGCTGTGGCTGTGTCTGAGCAAACTGCCGCACGGATTCCGTTGACCTTATTTGCTGCTATTGAGATACCTACACCGGTACCGCATATCAGTATTCCGCAGTCAAACTCGCCTGATGCCACTGCATTAGCCACCTTCTCACCATACTCCGGGTAATTGCAGCTCTCACTTGAATCTGTGCCGAAGTTGGTCACCTCGTGACCCATGCTCTCAACATACTCCATTATTGTCTTTTTAAGCTCAACTGCTGCGTGATCGTTTCCGATTGCAATCTTCATAATATATATGCCTCCAAATTTTAAATTATTAATTAAAAATTATTTATTTACTTTCTTTAAATGCCTCTTGTAGCATGCAATTACAGGCTTTTCAATAAAGCGCTTAAGCACAATCTGTATCTCCTCATGCGGGTCAATAGGTGCTACAAGTATTGATCTGATGCCCGTAAGATTAGCTCCGATGATATCTGTAAATATCTGATCTCCCACAAAAAGAGTGTTTTTCGTATCTGTGCCAAGCCTCTCCATTGCTGTACGATAGCCTGATGGCTTGGGCTTTCCTGCCTTGTAGATATACTTTATCCCAACCTGCTTAGCAAAGCTCTTCACACGCGGCTCCTTGTTGTTTGAGAGCACAAGGCACGAAAAACCAAGCTCCTTAAGGTGCTTAAACAAAGCAATCGCCCGCTCATCAGCAGGCGAACCATGAGTCACAAGGGTGTTGTCGATATCAAAAATGACACCCCTGTAACCCTCCTTATATAACTTATCAAAATCTATTCTGTATGTCGAGTCAATGTACTCTCCCGGGTATAAAAAACTCATAGTATAAAATTCTCTGTCTCCCTGTTAATCTGTTCATTCAAGGCTGCCTGCTGCCTAAACACTATTTGGTGTCAAGCATCTTTTTAAGCTCTGTCATAAATGTATTGACATCCTTAAACTCTCTGTAAACTGACGCAAACCTCACATATGCTACCGCATCAAGCTCCTTTAATTTGTCCATAATCAGCTCTCCGATGAGTGATGTAGAGATTTCCTTTTCCTCTCTGGCAAAGATTTCTATCTCGACCTCATCTACAAGCTTTGAGATTGTATCTGCTGAAATCGGTCTCTTGTGACATGCAAGAAGCACGCCCTTTTCAATCTTGGAGCGGTCATACTGCTCTCTGTTGTTATCCTTTTTTATAACGATGAGTGGGATTGTCTCCACCTTCTCATATGTAGTGAAACGCTTGCCGCAATCATCGCACAGCCTTCTGCGCCTGATAGAGCTGTTGTCATCAGCCGGTCTTGAGTCTATTACCCTTGTGTTGTCACTACTGCAAAATGGACACTTCATGCTGTACCCTCCGTAGATATCATATAATATGAAGAAGCAAAATATCTATGTTTCTCATTATAATACTTCAAATCATCATCTGTATTTAAAAAGACCTATACATATTTTAGTATATCTATACTAATTTTCATTGTCAATATGTTTTGTACTGATTTTGACTTTTTTAGCACTTTTTTTCAATGTCACTGAATAGTTTCCTTTTATACTATCATAACAGCTTACGCCGCATATCAGACTCACATATATTCACCAATATTATGTCGGGTCCAATTTTCACAATCTTAACCCATGGAATACAATATTCGTAATCCCTGCAAAATATTCCCATATATTTTCCCGGTCCCGGCACGATAATCGCACAGATTTTGCCACAGACCGGGTCAAACTCAAGGTCACGCACATGCCCGATGTATCTGCCCTCTTCCACACTCACAACCTCTTTTTCGCATAAATCCAGAAAACGCATAAAACAGACCTCCCTTGGTCTATCTTATGCGTATCTTTTTGATTTTGTGCTTATAAAAGCGTTTTATTCATAAAATTATACATTAAATCTGAAAAGAATTACATCTCCGTCCTTAACAACGTACTCTTTTCCTTCCATGCCTACGATGCCCTTTTCTCTTGCGGCTGCAAGGCTTCCATTGTCGAGAAGATCCTGATAGTTGACTACCTCCGCCTTGATGAAGCCACGCTCGAAATCAGTATGTATCTTGCCGGCTGCCTGTGGTGCCTTTGTACCTTTCTTTATAGTCCATGCACGGCACTCATCCTCTCCTGCTGTGAGGAAGGAAATAAGTCCGAGAAGTGAATAACTGGCTGCTACAAGCTTATCGAGACCGCTTGACTCAACACCTAAATCCTCAAGGTACTCCTTCTTTTCGTCCTCATCGAGATCTGCAAGCTCCTGCTCAATCTGTGCACAGATAACAAATACCTCTGCGCCCTCTTCCTTTGCCATTTCTCTTACCTTTGCAACATGCGGATTGCTTGCGCCGTCATCTGCGAGGTCGTCCTCTGATACGTTTGCTGCGTAGATGGTAGGCTTTGCTGTAAGGAGATTATATCCCTTGAACCAAAGCTGTGCATCCTCATCATCAGGCACTTCAAAGGTTCTGGCCATCTTTCCGTCCTCAAGATGAGCCTTTACTGCCTCAACAAGCTCAAGCTCCTTTGCAAGTGTCTTGTCCATTCTTGCCTGCTTTGCAATCTTTGCAATTCGCCTGTCGAGAATCTCAACATCCGAGAAAATAAGCTCAAGATTGATTGTCTCGATATCTCTTGCAGGATCTACAGAGCCATCTACATGGATAATGTTTGTATCCTCAAAGCAGCGCACTACGTGTACGATTGCATCTACCTCACGGATATTTGCAAGGAACTGGTTTCCAAGTCCCTCACCCTTACTGGCTCCCTTCACAAGACCTGCGATATCAACAAATTCGATTGTTGCAGGTGTAACCTTCTTTGTGTGATAGAGCTCTCCGAGCTTTACGATTCTCTCGTCAGGCACTGAAACAATACCTATGTTTGGGTCGATTGTAGCAAAAGGATAGTTTGCTGAAAGCGCTCCTGCCTTTGTGAGTGAGTTGAATAATGTAGACTTTCCGACGTTCGGAAGTCCGACGATGCCGAGTTTCATGGTATATATATCTCCTTTAAATTGATTTCATATGTATTTTGTGTATCGGATGTTTGTTGATACAACTATGTAGTGTACCACATTGCAAGAGATTTGTACATAACCTAATGTGCAGGAAGGTTTTCACATTTTATTATTCACTTACCATCTCATCACACTTAATCTGCTCGATATGTATGGCAAGGTAGCCTGTCTCATTGTCCAAAAACTCATGATTTAAGTCCTTTCCAAGCTCCTTACATATATCACCTGCCAGTGCGAATGACTCCGGATAATTTTTCTCGATAAACTGATTGAGATCAACCTTTAATTTTTCTCCGGTCGCGGCTCTTGATACCATGTGGCGGATATGGTTCATGAGGCGGTTGTAGGCCATAGTAGTGACATCTATGTGCTTTCCAATCTTTTCCTCTATAAATGTGGCGCATTTTCGAACTGCTGCCGCCATCTCCATGGCATCCGATACCTTTGAATTGTTTAAGGATGTATGAATATGAAGAGTAATGTAGCCGATCTCATCATCAATTATATCAATTTGTTTTTTATCCTTTAGTATGTGGCGTATATTCTCAGCTATCTTGTACTCCCTATAAAACATCACACGGATGTCATCGTTTAAAGGATTGCTGATCTGTTCTTTGTTTTCCATACGCTTTACAGCAAATGCTATATGATCTGCCATAGGAAACAATATGCTTCTGTCTATATGACCAAACTCATGCTCTGCATTATCGAGCAGTGTGTTTGCAATCTCAAGATACTCCGGCTCGATGGATTTTACTATGTCCTTTGCCGGACCTCTGTCCCTTGTCTGGGTCAGCTCATACAGTGAATCCTCTTCCGTTGGCTCGACAGACTGTGTAATTTTCTTTCCAAAACCCACACCCTTTCCGACTATAAGATATTCTCTTGCGCTCTTGTCCTTTACCGCAAGCACTGTATTGTGATTTAAGACCTTTGTGATTCTGTACATATCATTCCTCTGACATTTATTAATGTACTCCTGATAATTTATACGAACTATTTATTATTAACATAACCGGACAATTCAATTATCATGAAGTGTGAATTACTTCTCGTAGGTGTCAACTGCGTAGAGAGGCTCTCCCGCCTTAATCGGTCCGTCTGTGATGAGACGGATTTTCTGATTATCTTTTAGCTCTGTGCAGATGACAGGAGTAGTAACTGATGGTGCGTTCGCCTTTAAGTAGTCAAGATCAAGCTTCATGAGCACATCGCCCTTATTAACATGGCATCCTGCCTCAACCTGTACGTCAAAGCCTTTACCCTCGAGCTTTACTGTATCAATTCCTACATGGATTATCATACCAATTCCTGAGTCGGTTGTAAATCCCAAAGCATGCTTTGTATCAAAAACGAATAAAACAGTTCCATCCTCAGGTGCTACAACTACCCCCTCCTCAGGTGTGACTACTGCTCCGTCACCCATCATTTTGCCGGCGAAGGCCTCGTCCGGCGCTGTTGAGAGGTCTGCTGCTATTCCTGTCATAGGGCTTGAGATGATAACTGTACTTGTCGGCTCTGATTCAACATCCGAATCCTGTGCTTTATCAGAAGAGGTGTTTGAATCTTTTGTCTTTGACGCGTCTGCTGTATTATTTTCTGCTGCATCATCCTCGAAATGCTCCTCTGTCACGCTCGCAAGATAATCCTCTAAATCTGATTTAATCACTGTTACTCTTGGTCCATAGATAATCTGTACGCCCTGTCCCTTGTGCACGACTCCTGATGCTCCTGTTGATTTAAGAAGCGCATCGTTTACCTTTTCTGGGTCAATTACTGTGATACGAAGCCTTGTTGCACAGCAGTCCACATCTGAGATATTGGCTTTGCCGCCGAGACCCCGTGATATAGTCTGCGAGAGCTCGTCTACAGTCGCTTTGTCGTCAGAAGCTTTTGTATCCTTAGCAGCTTTTCTTTCATTTACATCTGCCTTGGTGTAGAGCTTTGTCTCTGTATCGTCATCCTCACGGCCCGGAGTCTTGAAATCAAACTTCTTTATAAGGAAGCTGAAAATAAAGTAATACAGTAAGAAATATACTATTCCCACCGGAATCACGAGCATCCAGCTTGTCTTTTCATTTCCCTGCAATATACCAAACAGGAAGAAATCAAGTAATCCTCCTGAGAAAGTAAGTCCTACAGCGATGTTTAAAATATGTGCTATCATGTATGCGCTTCCTGCGAGCACTACCTGTACTGCAAAGAGAGCCGGTGCTACGAAAAGGAATGAGAACTCAAGAGGCTCTGTTATTCCTGTAAACATACATGCAAGTGTTGCAGAAAGTAAAAGACTTCCTGCCTGTTTTTTCTTTTCCGGCTTTGCACATTTATACATTGCAAGTGCTGCTCCCGGAAGACCGAAAATCATGAAAATGAACTCTCCCGAGAAATATCTTGTGGCATCGGCACTGAAATGTGCGATGTTTGCAGAGTCAGCAAGCTGTGCGAAGAAGATGTTCTGTCCACCTTCAACCATATGTCCTGCAACCTCCATCGTTCCACCGACTGCTGTCTGCCAGAACGGCATGTAAAATACATGGTGCAGTCCGAATGGAATAAGTGCTCTCTTTATGATACCAAAGAGAAGTGTTCCGAAATATCCTGTTCCTGTCACCACTCCGCCGAGTGCATAGATTCCGTTCTGCACTGTCGGCCAGATAAAATACATTAAGATTCCTACAAAAAGATATACCACTGTTGATATGATAGGCACAAATCTTGTTCCACCGAAAAATGACAATGCATTCGGCAGCTCAATCTTGTAGAAACGGTTGTGCAGTGCTGCCACTCCAAGTCCTACGATAATTCCGCCAAACACGCCCATCTGCAGCGACTGGATACCGCATACTGATGTGATGGTTCCATCAAGCACATCCTTTGCAATGCTTCCGTCTGCAAGGATTTTTCCGGAAATCTTGAGCATCGCATTGATTGATACATTCATAACAAAGTATGCTATGACTGCTGAAAGTGCTGACACCTCTTTTTCCTTCTTTGCCATTCCGATTGCTACTCCGACCGCAAAAATGAGCGGAAGGTTATCGAATATGGCACTTCCGACCGCATTCATGATTACAAGAAGTGCATGGAGTATAGTCTTATCTCCGAGCAGCCACTGTAAACCATAGGTCTCAATTGTTGTGGTGTTGGTGAATGAGCTTCCGAGTCCTAAAAGCAAGCCTGCTACCGGAAGGATTGCGATTGGAAGCATGAAGCTTCGTCCTACCCTCTGCAGGACACCAAAAATTTTGTCTTTCATGAGCTTTTCCTCCTATAAATGCAGGGTATGTACCGATTTGCACCTATCATTCTTTTTTGCTCCAGCGACAAAAAGGAGGCACTTATCATACACTAACCCTGTTAAAAGTTATGTACGACAAATGCCTCCCTAAAAGTAACACGTCTGCTTAAGTTTATATCACAGAAGCCTTATTATTTCAACACAATTTTCCTTACGAATTTATTTTTTGTTAATCATGCTGTTTTTATACATGTTTTTTTGTGAATTATTTCTAATGTCTTTTTTCTCCAGACGCCTCCATGTTTCCATCACCATAAAGCATTCTTCACCTGTGATGCCCTCTGATGAATACACAGCCTTTTGTATGATGCGCATGTACTCGTCCCAGTGGATTCCGCAATAATCCGGTCCGCAGTATTTTTCCTTAAGGTTAGCCAGATAAAGCTCATCTGTCCTGTTTTTTGAAGGATGTCCCAGTCCTTTGTAGATGCGGTTGTTTATCATTATTGCTGCCCTGCTGTAACGGCCTTTTTTTACCCTTTTTGCAAGTCTTGCTTCCCACAAAATATTTCTTCGCCTTTTGATATAAACTATGATGGCTGTAAGTGCAGTCAGAAAAATCACACAGAGTGAGGTTTTTAAAATCACCGGTGGTATATGAAGTCTCGTTTTTGAGTTCTGAGCAGCTGTACGTTTATCCGCACCTGACTGTGAACCATAAGCATTCTCACTTCCATCACCTGACTCATATTGGTTTGAGGCAGTGTTTGCTGTAGTATCGTTTGCTGTGCCATCATTTTTTACATCTGTATTTTCATTTTCTGCATCTTGATCTGCTGCATCTTCATATGCATTATCTTCATTTGCCGCAGCATCATTCATATTCTCAGTATCATCCAAAGCATCACCGGCATTCGTTTCCTTTCCTTTGACACCAATATAGTCAAACGGATTCTCACCTGTCACATACTCAAAATATCCCGGTGTCATCTCCACCGGAATCCATCCGAAATCATCCAGATATATTTCAACCCAGGCATGCGACTGCGAATCCTTCACCTCACATATATCCTCATCATTTTCACCGGATTTGAAGCTGTCCTCCTTTGCACAGTATCCGCTTACATAACGGCATGGAACGCCCATCTGTCTGAGTATCATCGTGCCAGCCGATGCAAAATGCACACAAAAGCCCTGTCTGCTATTTGAGAGGAAATTTTCAACTACATCCTTACCGCCTGTTGAAGGAGGATTTTTGCTGTACTTAAAAGCCTTCGATGTCAGAAACTGCTGCACCAGCTGTGCTGCCGCAATCCTGTTGGCATCATTTTCTCTTATATCGCCTGTGTACATCATATTGCTTGTGAGCTGTCCTGTCCTAAGAAGCAGCTTCGCATCTTTTGCAACAATTCCGTCACCGCCCTGCTTTTCAGTATAGTTTTCCATTACATAATCATTGTATGCCGCATAGAAATCATTGTTGACCTCAAGAGGCTGCTCCGGCTCAAGGATAGACATTTCCAGACAACCATCGAAAAAGCCGGGACACGCCGACACCTCGATAGTCTTTGTCGCTTTATCCTTTGTGATAACAAAGTCTTCGTCAAAATCTATATCGCCCTTGGCATCTATACTGTACGGGTCGATACAGTACGGCAAATAGGTGTATTTGGTGGAAAGCTTCTTCATCGTGATTGTATACTTTTCGGTGGCCGGATTGGTCTCATCATCATAATAACCATCAAGCAGCGTGGCTAATCCGATTGTAGTCTGCCAGGCTGTCATCCTTGAAGCATCATGATACTCTTTTTCCATCCCTGAAAAATCAGACTTTTTAATCCATCTGCCATTCTCATAGGTATCACCGTAGAAGCTTCTCAGATAAACATTAGAAGGTACTCCTGCCTTTGCTTCTACCGTCATCACTGTTTTTTCACTGTAGCTTGGATAGTGATTACTAACCGTGCCATCCTGTAAATCAATTCCCACGCTGAAGAATGATTTTACACTGCCCTCCAAATCCTTTTGAAAGGCAAGCATCTGTGGCTTTTTATCGGCAAGTGTATCAGCAAGAGGTTTAAATGAAAATACACATATGAAAAGTACTGCAGACACCGCCGCCATGTATAAAAACGCCGCCGCTATCCTTAAAGCCTCATTGCCCTGTGCACTGCCATTTACATCATATCCTGCCACTGTGCGTGCGTTGCCATCTGCAATAAGACACCAGAGTGTACACAGTGTGAGCATAACGACCTCGCTGACACTTGGGCTTTTGCCTATGCACAGCTGTACCACAAGCATAAGCGTTGGAAATAATGTGAGAATGCGTCTTCTTTTAATTTGAACCGCCAGTGTCACCAGCAAAAGCATAACTATAAACGATACAAAGCCAGCAAACGCCCCTGCAAAGGCCTTCTCCCCCTTTGGGCAGGCAAACGAAGTGCCATAGTACACATTTATCAGCTCAAGATACCTGCCCTTTACATACAAAAAGCCGGCTTTTATATGCCCTGCAGTCTGCCAGTTTGCAATAAATACACCAAGCACAAATACAAGCAGCAGCCCCGTATTTATCGCATGGCGCACCCATTTTCTTGTGTCAAGCGATGTAAGCCTGTTTATAAAGCCGCTTATCACCGAAAAAATAAACAGCCACACATACACATAATATGGGCATCTCACATGTGAAACGGTCGTATTCACAACAGACACTGCACACACCGTAAGAAGTACTGCTGCAGCTGCATTGGCAAGTTCAGTAAGCAGGACACCAAGCACTGTAAATGCATTATTATAATCAGGCTTTATCTCATTTGTGTCAGATTTCTGCCATCTACTTTTCCTAAATGACAATCTCGTTTTTTTCATCCGCTCTGCCAACTATCTCCTCTCCCCTTTTTATCTGAAGTCTTCCATCCACGCTAAGCAGACACACAAGCTTTTCTGCCCGGTACTTTTCCTCATACAAAAAAAGCGCATCATTCTTTGTATCCGGCTTTATTTTAAGAAAACTGTTCAAAAATATGTAAAAGCCCTCCTCGTCATCCACTCTGGCTCTCACAATATCGTTTATGGCGGTATCATACCACGCCACATAATGAGAGCATTTTTGATCCATAAGCGAAAAGGAAAGTGAGACAAGAAGCTTCATAAAAGCATCCGCCTGTCTGCCTTTCTTTATTCCCCTTAAATCTGCTACTATGGCCACCGCACATGCCTTTGGCAGGCTGTTCTCCTTTACCATCAGCTCATCAGTCCTTGCAGAAAGCTTCCAGTGCACACTCTGCAGCCTGTCACCGTTTTGAAACTCTCTGACATCAAACAGCTCCGACGGATCATATCCCGGTCTTAAATCATCATATATATCAGAATCCCCAAAGAAATTTCTTACTCTGTCCGTTATCCTCACAGGAATCTCATCAATCTGCGGCATCACCTCAACATTTGCATATTTTTTAACTCTTTTCGTGACATAAAAAAGCCTCGAAAAATCATATAGCTTTATCCTTACAAGCTCAAATTCATAATTGCCGCATAGGTTTACGCTGTACAAAAAATCACTGCCTCCTGACAGCCATTTTGTACTTTTTTCGCCGGATAAATTATTTTTCACCGTTACACGGTATTTTACACCATCAAAGCCTGCCTCCTTCAGCCGGCAGGAAAGACTCACCCTGATACTCTCGCCCTGTGTGGCGATAACTATCGGAATGTTTATAGCTGCCACTGCCCGGTGCGCCTTTACAAGCAATGCTATAAATGTCAGCACCATAAACACACACATAAAGCAGCCAAGCAGTGCCAGCGCAGCATTACCGTATATCATCGACATATAAAAAACTATTGCCGCAGTAATTATTCCTATCAAAAAACTAATCACGATTACCTGCCTTTTTCACATAAGTTGTCGGCTGTTTAACAGCCTTTAGTATCTCATCTATCACTGAAAGTTCTGATACATGTGATACTCTCGCCTTGGTATTTAGCACGATTCTGTGCTTTGTCACATCCGCAAATACAGAAACCACATCAGATGGTATGACATAGCTTCGCCCACTCAGATACGCATATGCCTTTGCCATCCTCACACACGCAATCGTACCTCTCGGACTCACTCCAAGCTCAATGTACGGACTTATCCTTGTCGCATCAACCAGATCCACAATGTACGAATAAATACTGTCATATATAAACACCTGTTCAACCTCTCCCTGCATCTCAACAAGTCCCTGTGCATTCATAACAGGCTTTATCGTATACTCATCAGCCTTCACACTTTTGCCCTTTGCGATATCCACCTCTGCCTCATGTGAAGGATATCCCATGCTCATACATATCATAAACCTGTCAAGCTGTGACTCCGGCAACAGCTGTGTACCGGCGCTGCCCTTTGGATTTTGAGTGGCCATCACTATAAACGGCTCTGGGACCTTCCTGCTTATTCCATCCACAGTGACATTTCCCTCCTCCATAACCTCCAAGAGCGCAGACTGTGTTTTGGGACTTGTCCTGTTAATCTCATCTGCCAGAAACAGATTACACATCACGGCACCCTCGCGGTACACAAACTCTCCGGTCTGCTTCTGATACATCGAAAAGCCAAGTATATCAGCAGGCAGCACATCCGGAGTGAACTGTACTCTGTGATTCACAAGCGCCATAGCCCTTGAAAAAGCTACTGCAAGCGTAGTCTTTCCCACTCCCGGCACATCCTCAAGCAGTATATGTCCACCTGCCAAAAAGGCAGCAAATGCCTTGATGATACAATCATCCTTGCCCTTTACTGCCTTTTTTACTTCGTCTATCACTAACTGTGCATTATTCATTTGTCTTATCCCCCGGTTAATCATTTTAAACTGCCGATGATCATCTTCATCATCTTATTCATAAATAGCTATATATATTTTACATATTTAGTATCAATATTTCAACTTTTATCCCTTAAATTAAACAATTCTTAAACCGTATTAATCATCTCTGCTGCTACACTGTTCCGGTGATGACAAGTGTGCTCTCACCCGGTGTGACAACCCACGCTCCGGTTGTGCTATCCTGTGTGTAGGTTGCCGCCGGAACAGTGATTGCGCCTGCCGTGCTCGAAAATGTGCCAGTCGCCTCATTGTAAGTGTAATCTGTAGCTGCAGTCCAGGCTGTGCCGTTTAATGCGGCTGTAAGATTGTTCAAAACCGGAGCAAATGTGTCTGTTATAACCACGCCTGTGGTATTGGTTGCCGCAACGCTTCCGTAGTTTTGAATCCTGAAGGTATAGGTCAGTGTACCGTTTTCCGTCACAGGAACTGGGCTTACTGACTTAGTAATTGCAAGATTTGGTGCAGCCTCGGCATTTACTGTCTCTGCTGCTGTGACCGGAGTGATTCCGGTACCGCTAACTGTAGCAGTGTTTGTAACAGCAGCCTCTACGCCAAGAGGAGCATACTCATTTAACGCTGCCTCATAGATGACAGTTGCATTGCCACCCGCAGGGACACTTATGCCTGTGATGCTAAGAGGCGGTCCCTGGGTTACTGCAGGCGCTGCCTGGAGTGTGCCGTTTGTATAGTATTTTACGGTGTTATTCACATAGGTTAATGGTACAAGAGTGTTGGTGTTAAAGGTATAAGCACCTAGATTGTCAGAAAGTGTCAGACCGTTTATCGCGGTATTTCCGGAGTTTACGATACTCACCACATAGGTTATTGTATCGCTTTGATTGTAGGTGTTTTTGACTGCTGTTTTCGTAGCAGAAAGCACCTCCAGTATTTCTCCGACTGCTATATTTGAATTGGCTACATTGTTGCCATAACGAAGCTGTGCCTGATTAGTAAATCGTGCCATATATTTTCCATCCTTTCATATATTCAGGTATGGTTTAATATATGACACAAATCTACAAATGCCACAGATTATTTACTGTCCTGTTTATTTTTCTCCACATCAGCCTTTTTGATAAGCTCCAGAAGCTTTTCAAGCTCCTCCTCATCCACGCCGGTGTAGCCTGAAAGCTCACTAAGGCTCGGCTCGAAACCCTTATCGGATTTTAGTTTCTCCACTGCACGGTTTACTAATGAAACCTTTCCTACAACAGTATTCTCGCTCTCATCCTCACCGGTCTGCTCCCTGATACACTCTTTCATAGACTCCTCTATGGCATCCAAAAGCTCTTTTTCCACATCTGTCTCATCCCCGCAGCCGCAGAGCTCAGTAAGGCACATGAAAAGTCCCATGTTTCCCTCCTGTACTACGTCCTCAAAGCCCTCTGATGTAACGGCAAGCTTCTTTGCCATGGCAAGCACACTTTTGAGCCAGAAATTTGATATAGTGTGTATCACACTCTCATCACCTGCGAGCAGCTTTTTGTACATATCGTCCTGCTCGGCCTTTGTGTAATCAGGTATCTCTTCAAGCTCCTCAAGATACATCCTAAACATAGGTGAATCCGGGATAAGGCTGTCCTCGTCTATATCAGGCTCAGCTTCATTATCCTGCTCAGCCTTATTATTCTTTCCACCTGCTATGGCATCCATCGAATCTCCTTCTGAGTAAATTACATTGTTCAATGCAGCATTTTCAGACGATTCATCCCCATGTAATTCGTCCTCATAATCGCCTGCACTCTCATTCTCCTGCTCATGTGGTGTGATGAGAAATTCAAATACCATATCCTCCTGCGCCTTATTAAGCTCCATATCCTTAAAATAAGACATGATTTCATCTCTGCCTATCGGCTCCGCTGATGTCCTGATAATCTCGGCCACGCTCTGCACTGTCTCTATAAAGGTATTCTGATCTAACATATCTTACACTCTCCTGTCTGATTTTCAAAAATACGTAACTATATCAATCCCTGTATAAAAATAAACAAAATCAAAAGCGGCAGTATGAACTGAAAATACGGCTTAAGCTTCCTTGAAATCTTAAGTCCTGATCCTGTATTTGCCTCATCTATATACTTATCAAAGCCCCAGCCCCACTTTGTCACACAAAAAAGCAGATAAACCAGTGAGCCAATCGGGAGAAGCAGATTGCTTACCATAAAGTCCTCGCTGTCAAGCACATCCCTGCCTCCTATGAGGTGCAGATTGCTCCACACATTGTATCCAAGTACACACGGCATACTTGCAATAAGTATTATCACACCATTTATTAGCGCAGCCTTGTTTCTGGACCAGCCAAACATATCAATGGCAAACGACATGATATTCTCAAATACCGCTATGACTGTTGAAAAGCTGGCAAATGTCATAAACATGAAGAAAAGACAGCCCCATATGCGGCCTCCCTGCATATTTACAAACACATTTGGCAAAGTGATAAAGATAAGGCTTGGTCCTGCGCCTACCTCCACCCCATAGCTGAAGCAAGCCGGGAAAATGATAAGGCCTGACATTATAGCCACAAATGTATCAAGAGCACATATTTTGGCACCCTCACCTGCAAGAGTGCAGTCCTTTCCCATATAGCTGCCGAATATCTCCATTGCGGCCACACCCAGACTCAGCGTAAAAAACGCCTGATTCATGGCTGCTGTTATGACATTCTTTATTCCAATTTCAGAAACCGCATCCAGATTCGGAACAAGATAGAATTTCACTCCTTCCAACGCCCCTGAAAGCGTGATACTGTGCACCGCAAGAACAATTATAAGCAAGAACAGAGCACTCATCATAAATTTACTGATTTTCTCAAGCCCATTCTGCAGACCACGGCTGCACACCAAAAAGCCAAGCACAACCGTAACTATCATCCAGAAAGCCATCTGCTTGGGTTCTGCAAGCAGGTTTCCAAATGCAGCTGCCGTGTCATCAGTATTCATGCCTGATGTAAAATCTCCCTTTAGGAATTTAAAGAAATACGCAACCATCCAGCCTGAGACTGTTGTGTAATACATCATGAGCATGTAGCAGCCAAGCATGGCTATCCATCCGTGAATATGCCATTTACTGCCCTCTTTCTCAAGAGCCTTGTAGCTCATCACAGCACTTTTTCTGCTGGCTCGGCCTACAGCAAGCTCCATCGTAAGCACCGGAAGTCCCATGCATACCAGAAATATAAGGTAAAACAGTACAAAAATACCGCCACCGTTTTGACCTGTCACATACGGAAAACGCCATACATTGCCTATGCCTATAGCGCATCCTGCACTTACCAGTATAAATCCCAGACGTGATTTAAATGATTCTCTTTTCATATTTATATATCTCCTATTGTTATTGCGTTACGTTATCACCCTGCTGTGAGCATTGACTATTGCTTTTTGCTTTATTACTCTCCTCAAAGACTCGCAGCTCCTTTATTGCCTGTCCACCCATCAGATAGAGAATACCTGTATTGAATATAGTCATAAGGCCGATTCCTACATCTCCGAGATCCCAGACAAATGTGTATGCCGCGATACCGCCTACAAACAGCATAACAAGAGCCAGCACCTTGTACATGGTCTGTGAAATCCAGTTATCCCCAAACAGGTACGCAACATTACTCCTTGCATAAAAAAGTATACCAAGGAAGGTGGAAAAGCTGAATAAAAACAATGTGACTGCTATAAAAATAACTCCAAAATCTCCAAGATGATACCTCATAGCTGACTGTAATAAATCCATGCCCTCTTTCCCTGCCACTATATTCTCCGGTGCAGTTAGCATGATCATTGCCGTACAGCTGCAAATCACTATCGTATCTATAAATACACCAAGCGCCTGCGTCAGTCCTGCCTTTACAGGAGTATCGCACTCTGCCGCCGCTGCAGCGCATGGAGCAGAGCCTGAGCCTGCCTCATTTGAAAAAAGACCTCTCTTTACACCATTCATGAGCACCGCTCCAAAGCCTCCCGCAGCCACCTGCCTGATACCGAAGGCTTCCTCAAATATCCTTGAAAAAACCGATGGCATCATGCCTATATTTTTAATTATGATAAAAATGGTTATGGCAAAATAGCACACCGCCATGATAGGAACAACTATGTCAAGCACCTTTACCGTAGCATTTTTCCTAAGCACAATGACAGCGGCCACTGCAACTAAAATTACGGTAGTGTAAATAGGTGGTATGCCAAATGCATTTTCAAATGACGATGTAACTGAATTGCTTATAACCTGACTTATGCCACACCAGCAGATTAGTCCGGATATAGCAAACAAAACAGCTATAATAACATGTTTTTTCTTTTTGCCTGATTTATCCTCAAAGTAATGGTGTATGTAATACGCCGGACCTCCACGATAGCCTGAGTACAATGGATCCGGCTCCTTGTGAAGCTGTGCCAGTGTAGCCTCCACAAAAGCCGTGGATGAACCTATAATGGCTGTTATCCACATCCAGAAAACCGCACCTGCGCCTCCCACTGATATGGCAGCTACAACACCAACCAGATTACCCATGCCCACTCTCGTCGCCGTAGAGACAATGAGTGTCTGGAACGTGGACAGGCTGTCTTTATTTTTCTTTTTACCTGTCAGCGCCTTTATCATGTCCGGAAACATTCTGATTGGTAAAAGTCTTGTCCTTACAGTGAAATAAATTCCTGTCGGAATCAAAAGAATTATGAGCAGTGAGATTCCCACGCTCCCACCGCCGGGCAGTGGAATGTGTATCAGATCTCCCCACAAGAAAGAATAAACTTTTTCAATAAGTGCTACTATCATAGTAAATATCGTCCCCTTAGTTTTCATTGCTTCAACGCATTGAAGATGAAGCCAGTATTACTACTATACAATATGAGTAGGAAACTTTCAATATATTCTGTTTTTTTGTTGTGTTTTTTCTTTCACAAACAGTAATAAATACACTATAAGTCCCTTGCATATGAGATTATAATTTCTTATAATGATATAGTTGAATATTCAAAAGATATACGCCCGGGGAGATAAATAATGATAAAACTAATAGCAACAGATATAGACGGAACACTTGTAAAGGACGGCTCACTGCTCATAGATTCTGAGTACATGTCTGTCATCGACAGGCTCATAGACAAAGGAATAATATTTGTAGTCTGTTCCGGCAGACAGTTTTCAAGCGAATTTAAGCTGTTTGCTCCGATAAAGCACAAGCTTTTGTATATAACAGACGGAGGAACAGTCGTGCGCACTCCAAAGGAAATCCTGAAAACCTATCCTATGGACGAGGATATATGGAAGGGCATGTGCCGGATGGTCCGCGATGAGCTGCCTGCATGCGATTACTTTGCTGCTACTCCTGATTTCTGCTTTGCAGAGGATGGTGGCAGCCCAGTCTTTCACCTGCTTCGTGATTCATACGGCTTTGAGATGCGTGAGGTTGATGACATCACAAGGCTTGACAGAAATGACATCATCAAATTCACTGTCTTTCATCCCGACAAATGCGAAGAGCTGTGTACACCGGTTTTCATTCCGGCATGGAATAAAAAAGCTCACCTGGCAGCCGCCGGCAAGGAATGGGTAGACTGCAACGCAAAGGGTGTCAGCAAATGGACTGCACTCTCATACCTCATAGACAGATTCGACCTGCTTCCTGACGAGGTATGCTGTTTCGGTGACAATCTGAATGATATTGAGATGCTTCAAAATGCCGGTATAAGCTACGCCGTGTCAAATGCCCGCCAGGAAGTTATCGCAGCCGCAAAACACACCTGTGCGCCTTACTGGGAAAACGGAGTACTTAGTGTTTTAAAGTCTTTTTTATAATTTTTTAAATTTTTTTAAAAAAGTACTTGCATTTTTGTAAAACCCTGTGTATAATATCATTTGTCCGTGTGACACAGATATTCACACAGATGTTTGCGCTTCTAGCTCATTTGGTAGAGCACCTGACTCTTAATCAGGGTGTGCAGGGTTCGAGCCCCTGGAGGCGCATTTTTTGTACCCAAATTAATTTACCAACACTTTAAAAGAAGCCGGATTTATTCCGGCTTCTTTTTTTTACATATCTCTGTTTATATACATCTGTTTTTACTTTTTATTTGTTTTATTTATCCAAAGCAGCTTCAATCGCATCAATCACAATCTTAAGAGCCTTGATTCTCGCATATTTCTTGTCGTTTGACTCAAGCACATGCCATGGTGCGTAAGTGGTATTGGTTTTCTTTAGCATCTCATTTACAGCAGTCTCATACAGATCCCATTTTTCTCTGTTTCTCCAGTCCTCATCTGTAATCTTCCATTGCTTTTCCGGAGTATTCTGGCGTTCCTCAAATCGAGCCAGCTGTGTATCCTTATCAATCTGCACCCAGAACTTTATGATGACAGCACCCCAGTCTGACAGCTCCTTTTCAAATTCATTAATCTCATTGTAAGCACGCTGCCATTCATTCTCGCTGCAAAAGCCCTCTAGTCTTTCTACCATAACCCTGCCATACCATGTCCTGTCAAAAATAGCTATATGCCCGGTCTTAGGAAGACGATTCCAAAATCTCCACAGATAGTGTCTGGCTTTCTCGTTTGGCAGCGGACTTGCAATCGGATGCACCTCAAAGCCTCTCGGATCCAGCGCCCCTGTGATTCTCTTTATATTTCCACCCTTTCCTGCTGCATCCCAGCCCTCATATGCTATGACAACAGGAATCTTTCGCCTGTATAGCTTGTTATGCAGCTCGCTAAGCTTAGACTGCAGATTTTTGAGCTCCTTTTTGTATTCTTCCTCAGATAGTTCCTTATCAAGTGATATCTCAGAAAGCTTTGGAATCTTCTCAAGTGGGAACACATTCTGTAACAGTGGCACAGCAAGATTACTGTTTTTAAGTGCTGTCTCTATTCCACTAACCAGCGTCTCCAGCACCTGAAGCTCAGCCCATTTTCTATTCTTTGCATCAACTATATACCAAGGATCTGCAGGCGAATTTGTATCATTCAGATATCTGTCAAACACATGCATACACTTGTCATAATGCTTATTCTGCCAGTCTTCATCTCCACTGACACGCCATCTGGTATCCTTATTCTCCTTTAATACCTCAATACGCTTTTTTTGTTCCTTCCGGCTGATTTGGAAGAAAAATTTCATAACAAGATAACCATTGTCAGTCAGCTGTCGCTCGAAGCGCTTCACGCTTTCAATTTTCTTCTTGTACTCCTTCTCTCCTATCTTGTCGTGCAGTACGTCCTTTACTACCTCATCCATCCAGCCCGAATCAAGAAACTCAAACTTCCCCTTTGCCGGAATCTTTACAAAATACCGATATAAAAAAGGCTTACGTCTTTCCTCCTCTGTCGGCTCGTCCATGGTTGCGACCTTGAAAAATCGCGGATCAATATTCTTGATTACCTTACCGAGCACACTGCCCTTTCCTGCAGTACCCCAGCCCTCAAACAGCACAAGTACAGGCAGTCCATGCTCCTTAATCTGCATCTGAAGCACAGACAGCTTAGAGCGTGCTGCATGCAGGCGCTCATCCAGCTCTTCCTCCTCCGGAATTTGTGGTTTAATCCAGTTTTCTAACATGTAATTACCTCCCAAATATATAATTTCAGCCATAAAACCTCTACATCACTATATTAGTATAGCTTTTTTCAGGCTAAAATACAATCTTCACACTATATTTGTTTCAGGTATGTTTCAGTTCTCCGCTTCTCCAATATTTGTCATTTTAAAGCCCTCTCCGTGCACCTCATGAGACTCAACAACCACAATAAAAGAGTCCGGGTCTGCATCTTTTACGGATTTACGCACCTGGTACATTTCCTTACTGTTGCATACACACATTACCACCTGAATATCGTCCTGCTTATATCCTCCCTGCGCCTTAAGAATAGTGCTTCCGCGCTGACTGCATTCATCAATTACATCGCATATCCTCTTTCCATTTTTTGTGACGATAAAGGCTACTTTGCCTGAATTCATGCCATATATCATTTTATCAATAACAACCGCAGACAGTATATTCACTATCATGCCGTAAATCATTCCGTCAATATCCCGAAACAAAAGTCCTCCAACCAGAATAATTCCGACATCAGTAAGAAAAGAGATGTTGCCCATCGATAAATGAGGCCGCAATGCTTTTACAGCCATGATGATAAAATCAGCTCCTCCTGTTGAAGAATTTCTTGTATAAATCATTGCATAGCCTATTCCGCAAAATACACCTGTGCACAATGCCGCAAGCAGTCTGTCGCCCTGATACACCGGAAACAACGGCGCAACATAGTCAACAATAAAAGAAGACAAAAGCATGCATCGTATTGAGCTGACAAAAAATTTTCTGCCCAATAATTTGCAGCATAGTATCGCAACCGGAATATTAAGCAGAACCGTTGATAAACCAATGGAAATATTAAACAGCCGGTATAAAATAATCGAAATACCCGAAAAACCTGTCATAGGGAACTCTGCCTGCAGGGCGAAGTTATATATACCTATTGCATAAAAGATGCTTCCCGCAAGCTCCCACATAATCTGTACCAATAATTCTTTTTTCTTATTCATATTGCATCTATCCTCCAAAATAAATAAGCGCCCGGAAACAAATCTTACAGTGTAAATTACTGCACCTACGATTTGCTCCCAGACGCTTTAACCACTCATCCGGTGAAGAGTGAACGTTTTCTGATGTATGCAATTATTATATTTGAGATGTTAAATTAAGTCAAGCCGGAATCATCAATTTTCCAGGTATCTATAGGAAGTGATTGAAGAAGCCATAGACTTATACCCTCCATGGATATAGAAGGTGCTGTCATGAAATTCATTGACGCAAAACCACAAAGCACCACACACAGCAACAAAGGTACACTGCCTGCAGTTTCAGCAAACATTGCATCCAACATGGCAAACAGTCCTCTGTCCTTCCACAATACAGTGATTGCAGACCGCAGTATACCACGATCCATATAATTGCAAAGGTCAGCTCGTTTTTCTCATATGCCATATATCGTATTCCGGAATATCATAATCATAAATCACCATGACATAACCAATCATAGTATCATCCTTATAGATTCCAAACGGCTGACATTGATTCCTGTAAACATAAGCCTGTGCAAGGCTTCGAATTGGATGGGAAACAAAGCGTTCCTGTCCGTTTGCAAGTTTCAAATTAAATGCTTCCATAAAATTATCTTCTGTAATTTGCCTTAGATATTCCACTGCCACCTCCGTACTACTGCACTCTTTGATAATGTTTCCAGAAGTTGATTGTTTCCTGAAGATCATCTTCACTGGCGAACAGATCCAGCTTCTTCGCAACTTCAACTGCGAAATCGACATATGCATTTGCTCGTGCAGTTATCACATTTTTATCTGTTACCCAATCTTCATCTGAGGAATGGGTTGATTTCACATCGCACAAAATTCCAGCGTGATCCAGCACATCGACTCCTGCACAAATCCCGGCAATCAAAATCTCTCGTTTCATTAAGGCTTGCAGATACGACTTCACCTCTGGAGTGTCAATTTCAGCAATGTTTCCGCCCGGAAGGATAAAACTTCTGATTTGATCTTTTTCAAGTGCTTCTAAAGGCATATCAACATTGACGGAAAAACCTTCCATAGTGCGAACAGGCTTTCCGTCCAATGAACAGAAAACCATGTCGCAGTTTGAAAAGCTCATAAAATAATTAAGTATCACGATTTCATAAAAACAGCTCTTGTCATATACAAGAAACACATCTTTCATCCATATACCTCCCTATTCACTGGCAAATCAGCTTTCTGGGTTCTCCCAAAAGCGTATTGATCGAGACATCAAATTCTTTCGATAATAGCTTAAGTGTATCCGTCTTGGGAATGGTATCTCCCTCTTGTGTCAAGCAGTTGACAACATTTTTCTTAAACTTTTTTCTTCCTCTTCATTATACCAGCTTCCGGCTAAATTACCACCGAAAGCTGATACATCTCCTTAGTTGCTTCTGTTGCTAAACTTCCACCTAAGCTCTATGGTCTTGTCGGCATACACGACTACCTTATCAAGCAGTACATCCAAAAGCTCGTCTGTAATCTCTGCGATTTCAGACTTACCTTCCAGAAACTGTATTCCACTGTTCTCAGACGGCATCTGGTTTTCCAGTGTAAAAATAGCTTCCTTCTGTGCCTCTATCTTCTCCCTGATTCCATCTATCATGGCTTCATAGGACTGCTTCTGCATAAGATATGTTTCCCTGTCTGTAACACCCTTTGCATAGGATTCGTATGCTGTCCGAAGCTCCAGTTCCAGTCTCCGGTGTGTATCTTCTGCCATAGCCAGTCTCTGCTTTGCCCCACGGATACGCTCATTATGTTGCTCTCTTTCCTTTTCCATAAGAAGCTTCAGCTTTGCAAGTCCTGATATCTGCTTGGAAAGCTCACCTTTTATGATACCATCAAGGTCTGTTACAAGTACCCGGTGGACACAGTTATTATTCTTCCTGTAGTTCACTTCACAGTTGAAAAATCTCTTGCCCAGGCGGTCCTTATGGTAGATCATATTTCTGCCGCAACAGTTGCAGACTAACCTTCCGGTATAGACCGATGCCTTTTTCCCTACCGGTGTAAAAGCCTCCGGCACAGTTCCCTTCATCGCTTGTACCTTCTCATATACTTCCTTTGAAACTATAGCTTCGTGATGGTTTGGTATCCGCTTCCATTCACTTGGCGGAAGCATCTTCTTACGTCGGGAACCAATCTCTTTCACACGGCTTTTCCCATACACAAAAGTACCGATATACATCTCGTTATTCAGGATGGAATTTACCTTATAATCTGTCCACAGGGGCGAATCCCCTTTGGTGTACATATTTGCGTATGTACCCTTTCTTCTGTGGTACGCCGCAGGAGTATCAATTCCTTCTCCGTTTAATGTCCTTACAATACCGGCAATACTCGCTCCACCTGCACGAAGCGTAAAAATGCTCTTCACAACAGCGGCTGCTTCCTCATCCACCAGAAGCTCACAGGCATTATTCTTGGATTTTAAATATCCAAAGGGAGCACATATCCCGATAAACATTCCCTTATCCTTCCTTGCCATTACTGCCGTAGATACCTTCTGCGAAAGATCCTTACTGTAAAAATCATACAGCAGAGCCTTAAACTGCACATCTATCTCACCGATACCGCCCACATAATCCTTACTGTCGTAATTATCGTTAATAGCTATAAAACGGATTCCCATAAAAGGAAATATCTGTTCAATATACTTCCCTGTTTCCAGATAGTTTCGTGCAAAACGGGACATATCCTTTACAATGATACAGTCCACCCTCTGCTCTTTTACCATAGCAAGAAGCTCCTGCATTCCCGGACGGTTCATGTTTGTGCCGGAATATCCGTCATCACACTTTTCCGTTACAGTCATGGAACGCAAATCTTCATGTGAGCTTATATAATCACGGATGATTCTACGCTGATTGGTAATACTGTTACTCTCATCCGCATTCACATCATCCTCCAAAGATAATCTTAAATACATAACCAGATTAGACATCTGTCCTACCTCCTTCATTCCACTTGGTTCTTCTCGGAAAACGGAATGTATCCGTATAACCAGTGGACTTATCACTGTTAAAACGGTACTGAATCTCCATATGCCGGTCCGCTGTCAGGGTAATCCCTGAAATAAGGGTTTCCACAAGCTCCGGTGTCAGAACCGACTTATCCTTTACGGATACAAGGGCATTTACAAATTTCTTCTGCTCCTTTGTATTACGAACAAAAGCTTTGTAATCCTTCTCAGCTTGTAACAGCTCCTTATCAAGCCTTACCCTTTCCTGCTCCTGCCTTCTATTGGCATCTTCAAGCTCATCCCTGCTAATCTCACCCTTTACATAGCTCCCGTAAAGTTCACTTCCTTCAAAGGAAAGACGCTCCGCACGCTTCTTCAAATCCGCTATCCTTGCCTTAAGCGTTGTTTCTGCCGGCTGGAAGCCTTTTTCCAAAGCATTCAGAAGCTTCTTTTTATCCGGCACAAGCTCCTTTACTGCCTTTTGCAAAGATTCAAACACCAGCAAATCCAGCTGTTCCTCGGATATCTTTATTACAGCTTCCTTATCCCTTTCCTCCACAGGCAGAGGATTGTGTCTGCAACGGTAATAATACAGTCGCACATCCCCTTCCCCGGAATAAATAATGGAAGATTCTCTCGAAAAATCACCACCACACACGGGACATTTTAAGATGCCCTTATACCTGTCTGCCGTCAGCGGTAAATCTTCTCTTGCCACAAAAGATTTCTTTTCCTTTTTCTTATCCACTACACTTCGGACTTCATAAAAAAGTTCTTTAGAAACAATAGCGTCATGGGCATCCTCATGGATAATCCACTCATTCTTTGACACCTTTTGTCTCTCCAAGCCCTGATACAGACACCTTTTTGTCTTTCCCTGCTGAAGCGTTCCTATATAGGCTTCATTGGAAAGAATCTGGGAAATGGTACCATTCTTCCATTCACTAAGAGGCTCCCCTTCCGTGATATAGGCAAGTTGCGTCTGCCTATATTCTTCCGGTATTCTGACCCCTGCCTGTGTCAGCTCCCTTGCAATGGCACGGTGGCTCATACCGCTCTTTGCCATCTGAAATATCTTTCTGACAATCTCAGCCGCAGGCTCATCTATAACAAGTCTGTGTCCATCATCCGTTTTCACGCTACTGTAGCCATAAGGTGCATGACCAAGCACACTGCCTCTTTCCATACAGCTTTGAAATGCCGAAGTAATACGCTTTGACACATCCTTTGCATACATATCATTTACAAGGTTCATAAGAGAAATCCCAAGCCCCTTGTTTCCGTTGTAATCCTCCACGGTATCAAAATGATCGTTTACTGAAATAAACCGCACACCCAGAAATGGCAGTATGGTTTCAATATAATTACCTGTTTCCAGATAATCACGTCCAAAACGGGACAAATCCTTTACAATAATGCAGTCTATCTTTCCTGCCCTCACATCATCCATCATTCGCATAAAATCAGGTCTGGTAAAAGTGGTTCCCGACACACCCCTGTCAAAATACTTCTGATAATGGGTTAGTTCCGGTCGCTCCTTGATAAAGTTTTCCATAATCATAAACTGACTTTCTATGGAATCACTTTTCCTGCCATCCTTTTCTACCGACAATCTGGCATACAGCGCAACATGATACTGCTTCTCTGTTGTAACATATGTTACAGTTTTATCCTTATCAGACGAAGGAACCTTATCCGCAAGTGCATTAAATCTTCCTTCTTTTCTTGCCATCCTAGGACACCTCCCTCATGGCTTCCGCTTCCAGTTCACCCTTTACAAGCTCTACCGCCTTTGCCATCTCATTACGGTACTTAAACACTATCTCTACCGTCTTGTCCTCATAGACTAAGATCTTGTCAATCAGAGAAACCAAAAGCATACGGTCCAGCTTTTCTATCTCCATATTTTCACGCAAGTCATCCAGCCACTGTCCTGCTGCAATTCCGTTTTCGTATATGGATTTTACAGTTGTCTCCTGCACCTTAATTGCAGCTGCAATCTCCGAAAGCTTGTTGCTGTAAATCTCCCTGTAGCGGTTAAACTGTTCCTGTGTAATAAGCTTCTCCTGTAAATCCGTATAAAGGGCAGATTTCATGGCACTGTATTCCTGCTCCTTTTCCTTTAACATCGCAATCTCCTTATCACGGTTTAGGGCTTCCTCAAAACGAATCTGCTTTGCATCTAAGATGCTTAACAACTTCTTGGTATCCGTAAGCTGCTTCACATACTTTCTGACCTCACCCAAAACAATCTCATTTAATACATCCACCTTGATACTGTGTCTGGTACATTCCTTCCCCCTGTTATAGCCGGAGCAGATATAGTATTCGTTCACCGTATCCTTATAAGGAACCTTCCTGCTGACCAGTCCCCTTCCACAGTCACCGCAGAAAAGAAGCCCGGCATAAAGCTTTGGCTCTGTCATTCTTTCCTTTGCTCTTGTATCACGCTTCAAAAGCTCCTGCACCGCCTTAAAATCCGCTTCCGTAATAATCGGTGTGTGATTGTTCTCCACCCGAATCCACTGGGACTTTGGCTTTTCTATGGTCTTTTTCACCTTATAGCTTACCTTTTCTCGCTTCCCCTGTTCCAAAACACCGATATAAATCTCGTTAGAAAGGATGCGTAAAACTGCCTTTGGTGTCCACTTCGCCTCCGGATTCCTTTGAAAGCTGGTCTTAAACTTTTCCCCGTGAGCCTTTTTATACTCTGCCGGCGAAAGAGTTCCTCTTTCATTCAGCTTTGCCGCAATGGAATTGGCACTAAGCCCCATCAGCTTCCATGCAAAAATATCCTGCACAACCCTTGCCGCTTCCTCGTCAGGAACAATCTTATTTTTGTCCTTCTCATCCTTACGGTACCCGTAGCAGACAAAAGAACCGATATACTCTCCATTCATTCTTTTTACCTGCTGGTTACTGCGGGACTTTATGGAAATATCCCTGCAATAGCTCTCATTAACGAAATTCTTGACGGGTACAACCATATACCGGTCACTGCTGTTAGCGGTAAGACTGTCATAATTGTCATTGATAGCAATAAACCTAACATTCTTCTGTGGAAAATACTTCTGGATATAATTGCCTGCACCGATATACTCACGTCCAAGTCTGGATAAATCCTTGACGATAATGCAGTCAATCTCTCCTTTCTCCACCATGGCTATCATCTCCATAAAAGCCGGTCTTTCATAGTCCGTTCCCGAAAATCCGTCGTCACAGACCTCCTTAACCAGCTCTACATCCGGAAACCCCCGCACAAAGCTTTCTATCATCATACGCTGGCTTTTGATACTGTTACTCTCATCCGTACTGCCACGCTTATCATCATCTTCCCTTGAAAGACGAAGGTAGGCACAAGCACGGTATTTCATCTCACTCATAATGTTCTCCTTTCCCGGTGGCAGAATCTGCCACCGTCTGTAAATTCTCTAGTATTTCAGTGAAGCGACTCGATCAATATAGGCTGACAACAAATCCGTGATACTCTCCCCGGTATCTGAAAATGTGCTGATTACCTTGTATTCCCCATACTTTGTGGTATGAATATCCCCGGCAAGCTCACAACCTATAGTTTCCTCTATCTCTTCACTGACAGCTTTTTGTTCTATCAGTTCGTCCATTCTACTTCCTCCAGTTTTCACATTAGATTCATGGAAATGCACCTCAATTCCGCTTCGCTTCATCTCAGTCGTTGCATTTCCTCATTGTTAGCACGCAAAAAGACCGCCTCCATGGCATCAGAGTCTCCCTGCATACGCAGTCCAAACAGATACATGTTATCTGCTTCTTTTACTCTGTCTGCCATGAAAAGCGGTCACTTAATCTAATGTGCATCTCAACTGGAATTATTGCACTCTCTATTGCTTCTTCATTCAAACATATTCAGTTAATACGGTTGCAAGTACGACACTTCGCTGGCTGGGCTCCCTGTCGGTACCGGTAATCCGGTATTATCAGTTACGGTAATCTTTTTTAGTGGAAAATATAACCACTGCAACCTGTGAGTCAGAGTATACATCAAAATCTCCCGACTGGCAAGTGAACATTAAATAAAATTTGCTCGAACCTGTTCCTTCCGTCAGTTTAGGCGATAGCGCACCTTCCCGGTTCGCCTGGCTGTGCCTTGATTCTATGATGTTACCTTCCTTACTGAATAGTAACTGTCCAACGCCAATCCTTAAAATACTTTGTATTGCTTGGTCTTAAACAGTTACAAGTAAAAGCTTTGATTCCTCATGTTCCGTAAGGTAAAAGGCAAAGTTTCCCTAGGGACTTGTTTTGCATCTTACCTTACGAAACATTTGTGAAAAAGGAAGTTTGCTGTTCTCACCTTATGAAGAATGTTACCGTTTCAGGTAACCTTGCAGCCACTGTTTCTTTTTTATCATCCACAGCCTGCATGGGTCTCTTCTGCTCAAGATCCTCTCCCACCCTTTGCGGAAGTGTCATTATATCTTCGCTCGTCCGTTACCGGAGTCATGGCGTAAGTCTGTTGTTCTTCATAAGCAGCTATTCAGTTGTTTAACGATAATCCCTGCTTCGATTATCTGTTTTCGTTTTTTGATTATAGTTGACATTTTCTGCAAAATCAACTATTATTCTTATAAATCGTATTGATAATCGCTATTTTATGTTTAACACTTTAGCGATTTTCGCTATAGTTACGATACTATGTTTAACAAAGAAAGGCTGATATTATGGGCATTTATGAGAATTTTGAATCCATCAAGGATATGTTAGGATATAGAAAATTTACTACGGAAGAGATTATAGAGAAGGGTTATTTGTCAGAATCCAGCATTGCACAGATCGATAAAAAAATGGATGAAGCACACTCTGTGCTGTGCCACTTCCCTATTGGATATACCTATAATGAAAATAAAACATCCTTCTACCGGATTGCTCTGAGCGAGCAGTTCCAGATATTAAAGGAATACCCTGCTGGTACAAGTATTCTTGATTTTATTGCATTGGAAACAGAGGAAATCATTGCTTATATGAAAAATATGTCCGAAAACATTACTACCATGATTGAACAAAAGGCTTCCGCACCGGATGCAGATGGTATTATCCGCTTTAATTTCACGGATGTTACACAAACCGCTGTAAACTCCACACTGGCAGCACTCCAAAAGGACAACTTCTTTCTGTTCCTTGTTAACTGCTGTTTTCTCCAGTATGTAACGGAACTGTTTGTATATAACTTTTATCCGTTCATTGCACTGGAGCATTATAAAAAAATCTTAGGGAATGCTTTTAATTATGATGAGGATACCGACATTCTGATGCCGGAAGAAGCAGACGGATTATATGACATTGCAGAATTTATCAACTATGGTATACGCATGACCGCAGCATTTTTAGATTATCAGAAGGATTTATTAACCGCAGATTTTGATATGCTTCTTATGAAGGATAAGCTTTTCTCTGAATATGATACCTTACAGTACCTATATCTCATGGAGTCAAAGGACAATATGCGTGATACCTATACCAGCACAAGCTTCAATACGCACCTTATGCCTATCGGTGTTCATGCTTTTAACCACTTAGACATAGTAAATAAAATCATCGATGAAAATATGCCCGTCCGTGAGGTCTATGATATTAACTCCGTACAGGACTGGTTCCGTTATGAATTTATGTATCTTGCCAAAGGAAATGTATTGTATAAGCAATGCAAAAACTGTGGCAGATTCTTCATCCCCTCCGGCAGATTGGACAGCGAATATTGTGAACGCATTGATACAGCCAGTGGCAAGACTTGTAAAGAAGTAGGTGCCATCAACACCTTCGTAAAGAAGCATGAAAATGATGAAATCCATCAGGCGTACACAAAAGCATACCGCCGGATGGACTCCAGAAAACGTACTATGTATATTTCCAAAAAAGAATTTACCGAATGGAGCAAAACTGCCCGTGAAAAGCGTAAACTCTGCGAAGAAGGACAGATTAGCCTTGAGGAATTTCAGTATTGGCTTGATAAGAGCAAGTGTCGATAAAACCCTTGTTCCTAATGCATATCTCGCTTTTAAACGAAACCTCCCTATGATTTGAGATGTTGTTTTATTATAATCATAACTAGCTCAAAATGTATTTTTGAATATGACAATGCGCGCGTATTTTTTAACTTTTATTAATGTTTCTGAGAAAAAGAATCAGTTAACACAGAAACGACTGGATTGCAATTGAAAATTGTAATTCTTCACCCCGTGCAAAAGTAAAACATCCTTTTTTGATTGTAAAGAATCAGTTTTGTTATAAAAAGGTTACATACCACTGAATCAGTAACAACATGAATCGATTCCACATCCTTTTTGCTAGCATAAATCTATTCATGTACTTCCGTACCAGAAGAACTAATGACTTTTGTATGTCATAACTGTTCCCTTTTATGATCGAAGTGCCCTCAAATTAACATTTAAAAAACGAACACACAAAAGGTGTTATTAATTATAATATTCCTTTTTTAATCCAACAATTAAATTAGAAATTATTAAAGCCACAACAATTGCAACTAACGTTACAATGCCGCTCTTTTCGAAATGATATACTTCCCCACTGATTGCTGTAGCCACATCAATATTCACAATATTTAATGGATTATATTCTTTCATTTTGGGAATTAAATTAATCAAGAATAAAACTCCTATACAACTTACTATCAATAATAAGCTAACATAACCTCCTTTACAGACTACATTTGTGCATATAATTAAAGCAATTAGAAATACGCCAAATAGCCATGAACAAAATAGCAATGGCATCACTCCAGTAAAGTTCACATCCGGAAAAAGTACTTTCGTGTACAAGCTACATGAAAAAAAGCTAACTACAAGTGATACAGTCCAATTAATGACCAATGCACAAAATTTTGCATTAACAACTTCTCTTATTGCTAATCCTTTAGAAAACGGAATTATCAATGTTCCTTTTATAAGCTCATTTCCTAAAGTGTTATAAAATATAATTACAAAAACGACAAATCCTAACTGTGAAATATTTTTAAAATATTGAGCCCAAGCATCTATATATGTCGGGTCTGGCATTTGTAGATTAATTAAATCAGTTGATAATGCACCAATAACTTCGGTTGTATACTTTGCTCCAATTGGACTTATTACGCCTAACAAAAAAAACAAAAGAACAACTATCAGCACCTTAAATGTTGCAACCTGTTCCCACAATTCTTTTTTAAGATACGCATAAAACCCTTTCATTGCACAACCTCCATATAAGTATCTTCCAAGGTTCTTTCAATCCTCTGAATTCCGTTAATCTGATATTCTTGTTCCCCAATCCATTTAAATAATTCAGGAACTATTTCCTTTGTCTCTAACCTAATGAATACATCATTATTTTCTTCTTGTAATTCTGCGAACTTAATAATCTGTCGAGCATCATTAACCAAACGTTTTCTTTCCGTTTCATCCTGACAACTGACTCTGATTTTCACACTTTCATCTGTCTTGGTTAATTCATCAATAGTTCCATATCGCAATAACTTACCATTCTCAAGAATACCTACATAATCACTTATCTCCTCAACATCTGATAAAATATGAGACGAAAAGATGATACTCGTCTGTTCCTTCGCTTTCTTTAATAAATTTAAAATTTCTCTTCTACCTACTGGATCTAGTGCCGACGTTGGTTCATCACAAATCAGTAAATGAGGTTCATTCAACAACGCTTGAGCTATGCCAAGTCTCTGCTTCATCCCTCTTGAAAATCCTCTAATTTTTCTATTCTTATCATTTTCAAGCCCCACCAACCTAATAAGTTCTTCTGCCTTTTCCTTGCACTCTTTTTTACGCATCTTACTAATTTCACCACAAAACATCAAATATTGCATCGGCGTATAAAATTCATAAAATTCTGGTACATCCGGAAGGTAACCTATTTTAGTGTAACAAACACCTTTCCCTTTTGTAATATCATTACCCAAAAATGTAATTGTCCCAGAATCAGGATACAAAAACTTCATAATCATTTTCATGGTTGTAGTTTTTCCTGCTCCGTTTCGCCCAACAAAACCCATGATTGTATTTTGTAACACTGCAAACGAAAGATTCGAAATAACTTGCTTTTTCTTGAATGCTTTACTTATTCCTTTTACTTCTAATACAATACTCATAATTGGTCTCCATTACCCTTTCCAAATACAAAGTACAAAATTGGTCCGATTATTTGAATCAAAAGAACTATAACAGTCCAAACAGTCTTGTTACCATTTCTGCAACCATACATCCTATGAATTCCAAGCAAAGCCAAAATTGCTAAAATAACCTCCACTACTACAATAGGTATCACAATTATCAATAATTCACCAGTCATCATTGTCATCTTCCCCTTTCCTATAACCCCAATTTTTTCATCGCAACTTTCTTCGTAATATTGTATACATAAACTTCAATAAGCATTAAATACAAAACGGTCATGAAATATAACACTTGATTACTTAATAAGTGCAAAAAAACACATTCCATTGGAATACACAACAAAACAGATGCACATAACATCTGCAAGGGCATTGTAATACTTTGTTTAATAACTGTTATAGGATTTTCCCACTCAGTACTTCCCAGCAAGAGATCTAAAAGAATTCCTACATTTCCCATAACAATTATAAAAGTTATTAGGCACAGAAATACACTTATCATTTTTATAATATCTATTTCCTTGCCAATTGCGTATACAGAACCAATACTATCAATTATTGCAAAAGGTAAACTACATACCAAAAACACTTTTATTTTCGAATGCAATATTTTTTTGAATCTAATGGGTTTGCTCTTTAATACATCCAAGCATTTTCCTTCTATAGATATGCTACAATAAGTCGGGTTGGCAACCCCAAATACAAAGCAAATTAATAAAGGTAATACTCCGTTAATTTCATTCATATAGCCTGTCTTCGTTAGGTATTCATGCATTAATTCTTTTGGAATCACACAAAAAATCATTAATAATATCGAAAAAATTATTATCGGAGCCAAAGAATTCATTGCATATACTTTTGAACTATAGAATGCAGCTTTTTCTTTCCTATACAATGCTTTTGAGGAAGTTACTCCAGTCAATTTTAAATTTTTGTTCCGATTTGATTCTCTTTTCCATTCCAAATTTCTCAATGTATCACCGTAGTTACAACTAATTTTATATGCTATTATCAGCAAAAGAGTCATTTCCACAGCAATCATGATTATCAAAAAAAAGACATCACAAATATTATAAAATCCCTTTTGAGAACTACAAGCAATCCCATATCCTACAAGACCAGTTATTATTACTTCCACAAGAATCCCGAATATTCCAAACCACTTTGACTTTTGAAACAAAAATTCTAGCAAACTTCCAAACACAGAAATTAAAAATGAAGCAAATATCAATAACAATAATCCCAAAATAATATACGTTGCAGGCAAATTTCTTTGAAAAACATAAACAATGGTATAAGAAAAACCAACAACAATATTCCATCTCAGTGTCATTACTACTGTTGTCATTAATTTTGCCAAAACAATATAAAATGTTTTTACTGGAAGATATGAAATTAGTACATATTGTTCATAATCATATAAAACTCTTTTTATATTAATCCCGTAATCGTATATTGCCGCAACAAGAGAAAGTCCATATACATAAAATAAAGAATTCTCGATTATCTGCGTTTTTTTTATTTGGGTCAGTAATATGCCCCCATACAGTACCATAATTCCAAAAATAAAGAACCAGAGAAAGAGTTCTTTCATCCTCACATTTTTGCTCGGCTTTAATAAATGGATGTTCGACATTTCCATTTTCAGAATATTATTCAGCACTTTCATTTGACTCTCCTACTAGCAGTTTTTGCAAACAGCCGGAATGATTTACATTTGCAATTTCATCATCTATCAGAATATTACCATTTTTGATTACTACTACTTTATCTGAAATCCTTGTCACAATATCAAGCATGTGCGAAGAAAACAAAATACCTGCCCCTCTCTCTCGTTCAGCATTAATCACTTTAATCAGCTGTTCTACTGTAGACGGATCCAAGCCTGTAAAAGGCTCATCCATTACAATCAAGTTAGGTTCATGAATAATAGCTGCCATAATCAATAATTTCTGCTTCATCCCTCTCGAATAAGCAGAAACAGGTTTATGTATTACATCTTCCATCTGTAGCATATATACCAAATTTGCAATTCTTTCCTCTTTAGCTGCTTTTGAAATATCATAAAAACTACTAATCAAATCAAGATACTGACGTCCTGTCAGATAGTGATACACAGCTTGATTATCCGGTATATAACCTAACTCTGCCTTACACAATACACTCTCTTTCTTTAATGATTTGCCATTGATAAATATTTCTCCTGCATCTGCTTCCTGTGCTCCTACAATACACCGAATAATGCTACTTTTCCCCGCTCCATTATTGCCAACTAACCCACATATTTCGCCAGCATCCACTTGAAAGCTTACTTCTTTTAGTGCATTTTCCTTTCCCGGATATGATTTTGATACTTCATTTACACTTAACATATTCGTATTTTCCTTCATTATCAAAGCTTCCTATCATAAAAAATCTTGTGTATAGATTTGTTGCAATTATATCACAACCAGCTATTAAAAACAACATTTTGAAAAAAGCACACAATACATATCTGTGAGACTAATGAGGTTTAGTCTCTGACTTTAAACATATACTTATTTTCAACTTTATCAATTACTGTAATATCAAGCCAAACACAATGAGTTCCTTCTCTTTTTCAATCGCTGATATTTTCCCCTCTATTTCAAATCCGTTAATAATCAGACAGGCTACTGTTCTTCTGTTACTGTTATACAGAGAAACTTGACATTTTGCACTATTATAATTCTTCTGCAATTCTTCCTTCAATTTTTTTATTAGATTAGTTGCTACAGAATGTCGTCTAGATTTTTCCAGCACATGCAATGCCACAATCGTCCAGATTTGGTCAACATTAGGACTAATCGCAGATATCACACCTTGAACTTCATGACTCTCATCATCAATAGCAAGAATTGAGATTTCCATTTTATGTTCAATACGCATACCAACTGCTGATTCATTCATATACATCTGTTCAATAGCAGATGGTGTAATCTCATCCTTGTGTTCGAATAAATACCTTATTAACACTTGAACATCTTTTTTTTCACAAATTTGATAAATCATAATTTCCTCCTTCTAACCTTTATTCCACCACAAAAAATACGCGTTCATCAATCATATGCTGAATAAAAGCATATATGTCATCCAACAATGTACTTCTTGTAACGCCCTTATATTCCTCCATCATCTGATTAGCGATTTCTCCAATTGTATGCTTACCATCGCACTTTATGAAAATATCTGTTGCAACAGGATTCAAAATATCTAACATTCCTGTTACCGGGTGTTGATATATAATATAGTCATTATTCTCTCCATCTAATCTCCATCTAAAATTTAACTTAACTGGAATTTTATTCTCTTGCAATGTATTCATTTATACCTCTCCTATCATTAATCTTTCTTCTAAAGTGTCTATCAATGTGCCATTTCCTCGTTCATCCATCTTCTTAGCAAGTTCTAACATTTCAGGATTATGCCACCCCATCTTCATACGATCCCAAATTTCCTTTAAAGACTCTTTTTTCAAATCACCAAAATATGCATCAATATACGGTGATATACCCACCAATCCTTCTGAATTAATACGTGCAACAATTGCATATCCATTTTTAACACCAAATTGAACATGCTCTGCAGGACTTCTAAACTCAATTGGTATCCCTTTACCACGCTGATTATAAATAAATGTCTCAAATCTCCTAATCTGCTTCTCCGTAGCATAGATACTTTCCTCATGCCCTTTTACACGACCAGATATGGAAAGTTTCTGGGTTCGAAAAGAGCTAACTCCTAATGACTCACATAATTTATATGTATTCTCTAAATCATCAATATTGTATTTCGTTGTAGCAAAAGAAACTTTTACTTGCTTTCCTTTTGCTACAAAGGCCTTAATTGTAGTTACTGCCTCATCAAAAGATCCTTCACGTCCACGTACCCTGTCATGAATCTCACTTGTAGAGCCATCTAAGCTAACTTGAATCATACTTACATATTCACAAATTTGATTAATCTTAGCCGGCGTCATGCATCCACCACTAAAAATACTTCCAACAAGTACACCATTAGTCCTAAAATAACGCAACAAGTCCAAATACTCAGGACATGCCAAAGGCTCCCCTCCTGTTAAACAAACTTGAAAAATTCCAGCTTCAATCAACTGATTGGCAATTTCCATTTTCTTTTTCGAAGATAATTCCTGAGTTCTTCGGTTGTGAGAATCATTATAGCAATAAATACACTTGTTAGGGCACCCGCTCGTCAATTCCCACATTACATATAAAGGTGCTGAAAATCCCCCTTTAGGCACCAGATTCGCATTGGCAAATTGAATGAAATTATCCCCTTCTGTAACTGTACTTATATCCGCGTTAGTATTTCCAAATACATTTATAAACTTACTCATATCTTTTTTTCACAAATCCTTTCTCTTTAAATAATTTTTGCAAATCAATTATGTTCTTTACATTTTGAAGTGTTTCATCTTTCTGAATTATTTCCCAACCTTTTGCAAATCCCTTTTGCCATGCGTCTTGAAAATCAGCATATTCAAATAGATTTCCATAGATATACGGAATATATCCATTCAACATTAAATCACCTTCCGGCGAAATAATTCCACCCCAATTGATTTTATCCTTCATTCCCTTTATTACCGCTTTAGATTGATCAACAAATCTCACGCATAACATACCCTCTTTTGCATTATTTATAGCATATTTTTTTGTCACTCTTTCAATTTCTTTTTGAATTTCATCAATATCTTCAAAATTTAATGCCAAACCTTTATCGTAGGTCATATAATTCATAGCTACAACCGGTTGTATACGAATTTCGTTCACATTATGATTTATCATTTCTTGGACCAAAGGCTCAATCTCTTTCTTATTTTTCTTAGTAATAACCATTTCAACACTGGTAAATATTTTCCCCAAGCCGTATTTATCTATATAGGAAATCAACCTCTTTGCTGAATCACATGCCCCTTCGCGCCCTCTCTGATAATCATTAATCTTTGAATTTACCGAATCCAACGAAATATTAAAAGCCACTAACGAATTTCTACATAATCTTTCTATTTGCATCTCGTCAATTAACAATCCGGGCGAACAAATCATTGTAGATATACCTGCATCAGTAAATTTTTCTACCAATCTTTCTAAATCATTGCACAGTAAGGGATCTCCCCCTGATAAAGAAATCATAAAAATTTTCATAGCTATTAATTCATCAGCCAACTTCATGCGTTGCTCACTAGTCATATCATTAGTCTTTTTAGGAAACCCACCAGAGCAATAGATACAATTAGACATACACTTTCCTGTAAGTTCCCAAACCAACGAAATCGGTGCCTGAAAAGAATTAAGTGTTTCAAATTCTTTTGGTACAATTATTTCTCCACCAATCCATTGTTCCAAATTTTCACTCGTTACAATCGTCTTCAATGCATTACCTGTTTAAAGGAACAAATAAATTCCTCTTTTCTTTCCTTTCTCGCCAAAGGACAACTGAATTCACATCGTTCACCACACCTTTGACATTTTATAAACTCTGCGCCTCTAATCCAATTCAACACAGATGAATCCTTCCATATCTGCTTCATGTCTTTTTCTAATAAATTATTCTTTTCTTCCTTTAACACATGCTCGTCAGAGGGGCAAAGTTTTACATCTCCATATGGATCGACAGTACAATGTATTTTCCCAGCACCGCATGCTGGCATTATCCCACTGGAATCAAATACCTTTGCATATCTGCCTTCATCACCAATATTTAACATATTAGGAGTACATAACACCATGTCAGTCTCTCCATATTTTTCGTCAAACCACTGTACTACATCCTTATAAAATGCACGCAATTCCTCCACATCATCTTCTTGAAAGGCCAACTGTGTATTAACCTTAGCTCTTCCACCACTTTCAAGAGGAACTACACACACCTCTCTTACCCCAATCTCATAAGCCTTATCAACAATCTTTTTCAAACCAAAAATATTCATTTTTGTTTCCATTACATTGCATCTCACTGGAATTCCATTTTCAATGCATGCTTTAATTCCTCGAATTGTTGCATCAAAAGAACCCGCTACTCCTCTAAAGCAATCATATGTTTTCGCATCATAACCATCCATATTGCTCTCTACTTTTTCACATCCTGTTGATTTTAACCCTTTTGCTAATTTATCATCAATCAATGTAGCATTCGACAAAAGACAATAGCTAGCTCCCTTGCTCTGAATATACTTTGCTATATCCAATAAATCTTTCCGCATAGTAGCCTCGCCACCCGAAAGCAGAATTTCAAAAACACCAGCCTCTAAAATATTATCTATTACCTTATACCACTGCTGTGTTGTTAACTCTCCTTCAATATATCCCTTTTCGTTATATTTACAGAAATCCGCATCTGCAAAACAATGAACACATTTCAAATTACAAATGTGTGTTAATTCAATCAATACCTTTAATGGCGCCGAAAGAACATATGGTGGTAATCCCAATGTATAATTTCTATCATACATATCTTGCGTAGGAATCTTTTTCATATTTATACAATCTTTTTTAACATCTTTACCATTTTGAATAAATTTACTTGCTGTTAAATATGATAAATACTCCTGCAAATCATCTTTAATCAAGTGTGGATCTGCTTCATACTCGCTTAACAGATACTGTTCAATTTCTTCTTGAGTCTTTCCTTGCTGACATAGTGATAATATTTCATATGCAGAGTCATTTAACAGTTCAATTACCAATCTATCTCTTTCATAATATATTCCGCCGAACGCTTCTTTTCTTATTCGTCCTACTATAGTTGGTTTTACATTCTTCATCACATCTTCCATTTTATACTCCTCTTATTCCGAAAGCCTTTGATAATTTTAATTTAGAGTCATATCTTAAATATTTGAATTATATTAGCACATCAATAAAACCATATTAACCTTAAAAAATGTCACACTTTAGCCCTATCTTAAAGCAATACATTTTTCAAGATAGATAACATAACTAACACAAGAATCTATACCAAAAGAATCTGTGACATGTAAAAACATGTCACAGATTAGAAAATATAATAAATGTATTTTCTATTACTAAATTATGTAGCGGGCCATACCCATCCAAATACAATTCCAATTGCCCACAGTACAACTGCGCCAATTGCCAGACCATACTCGTTATCAACACTTGATAATCTTAATGTGGCTGGAGAATGATATTCTTTCATGTCTTTTCCTCCCTTCAAAATTTATATAAATCGCAAACTGTTAAGTTTTCGATTCATACCTTAGTTGTTTATTTGCTCTATATAAAATTCAAATCTTGATTTTAAATAATATTTCGAATAATCTTCCCTTGCTATACACTAAATACACATTTTCACTGTCAGAATAACCCGTTTCTTTTCTTATAACACACTTATTCTTCTACTAACACTAAATTAAAACATAGCACTTTTTCATTGCAACCCAACTATCATAACCAAACTGTCTTAATCATCTACTTTGTACCTGTATATTTCTATATGTTTGCCAGCATAAATATAATACGACATTATATCAACTCATTATTGGTATTTGCATTCGCAAGACAGGTACATAACAGATACATTGCACAAAAATCAATCTTCCGTGCTTTGATTTTCTTGTATTATTTACTAATTTTTCTGTTGACATATTTGATATAATGTCGTATTATATCAACTTACAAATCAAGTAATTCCAATCGTTTTCTTTTTTCCGAAGATGATGTTTTTGTATAAATCCAAGTAGTTTCCAATCGACTATGCCCCAAAATATCGGCAAGCTCTGTTATATCCCCTACCTTTTCCATGTAATTCTTTGCAAATAAATGTCTAAAAGAATGTGGAAACACCGTTTCCTCTGGTATTCCTATTCCTTTGGCAATGTTTTTTAAACCCTTCCACACCGCAGCCGAAGTTATAACTTTCCCCTCTTTCCTGCCGGTAAAAACTATTCCTTCCCTTATGCCAACATCATTACAATATTGCAATAATTCAATACACAAGCGTTCTGAAAAGTATATATACCTATATTTTCCCTTGTTCCAGATTTGGGTATACCCATCTGTGATAGCACCGACCGTCACATACTTTAATTCTCCAACTCGTAATCCCGTTCCAGCTATCGTTCTCATAATATGATACAGCTTTATTCTTCCGGTATCCTTTGCATATTTTAACATTGCAAAATAATTTTCCTTACTTATCATTTTGTCTAAAATATTTGGTGCCTGTATACGCTCTGTACGCACTACCACATCTGAGAACCCAAGCCATCTAAGATAACGATTAATTGAAATAATTTTTGAATTTACACTTGCCGCCTTATATTTCTTTTTTAATTCTTTTTTATACGAAACTATCATTTCTTTCGTAATAACTGTTTCCTCTACTTTTTCTAACCATTGCCTGATATCTGTAAGATATTTGTGAATTGTTCTTACAGATAATTCCTGCAATTCCATCTCTTTTTCATACTCCCTTAGCCTTTCTTCCGCTTGTACCTTTTCTAAATACATCAACTTTTCCTCCTTGTAAACACTACATTTCTATAGGTAATATTGCTTTTCGCCCCTATTACACAACCATCCGCCCCTAACAAAACAACAAAAGGAGGTTTACTCCACACTTGTGTAAAAACCTCCTCTACCATTACCTACTTTTTCCTTTATTCTCATAATCTCTTTGCAATATAATATCCGCTTCCTCTCGTTGTTCTGACTTCTTATCCTTCGATACAGCCTCTAAACGAATAAATTCATCCAGCATATCAGCACTATACTTGTATACAATACCTATCGAATTCATCTTGCTAACAAATCTGTGAATTCTCTCTTGCACATCACAATCTTCCAGACCAATCCATTCAACCTTTTCCTTATCCGTCAGAGTTTCGTATCGTTCCTTTGTCATCTCCGGCTCATTTACCGGATGATAAGTTTCTTCCACTACTTCCTCAGCAACCCGCTCTGCAAATCCCTCTGTATCCTCTGAAAAAGCTTCGGATAACGGAACCGTTTCTGATACCGGCTCCGTTATCGTTTCCGATACTAAGGAAACTGTTGGTTCCACAAATGGCTCCGTTCTCTCCGCCGGCCCATAAACGGTGCTTTCCGTTTCAACCGTTTTCTCCTCATAGGCTTCATATTCAGGATAAGAAATCGTTTCACTCTCAAACTCCGCCACATCCACCACATAAAGATTCTCTATATCCACATCATCTGGTATCTCCAAATGTGCGTAGGTACTTTCGCTTAGACAACGGTTAATGGTTCCAAGCTCACTTTTAGCTTCCTTACGCTTCTCCTTAAGTTCTGCCAGCTGTTCCCTGTAGTGTGCTTCGTGATACAGATAAACAGTAACATCCCCACCCTTTTCATACTGGTACTTTTGACGGGCATGTTCGTTATAAAGCTCCTTCTTTTTTGCATCAATATCAGCTATCTTTCTCTCTGCCACACGCTTTACATCAAACACATCATTCCACCCGTTTATACCGGTACGGTTGAGAAAAAGATACTCCTCCTGCAACTCCTTCATACGGATAAGGTCCTGCTGATACCTTGTGTACTTATACTGAAAACGATACTTCTGCACCACACACATCCGGTACAGTTTCCCATAATATCTCTGCTGAAATGCATTCTTTGGTTTCTTTATAAGAGCATATCCCGGCTGATATACTGGTAGTGCCACATACTTGTAAGGGTGCGGCTGTTCGTAGTATTCCTGCAAATTCTGTAGCGAAAACTCTTCATCAAGCGTATCCAACCTTCTGCTTCGCCTCATGCCATCTGCTTTTACGGAAATATGGGCACCTACCTTTACCTCATAGCCAAGCTTTTCCATAAGGAAAACAAATTCTTCAAAGCTTTCTGCCTTATTCCTGCAATACAGCATATCTCCCGTTATGAAATCTTTCCAGCTCTGCTCCTTCTCCCACTGCTTACGATTCATATTCACAGGGTCCTTACTGTACTCCGCAGCCACTATGGACAAGCCGTATTCCTCACACAGCCTGTTGGTAATGGGCTGTATGATATCTTTCCAGTCCCCTTTTCTATAGTCGTACTTCCTGCCGTTAATCATATTCACACTGTTAAACACAAGATGTGAATGAAGATGATCCTTATCCGTATGAACAGCAAATACCGCTTCATACTCACCACCTAAAAATTCCTCGGCAAACCTTTGCACAATGTCATACATCTGCTCTGTGGTTCCTTCTCCCGGCTTTAAGGATATGATAAAGTGATATCCCTGCCTGCCACCGACCTGTCCAAACATCTCCTTCGTGCCTATCATCTGCTCGTAGGCATAATCCGGCAGGCAGTTTATACCGCCCACCAGACTTCTGTTCTCCGTCTTCGCCTCATTGCAGATATATTCAAGAGAATGCTTTAAGTGTGCCGCCACATTCCCCGCCTTTCCTGCCTTCATATACATAATCTTTGTAATTGCCAAACCTATCTCCACCTTTCTATCAGTTCCTTAAGAAGCTCCAAAACTGCATCCAAAGCCTCTTTCATCCTGCGTGCATCCGTACTCCCAAACCATCCGGTTTCATTACAGTGCTTTGCCATCTGATTGATATTGGTGGCAATGCCACTAACCTGCCTGATAAGGTTCCTTCTGTCCTCTGCGTGCGTTGCATCCACACCGCCATGAATGATAAGCTCGCGCACATACTTACTTTCATTCATCCTGGCAGCCTTTGCACCCTCGGACAGCTTCCTTGATTCATAATCCGACAGACGGAAGGTTCGGTTCTGCCTTGCCGTCCGACTCTTTGTTGTTATCTGTTTCTCCTTCATCGTAAATTCCTCCAATCATTAAAATCTGTTGCTTATCTGTTTTCTGTTCCGCTCAATGCTCCCATGCATTTCTACAGGAACCGCTTCTGAAATCTCTCCCTAACGAAATGGACAGAATTTCTTTCAGATAAAAACTGCAAGATACGGAAATCGCAATGCGTTTCCAATCTTGTTAGGGGCTGTTGCCCCTAAAACCCCGATATAAATACCTATATTTCACGAGAAAATATCCTTTTCTGCATATTTCCTGTAAAACAAAAAGCAGGCATATCGGCAAAAGCGTTAAACACTTTTTGCCAAAATCCTGCTCTTGTTATACAGACCGTTATACAGATAAAAAGGGCAATAAAAAAACTGTTAAACACATTTGTCGTTTTTCTTCCTAAATGTTTAACAGTTTCTATCACTTTTCCTATTCTGTTTTACGGTTTGTTTGACAGTTTTCAGCCTAATCCTCGTCATCATCATCGCCGAACATGGCAGCCAGAGAGGCGGCAGTACCACCATCCATCGGTTCATCTGAATACCCCAGCAGATTTTCAGGCAATTCATACTCCTCTTCTGCGGTTTCAGTCTTTGCGGATTCGGTTGCCATCTCTGTTGGTGTAGTCTGCTGTACCACATTCACAGGCATAGCCTGCATCGGAGCGTAGGGCATTGGCACCTGCATCTGCGGATAACAAAACCCCTGATGCCCCATAGCTCCTACAACTGTTGCAAGGGTCTGAGTGATTGCATTCTGCACAATCTTCTCGATTTCAACCCTGCTCTGCTCGGCATAGTCTTTCACAAACCTCTGCACGGTTTCCAACATATCAAGCTGCTCCCTGCTTTTCGCCTCTCCCCGAAGGAAAGACAGCACTGCCCACTTTAATGCTTCCGTATAAGATTCATAAATCTGCTGTTGAATTACCACCTCGTCCAACCAGTCCATAATCTCCTGATCCTCACGGTTTTTCGGGTTGATACGAAACGCTACTGTTTTTGCAGCCATAGCTCCACCCCCTTTACACCAGATTCTGTGCAAGGTACTGATAACCAAGAGCATTTGCACGGACATCCGTTACATATCTCACATTGTCACCGGTACAGCTTCCAAAACGCCTCATAACACCTGCACCGCCTCCGACATACACCACATTGGTAAAGTCAAAGTCGATTTTCAGTTCACGAAGTTTTGCTTCCACCTCAAGAGCGTAACGCTTAAGACCCGCATTAATGGTATCCATAATGGCAGCCTTATTGTTTGCAATGGCATCGGTATCTCCCTTTTCAATCACCTCATTGATGATATACTCCGGAATCTCCTTTCCATGGACTGCATAGCATTCCTTCTGAATACGGTCAATGGCTGTAATCAGTCCCAGCTGATAGGTGTGGCAGTCATCAAGCACAGGAACCTTATTTACTACCGACATAATATCCAACGTCCAGGAACCACAGTCAACCGCTGTCAGTCTGTCCATGCCATCCATTCGGTTTGCAATGGCTGCGTGACACTGAGCAAATACCCTGACCTTTCCAAAGTGAATGACATATCTGACGCCCTCATAATGAAACCCTACCTTATCGTTAGCTCTCAGATAGTTCTTAAATGCCTTCTTCTCTTTTCCGTACAGGGTAAGCGGAACTCCAACAGCCAAATCCACCTTTTGCACGGTTGAATAGCCAACCCTTTTTATCTCCCTGGCAATCGCAACCAGCGTCAGCAGATAATAGTTGTCATTCTCCGTCTTAGTTTCCTGCTTTCCCATTCTTCCCTGACCAACAACATAAATCTTTCCCCTGTATTCCAGTACATTCTCCTTCGTTGCCGGCATGGTCTTAAGTTCCTTAATTCCATTCTCAAAAATGAAGTTTGGTGTCTTTATGGAACTCCAGCCGTGGTCAATGGCAATCAGTCTTGGCATAAGTCCGTCTACAAGCTTAATGCCATTTGCTTCGTTTGTGTTCATGTTACTTCTTTCTCTTATAGATTCTCTCATATAAACCTCTTTCTCCGGCAATTCGGGTGCCGGTCCCAAAATAATCTTCTACCGATAAAAGGTGGCAGCTAAGCCACCACCTTCCTCTTAAACTAAACTTCCTAATGATACTGATAAACAATATCTGAAAGCACTACTTCTTCTGCAATGCTTTTTGCCTGTTCCCTGAGCTTCCACATTTCCATTGTGGAGCCGGGATGTTCAGGCGGATGCTTTTTCAAATGCTGACTGGTAATGGTATCAAGCATTTTGTAAGCCTCTTCATTTACCTCATGTGCCTGACTGTTAATACATCCAAGCCTTGCAAGGGTTCTGTACCTCTGCTTATGATTTTCCTTCATATAGGACAACCACAGCAATCCGTACTTCCCTACTGCCGACAGCTCCATATCCTTCGGAATTGTCAGCACCGGATATAATATTCCGTCCCTTTCCACATAAGGAATCTTAATCCTTCCCATGGCATATCGCCCCCTTTCCTAAAATCTGCCTTAACGATAGCACCGAAACTCATAGAAATCCGTATGCGTACCCTGATACACTCCTGCACATTCAATGTAAAAATACGGGTCTACTTCCAGTACCATCATTCCGGCTATGTAATCCGCTATCTCTTCTTCACTGTAAAGCCTTCTTCTACTAATGGTGGAAGCAAGGTTCAGATTAGTTTCCACAAATACGGAATAATAACCGCAACCATCATAAGGGTAATACTCGTTGTATTCTACCTGTGTAATCTTCCCCTCTGCCAACAGATTGTCCAGATTTTCAGGAAGAGAAATCATCCCTGCCGCCTTACACTTATCAATGGCAAGTCTCGCCACACGGTCAGCATCATACCCTACATACTCTGCCTGCGGTATCTCAAAGGTAATCTCAAATACCGGACTCCCGTCAGCAGGATTGCCACGGTCATCTGTCTCAGCTTCATCTGTGGTTGGTGTCTGCGTAGTCGGCTCCTGCGTTGTTGGTTCCTGTGTTGTTGCTTCCTGCGTTTGCGATTCTTCACTTACAGATGGTGTCGGAGTAGATTGCTCCGTTGAACTCTCCTGCTGTTCAGTTCCCTGTGGATTAACAGGCATATCTTCCTCGGAAGATGTCTGCGATGTCGCTTCTTCCTTTTCTGTTTCAACAACCTGCTCCTGCTCAGTCAAATCCGTGTTTTCTTCGGTAGTGGCTATAGCATCTTCTATAATAGCAACCGCTTCTGATAATATATCCGTCTCTGAATCTGATACATCCTCAGTCACATCCACACACTCTGTCATATCCACAGTACCGCCTGCATATCTTCCCTTACAGCCCTATTAGAACACCCTACAGCCACCATAAGACTACACAACACCAACATTAACCATACCTTTTTCATCATACAAATCGCTCCCTTCTACTGTGGTACTGCTGCTTTTGCAAAAATCAGAAAGACTCTTGCAACCAGTACGAATAACAACAAAAACAACTTTCCTCCATAAAGAACTGCCTTCAATACAAAAAGTACACTCTTCAAAAGGAACTTCACTACTGCAATCAAAATGCTTCCTAATCCCATACAGGACCTCCTCTCTAAGCATTTCCCCTACAAGTGACCAAACTTAAGGAAATGCTGTCACTACTTGTTCCAATGCAGCCACGCATCGGAAGGGTAAAAAAATACACCATCCCAAACTAACTTCTTATCGAAGTCTAAGCTTAAGATGGTGTAGTCCATACCCACTCTTGGTTTCATATTCAGTTTTTACAGGTGCCTTTCTCCACCTTTTTTACCGTAACTGATTAAAATTGATACAATGGACTAACCTCTGAAACGCCCTATTTATAAGGCTTTCTTAAGCTTGTCACTATTATATCTCAATCCCCATTTTCCCAACGTGATACTACCTGCCTTGTTACCATAATTTTATCTGCCAGCTCGTCCTGTGACATTCCTTTTTCAGTACGAAGTTTCAAAATAATATTTTTTGTCTCCATCGTCGTCACCTCCATAACCATATCATACAGATAAATTCATGTTCTGAAAAGCAACCTGCTGTTGCCATACTCTATGCCTGTCATCACCAAAAATTCGTCTGGCTTGTTTTTATTGATCCACTTCCATAAAGGATCATATTTGCTCATAATTATCATTCACCTGCTTTATTTACAATTACAAATATCCAATTGATTCTTTGCATGCTTCACACATGTTCTCCAAAGTTTCATTCCAAAATAATCCACAAGAAATTCCGGGAAAGCACTGATAATAAACACTTTATTATTGCCTGCTAAAGCCTGTTCACACATAAAGATATCATGTGGATTTGCTTCATCTAAATACTGTTCATAAGAAATAACTTCCGCATTTCCTAACAGGCATGATATTCTCATTGAAAAAACATTAACGATTTCTTTCCATACATCTATATTGTAATCTCTAAAATGTGGATTCAGTGAATTTCTCGAAGATATATTCTTATATTCAGCAAGATTACTAATTTCTACAAAGCAATTATCTCCATTTCCGCATTTATCTGCTTCAAAATCTCGCAATGCTTCAACCATCGGATAACTGATATATAACTTTCCATTCTCAGTTTCATTATCAAAGCTTTCAAGCATCTGGTTTATCACATCACCGTCATCTGCCTTTCCCAAATTTGTCTGATGTACATCATAATCAAAGAAAAGAAACACCTCCGAAAAATCATCTCTTGATAATCCTTCCAATTGTTCTCTGATTTTCTTATTACTTTCCCTTAAGACCTCAATAATATCTGTGTCGAAATCATCCGCCTTGAGTTTCTTCCAAAGCATATAGATATTTTCTCCGACCGGAAGCGTAATAATTTTTAAATTTCCATACTTAAAGAACACCTTTGAAATATTATCAATAACCTGTGGTTCTCTGGCTTCTCCTTCAACTATAAATGCCTTATAGTCCTTATCTGCCATTAAACGCACCTGCCTTATACATTTTCTGAAGATTATGAGCCTGACGAAGCTCCTTTTCTGTCAGCTCTGAAATTGCATTTATGCTATTATTCTCAAGGAGGAAATAGCAATCTGGTCTGAGTAAATCATTGCTCATAAGGTCTGTGTTGTGTGTAGTTGTAAATACCTGCACATCGCTAATTCTTCTAAGTTTCTTCTGAACTGACTCTGATAATTCATAATGGTAAAATGCATCAAACTCATCAATGAATACAAATGATGCTTTTTCCATACGGATATACCAGTAATAGAATAATGCAAGGGATCTGGTTCCTGTTGAAGCAATCTTGAAGAAGTCAGCATCTTTATTGTCGAAATGACAATATATAGCCTTTCTTCCATCGACCTCGCATCCATATAATTCATAATCGATATCATTTTCTTTTAAAAATTCTTGGAAATCCTTAACTTTGCCACTATTAACAATTCCTTCTGCAATGCTCTCTGATCCGTTCATAAAACCTTCATATCCACGGCTATCAAGTGAATAAAATAAAAGCATCCTCTCGACAAAATCAATAAACTTCTTAAATACCTGATTCTGAACATTATCTGAAAGAATTGAATTACTATTTACATATTTCACTCTCGAGATCGGGCTTTCATTTCTTATTGATGCATTCAAAGTATCTGATCCCTCAAGCAAAGTAAATCCATCTCTTGTCAGGAAGTCAAAGAAAATGACTTCTTTTCCATCAATGGACAAACTTTCACTCTTTAAGGAATTCACATCCATTTTACTGTACTTATATACAACTTCATGTCCATCGAACACGAATGTGTACTCAAACTCCGCAAAAGATTTCCTTCCACTCATATTCAGATAAAAATCATAGCTTCCCAGGAGTTTTTGCTTTTCAGTCAGATGAGTAATGATATCAAAGATAGCCAAACCAAGATTCGACTTTCCACAACTGTTGATACCATATATAATTCCCTTCGTTATGCAGCCATTCTCTATTATTTCAGAATTAAAGCTGTAATTACTGGGTGTTCCTATATCAAATGTGATTTTATCCTTAAATCCTTTGAAATTTTCGACACTAAATTTCTTTAACATGATAATCACCTTCCATTTCTTTTTCTTTATTATATGATTATCTGTAAAAAAGTTCAAGTCTATCCGTATTTTTTTTACGGCAGTATCGAATTTTTGTTTCGAATATCAATCCCACGATCCCAAAAGAGTTTCCGATCTCCCACACAGAAAAGATCTGAAGCTTGCAAAAAAGCAAAATATAAATCTTGATAAGTTATTTAAGGTAATAAAAAATCTCTATGATAAACTAATCATCCACTTGCGCCTCTTAAAAATAACAAGTGATACAACCAGCCTGAATATTTCTTCCGTGGTAAGCAATGTATACACACCAACGATGCCCCACTTAAACACATACGCTGCAAGCAGACACAGTGGGATTCCGATGCACCATGTGCCAACAATATCAATCACCATAATGATTTTAGTATTACCGCCACTTCTTATAATTCCACCGCCAAGTATCATATTTTCCACCTTGATTGGTGCATACAAGGCAAACACAATAAGCAGTATCTTTCCAAGCTCTTTTACGCTACCATCTACACGATACAGTCCGGTAAATACTCCTGCCAGAAGAATGAGCAATGTCGACACGGCTACCGCTCCGGCTAAGCCTGCATACATGATTTTCTTCGATTCTGTGTAAGCCTCATCGTATTCTTTCCTGCCAAGCCTCTTGCCGACCATCACACCTGCAGCTGCCGACAAACCGCTAAGTGCTCCTACGATAAGTCCCTGTATCGGGCAGGTAAGTGTGTACGCCGCCAGGTTTGATGTGCCCAGATGACCATAGACAGCAGACTCCACATTCTGTCCGAGGCTCCACAAAAACTCACTAATTAGGATCGGCATAATCATGACCAGATAATCCTTGATAGTAATTTTACTAAAATGCAATAACCATACCGGTTTATCTCCATCCTTTCTGATGCATAAGATAAATCCTATAACAATAAATACGAGGTTAAACAACTGCGATATAAGTGTTGCAACCGCAGCTCCCTTTATTCCCATACATGGCAATCCCAATTTTCCGAATATCAGCAGATAATTAAGGCCTGTGTTTACAGCAACTGCCCAAAGCTTGCTAAAAACGGTATCGTGGCATGCTCCTTACAGCGCAGCCATGAGGATAAAATATTACTGACTGCCATTATCTCTACACGATCCTTACATCAACAATTTTGCTATTTTGATTTGTAAGCTCTCTGCATAAATTCAAACACTGCCTCTTTCGTCGGAATCGCAGGTATTCCACCTCGCTTTTGCACACACAATCCTGCAACTGCATTTCCCAAAACAGCACACTTTCTGATTTCTTCCCATTCCATCTTTTCTACGGGCTTATTTATAGAAAGAATACTGCATAATACGCCTCCCCAGAAAGAATCCCCCGCTCCGGTTGTATCGACTGCATTGGTCTTAAACGCTTTTATGATTTCTTTTCTGCTTTTTGTTGCCATAAGAACGCCATGTTCTCCCAATGTAATGGCAACCAGCCTTGGTCCCATAGCAAGAATTTCTTCTGCAGCCTGCTCATAACTTTTAGCCCCTGTCAGGAGAATACTCTCTTCATCCGATACTTTCATGACATCTACCAGTTCTACAACAGACTTCATTTTTTTCACTGCATACTCTTTGCTCTTCCAAAGAGACGGGCGGTAATTTGGATCATATGAAATAAGTACACCCGCTGCTTTTGCCATTTTTACTGCTTCGATCGTTGCGCTTTCTGCCGGCTCGTCTGTCAGCGATAATGATCCAAAATGAAAAATTCTACATCCGGAAATTAATGTCTGATCCAGTTCTTCTTTTTTTAACTGTGTATCTGCACCCGGTTTTCTTGCAAAAGAAAAATTTCTTTCTCCATTTTCACCGATTTCCACAAATGCCAGTGTCGTAAAATAATCCGGATCTTCAACGATAGCATCTGTATTGATTCCTTCAGTTTGCAGTGTCCTCTTTAAAAATTTACCATGCATATCGTTTCCAACTTTTCCAATAAAAGAGGTGCGATACCCAAAATGACTTGCAACTGTCAGAAGATTTGCCGGAGCACCGCCGGGATTCTGTTCAAACAGTTTTCTCCCACCCTGACTGTGTCCTGCTTCCGTAAAATCAATCAGTAATTCCCCCAATGCCACAATATCAACTTTTTCTTCCATTTTTCAGTTCCTCCACAATCTCGTTATAACGTTTTTTATTTAACCGGTAGAAAAATAATACAACCGCAGTCACAATCCAAAGTGCACCCGGAATCGTCGTAAATGCATGTTTCATAATTGAAAGTACAGTTGCATTTTGTGTCTGATTTGCAATATAACCACATTTTCCAAGTAATCCCGCTAAAAGTGCTGTTCCAACTGCCATTCCGATTTTATTTCCAAGTGAAATAAATGCATACTGAAAACCGTCATTTCTAAGTCCGGTTTTCCACTCCCCATATTCCACACAGTCTGGAATAATTGCATAGATTGCGGTATTAAATCCAGAGAAGAAAAACTGTGTGAGACCAGATAATGCATAAAAAACAGCCGGTGATTCTTTGGCATTGAAGAAAAACATAGACAACATGGAAATTCCTGTAAATAAAGCAAAGAGAGATGCTGTTCTTCCTTTGTTATTCAACTTGCGGAATAATGGTTGAAAACAGGCTGCCCCTATGATAGAAGGAATAATGATGCACATCGAATAAGTTGTGTAGTAGGAGGCATTTCCTTCCACATATGTAAAATAATACAGAATATCTGCGTTTCTACCATATAATGTAAATCCAAATAATATCTGTCCTGCCAATGCAAGAAGATATGGTCTGTTCTGCATGACTGCTTTCAACTGTACCTTCACAGAAATTTTTTCTTTTTCCGGAATAATCACTGCCTCTTTCGTCTTCGCAAAGCAGAAGAAATGACAGGCTGTAAAAATACATCCATATATGACCGCAACCGTCAGATATCCTGTCTTTGCACTATGACTGCCGAATTTGCTGAGCAGTGGAACTGTGATAATATTTAACACACCAATTGCAATCATAGCGGCAACCGAACGGGATGTATTTATTTTTGCACGTTCATCAATATCCTGTGTCATAGCACCACACAAGGTTCCATATGGAATATTCACACAGGTATACCCCAAAACCAGCAGACAATATGTAATTACCATATAAATGATTTTTCCATTCTGTGGCCAGTCGGGTCTTGCCCAGAATGTCATAACAAGAAGGATCGCTGTAATTGGTGCCGCTACTAACAGCCATGGACGGTACCGTCCCCATTTCGATTTTGTTTTATCCGTAAGTCCCCCGACAATTGGATCATTGATTGCATCCCAGAATCTTGAAAAAAGCATAAGTGCTGACACAGCCGCCATACTGATTCCGAACACGTCTGTATAAAATATCATCAGAAAATTACTGACAAACATCCAGCTGAAATTACATCCAACATCACCAAACCCATATGCAATCTTACTGATCAGCGGTACTTTTCCATTTTTGTTTTCGCTACTCATATGTCCCTCCTATTTTTATCAGAGTTTCTGACAAAACTCTATTCTTTCCTCATTTGGTCCCTTAATCATAAAAAACTTCACACCCTTTTCCCAAAATGGCAGTTCTTCGATTCCGTCTGTAATAACTGTGTATTTTTCATTGCAGATTTTCTGATACATACTTTCAATGTCTTCCACATCAAGTGCTACATGTTGGTATGCACCGTCTGACATTGCCGCCTGCCCATTTTCAAAAGTCTCTATACAGTAATTTTTTATCTGTAAAAATGCCACTTTTTCCCCTGCTTTTTCATTATATGTCTGCATAATTACTTCAAATCCAAGACTCTTATAAAACTCAACTGTTTTCTGTAAATCGTTTGTCGGGAGCCCGACATGGGCTACTCCGACAATTCCATATTTATTTTCCATACGAACTCCTTACTTTTCACTGACGTTGATAATTACTTTCATCGTTGTCTCGCGGTTATCATCAATATACTGGTATGCCTTCAGATAATCTTTAAAAGCAAATGTCTTTGAGATGAGCGGTTTCAAATGAACTTTGCCCTCATTTACCAGTCTGATTCCATCTATGTAATCATCATGGCGGTACATCATCGTGCTCTTAATGTCAAGTTCGTGATCATTTGCCACTGCAAGATCTACTTCTGCCATTCCTGCAAAAACAGCCACCAGTACAATTGTGCTTCCTTTTCTTGCATATTTAATTGCCTGTCCCATTGTGATATTGTTTCCGGCACAGTCGTAGATCACATCCGCCTTATCCGGTCCAAATGCTTCGATCATTGCCTCACCGAAGTCTTTATTTAGGGTATTCACACACACATCAATTCCACATTCTTTTGCCTTTGCCAGTCTAAGATCACTGATATCTGTGATCATCACTTTCGCTGCCCCCATTCCTTTTGCTGCCTGTGCCACGAGATTTCCAATCGGTCCTGCTCCAAGGACTGCAATATTCATGCCAGCCACATCGCCCATCTGTTTTACACCATGAACTGCCACAGCAAGAGGTTCAATCATAGCTCCTTCTTCATAGGACATATCTTTTGGAATAGGTGTTACTTTAGATGCATCCACTGCAAAATACTCAGATGCTGTTCCTGTTGTCTGAAATCCCATTACTTTTAATTCCTCACAGAGATTATACTTTCCATGACGACATGGATAGCAATGTCCACAATATACCTGAGGCTCTATCGTCACCTTCTGTCCCACATGAAACTCTGTAACATTTTTTCCAAGTTCTGTAATCTCACCTGAAACCTCATGTCCTTGTGTTACCGGATATTTTGTAAACGGATGTTTTCCATGATAAACATGAATATCTGATCCACAAACACCAATATTCATAATCTTTACCAAAACCTGATTTTCCTTTACCTCCGGAACCGGAACCTCTCTGAAAATAATTTCTCCCGGATTTGTCATTACCTGCTGTAACATAATTGTTTCCTCCTTTTTTATGTTGTTTTATTTTATGTTTTATAAATCGTTTTATTAAAGTAATTACATTATTACCTTGTAAACACAATTTGTCAATATGTTTTTTCATATTTCTATATATTTCATAATTTCAAAATATATTTTTTGTGTATTTTTCACAATTAACACGCAAAAAAAAACGGAAAGGAAACCGTAGTTACTGTTTTCTTTCCGTTTTTTACTATAATATGATATGAGGATCAAAAAATTTACAATTCACCCATATGTTTTGTAAAAAAGTATTTCGCTGCTCCAACAGCTGACGCTTCTTTCTTATACGAACAATTTTTTAAGTATGAAACATCATGCTCAAAGCCATTATATGCCATCACTTTTTCTCCCAGAGGTATCATATAATCTGACAATACACCTCCCACGTCACCTCCTAGTATGATATCCATATCGTATGCCATCCGCAGATTTGATATCAAAACAGCAAGATGATCCAGATACTCATTCCATGTCTGCAAATTTTTTTCATCACCACTTTCAATTTTTTCCATAAATGCATCCAGTGACTGCCTGTTATCTTGTGTCAGTACACTTGCAGCACAATATGCATCTGCACATCCTGATTTGCCACAATAACACTTTCTTCCACCGGGAACGAGTATCATGTGACCAAACTCCCCTGCTTTCTGGTTCTGCCCTCGAAACAGCTTTCCATCTATGCAGAATGCACCTCCTAAGGTGTGGTTCAAAGACAGATATATCGCATTTGGATACTTTTGTTTTTTTTCTGCAAGCATTGCAGCATTAGCATCGTTTTCAAAATATACCGGAAGTTCCAGAGCCTGCTCTAAAAAGCGCAGACTATAATTCTCTATACCTAAAGCATGGGATTTTAAAACGATCCGTTCTTTCTGATCAATAATTCCCGGAATCGCCACTCCAATCCCAAGCAGCGTATCCTTCGCTAATTCGCCTTCAAGAAAAGTTTTGACCTTTTGTGCCACCTCTGTACAATAGGATAATTCTGCCGTAAATTTTAAGCGGATGCGATCTTTTTTTATAATCTCATCTCCAAGATTTACTAATACCATTTCTATATGATTCGCTGTAATCAAAATTCCCATTGCATGACAGTATGACTTATTAATCCCTATACTTTTTGCCTTCCTTCCACCGGTTGAAGCATATTCCCCAGTTTCTTCCAACACCCCTTTTTCTAACAAGTCATTCACATTTGCTAATACAGTCGGCATACTCAAGTTTAACTCTTTTGCGATTCCCGCCTTGGATGTAACATGATTGTTTAGAACATAATTAATTATTTTTTTTCTTGTTATATTTTTTTTATCTTTATTTTCCGTTTTCTTACCCTCTTTTATTAAATATATTATAAAAGAATTATATGCTTTTTTATTCTTCTTGTAAAGTAATGTTTTATAATTAATCTCCTACAGAATAAAGGAATATCTGAAAAAGGGATTTGCATTAGATGATGACCGCTTGAAAAGACTTGGTGGCGGCTATCCCTGATACCTTATTCTTTCTACCAGCGTTTCCTTTTTCAGATTACTGCTTAAAACGCAGGAAAGTACAATCTGCAACAGACCGACCAAAAAAATCATAATAAAAATTGGCACGATTGGAACATGATAGATATTCATTCCAAATATTCCATTATGTTTTGCATAGGAAAAAAGTGTATAGCCGAGCGGCAGGCCAATGATCAAAGCTACGCATATGGTACCAACCGTAAACATCAGTCCCTGTAACTGCAGGCATAAATTTAATTGTTTATTTGTCATACCCACAGCCTGTAATATACCATATTCCTGCTTTTTTGTCGTAATATTCATGATCATGGTATTCGCCATATTCATAAACCCGATGAGTCCTACAATAGCCATAAACAGATAACAGCCAAGCTTCATCATGCTGCTTGCAAATTCGGCAGATTGTAACTGCGCATGATAAGTATCCATTTTTATATGCGAAGTATTAGAAATCAAAGTATTCAGACTTTGTTCTACAGATGCCACATCTTTTTTATCACAGTCCACCCACAGATAGCCATAGGCTGTTCCTCTCAGATTCATGGAACGATATACACCTTCCGGAATGACAAGATAAGTGTCCGCACTTACAAAAGATCCTGCAATCTTTCCCTGATAGGTATAGGTTCCACTTCCATTCTCAAAGTCAAATGCAATGGATTCACCCGGAGCATATCCATCTTGTTCCATCCACGTTGACCAGCCAAAGAAAATATCACCATTCTTTACCGCCTGATCATAGTCCATAGAGCCAATATCCCCGTCCTGGCGCATAAAATCAAAATCCTTTTTACTCACAATATCAGCCGGAAATCTTGTTCCGTTCAGATTTACAGAGACAATCTCTCTCGTCATGACATCTGTCACTCCCGGAATGCTTTTGATTTCTTCAATCAGCGAATCATTCAATGGATCATCCGTCAGAATCGTATCCAGATTATTCTCCGGATATCTTTCATCATACTCAGCAGAATAGTCAAGCTGCAGTTCAAATTGTCCATGATTAACGGAAAGACGTACTTCATGCTCCGTGTCAATATTTCCCACATAATTAGAGATAATCACAAACAATACGCAAGAAAAACCCATTGTGAGGATAGTACCAATAGTTCTTTTGGGATTACCCGTTACATTTGCCATTGCCATAGAAAACACGGTGACATTTTTTCTGCCATTTCGTTTTCCTTTTTTTTGTGTTTCTTCATTTTCTAAATACCGTGTTGCTTCGATAGGTGAAATCCGTGAAACAATTTTCATTGGTTTACGCAGTGCCAAAGCAACGGTAAGAAATGATACGAAAATACACAGAAGCATAACAGGCAGGGAAAACAGAGGCACCTGCTGATTTTGAACTTCCATAGAGCCAGTTTGGGTTGATACAAGGTTCCCCTGTTCTACCAGCCAGTTAAAACCGCATTTTGCAATCAGAAAGCCAAAAAGCAATCCAACCGGTATTGAAAAAAATGTCAAAAAAATGCCCTCTCTGAAGATCAGTTGTTTCATCTGCTTTTTTGTCGCTCCCAGAGCCTTGATTTTTCCATACTCCTGTATCTTGTTGGCAATACCGACCTGAAAAATATTATAAATGACCACAACAGAGAAAAGTACAATTGCAAGAATCAAAACCCCGCATACCGCAATCGTTTCATAACTCGGCTGCAAGACCCATTGCAAATAGAGATCATTGACTATAACGTTTTTTTCTTCGATCCCACAAGCTGCTGCAATCTGCTTTATAACCGAATCAATATTATTCATAGATACATTTGCAGAATCATTTAAAGTAAAATAAATATTATATTGTCTGTCATTCTCTGCGACGTGCTCATCATAAAACTCCTGTGACCCGAAAGCAACATAAGATGCCTCGATGGTATACTCATCCCGATCATATAGGATTCCGCTGACAACAAATTCTTCTGGCTTATATTCTGCCTGCATCCCTGCGCGGTAATCCAGTGTAACCGTATCTCCGATCTTTACATTACCATACCCCATTGCACGAAAAAATGCTCTTCCTGCGGCAATTTCCTGCGTTCCCCCCGGATACTTTCCTTCCTTTAACTCATATTCCTTATTATAGGGAAGCATTTTTCTTGCAGTCTCATCCATGCAGACAAAACCACCGTTTTCGTTGCCTTTTATGATACCTTCGGTGCACATAGTGCCTGTAGCATCTATTTCCGCACGGCGGTTTACTTCCTTTAACTGCGAGGCATCTGCTGCGACAAACAGACCATAATTGCTTCCATATGAGCCTGCCGCCTGACTTTTCTGTAAACGGATCATTCCATTTCCCACAGTACTGATAATCACAAGCAGCATCGTAGTCAGACATATGGACATCATAATCAGTATACTTCTTGTCTTGTTCTTTTTGTCATTGCTATATGCAATCCTGCTTATTGTCTTCATCTGAAATCCACCACCTGTCCATCCTCAATTACCAGAATACGATCAGCGACCTGTGCAATTTCGTCATCATGGGTAATCATTACAATTGTCTGTCCATATTTTTTTGCTGTCATCTTAAGCAGGGCGATTACCTCATCACTGGTCTTAGAATCAAGATTTCCTGTCGGCTCATCTGCAAATATAATTTCCGGACGATTCACCAGCGCTCTTGCAATTGCTACTCTCTGCTGCTGTCCTCCGGATAACTGATTTGGCAGATTGTAAATCCTCTTTTCAATCCCCAGAGTTGCAATGATATCATTTACATACGCTTCATCCACTTTTCTTCCATCCAGCCCCAGTGGCAGTACAATATTTTCCCAGACATTAACAGATGAAACCAGATTAAATGCCTGAAAAACAAATCCGATTTTTCTTCTGCGGAAAACAGCAAGGGCATCTTCCTTCATCCTGTATAAATCTTTCCCGGCTAAAATAACACTGCCTTTTGTAGGGGTGTCAAGCCCTCCAAGCATATGAAGTAATGTACTTTTACCGGAACCTGACTTTCCGACAATTGCGACAAATTCTCCCTGCTCAATCTGAATGTCCACCTGATTGACCGCTTTGACCTGATTCTCACCCGCGCCATAAAATTTACAAAGCTGTTTGGTTTCTAATATCACACTCATGTGTTGCCTCCTTTTTCATTCTGTAAAGCGTACCTTTTCAGCACACTTTCTTTGCCTGTTTATATAATTGGTCATTTTTCAACCTACATCCAAATTGTATCAGGATAATCTTTCATTTCACTTTCAAAAAACGAGCAGAAGTCTTACAGAATTGTAAGATTTCTGCTCACTTAAAATTTAACCAACATATGGTAATTGAATCACAAACGTGCTTCCTTTTTTCTTTTTGCCGGAGGTTACCATGATTGTACCTGCGTGTTTTTCGATAATTTCTCTCGATAGAAAAAGTCCGATTCCTGTACCACTCTTTTCCATGACCTTCCTGGAACTTCCTCTGTAAAATCGTTGAAAAATTTTGTGATACTCATTCTGCGGAATACCAATTCCCTGATCCTCAATTTCCATTCTTACAAGATCGTTTCTTTTTTGTAACCGGATAAATATTTTTGAACCATCCGGGCTGTACTTGATTGCATTATCCAGAATGTTAATCACAGCTTCACCAAGCCATCTTTTATCCTGCATAACCATGCATGTTTCCAGCTCTTTTGCATAGTCAAAAACGAATTCAATTTCTTTCTCATCCGCTTTTGGATAAGTACAGTTCACAGCAGATATGACAGTATCCATAAGCGGAAGTTTTTTCTTATTAATCTGAATCAGTCCAGTTTCCATCTTGGATATTTCAAGAAGCGACTGCAATAATGTCTCCAGTCCATCCAGAGCACTCCGACAACGGATACGAAACTCCTCCTGTTCTGTGGCACTTAAGTCATTCTGCATCAGCACACTAAAACATGTATCCAAAGCTGCAACCGGTGTCTTTAACTGGTGAGAAATATCAGAAACCATTTCTTTCGTGTTCTCCTTTTCTGCCCTTGCTTCTTCCTTTATCAACTGAATATGATGTCCGATTGCTTCAAGCTGGTCATTCAATTTTTCCAGTTCTGCGTAATTTTCCGTTTTCAGTAAATCATCAAATTTATTTTCACGGAATCTGATCAGAATTTCTTCCAACTGGTCTAAAATTTTCTGATGACACGCATCTTCTTTTTTCTTCCAATAAAGTAAAAAAGTCAAAAGAAGCACGCATATCACAGTGCTTACAGCACCGGTCACCATAACCTGATGCCGAAATTGCATATAAAATGCATTCCCTTTATTTCCCCAGTATCCATATTGCTCCAATAATCGCCTTCCCTGTTCGTTAGTTTCAATATCTTTATCCTTAAGCAATTCTGAAACAGCATCCAGCCCTGAAAATTCTTCCTTTGCAGCAATGTCTGTCATAAGATTCATTTTATATTTATAATCTTCATAAAACACATACGTGGTAAAGCAATTTAATATTGCAAACAATAATATGACAGGTAATACCCAGGAGAGCACTACTGTAATCTTCTTGCGATATCTCTTTGTCACTGCCTTACCTCCTGATTCCATATATACCCAAGACCTCTGATATTCTTTATATAGACCGGTGCAGCCGGATTGTCTTCGATTTTCTCACGGAGTCTTCTGATATTGACAGCGATTGTATTTTCATCCACAAAATCCCCTTCCAGATCAAACACATTTTCCAATATTTGTGTTTTTGAAAGAATCTGTTTCGGATTCTGCAGAAAAAAAGTCAGCATTTTCAACTCCGTTTTTGTCAGACTGATTTCACGACTCTTTATCAAAACTTTCATTTCTCCTGCGATAAATACGATATCTCCCGAAATCATCTTTCCGGCTTCCGTTTTCTCCTGTCTGCGGCGGAAATGTGCTTCTATTTTCAAAAGAAGTACCGAAAGACTAAACGGCTTTGTAATATAATCATCTGCCCCTGCTTCATATCCCATAACCTGATCCATCTCCTGATCTAGTGCTGTAAGGCAAATAATGTATGTATTATAATTGCATCTCATCCACCTTACAAATTCCAGTCCATTCCCATCCGGAAGATTCACATCACAAATGGTAACATCCACATTATTATCACTTGCAATTCTTTTCGCTTTTTTCACTGATTCTGCTGAAAAAACCTCATATCCGGATTTTTTCAGTGAGAATGTAATTCCACGATTTAAATTTTCATCATCTTCAACCACGAGTATACCTGGCATAGCATATGCACCTCTCTTTATTAACTATTCATCTTAAAATGCTTCAATTCTGGCATTATGTTCAGCCACATACTTCTTTATCATAATCAATGGCTGTCGCATACATGTCAGTGATCTTCTGATAGAACTTTCTTTCACTGGCACGAATCTCACGGATACGCTCTAACTGCTCATCAAAATACTTCTCTGTCAGATACGCTCCGCGTTTCAGCCGTTCATCATCCATCACCCAGCCTTTGATGGTGTAGTCCTTGGCGATCTGGTTTACCCATTTACGAAACTGTACGGCACGCTCGGAATTGACCTTGAAGCCTACGGCAATGATCATTTGAAGGCTATAGTGCTTGGTATCGCGTGTGACCTGGCGCGAACCTTCCGTTTGAACTATCCGGAAATTCCGGATAGTTGAATCTTCCTCAAGCTCTGAATCAGAATAAATCTTCTTGATATGCTCATTGATTGTACGAACATCCACATCATACAATGTGGCCATCATCTTCTGTGTCAGCCATATATTCTCATCCTCATAGCGCATCTCTATGCTGTCCTGCTGATCACCCACTGAGGCAACATAGGTCAGGTATTCCGCTGCGCTTGAGCGGATGGTTATCTCATCTTTTTTCTTTGCCAAATAGAATGCCTCCCTTCTACATATCACTAGATCCAGCCATTCTTTTTAAATTTCTCAATTTGAGCTAATTCTTCCTCAGAAGGTTCGCCCGCCTTTCCCTCGCAGACCGGAGTGTTTAAATATTCGTTATTCCATCTGTTCATGATTTTGACAACCTCATCAGATACACGAATATCACGTTTCGTGATGGATTCCAGATTCCAATCCATTACATCAGAGGTTCCCATTGCCTTAGTAATTACAATTTTGGAAGCTGTGTACTCTTTTTTCTTCTTGCCAAAATATCCATTACCAGCGACAATGTTCAGCTTCTTTTCAAATGGGAGCTTATTGCCTATATGCTCAATTTTTTCTTTGATTGTTGCATCTGGCTCATACATAACATATTTCATTCCACTTGCAACAGACATCTCTTCTGCAGCTTCTGCCTGATGAGTTTCATCTTATCTGCAATATTCTTCTGTGATAATACGCAGTCAGAAAATAAATGCTTTTCTTCTCCAACTTATTGCCAATCTCACTGTATTTATCGTCATAGGCTTCTTTAGAAATTTTATCATCCCGATACATATCAGTCAATTTCTTTTCAAGAGAGGAAATCTCTTTCTCAATACACTTCAATTTTTCTGTACTGTCGTCTTTAGCATTCATAACAATAACCGCTGATCCCGCTCCCCTGCTAATACACTCATCATTAATCTGTAATATTTCGTAAACAACTGCTGCATCTACAATCGATTGTTCTACGGATTTTTTTGCCTTTATAAACCCATTGTTTATAACTACAATATCGCCTTTCTTTATCGTAGCACTTTCTATCTGTAGCTTTATATCAAATATATATGTTCCATGTGTTCCATAATTTATACATCTTCTTTTCAACTTTCTACTAACCAAACTAGGAATTGTATGTTGATCACTTACATATAAGCCATATTCGATAGATAAAGCAACGTCGCTTATCTGGTCGGCACTTATACGAGTGCTTGCGTCAGCTCTGGTCTTGTAGCCGTTCCTAAAATCTGTGTTAATGTCGATACAGTAAGCGTCCTCGCCCTCAACGGTCAAATGTCCCTCGTTAAAGGTAGAACCAATCGAACCGTCATTCATTACTTTTTCAACGATACCGACAAGCTCTTTTGACCCCGTCCAGTATTTCTTGCTTTCTGCATGAACGAGTGTCGTTGGTAAAGCAGTAACGACAGCCGCAAGAGCTAAGAATCCCGTACACAATCGTTTCCATGTCTTTTTCCTAAATCTAATGCTTCTTTCATTTTGGGTAATAAAATAACCGTCCAATAAGAACGGCTAGAAATAGAAAAGGAACGTCATCTTAGGCATTCCTTTTCTATGAGATATTCAATTTTAATGCTTATGTGCTGTTCCATATATCTTGCATAAAAGTGTATCACAACGTATCAAGAACCATTCAATGGTAATAAATTGATATGTGTTACTCCTTGAAAATACTAATACATACTGTTATGAACACTTATTACTTTAAACATGATTTCTATGGCCTAACTTTTGTTTTTTTGGATATTTCACTTTTGCGCTTATTGAAAGCATTATCGATATATGTTTCTGGGTCATTTTTAAAATCTTCCCATTTGACAAGAACACAATAACGCTCATCTTCTGACCAAGAACATCCACTTTCTTTAGGAATATAATAATTATAACTAAACTCTTTTATGGTAGTATTATCGTTTATACATACAATGTTGTGGTTCTTTCCACATACTGAACACTGCTCCTTACCTTTATATACTTTGTCATACATAGAAGGTAAAACGATACCTAATATACCATTCTTCGTATTGTTCTCACCATTATACAAAGATGCTTGCAATTCTCTTTTAATATATGTTTGGTCTTGTAGAAATGAATTTTCAGCACTATATTCTCCAATAAGATAAATTGTCACTGTAGAATCAGCAAGATAATCCTCTCTAATTTTACACATAATATAATCTTCATCATCAGAATTGATGGGTTCATCCAATGATTTATCTATCATATCAACATCCATATCTTCTTGAATCTTTTTCTTATAATCCATATCTTCTGTTTTAAAAGATATAAAACATTTATGTGCCATATTAAGCCTTTCCTCTTATTATTCAATCATAAGTATTTTCTTTGTATCAGCAATAGTATTCTTGTATGTTTCTATTTCCCATTCAATAGTAGTGTTTGCCAAAAACTCTGCTTCATATTTTTGGTAGTTTTTCTCATCCTTTAGACAAAGATAGCAAGTTGCCAATGTTGCATACATCCAATAATTTATTTCATTGTCTCTAATATTTTCTTCTAGTAACGATATAATTTCTCTGCATACCTTTTTGCTCTCAAATTTTAAATATTCGATTTCATCTACTTCTAAATCTGGTTTTTGTGTTTTGAGTAATAAACAGTTTGAATAATTTTCACCATTATAGTAGTCATTTTTTATTATAAATCCTTTTTTATAATAGTTTATTGCTTCGTCCAAGTAATCATAATTCTTATTTAGTTTAAATAAATTCTTATAAATAGCACCAGTAATACCTATAGTCTCTAAATCTAAAGATTTTTTGGGATTTAAAGATTGTATAGTATTCAAGGCTTCTCCAAGAGCTAGAGTTTCATTAGGATACTTAGATTTGTATTGCACCAAAGCTAATTGCTGGACAACATAGTCGTTATTTGGTAATATATCCCGCAATTTCTTCCATTCAGAAATTGATTCCTTGAATTTACTTTCATTTTTTAAGGCTTCCGCCTTACCCACAAGATTTGATATTGTTTCTTCTTTTGTCTTGGCTGTATCAAGCAATTCACCTAATTCTCTATCGGATATATTAGGGGGAACTATATTAGGTAAGTATGTATATAGTGGACTATCAATGTTTTGTTCTTCACTTGCTTTGATGAACGAATGAAGATTTGTTTTTATTTTTTCAACTTCTTCATCATCTAAGACTTCACCGAAATCTTTATAGGTGAGAATCCTACAATGATTTAAGTCAAAAGGAATTTTCTCACTTTCCTGCATCATAATAATTGTTGAGAACGGTTTCGATGCATGTCGAATTCCAAGTTCGTATATTGCATTTTCATTCATCGTTGTAATATCAGCTATTACTAAATCTGCTTTCAACAATAATGAGTACATACTAACATCAATTATTTCTGAGCCAGAAATTTCATCAGCTCTAATCAATTCATATTCTGTTAAGCTGTCAAATAAATTTTTAATCACTTTTTTATAAATGATATCTAAATCTACCTCCTTAGAATTTCGATAGTCCATCTTCTTACCAAATCCCATTGCTACAAAACAAATTTTTCTAGACACAAATAAACTCTCCTTTTCTTCAAAATTATAAAGCGTAATTCCTTATAGTTGAAATTAAACTAGCAGAATTCCATCCAACTAAAACAGTGGCATTATTTTGTATCTTTAAAGGAACCCGTTCATTTCCCCACGGTTTAATTGCTATTATAGGTTTATTCATTCGTATTGCTTCGTTAATTTCATAATCAATCCATTCACTATACAAAGTATACATTCCCGATACTACTATTATTGCATTACACCCTCGTATCTGTTGTGTTAACTGCTCTTTTAAAGCAGTTTTTGTCTTTGTATTAAATGGGTTATCTGCTGAAACTGAGTGGTTTGACCACTTAAAGTTTGAAGCTGTATTTAGCCATTCGAGAATAGTATCATACTGTGTAGAATACTTCCATGAGTGACTTATAAGTAATCGATAGTTTTTTAATTCTGGCATAATATCCCTCCTATGTTATTATCCGCAATATTTTTCTACAATAATTATACTACAAAACACCCTAATATCAAAGATATTTCAACTATTACATAAGGAAAAAAGGTTACATTGTAAAAAGCTTATTTTTTCACATATATATTATTTTAACAGGTACAACAATTGTCTTTTTTGCAATCTTCTTCGTTATTACCTTTATTCGTGTAATTAACTAACTCCGTATACCATACTTTACTAAAAAAATCCTATACAAAATCGTTTCAATAGCATTTTTTATAATTCTAAATGCGTATTTGTAAACTTCTTACCTCGAAAAAGGAATACCTCTTTTTTCGAGGTATCCCTTAAACATAAGAATTAGTTTGTTGTATCTCCACACTCTATATCAACTACTACTGAAACATTAATATAGTTTTTAATCTCTTTATTTCGGATTTTATCGCCCTCACTTGTAAATACGATATGCTTGAAAAAGTGCCTAAAATTAAGGATTTCTAACCAGTTTACTAATCACCTCTGCAACAGAAGCATCCAGCATTTCTTCATGCACCGCAGACAGGACATTTCAAAATTCCTGATAATAGATGAATCTTTTCTCTCTTGTCACGATTGACCTTTTCATACTTTTTAGCCTGTGCCGCCACCTTAACCTGCGCCTGCTCCCATACTTCTTCTGATACAAGAGCTTCGTGCAGACCATCTACTAACAGGTAATCGTCTTTCTTAACCTGCCTATACTCATTTCTTGTACCATGAACCTTTTCTGTCCGTCTTCTTCCATAAGAGATTTTGCCACTATAAACCGGATTCTGTATAATCCTTCTGATAAGAGCAGCATCAAATAACGGATTTTTATCATTCTGTCTGGCTATCTTATGGATTCCATGATTTTCAAGATACTTTGCAATTCCATTTGCCTTTCCTGGCTTTCTGCATCCTGCCTTCCATGGTCTGAACACGAATGTTCTCACGTTCAATCTCTGCCACTGCTGACAGAACAGATATCATAAGCTTCCCGGCATCTTTGGATGAATCTATTCCGTCCTCCACACAAATCAGATTCACTCCAAAATCCTGCATTACTTGTAATGTTGCAAGTACATCTGCCGCATTTCTTCCAAATCTGGAAAGTTTAAATACAAGAACATAAGATACTTTCCTTCACCGCATCCGTGTGAATACGGTAGTTCACCTTTGATAAAGCTCTGTTCAGGTTCCAGTCCAATGAAAATCGACTATTTTCATCTTGTTTTAACCTGCAGTAATCTTTCATAATATACAGTTGAAATTCCGGAGAAATCCATGTAGCAAATACCATTGCAATATCGCTATGTGCATAAGTTCCTCCACCATATCTGCCTGCTTTTGACACTATTCCAATAGCATTGGTCTGTTCAATCCATTTGGTTGGCGTCATAACAAACCTGTTTAATCCTGCCTCACTTCTAACCGCCTCGAATTGCACACGGTTAAAATCTGAATTATGAAATTCTTCCCAAACAGCCAAAAACTCAACTGTATTTCTGTTTCGCATCCAGTTCTGAATGACAAATCTGGGATCATTATCATTTCTATATTTTGCAATATCTGTCAACGAAATATATTCATTTTCAAAATCTTTCGTGTAAATCCCAATATCAATTCCTTTTGCATGAATAATTTCCCTAACTATTTTATTTACCATCTCTATTCCTCCACCATGTTCTCCATCTGTTCCAACTTCTGCAAGGCTTTCATATACGCCATTACAAATTGATAATTGACTTTTTGAAAATTATTGTTCTCAAGTTTCTATCAAAATTAGAAAGAGCCCAAACCACAAGGGTTTGAGCTTCATTTGCGCATTCACGGTATTCTTGCAATAATAGTAATATCTGGTCTTGTTATCTTTTCTCCCTGCTTTGGCAATATTTCCATACATTCCTTTTCCACAGCAAGGACATTTTAATATTCCGGACAAAATATGTGCATGTTCCGGATCATGAATTTTTTCACGCCTGTAATTATTTTTTGAACGCTTTTCCTGTGCAAGCTCCCAGTCTTCCTCGGCAATAATTGCTTCATGAACTCCCTCATAAACAGGGAAATTCATTCAGCATACGCATAAATTCCTGACGACCTTTTATATTCTTACCGGAATGCCCTTCATCGGAATATTCTCCCACAATCTCCATATCCTGAAATTCTGCATATTTCCTAAGCTTGTCCTTCTGTGCATCCAAGCTGTAACCATCCACCTGAATTGCTGTTGATACACGAGTATATATGTAGCATTTTGTTTTCTTTTTCAATACATTCACTCCCCTCTACTGTGGTAAAATCAAAGTTGGATTTTTCAACAGCGTTGCAATCACCGGAGTATATTTAGATACTCCATAGTCTTCAACAATACTGGTTATTCTAGCCCCTGCATCCTTTGACGAAGCACCACATAAGAAAACCCTTTCATCAGCAGTTCCATAATCCAACACTATAAATCGATCATGAAATATACCGCCTGTCTTTTTCATTGATATTTTTACGGATGGATATTCTTTGCAAAAATCCGTAAATTCTATATTATGAAGTTTATTATTCCCAACATTATCGCTGAACAAAGTAACATTTACTCCAGTCGGAGAATTCTTAAGGTGTACCAGTGTTCTTAATCCAATATAATTATCAACAACATATATTGATGACTTTGCCTGCTTATAGATGGACTCATATACCTCATCTGCACTACTAAATTTTGCATTAAACATGAGCCACTTTTCATCATCATCTGAAACAAAGCTGTTCATCATATCAGCCAACTCAGATTTTGTTACAACATCCTTCATTCCTTCTGCAACATCTGAAATCTGCTTTTCCAGTGATATCATATCTGAGTTGATTTTGTTAATTTCTATTCTGTTGTTAGCTGTCTCCATGCTTAACTGAAGTATTTCCCTCTGACCAATAAGATCTCGATTTTCTAAAATGTAATCTTTCATTCTTTTGAAAGTTCTCACCAATGCAATGCTTTGTCTTACCGCAAGTTCCCCTTTTAGTACAGTCATTAACATGTATACACCTTGTTCCGTAAAAACGTAAGGATTGCTGCGGGATTTGCTGCTTATATTTGCGGTCACAAATTGTGACCGCAAATATTCAACTTCATTATCAGATAATTGAAACATCATATCATTCTGAAATCTTTCTATATTTCTTTTTACCTGCTGATTAAAAGCCTTAAGTTCATATCCATATACTTCAGCTAGATCTGCATCTAATAATACTTTACATCCCCGAAATTCATATAATTTTTGTTTCATAAATTCTTCATTGATCTCAATTATTGCAATTTCATCTTTCTTTTTATCTTCTGCCATGGAACTCCTCCATCCATTTGCGGTCAAAAAAATCGTCCGCAATTCTCATATGAACATATTGCTGACATCAGCAATATGTCCGATTTGTTATTATTGTTCTATTATTTCTGTTAATCATTTTCTTTTCCATATTAAACTTTCTCCTCCCACATTGAACCATTTTACTGACGCCAGTAAAATGGTCTATTCCTCTTTTTCCCTCAGTTTGTCATAATACGCTTTATACCTATAAATCGTCCTCTCACTGACATTGTTCCGCTTCGCAATTTCTACCATTGTCATGCCGCTCTCAAACCCAACAACAAAATCATTATAAATTGCCATCCACTTGGCGTTATGTTTCTGACGACCGCTTAACTTACGATTTCTGTAATACTCCAATTTCTCCCGAAGTTCTGCATTCTCTTTTTCCAACTCCTCAATTCTTTTTAATGCCTCTTCAAGTGTTATCGTTTTCTCCATTACCCTGTCCTCCGTTCATGTCATTTTCGTTTTGTCTATATTATAAATATCTATGCCGCTTTAGTCAATCCGATTATGTCATGTTGCATCATTTTTTTACAATAGTTTTCATACAATCGAAATACCGCTGTTCTGACATTGAGAAGTCTTTTCTTGATTCCTACAAACTCTGTCCCCCTGTAAAGTGCCGCCCCGCCCTTTGCCTTTGTTTCATCAACAATGTTCTTGGCAGTAGATTTTACCTGTACCTTTATCTCAAATACCTGTGACTTTATCTGCTCACATCTGGCATTGAGTCGCTCCTGTGCTTCTGTTAATGCTTTTTTTCTTTGGTACTGGTTTATTCCAACTCTTAAGCATTTTCCTTCCAACTGTCTCTGAAAAACCGGGAAATATTAGATATCCTTGATTATGTCACAAACTCTAAACATTATGAAAGAATTTTCAATATCACGATTACCCGTTGCATAACTGCTGACAATTTTCCCAGGCAATAATTCTTCAAAAGACTCTACATCAACTTCAAAATCTTTTCCTATACTGATTCTAGCCTCTCCATTTTTACAATATTCTTTCTTAAAAATTGCAATCTCATATTCATTCGCTGTTCTCAATCTTTACCCTCCAATCTTATACTATTTTTGAAATAATTTCTTTAAATCTATCCCGATCCCATTAAAATTAGGCTCTAATAATATTGATTCTTTCAAATTTTTCCAAAATGACTTCTTTATACCATCATCAAAAAAGAATTCTCGAATATCCTCATCTAAGTATATGTTTTGCTCTTTACAGTCTATAAATTTGCTCTTACCATCATCAATACATGCTTCTCCTGTAAGAATAAAAGAAAAATTTCCTCTTGCCGAACGTAACTGCATTTGTACAACTTGAATATGGCTTTCGCAATCATAAAAAACATCATATTTAAAGTGCTTTTTCTTTTTTAAATTTTTATTATTATCAAAAGGATCTACAATATGTAATTCTGTCAATCTATAGTCTACAGGTAAAATAAAATTATAAATACCACAGCTTCCATATCCAGAACTCTCAACAGGTATAAACATATGCTCAAAACAAAAAAAAATCTTACCATAACTGTCTGTAAAATCTTTAATTTTACAAGTAGTAGAAAGCAACTGACATTTGTCAGAATTATATACTCTTAGCAATCCCACATCCTTATCTGTATTTCCCTTTACATCTGTACAAATATCAGATAATCTATGTATATTAAAGACTGGCTGGAAACCATTGACGATTATCTGAAAATGACCCGACGTGATATTCTTACCAGCAGCGGTCGCATCAGCCATAAACAGGCTATCGAAAAAGCTCATGCGGAATATGATAAATATAAGAATCGACTGGATGATATCCTCTCTCCAGTTGAAAAGGATTTTATTGAAAGTATCGGTATGTTAGAACAAATTACAGACAGTTCAAAAAAGTAGCGATTATGAAGTGGTTGCCCTTGCTGAATTGTGAATATCTCTTGGGTGTTAAAAAGGAAAAATAAGCAGTGATCTGAATTATAACTCACAGACCACTGCTTAAATTTTTATTAAAGCGATACCCTACTCCCCATCTTCACTATTTTCAAATGACAACAGCAACATTTTCCCCATAACTTTCCACCTCCTTAAATCCTACTTGCGTAATAATTTAATTATTACATAAGTAAGATTTACAGCCAACTATTTTTCCCAAATTGACATTTCATAAAATACAGAATATACTATTCTTATTACAGGCGTAAGATTTAAGGAGTGATTTACATGAAGAATTTACCACAAATTTCGGAAGCTGAATATGAAGTTATGAAAATCGTATGGAAACATGCTCCAATTAACACCAATGAAATAACAGAAAAATTACTGCAGTCCACAAGCTGGAGTCCTAAAACGATACAAACACTTATTAAACGTCTTGTTACTAAAGGTGTACTCACTTATGAAAAACAAAGTCGTGTTTTCGTTTATACTCCATTAGTAAAAGAAAGTGAATATATTTGTCAAGAAAGTAATTCCTTTCTTAATCGTTATTATGACGGGGATATTACAGCTATGTTATCTGCATACATAGAAAATGACAAACTGACAGAACCAGAAATAGAAACGCTTCGCTCTCTTCTATCCAAGAGAGGAAAAAAAGGAGGCGATTAACATGGCTAATTTCATGATACGCTTTTTATTATGCAATGTATTGATTAGCGGTATCATCGGAATTCTTTTGATAGCCAAATGGGTATTCAGAAACAACTTGTCCAGCCGGATGCAGTATAATATGTGGTTGCTGTTACTCGGACTTTTAGCAGTACCTTTTATGCCCTTCCGTCTAGTTAGTTTCCCGCAAATTTTCTCATGGCTCAGTAGCGTACAAAACTCCACCACTTCTCATGCCGATGTTGGTACAAATAATGTTATGAATACCGATTTATCCGGTACTACAAATTGGATGAATGACTTTGCCATTTCTGTAAACCATGACACATCATCCGTTACCGGGTACATTTTATTGAGTATATGGATTGTGGGAATGCTTGTGATGATGATATTGGTAATCAAATCTTCTCTTCGTTTACGCACTATAAAGAGATCTGCACTTCCCCTTCAAAATCCGAAAGTTCGCAGACTGTATAACAGATGCTTGAATGAGATGAAAATAATAAGGAATATTCCTGTGTACAGTACCGCTTTTTTGAAATCCCCTATTATCGTAGGATTTTTGAAGCCATGTATTTATCTGCCAATTCATTTAATCTCAGATTATCATGAATCTGATATGAGATATATGCTATTGCATGAACTGCAACACTACAGACATAAGGATGCCATTGCCAATTATCTTATGAACTTTGCCGGAGTGCTTTATTGGTTTAACCCCTTTGTCTGGTTTGCACTAAGAGAAATGCGTAATGACAGAGAAATTGCCTGTGACACTTCTGTTCTAAAAATGCTTGAAGAGGACGATTATGAAGATTACGGAAATACGCTGATTAACTTTATAGAAAAGGTCTCCTTTTCTCCTTTTCCTTTTGCCGCCAACCTTAGTGGAAACATGAAACAAATGAAGCGTCGCATTATCAACATTGCCTCTTATGAGAAACCAACATTTTGCAAGAAATTAAAAGGCATGACTGCTTTTATACTGACCACAGTTCTAATAATGGGACTTACACCTTTTATTTCTACATATGCAGCGGACGAAAGTCGCTACCAATGGAAATCTTCCTCTGAAAATATTTCATATGTAGATTTTTCTAAATACTTTGGAAAATACGAAGGAAGCTTTGTTTTATACGATCTTAGAAATGATGTCTGGAGCATACATGATATAGAACATGCTACGCTACGAGTTGCACCGGATTCCACTTACAAGATATATGATGCTTTATTTGGATTGGAAGAAGGTGTCATTACACCACAGGATTCTTTTATTGCATGGAATGGAGAAAACTATCCGTTTGAAGCATGGAACGCTGATCAGACCTTGCAGTCTGCTATGGCTTCATCTGTGAACTGGTACTTCCAATCAGTGGACGAACAACTTGGTACTGCTTCCGTTTACGATTATATCAAGAAAATCGGATATGGAAATGAAAACATGAGCGGCGATTTCTCCACCTATTGGATGGAATCTTCCTTGGAGATTTCCCCCGTAGAGCAGGTCGAACTGTTGATCAAACTACAGAACAACCGCTTCGACTTTGCCCCTGAAAACATCAATGCAGTAAAAGATGCCATTTGCCTTTCCTCTTCCGATGCCGGAACATTCTACGGAAAGACCGGAACCGGACGTGTGGATGGCCAAGATGTGAACGGATGGTTTATCGGCTATATCGAAACTGCAGATAGTACATACTTTTTTTCTACCAACATTGGTGCAGACAGCGATGCTACCGGAGGCAACGCAACTGAAATAACCATGTCTATCTTGTCCGACATGAATATCTGGAAATAAAGAAATCGGGTAAAGGTCAATCTCTGACTTTTACCCGATTTTTCTTAATTCGCTATCTGAACAAGCCCTTTGTATTCCCATGTCGCTCCATAATCAGTTGACTGAAATACAATCCCATCTTTCTCCGCTGCATCTGTGGTAACCGTTATCGTCAATGTGTCGTCCTCTTTTTCAGGCATATTCAGGTAATCAAAATCCTCCACCGTAAATCCGCAATCGATAGCGATTTGTGGTAATTCTGAAACAAGATCCATTGGAAGTTTCATTTCTTCAAAGGCCCTTCCGCCATCGCGAGTGACATATAAGCGGGAATAGGACTGGGATGCGCCTGTAATTCCTGCAACCCCAAAGTTCTCATCATAAAATATTAAACCTTCTGCAACTCCCAATTGTCCACTGAACGGATCATCATTTATGCATTCCCAAGTAGAACCACCATCCATTGTCTTTTCCATTACATAAAATCTGCTTCCGGCAGCTGCATCCGTTATCACCAAACGCCATCCATTATTTTCATCTAAAAAGAAATACATAGTTCCATCACTTTGATCCACAGTCCAACTTTCTGTATCTTTAGCATCCTCCACCTGCTGCATCGTATTCTCCTGCTTCAATTCTTGTTGACTGACGTACTCAGGCTCCATAATATATCGAACAGGTGTGACACTATTTAAATCAGGAATATGCAAAGATACCTCAAACCCAACGATTTCTCCACCGCTTCTAAGCTGAGTAAAATTGCCGGTTCCTGTTTCAGTTCCATCACCATCTGCATCTCCCGAAATATATTGTAAGCCTTCCTCTGAACTAAAAGATCTTCGCCCCATATAGAGTATTTCATAAATCTGCTGCTCTTCAAATGTTTCAGCCCACGCCTCTACCTGACTCGTCCAGTCTGAATTGTTCAAAATTTCAATCATTGGAGACAAACGCATATCGTCACTATATTCTCCATTCACATTACCATCTATCCAAACAGTCATATCATTACTGCTGTCTGCGTCATAATCAATAAGATACGTTTTTTTCTCTCCAGCCTCATTTTTTCCATATATGAATGCATAAATCCTTTGAATCGTTCCGTTTTCATCAAATGACACCTGATATTTATTTGCAATATAGAGTTCTTCCGGCAGTTGCAATGCTTCATCCAAATCCATCAGAATCCCTTCTACACCATCCTCAAAAAGATTATTATGCTCCAGTTCTACTTCTTTTTTACGCATCCACTCATCAAGTTTCCAAGACAGTGCCCCGTGATACGGAACTGCAGAATAAACGATACGTCCACCAAAGAATAAAGTTGCTGCTATAAGGAGTATCATTTCCGTATAGAAAAGTTTCTTATTTCCATTATCTCCTGAATTAACTTCTTGATTATGCCTTTTCGAAATCAGCCAGAGAACCACTGTGCCAACCAATCCTATTATACCTAACGCCAACATCGGTATATGCCTTCTCAAGCCACCATATTGACATAGATGCCAGAATTGATACAACATAAATATATATAGTATTAAACTTACTTTTCCCGTGATTTTATAAATATATTTCATGTAAGTCTCCTTTCTTCATATCTGTAAAAATACCATAAAACACCAGTATTATCAAATCATTCTTTAATACGGTATTGGTAATCTGGTATATGCATAATTCCATCATCAAGGATTTCATTCCCCAAATATTGAAAGCTACCATCATCAGCAAACTTTACTGTAAGTTCATGGGTTATGACCGCATCATCACAAATGACCATATCACACACCGCATCCACCGTTAATGTCACTGTTCCATCCTCATTTTCTTTGATATCAATAACCTCCGGCAGCGAAGTTCCAAAAAAAGTTGGTGCATAGTTAAGGCAGCCTTGTCGTACCCATACGTAAGTCTGATTTTTTTCATCAAATACCGCATATTCCTGAATTTGCTCTGCTGTTACCGGAAGATATTCCATGATCAAACTCTCAAATTCTTCTTTTGGTATTCCATTTGAATAATCCTCTGCATCAAACGCTTTCTGATGTTTCATGGCATACAGATATTCATACATTCCATTATAGTCCAGTTTTTCCATATGGTCAGTATCCCAATTCGAGCATAAAAGATTATTTCCCTGATACCCCAGACCTTGTACGCATCTTTCTGACATTTCCCGTTGTTCCTTAGATAATGGCTTTATTCTTACCAGACAGCTTCCGTCAACAATCTCTGTAACCTCCGGTGGTTCCGGAACACATAATTCATAACAAAACCATCCTTTATCCGTATATTTCCACTCCTTTATCCTTGCATAAGAAATATAGGACAATCCATATGTATCATTGGTGTTCCATGTAGCACACGCACTTATTAAATACATGTCCTTTCCATCAAAAATAAATTTATCTCTGCCAATGCCACCATCTGACTGCAACTCGTAAAGCACTATAAAACCAGCTTTCTCTTCCTGACAGTTTTTAAGAAAATCTTCGACTTTTTTATAATTTTCCATTGCTGCATATGCTTTCATCGTTATAACCGGATACCCTTTTTCTTTTATCCGATCCTGCATTTTATAGATTGTCTTATCATCCAGAACCGTATTAACTGCCTCCCCTTTATCTGCCTGAGTATAAATATCAGAAATAAGCTCCAGAATCATTTTACACTCATCCTCTGCCTCTTTTCTTTCCGGCTCATCTATTGGAAGGTCATAACCTTTTTCCCACTGTTCTGCAACATCTTCTTTTGCATTCTCGTTTTCTTCCGTAGAATCAACATCTCTACTATCCATCAACTGACTATCTGATGTCATATCTTTCCTTATGCATCCACATAACAGGCAACTGATCAGTACAATGAACCAAATACGCTTTTTCATAAATATTGTCCTTTCCATTCAGTCACATTTCCCATATCTCCTCTGCTGATGATGTTCTCGCATTCTTTTCATAAAAAATTCCTGTACTTATAATCATCACCAATAGAATCACAAAAATGATTCCAAACTTTTTTACAAACCATTTCATATCTTCCATCACTGTCCTCCGTATATATCATTCCATTCATCTTCAGTTAAACGCGGTGTATGCCATGTAATGTTGTTATTTTCTTCCTCTGAAACAATGTAATTTGATACATACTGTACTCTACCATCAGATAACGGTCTGACCGTAACATCATGCATATATACATTTGAATCGCCTGCATACGGATATATCACATGAACGTTGAGCGTTATCGTCCCATCCGAATGTTCTTTATACCCAACCACCTCGGAATACGGATATTCTGGATACTCTATCTCATAAAATCCTCTTGGTTTATATTCGTATGTTTGAGTTTGATAATCGTAAATAGTTTTTTTCTGCAATTTATCACTGTCGATATTAAAATATTCCATAATTACATTTTCAAACTCTGTTTTAGGAATATGATAAACTGCACCTATGCCTAAGTTATCATCTGCTACATATGGAAATTTTTCATTATGCAACTTTGGATACAACAAATCAAACATATCATAGAAATTCAGTTCTCCAAAATCATCCTCATTCCAATCCACTAAAAACATATTATTTAACTCATATCCTATTGGCAAAAGATATTTTTCATTTAATTCCCGACACTTTGCATCCAATGGCAGTATACGAAATGCTACATGCTCTTCTGCAGAACTTAATGTTAATACATACAATTCTTCTGAAAAATAAGTTCCAGAAAACATCAGATATCCATCATCGGTATATCTCCAATAATCGGTTTGATATTCGCCTTCATCCTCACTTTTCATAATCCCATCTTTGTATCCGTAATAGCATCTTTTCACATGAACCACTCCTTTTTCTGTCTGTAAATGGTAGACCGAAAATCCTCCCAGACTGCTCACTTGGAGTATTGTCACTTCTGCTTTTTCTTGTTTTTCCACCGAATCACAAAAATCTATCACATTTTGTATTTGTGTCATATCAACTCGATTTTCACAATCAACTGCCGCATATCCACATTCCCCAAATCTTTCTACAACTTTACGTACTGTTTCCATATCCTTCAGCTTATTTTTTGTTGTGGCTTCCGCATAAATATCTATCGGAATATTTATAAAATTGTCATCCATTCCTTTCTCACTGACAATTTCAATAGGTTCAGAAGATACTGGTTCTTCTGTATTCCCTTTACATCCCGAAATCCCCATCGAAAAACCTATACTAATTACCAGAAAACCACTTTTCAAGAACCTGACTATCTTTTTTGACAACATAACCGCTTCCACCTCTTCCTTTTACGTCTTCTACCATGCTGACGATCATAATAGGACGCTCCATATTCTCGTCCGTTGTAAAAACAGAAAACCATCCCAATTCAGTCCCCGTTGTATCATCTTTTGATGCTTTGATTTCTGCAGTTCCCGTTTTTCCGGCTAATATAATATCCGTTCTATGTGCTGCATAGCCAGTTCCATGAGGATTGTTTATGACTTCTTTCGTATCCTCCAAAACAGTTTGCGCCACATCCTTTGTAAATGCTTCTTTAATCCAGACATCAGGCATTGCATCTTCCTTATATGTAAGATATGGTTTTATCATATTTCCTTCATTGCAAAATGCAGAATACATACAAGCCATATGCAAAGGATTCACAAGAATCTGACCTTGTCCATAGCCACTATCAGCCAACTGTACCTCTTTTTCAATTTTTTCTGTATTGGAAAACTGCGATTTTGCCATCTTAATATCAAATGGAAGTACATCATTGAATCCCAGTTTTGTTAATGAACTTTCCATATCGTTTTCCCCAATTTTTAATGCCGCCTTTGCAAAATAAATATTATCCGAATAAATTAAAGCATTTTTTAGAATAACCGGCTCATAAGCATGAAGCGTCGTTACATAATAAGATCCCCATGAGGAATCTTTCTGCCAGCTCAATCCTTCATTCCCATAATCCTCATCTGGATCAATTGCCCCTGTTGTTAATCCAATAGCAGCTATGATAGGCTTAAACGTAGAGCCCGGACACCAGACCTGTCGAAAACGGTTATACATAGGTTTTCTTTCATCTTCATTAAGTGCAGTCCATTTTTCATTTGACATTCCCATAATAAAATCATTGTTATCATATGACGGTGTACTGCTTAACGCCAACACTTCTCCTGTATACTGGTTCATAGCAACCGTACAACTCTTATCATCTTTATATTGTTCATATAATTCTTTCTGCAAATCCGAATCTATCGTTAGTTTTATATCTTTTCCATTTTCCACATTCGTGCTTACTACGATTTTTTTCTTATTGCCATTTGAATCAACAATAGAAATAGCACACCCATTCTGTCCCTTTAATTCTTTTTCAAATAACCCTTCCATTCCACTTTTTCCAATCACACTGTTCGATGTATATCCCTCTCCTGCGTGTTCTTCTAAATCTTCTGCTGTAACGTTTTGAACATATCCCACTAAATGTGCAGCAGCCTCCCCCAGTGGGTATTCCCTTACAGTGATATCTAAAATTTTCACACCTGGAATCTCTAATAATTTCTCCTGTCTCTCTTTCTCTGCCAATGTTTCCTGATCTGGCTCAATCGACATCAGTTTTAATTCATTCACCTTTGGAACTGTTTTTAATGGTACAAATGAATCATCTTTTACCCATTTTGCTGCTAATTTTTTTTCTATATCTTCTGTTTTCATTTCCAATAATTCTGCCAACTGGCTGATAGCATCATTCTTATTCTCTAAATTTCCGGGAACTACGCCTATAGAAGAAGCCACTCCCTCGCCTGCAAGCAACTGACCATTTCGGTCTATAATCTGCCCTCTCTTAGCACTTGTTGTAGACACTTTTACTTTATCTGTGGAATCCAGTTCTGGAAATATCAAAGAATCATTCCATATCAGCTTATATTTGCCTTTTTCCAGTATAAATGATGCCTTATTTTCAAAAGTAACGTTTCCCGCAACAGTATCCATAGATGTTTCATAACAGATCTCTTTTTGTTCTTTATCATAAGATGTGATATGAACTTTCATATTATCTACATCAATTCCCTCATAAATAGCAGAATTACGTTTTACAAAATCTTCCTGACTGATATTCCCAGATATTCCTGCATCAATCATTTCATACATTTGTTCATATTCTCGATTTGAAATATGAGCCATATATGTTTTAAGAACCTTCTCCGGTGATACATCAGGTACACTTTCATACCATACAAAAAAGGCAACCACAGCTGTAATCAAACATAAATTCACGAGCCATATAATGTATATCCTGCTTTTTTTCTTTTTTTTCGTCATAGCATCTCCTTTTCTTACGGTTGTAAGATTTTATTTTAAAAAAAATTGTTCTTTCCATTTCAAAAGTTATGTCAAAGCAATCATGATTTCTTTTTTCTGTATATAATATTCCCTTATATCTTACATCTGTAAGATTTAAACGTCAAGTCTTTATTTACTTTTTCTAAGCTAATAAAACATCCGGCATGAAGAGTATGTCTGCTTTCCTGCGCAAGCTGATCTTATATGGATATGTGTATGATGTCGATTAACAGTTACCTGCGAAATTATAATACGGAGTTGGGACGTATCAGCTCCAATTTAAACCAGATTGCAAAGACGGTAAACAGCACCGGAAACATTTATCAAGAGGATATAAACGAAGTAAAGGAGTTGATGAATGAGGTATGGCATACACAAAAATCCATGCTATCAAAGCAACCGTTGATAAAGCCATAGAATATATCTGCAACCCGGACAAAACCGATGAACAAATCTATGTTTCGTCTTATGCGTGTGCGTCCGAAACTGCGGCGATTGACTTTAAATATACGCTTGACCATTGCAGGGAAAACAGGACGAAATAAAGTCTACAAAACTAATTCGTGACGCAACTATTACTAAGAACCGTACAAATAATAAAGCGTATGTTGAAGGCATGGTGGACATCATTACCTCTTATGACGCTGCTATTTTGCCATAATTATGGACAAGCCAGATGAACCAATTATTGTTCCGGAGCATCATCTTCCAAAGCAGTATTACCTTCTTTTAAAAAAGGTTGAGTTTTACTGTAATCATCATCACTATGGCAAAGCTATGATGATATTTGATGAGGTGCATGAGGATGCTGACCGAAAAATTGCTGAGGCAATTACAGGTTTTCTTTTCAAAACGAAGTTTGGGCGTTCTTTCCATCACATATTAGAAATGCCTTTGTTTGTCAGCTCTGCTGTAACTCCTGCAGTACAGTTCGCCGATATATTTGCTGGTATCGTGAGACATCGTCAAAAGGCGGGCAACTTGCCCGCCTTAAATCTTTAAATTATGCTTTGATTTTTCCAGAAAATATTTTACTTACTTTGTTTTTCATAAGTATGAATACAATTTTTACTTCTTTCCGTATCTGCGAAAACTCTTATAAATAAAAGGCAGTAAGGCTATTGCCATCACTGTATACATTACCATTACAAGCGGAATTTGTCGAAATACACAATTCCCAATCTGATAAATAAGTGGGACTTTTACACTTGCCTGTACATTTGTCAAAATTGTTGGTATCAAATTGAAAAGCGTTGTATACCCAGAAAGTGCCCGTCCTATAAATGGCAATAAGCAATATAAAAAGAACGGAATGCAAACAGCGACACTAATTGTATGCATTTTAGCCGCTACTAACATAGACACTGAAGCCGCCAGCATACTGGCTATAAATCCACATACAACTGTCAATAAATAGTATTGTCCATATGACATAATGTAAATACTATATGCCTGATACATTTGATATGGTGTATTCATACCACTGGTTCCCATAATTCCAAAACAAATCACACTAAGTAATATAATTCCCATACAATAAATCATAACTGTCGTAACTACTCCTGCCAGTATTTTTGTTTTAACAGCTTTTGTACGTCCATATTTTGTAGAGAAAAATACTGCATCTGCTTTTGTCTGAAAATCATCTGCAAATATTCCAGCACAAATAAACCCAACTATGATTGCCAGAATAATAGAATACGTTTCTACATACATAATCATAGTATCCCACGAACTATAAGATTCGTATTCTACTGGTAATTTTATTTCATTGTATTTCTTTTCCAAGTATTTTTTCTGAACAGAAGTCTTTCCATATTCTTCTGCCATCTTTTCCATATTTTTATGATAAGTGTCATAGAACTCTTGTATATTTTCTTCTGTAATTTGATTCAGAACACTTTCATCATATTCTGCATCCGGTGTTAATACCGATATTATAAACCCCCTAATATCATCTATCGGTTGTAATGTCGTTCCGTAAATTGCATTTTCTTCTGAAGATTGTGTCATCGCATTTTTATTTTGTTCTATAACTTTTCCAAGTTCATCTTCTGTCAATGTACCTTTCCATGCTCGTCTGTTATCTGTAAGTTTTCTTGTTGCCATAATTCCAGTACTAGCATTTCCATTCTCATCCACATAGCGATTACTTGTAACTGCAAATCCGCTAAAAATGACAGCAAGTATCAATGCCAATCCAATTGCAAATACATTAATTTTCTTTGAAAAAATTCGTTTTAATTCTAAATTAAGCATCTTGTTTTTCCTCCGATTTTTCTCAAAAATAAAATAGAAATGCATCTTCCAGATTTTTTTCTACAGCCACAGCATCTTCTGTTGGCTTTTCTATTGAAATAATTCTAAGCTCTGCTCCGGTTTTTGTTGTTTTTATATTTCCAACCAAATATTCATTCATATATTTGTCTATCATACTTCTCGAAACATTACATTGCCATACATTTTCTTTCATAGAAGATACTAAATCTTCCGCAGTACCTGCATAAAAAAGTTCTCCATCTTTCATTAACATAATGTTATTCGCAATGTACTCAATATCCGATACAATATGTGTAGACAAGAGCACCAAACGTTCTTCCGACAATTCACTAATTAAATTACGAAAACGTATTCTTTCATTCGGGTCTAATCCAGCGGTAGGTTCGTCCAGGACAAGAATTTGCGGATCGTTTAACATCGCCTGTGCTATTCCTACACGTCTAACCATTCCTCCAGACAAATTCTTCATTTTTCTTTTACTAAATTTTTCCATTCCTACTTGATTTAATAATTGCTTCACTTTTTTTTTGGCAAACGGTATTTTTAACCCTTTTATAGAAGAAATGTACATCATGTAATCATATACGGTCAAATCTGGATAATATCCAAAATCCTGTGGTAAATATCCCAGAACTTCTCGATATTCACCTCCTAGTTTCCATATATCTTTACCATTCCATAATATTTGTCCTTCTGATGGTTGAACAATCGTACAAAGCATACGCATTAATGTGGTCTTTCCTGCTCCATTTACTCCAAGCAGTCCATAAATTCCTTTTTCCATAACACAATTCACTTTATTAACAGCATTTACTTCTCCGTATTGTTTTGTTACATTTTTAAATTCTAATTTCATACGTGTAATCCTCCAAAATTTTTTCATCAAATAGCAATGACTTCTGAACACAAAAAATAAAATATACAAAAGTCAATATCAGCATAGCCACCCATACCGGAGTTACAATTTTCTGATAAATAACATCATTTGCAACAATCATCATCCATAAACCAACCCATACCAGACAAGAAAGTACTGCTATATATTCTGATTTTTCCCATCTGCTGTACAATACACGAAAACATATACAACATGAAACATTTACCGGAAGCAAAAAATTAACCACCAAATCACTTAACGAGAGTATTGTTGTTTGATATGTAATTGCCAAAAACACCATAACGATCACCAGATCCACTACTCCAAACATTAACATTCTTGCTGTACAAATCTGACGCAGTGTGTAATAAGACGCCTGCTCAATTTCAATCGCACCATTTCTTCTGTTTTTCCAAATTTCCGGGACAATCAGAACCACAAATATTGTGGCAGATATTCCCATAATCCTCATCATATCTTTTATGTCTGACGTATAATTACTCAACCATATCCATAGACACATAAGAACACAACCTTGTAAAATCCACCATCTTTTTTTTATGAATTTTGTCTGCTCATACAAAAATTCAAAATAAGATGTTCTATGCGATTGTTTCGATAAAACCGACTCTGACAAAATATTCTGACATGCTTTTACTGTTTTGTTCTCTGCTTCAGCCCTTACATACTTTTCTTCAATCTCCTCTTTATATTCCTTTATTTGTTGCTTATAATTCTTCATCTTTTTTCACCTCCAACTCTTTCATTAAAAGTTCTTTTTCTCTTCCGATTCGATATTTTACAAGATAAAGTTTGATATGAAGTAATTCTGCAATTTCTCTTTGCTTCAATTCCTGAAAAAAATATAAAACTGCCGTTTCTCTAATTTCTTCCGGTAACTTTCTCACTGCCTGTTCAATAGTTAATCGGACTCCTAGCTCTTCTACATGATTTTTACTACAGTCCTCTGATTTTAGCAGTTCCTCTGATGGAATATCTTTTTTCTTTTTGTAATAATTTTTAACGGTATTTCCGGCAATTGTATAAAGATAATTCTTAACTTTTCCATATTCTTTATATCTATATAAATTGGAAAAGAAACGTGTAAACACTTCTTGTGTCAAATCCTCTGCCTCATATGGATCATTGATATGTAGCAAACAATATTGATATATACTTGAGTAATTTTTTTTGACCAGTTTTTCACACGCATCTTCATCTCCTGCTCTTGCTAGATGTACTAACAAAGAATCAGTTTTGTATTCCATTCGCAAATTTGCCTCCCTCTGTTTTCTAAATAATATAACAATCCTACTATTAAAAAAGTTAGGATTTTCTTTTATTTTTATTTATATTTTTCTAAATATTCTTCCAAACATAAATTTTCTTCTTTCATTATTTTAGCGACAGTCGTTCCAACATAACGGTAATGCCATGGTTCATTACTAATTCCTGTTATATCCGTTTTATCTTCCGGGTAACGTTTTACAAACCCATATTTATATGCATTTTCGTCTAACCATTAATATACTTTTTCAGAAGAACATTTGTCGGTATCCGCATTAATATCAACACTCAGTCCTAATTGGTGTTCGCTTGTATCGGGAATTGCAACATATTTCTCGGCTCTTTTTTTTGCTTCTTTCGCAGAATATCCTTGTTTTTCATATTCATTGATTTTCTCGTCCATAATTTTTTGTTGTTCTTCTGTTGTTCGATATCCTTCTCTAACAAACAGTGCCAGCCCCTCAGCTCTTGCATCATTAAACATTTGTTGTAATTCTGGATAAATCCGTGAATCTACTTTTTTACCATTCGATAATTCTGTCAATTCTACTTGATAATTATTTGGAATATAATGATTTCGATCGACCAAAATAAGATTCCATTCACCCGAAGTGTCTGCAAAGGACTTTTCTGACTGCAAAATTTTCGGTAATGTTAATTCTCCAACCTGCACATCGATTTTTATTGTTCTCCACATTACAACGGTTATTATGATAGTCATTAAAAGAATGAATACTCGTAAAATATTCTTTCTTCTACGATTGCTGTATCTTCTTTTGTTCATTTTCTCTCCCACACTTTCATTATCAAAATATTTCTACTTTTAATATAATTAACAACCAAAACGACAAAAGAGTTAGTATCTAAACTTATTTATCAATAAAAAGTTTATTTTTTCTCAATTCCAGCTCAATTTCCCCTCAATGCCTTTTTCCTCCGATTTTCGTATGCTTATCCCACAGCAGAGCAGTACCACACCGGTACGACCTGCTGAATCAATCAATACGATAAAAGGAGGCGATAAACCATGCAGAACAATATCCGCAACACAAACCTGCGCTTTAATCTGGACAAAGAACAACAGCGGAGAGCCTGGGAATATTTACAGACGATGGACAGGCAGGATTTTAAATCTTACAGTCAGGTAATCTCCATTGCACTAGTGGATTATTTTGACCGCTACTACCGCACTCAGGCTGATCTCTATCTGGAAACAAGAGAACGGGAAGAACTTTTTGTCAAGCAGATTGTAGATGCAGTGGAAAACAGCCTGAAACAGGTATTGCCACTTTTTCTTTCCGGACTGACTGCTGGCATGACGCAAAGGGAGCCCCAAATCAGGGTGTCCTTTCCAACACCTGAAAATTCACAGCCAGACAGTGATGTAGACTGGGATTTTCTTGGCGAATAAACAGTGCTGTCTTTTTCTCCCCCAATGTATCAAGCTCCAGTTCATCATAAGCAGTCAGGTCACGCAGTTCCTTGATGTCAAATGGTGCCAACCTCGCACCACAGCTAATCAGATTCGATTTCGCTGTCTTT